>Ga0209022_1002779_pt1 | contig 13538 bp, 8 predicted proteins | sample PinacodermPK_FD_187300 | JGI IMG/M metagenome (GOLD analysis project Ga0209022, IMG submission 187300) | Host-associated microbial community of the marine sponge Aplysina aerophoba from Gulf of Piran - sponge pinacoderm, lysed by proteinase... | ecosystem: Host-associated > Porifera > Sponge >...
GGGGGGGGGGGGTGGCCTTGGCCAGCACATCCGTTGCGTGGTGTCAGTGCAGATGCTCACCGAAGGATGGGACACGCGCACCGTCACCCACATCCTCGGATACCGGGCGTTCTCCACACAACTGTTGTGCGAGCAGGTCACGGGCCGTGCTTTGCGACGCTCCAACTATGACAACTACGACGAAGAAGGCAGGCTCGTCGCTGAGTATGCAGAAGTCATCGGCGTTCCGTTCGATTTCATGCCGGTCAAACGCCCTGGAGACCGACCCGAACCGCCGAAACCCCGCTATTGGGTTCACAGCGTCGCTGGACGACGTGACCATCGAATCGAGTTCCCCAACGTGGAGCAGTACCTCACAGAACCCGGAGCCGGCGGGTTCCAGCTGAACCCAGAGCGGGTCATCAAATGGGTGCCGCGCGGAGCCAAAGAAGCTGTGCTAGCAGGGACGGTCGGAGACACCAAGACCATCCGTGCTGGAGCGAACATGCGCCAGCAGCAGACCCGCACTCGGCTCGCTGCCGGGCTCGTGCGACGCTGGAGCCAAAGGATGGCCGCCGACGGCGAGGCGTGGCGCGCGCGGCGACGATTGTTGTTCTACGACGCCATCAGAATCGTCAAGCTCTGGACATTCCTTGCAGAGGTCAACGAAGTCCATTACGACGGGCTCGGATCGAGCAACCTAGACCAAGCGGTCAAGGAGATAGACGACGCGTGCGAGACCACCGGCGGCGCACAAGACCGGCTCGCCGCCGTGTTCGCGCATCCGACAGTGCTGGACACTTCCAGCGTTCGATTTGAGACCAGCCTCTCGGATCGCCACAGCACCAAGAACTCTGAACTGAACATAGCGGCCTGCCACTCACACTTTGAAGCAGCCTGCGCAAGAGCGCTTGACAAACACCCTGACGTAACTGGTTGGGCACGCAACTTCCGGCTGGGCTGGAGCGTTCCCTACCTGTGGGAAGGCGCCTGGCACCGATACGAACCCGACTTTGTGGCCCGCCTCTTTGCAGAACACGAGGACGACGACGCTGTGCATCTCATCATCGAGTGCAAAGGCGTGCCCGATGACCAAAGCGAACGCAAGAAACAATCCATAACGAAACGTTGGATACCGGCCGTGCAGTCATCGCCACAGTTACCGATGTGGCTGCGGCGATGGTCGTTCGTGGAACTGGACGAGCCCGAAGGCCTGCCAGCGGATCTGAACGCCGCGATCAAAGCGGCCCGAGCCGAACATCCAAAGCCCGCCCAACAAGGAGCAGCGTGATGGCTAAACGAGCCAGCGCCAAGACCACCGACCAGTACACGCACCCCTCAGCTAAACGCGTCAACCTGCCGACCGAACAGACCAGCAAGACGATGAGCGAAACCGACCGTCGCCCGATCCTCTACCAGCCCCAGACCCGTGAGATTGACGACGAGCCCGTTCTTGCGTGGAACCGTCAGCCCGCCAACCAAGACGGTCACTCGGCGCATCCGCTGTATGTGCGTGAGAAGGTCCACCCAGCCGCGTTCGTGAAACTGCTCCAAGGCGGCGGTGACCAGCCCCAACTCTTCAGCGATTTCAACGGTCTGCCCTCCCCGGACGCCGCCTACGAGTGGTATCAGCACGCAGCCAACTGGTCCAACCGGCTCATACACGGAGAATCCGCGCGAGTGATGGCCTCCCTGCTCGCACGCGAGAACATGACGGGCAAAGTCCAGATGATTTACTTCGACCCGCCCTACGGGATGGGCTACAAGTCCAACTTCCAAGTATCGGTCAATCAAAAGGACAGGACCCCCGAATCCGCAGAGGGCCGACCACTGGACACAAGAACTATCCGGGCCTTCCGGGACACCTACGAACGCAACATCCACTCGTATCTGGACCTCACGCGTGAGAAATTGATTCTCATGTGGGAACTGCTCTCTGACGATGGGTCACTGTTTATGCAGATCGGAGACGAGAATGTTCTACGTGCGGGTCTTCTGCTAGACGAAGTGTTTGGCGCATCAAATCGAGTTGCACTGATTCCATACGTGACTTCGGGCAGCTCGTCAGCCAAGACACTACCGAGTGTCGCCGACTACCTACTGTGGTATGCAAAGGACAAGGCGCTGGTCAAGTATCGACAACTATATGAACCGCTGAGCAGGGCTGAGAAAGCCGCGAACATGAGCTTCCACGCAATGATTGAACTGGCTGATGGCAGCAGTGTTGCGCCCTCTGAGCAGAATCTTGCGGACCCTGACCGTACCCTCCCGGAAGGAGCGCGCTTCTACCAGCGCATGCCTCTCAACTCACCAGGAATCTCGACAAGCGGACGTTCTGATGCGTACTACTGGGATGGACAATATTGGCCGTGTCCGTCGGGAGAACAATGGCGAGTGTCAATGGAGGGCATGGAAAGGCTTGATGAACTGAGACGGCTAGACGCGGCCGGACCTGGTTCGATACTCAGGTGGAAGCGATACGAAGACGAGATACCCGGACGGCAGATTCACAATCTTTGGCACAGGAAGGCATCCGCTTCTGATAAGCGTTATGTAGTACAAACAGCGGACAGTGTGATTGAACGGTGTCTGCTGATGGCCACCGACCCAGGCGACCTTGTGTTCGACCCGACGTGCGGTGGAGCCACTAGTGCGATAGCCGCGGAGAAATGGGGGCGGCGCTGGATTACCTGTGACACTTCGCCAGTCGCCGTGTCAATCGCTCGCCAACGGCTCTCCACCGCGACCTTCCCCTACTGGACACTGGCTGACTCGGTAGACGGCGCACGCCTCGAAGCACAACTCTCCGGTAAACCCGAAGCACTCCCACCCGAGGGCGGATGGGGCAACGACCCCGCCCAAGGACTGGTCTACGAACGCGTCCCCCAAGTCTCGGCCAGCGTCTTGGCCTACGGTCTTGATCCTGACCCCATCCTGCTTGTGGATCAGCCACGAAAGAAACGCGCTGTGACTCGCGTGACCTCACCGATGACCGTGGAGAGCGAGCAACCCTGGGCGACGGTCATCCCCCTGGAAGGTTCCGACGATGAGATGGTGGTCGCTCACGGTTACTTCTCCGAGGCGGTTGAGGCGGCTCTGCTGAACCACACGATCAGCGGAGGACGCGACAACGCCGACATGACCATCCGCGCTCTGGAACCGTGGCCGGTCTACTCCGAGTTGCTTGTATGGAAAGCTACTTACACCATTGACGGAGGCGCAGCGGAACATGTTGCTGCGGTCATGGTCGCCGCCGAGGACGTGACCGTCCCAGGCGAGATGATCCGCGAAGCCGCCCGGGAGATGACCGATAGCGACGAGCGAGCCGAAGTGCTGTTGGTGGTCGCGTACGCGTACGCCGCCGACGCACCAGCAACGGTCGGCCGTATCACCGTTGCGAGAGCGCAGATGAACCGAGACCTGATGATTCGCGAACTCTCAGCCGAAACCGGTCACGAGGCCTTTGTCATCATCGGGGAACCTGACGTACGCATCATTGACGACTACCCCGGTGGCCAGATAGCCGTGGAGGTCAGCGGCTACGACACCTTTGATCCAGCCACGGGCAACGCTTCCGATGGAGGCCCTGACGATGTGGCCTGCTGGATGCTGGACACCGACCACGACGGTGAGAGTTTCTACGCCCGACGCATCCATTTCCCTGGAGCTACCAACGACCGCCAGATTAAGAAGCTGTTGAAGGAGTTGGGCAAGAACGCTGACGACATCGAAAAGGAAGCCCTCACCGCAATGCGGTCCGCACCGTTCGACCCTCCCGAGAGAGGGCGAATTGCAGTCAAGGTGGTCACCGTCACCGGCATGGAGATGACCGCCACGAGAGAGACGGACAAACCCTAGAAACAGAGGGTTCTACGTCGATGCCTGTGGCGAAGCGTCCCAGCGAATATGCCAGATCTGGCCTTCTCCATCTTTGACATCAACCCAGATTTGGTCGTCTTCTTCGTCGTACCCGTGGTCCAACTTGACGCCGTTGATCTGAGCCACCCGGTCTTCACCATCGTGAGGCAAGACACATCCTCCCAGCACAACGTGGGAAGGGGGAGCCCCTCCGGGCATCCCCAACCAGAACTCAGCGTCAGGCAGTCCCCTCGGCGTGTCAAAAGGAGATTGCGTGGTTCCCATGTGGGTGGTCCGTAAGTTGGTCTGACATGTCTGAGTGCACCCCGCTGTAGCAGCGGGTGAGTAGGTCACTGATGTTGTTTGAGCCAGCCTACAACAAGGTCAGCTACGACTTCACCTACCCAAGCAGAGAAGCCATCAAGCACACCGGGCACCGGCATCACTGCTGTCAAGGCACTCAGTAGAACGCATAGTCCGACTCCTGTGAGCGTTTCTTGGGTGCAGGCTCGTCGCGACGAGCCTGTTGTTCGCCGTCGCCTGTTGCGGTTCCGCTTCTGCCCGGAATCATCAGTGAGGATGTCTGGGTGCTCGGAGACGAGACTAATGACAGCAAGCGCCAAGAGAAACGCCAAACCGATCACGGACGCTACTGCACCCAGAAAGGAGGGTATGTGCCACCAACCCGCGGCGTTTTCGAATGCCCAGCTGGAGAGCCATCCTGCTAGGCCGAACCAAACAACCAAGACGAGCATGTCCACCCACGAGGTCGCCAATCCCCACCAGCCGCGGACGTTCACTTCCACGATGAGCGCGATGAGTCCTCCCGTCGCGGTCAAGACCCCAGCCACTGATGCGAAGTCGATGCGTCGCCGGTCGGGAACAGGTTGCTCAGTGCTGACATATGACATGCTTGTAACTTAATTGGGCCGTATGACAGCGCCCATCTGTGATTCCCCGTAGGCGAGTCCATCGGACCCAGTGTGTTGCAGCAGCGCGCGGTCCGTTACTGGGTAGTCGGACTTGCGGTCCGCGCTCGCAGAGTTGAACCACAGAGTGCAAGCGTTGTCATTCGCGAGGTAGCTTAAGCGATGTGTCGTTCCCCGATCTTGATCCGCACGTACCTGGACTCTGCTTTAGCGGGGGCCGTTTCGATGCTCGGCACCTGTCTGCAAAGGCGTTTGCCGCTGCTGGGCAGGAGTTTCTCGCATTTCAAAACGCCATCATTGCGATAGCGAGCCATCTCTATCGCAAAGAGAATCCCAACGCGTCACAGCTTCCTCATCACTTTGTCGACAGCCTTGAGTTGGGCATTGAACAAGTTTCTAGGGGAAGCGTTCGGCTTTCTGTAACGCCAATAGACCCTGTTCCCGATGCTCAACGGCTTGTTGAAGTTCCCCACACCTATTATGAGAACAGTGTCGAAGTACACAAAAGAATCTTGGTTGAAATTCGTGAACGGGGTTCCAGCGAGTTGCTATACAAGCTACCGCGCCCTGTTGGAGAAACCCTAACCCGGATGGGTCGCCAACTTGAAGACGGCGAGCGAATCATTGTGACGAGTACCTCAGGAATCGAGTACGATTTTGACAGCCATGTGAGAGAGGTTTTGGGTGACAGCCTCAAGGTCGATCAGCGTGAATGTGACCTCATAGTGGGCCGAATAATTCGTGTGGAGGCGGATCTCTCGCGTGTCACGATGGTCATGTGCGCGGAACCTAGGCCCACTAACATTGAGATTCCGTATGCTGAACAGGTGTCGCTTGATGCGATCAAATCTGCACTAACATCGTTCAAAGACGAAGGTCCGATAGTGGCAGCGCGGGGAACGTTCTCGTATGTGGACTCCTCATTCGAAACAGGGCAATCCGTGATTGAAGAACTGAGCACCGTGAATGAGGCCGTCTCTCAGCGCGCACAAGACTTCATTGAGGAGTTGGAATCAATTTCGTCGCTGTCCGATGGTTGGTACGACAAGGATTCTCTAGCTCCTCAGGAAGCGGCGACACTTGGAGCACGTGCACTCGTTGCTCCGCTTTTGTTTTACGGCTTGCCATTTCCACATGCGTTTCCACTTGTGGATGGAGGTGTGTCACTTGAATGGTCGCTGGAGTCCGTAGAAGCCTCCATAACGTTTCATGCGTCAAGCGAAACTGCGACTGTTGCTTCCTGGGATTCAGACACAGATGAACACCGGTACGACGAGCAAACGCCAATCACCGTTGACGCCTTGCGAAAGTGGTTTGACTCATTCGAGAGTCAGGGCAGAGCGTGACTCCTGCGGGTGCATCAACTTTGGGTGCGGGCGAAACCGAGATTGCGAACCTCGAAGAGAAGCTACGACGTCAGATCCATCCCAGTCAAATGCGGGCTGACACGATCACAAGTGGTGTTTTCTCTACGCAAGATCGAATGGTGTCAACATTCCGAGAAGCTGTGCCGCCAGAGGAGGCACACAGGATTCATACTGAGGAATACGGACTGCAGACAATTGGGAGTTGTGTTGTGAGCGTTGGTGATGTGAAGCGCGCAGGGCTGCGTGCAGTAGATCACTCAGCGGTGCAAGGTGTGCACCCGTCGCACAGCTACATCGATATGCGGGGTCTGGGCAAATCCGCAAGGGACAAGGCTGCCAAGGAGTTGAAGCGGGCCGCGCTCCAGAATCAAATATAGTATCCGCCCTAGGACGCGAGCTGATCCTGGCATATGTGGAGATGTGTGTGGGTTCGATGGTCACGCGCACCCTATGGCGAAGCGTCCCAGCGGATATGCCAGACCTGGCCTTCTCCATCTTTGACGTCGACCCAGATTTGGTCCTCTGCCTCGTCGTACCCCTGGTCCACCTTGGTGCCACTGATCTGAGCCACCCGGTCTTCACCATCGGGAGGCAAGACGCATCCCCCCAGCACAACCCCAGGTGGAGGCGGCCCTCCGGGCATCCCCAACCAGAACTCAGCGTCAGGCAGTCCCTCCGATTCACCAAGAAGCGATTTCGGAGTGTCCATGTCGGTGTTTTGACTTCCTGTGATCGTGGTGCTCTGACACCCCAGAATCCTGCGCCTCTGACCGGACCCCAGCCCCAGCCACCATAGCAGGCGGGCGGTGGTCTCCCGTCGGAATGAACTCGCCGGGCCCAGAGGCCGGTCGGCGGTCCGCCGGTCTGCCGGCAGCAGTGAACGCATGGTGCTCGCTGCCGCCGTGAGATCAAGCGGCCGGCTCGTGTGCAGTGATGTCGGGGACATCGAAGAGCGACGGTGCATCCTGAGTCCCGCCCCACTGCTGCAGGAGTTGGTCGGCTTCTCGGGCGATCGCCCCAGTATCCAGGTGCTGACCGGCGTTTTCGAGAGCGGACTGCGCGTCCTTTTCGACTCGGGCACGGTCGTCGCGAAGAATCGCCGCGAGGTCGATGCGCTGCAGCAGTTTCTTCGTCACCGGTCGCTTGGCGTCAGTGAACAGCAACGACTTGAGGAGGAGGGTTGCGGCTTCACTCGTCAGCGCACTGAGCAGGACGGCTGCGGTGGCCGCCGATTCGCACGGCAGGAAATACGACGTGTCGTCTAACAGGACCGGCCGGCCCTCGCGCGGACCTACGAGATGGAACCTAGGGGTCTTGTGGAGACCCGACACTGCGACCTTCCATGGCGCGAATGTGTACGGCCCGATGCCGAACATCGAGAAGGCCGGACGGTTTCGGTAGATCGACGACTTGCGTGCAGCGAACCGCTCAGCGTGGGAATGCAAATAGTCCCAGAGTATGGGTGCTGTGTGTCGGAGGCTCCTCGTCTCGTCTGCCAGCGTCCGCTGAGTCACAATCACGCAGCGTTGCGGGGGCCGGCCCGCGTTCACATCTGAACCTTTGAGGAGCGGATACACCCAGTCGTCCTCGATCTCGACGGTCTCGCCGAGCGCGTTGTGTAGCTTGCCGCCCTTGTCAGTGCGAAGTTCCATCACAGCTGCCAAATCGTGCTTGACACCTTGCCGCCACTCGACTGGCGACGACCGGTCATATTGCCGAGCCACGGCGTGAGCATCCACATCGGCAACGAGAGCCCCGCCCACCAATCCCATGGTGGCGGTCGGAGAGGTTGCGTTGAGTGACTCGAAGACTTGGCATTGGTAATTGCGGCTAGACCCATCGAGTTGAACAGCGAAGAGGCAGGCGTCGACTGCTACCCCGAACGACCTCTTCGCGTCGATGCGCCACAGGAACGAATCAGCCACATGCAGATCCAGGTGGGATGCCAACGTGAGAACCCTGCGTGCGACGGAAGTCTTGCAAAGAAGCGCGACCGTAGGCTCCTGTTGACGCAGTTCCGTGAGGAGCCGCATCCAGATGTACTCGGCGACATCAAAGTTTGACTCCCCCGTAAGCGCATCGATCCCCCGAACGGAACGCAGATTAGTGCGGTCGGGGATCTGGATTGAGTCCATCGCTCCGAGGTCAGACAACGTGACCCATGGCGGATTCCCAAGGACCAGCAATGGGCCGTCCATCTCCCACTTGAGCTTGCCCAAGTCGTGCCGGAACATATCGCCCACCTCAACTCGCCACGCAACGTCTCTAATGTCAGGGTGGTTGAGTCGACGGCGGGCGACATCGGCATGGCCGGGTTGTATCTCCACTCCCAACATTTCGATGGATGGCTCAAGGACCGAGGCCGCTGCGAGCATGAAGCTTCCCTTGCCGCACGTTGGTTCCAGCACCCTGCGTGTTCCGCGCTGGATAGTCGCTAGGACTTGAGTGCATTCGACCGCGAGCTCCCAAGGCGTTTGGAAGTCGCCGAGTTCCTTACGAGAGGAGGTCTTGGACACCGCCAACCCCTCCTGCGTTGTTGATTGCGTGGTTTTCCGCGTCAGGCAGGTGCTTTTGTGTGCCAGAAGGAGATTGCGAGGTTCCCATGTGAGCAGTTCGCGCCTTCCTCTGACCTTGATGTTTGCACACCTCCAGGATAACACGGCCCGAGACGGGCAGTGCCCGTTCAGGACACGAAGGACCAGACAGCGTCGGCGGGGAGTGGGGGAAGGTCGGGGAGGTCGTGCTCTTGCCAGGTATCCAGCAGAAGACCCAAAGCGCGGGCGGCGGAGACCTCCTCGCGGCGATACAGGTTGAGCACGGCCTTCACGTAGGCATCAGGCAACCTCGGTGGCGAAAGTTCGTCGGCGACGATCAATCCGAGTTCGACTATGTCGGATTGGCGCGTGCGCGTGGCGCGTACCACCGCTAACTCCTGGGGCGACGCGATCTCCAGTTCTTGCAGCCGCCGTGCCAGGGTCGACATGTCCACGCGGTATTCGCTGGCCAAGCACGCAGCGTCAACACGGGTATCTTTCCCTCCTCTCCAGCGGTCCTTCAAGGCCACAGCCGGCAAGAGCAGAGCACGCGCGAACCGTTCTATGAGCCCCTCGCGCTTCGCGGCAGGGGCTTCGGCCACCCGCCAGTCCGTGGAGTACTCGTCACCAAAGACGTAGTGACCCAACTCGTGGGCGAGCGTCAAGCGTCGGCGGCCGGTCTGGAAGCTGCCGTTGACAACTGCCACCCCCCCACGGGCCAACAACACCGACGCGCCATCGGCTCCATGCTCGCCGAACTCCCAAGAGAAGGCCAACAGGCCTAGCTCAGATGCACGCGCATCCAGAGCGGTCACGGGCTCGTCATGGTCGTAGTCCAGCTTCCGGCGAGCCTCGGTCGCTGCTTGCTCGGCTTCCTCGGGCGTCTTGGGGAACGCGATTGCGGGGGTCTCAGTCAACTCGAGTCCACCCAGCCGCTGGAGGAACTCGACTTCCCTGGCGATCCGCTCGGTGAAGAGGTCCACGCTCGGGCTGGGAGCACCCGGCTCTGCAGCGTTTCGCCTCGACAGCACAGCCTGAGGGGCGTTTTCGAAGAACCACTCGACACGCATCTCCAGCGCTTGCGCGAGCCGAACCAACTCGGTCGCGCTGATACCCCGCATCCCGGTCTCGACCTTAGCCAAGGCGCTGCGAGCTATCCCCACCCGCGCCGCGCATTCTTCTTGTGTAAGACCTGCATCGCGTCGAGCGGCGGCCACGCAAGCCCCCACGAACTCGCTTTCTCTACGCATATGTTCGATTATAGAACAAACATTTTCTGATCGGGACGGATACTTATCGAAGATGTCCTGATCTTTGTGCACGAGCGGGGTACAACACCTCTGAAAGACGACTGGGAAGCTATCGTCCCTCGAATCAAACAACGAGTAGCCAGCGAGTCCACTTGGGGAGCCAGATCGTCGCAGATTCACCGATCCCAGGATGGGAACTAGACGCAAATACCGCTAGATTTTGGGAGGTCGGTAGCCTCCAGAATCAGAGTTTCCCCGCCTTACGCGGCTTTTGTCTGGATCAAATGGTCGGAATTGGACCATATTCGGATTTGAGCGGATCGGCTTCGACATGTGCCTCGGCCAGAATTGGCAGCTTCTCCGGGACACGCATCAATAGCAGAAAGCAGAAACGTGACATCTACTTCTATCGTTGAACCGTCCAGCCGCAGAGTGTGGCGAACACGACCACGAATTGTGGGTTAACGGGCGGAGCCCGAGGCTTATGCCTCGGGCTCCGGGGTGGTTGGAATGGAGCTCTAAGTAGCCAGTGGCTCTCTGCACCTTAGATAAGGCACAGAGAGTGACTGACTACATCTTGTGTTGCTTACGTGGTCGCCGGAGCCAACTTGATCGACCCACCGCCCGGCACGTTCGCAGGCGGTGCGGTCACGGCTGGCACGTTCGTCGTGACACCGGTGCCGATGGCGTTGACTGGAGACACGCTCACGAAGAAGTCTCGGCCGATTGCGGTTAGACCGGTGATGTCGTAGCTCTTGACATCAGCAGCAACAGTTACCGAACCGCGGTTGCCCGCCACTTGTGACGACACCGGGTACCAAGCCACGAGGTAACCAGTGACCTTCTGCATTTCGGCAGCGGTATTCGGTTCCCACGACACTCTCAGGCTGGTAGTCTTATCCGGTTGTGCAACCATCAACGAGCCAACTTCGCCTGCGGGTGTTGCTTCGGCTTTGACCGGGGCGGAGAAGCCTGGCGTACCAGGTATCGCAACGCCGGAGGGTTGACCGCCCGTCATTGCTTGTGTCATAGCACGTACCCGTACCACGTAGGTGGTCCCTGCTGTCAAATCGGTGATGGTCGCCTTCCTCGGGAAGGTTGCATCAAAGGTGGCCACGTCATCGGTACCAACCGCCTTAGAAACTCCAGATGGTGGAGTTACAACCGACCAATCACTATCAGGGTTTGCTGTGGGGCCTCCTGCAAGGTACTCAATCTGATAACCGGCAGCGTCGTTGACTGCAGACCACTCAACGTCGATGTTGGTACCTCCGATGTTGTCAGTTGCCGATGCTTTGGCTGTCACCGTAGCGGGTGCGGCGGTAGCAAACGCTGGGCTATGGGTGCCGTCGGTGGTTATCTGACCTGAGGCACCGACACTGTTGACCGCAGTGATCCCAATAAGGTGTGGGCCAGATGACAAACCAGTAATGACAGTCGTCGGCAGAACCGATGCAGTCACCCTCCTGTTGCCCAGAACTGGCTCATTGCCCGTGGCGTTGCGAGCCCACCACACATTGTAGTGCGTGATATCGCTGCCGTTGCCGTTTGCGGGAGCCCAAGTGACCACGAGTGATCCATTGGCCGGAATGACCTCAATATTGGCCTGAGCAACTGCCGAGGGCAGCGCTGCGGCCGTGCCCGAAGCGGGAGCGCTCCAAGGACCAGCGGCGGTAGCGTTTATCGCACGGACCCGGTAGTCAAAGGATGTGCCCCTCTCGTCGGTAGTGATGGCGGCGCTATACCTCGTGCCGGTGTTCGTGGCCCCGTGTTCGGGCGTAACTGCTGCCCAAGCGCCAGGTGCCGGGTTGGTATCACTTGTCACGGTGGTGCGACGTTCCAATGCATAGCCAACCACGGCACCGGTGCCGTTGGATGCGGGAGCATTCCAAGTAACTATCAGTGCAGTCCCTCTCAGGTCGTTTGCTCCTTGTGCAGGGGCCGGTGGTTGAGACACCTGAACATTGGTGGGCGCAGCAGGCACTGCGTTTGGAGTTCCTTGAATGCCACTAGTCGCTTCACCTGCCCCTCTAGCATTGATCGCTTGGATTGTGACTGTGTACAGGAAACTGTTCCCCAAACCGGTGATCGTGTACGAATTCGTTTCAGCCGAAACTGTCTGCTCGCCGACCGGTGTTGGAGATGACCACGAAATCTTGTATTCGGTTATCGGGGTGCCCCCATCGTCGACTTTGGGAGGATCGGCATCCGTCATCGGTGTAGTCCAAGAAACGTTCAACGAGCCGTTAGCGACCTCAACCATGGGATTGCCTGGCTTGCCTGGCGTGCCTAGCGGAGTAGCAGACCCGGTGACCCAAGCACCGTTGAGTGTCGTTTCACCGCTGTCTTGCTCGCCTGGGTTACCACCAGTCACGTCTAGCCAAGTGTTGGCCCGGACACGATAGGTGCATTCCTCACCGTTGGTAAGCGTTCCACTGGTCCCCGTCCCACCGCGCAGGTCAGCGTCGGTCAGAGTCTGAACAGCGGAGTTGGTGGGGGGTTGGGTGGCTGAACGAGCATCGTTGACATCATGCGTAGAGGGCCAATTCTCTGTTCCGCACTTGCGTTGGATGTCGAAATTCCGGAGGTTCTGCCCGGTAGCAAGGTTCGTCGGACGCAACCATGTGACAGAAGCGAACAGTCCCCCACGACGGAAAGCGTCAGGGTCGCTTTCTGGTGGCAACGCGACCCTGACAGACCCAGAAGAAACCGTCGTTGCAGGCCTGACAGCGCTCTCTTCAGAGTTGGCCGGAGCGGTGATCGCGCCGAGACCGGCCCCGTTCATCGCCTGGATATGCACACGATACTGCACACCGATCTTGAGGCCGGTGATCGTGTGTGATATGGCCGTACCATCGTCGATGTCCTCTGTCTCGGCTGCCTCACGACCTGTTGCCCACTGGATCTTGTAACCCGTGATGGGTGTGCCGCCGTCGTCGGTTGGTGCCTTCCAGGTCAGGTCCAAGGTGCCCGTTTCAACACCAGTGACCACGGAGAAGGCTGTGACTGCGCCTGGGGCGGTGCCTGGTGTGTTTGAGTCCTCGTCGGACCATTCGCTTTGGCCGGCATCGCTCACTGCGGCGACGCGGAATGTGTAGGTTGTGGCTTTGGTTAGTGTGGCGGGGCTTGTCCAGGTTGTACTGTCATCGACGGAAGCCTGTCGGTCATCTGAGTATTCTTCGTCTCCTGACTTCCACTGCACGACATAACCGGTCACGTCGCTCGAACCGGTCTCCTCGGGTGCGGTCCAAGACACCGCTAGTTGGTTGCCTGCTGTTCCACTTACCGTAACGGTGACATCGGTTGGTGTTGTGGGGGCTTCTTCTAGGTTGTCGATGTGTCGGTACATGCGCGCTACGAATGATGCCATTTGGGCGCGTGTGACGTCGTCGTTTGGTGAGTATGTGGTGCTTGTTGTTCCGGTGGTTATTCCGATCTCAGCGATTTGGCCGATGGCGGTTTGTTCTTCTTGGGAGTTGTCGGCTATGTCGGTGAATGTGGTTTCACCGGTTGGTGCGTCGGTGTCTTGTACTGCTTTGTATAGCCGTGTTAGGAACAACGCCATGTGCCCTCGTATCACTACATCATTGGGTGAGTATAGTGTGCCGTCGTCGTTGGTAC
>Ga0209022_1002781_pt1 | contig 13536 bp, 16 predicted proteins | sample PinacodermPK_FD_187300 | JGI IMG/M metagenome (GOLD analysis project Ga0209022, IMG submission 187300) | Host-associated microbial community of the marine sponge Aplysina aerophoba from Gulf of Piran - sponge pinacoderm, lysed by proteinase... | ecosystem: Host-associated > Porifera > Sponge >...
CAATCCCTGGGTCGTTCCGGGCGCGAAGCCGGGCACGCACATGACCGACATCGACACGGCCTGGCGGACCATCCGCGCGAAGGCCGGGCTCCACGACGTCCGCATCCACGACATCCGCCACAGCTTCGCCTCGCGGGCGCTCGCGCTCGGCGAGGGGCTGCCGATCATCGGCCGGCTACTCGGTCACCGCCAGGCGGAGACGACCGCGCGCTATGCGCATCTCGATCGCGACTCGGTCCGGCAATCCGCCGAGCGGGTCGCCGTCAGGATCGCCGAACACATCCTGTAGGCGCTTGATCACGCAGGCCCTGAATAGCCGACCGAACACGTCTCCAGCCGTCCCTCCTCGGCCCCAACCGTGGCGCAGCAACCCAAGATTCTGCTGGTAGCCGCGGGTGAGTATCCCGCCGGTTAGGCGGAAACCCCGGCCATCAGGTTGACGATCAGCCGGATCATGAGGTCCTTGCCGACCGGCGCGCTTTCAACTGCCAGCAGAGTCAGTGCCGTCAGCACCTGCGGATTGAACCCGTGTTCGATCCCCTCATGCTTCAGGTACCTCAGTCGCAGCGACGAATGTAGGCCCCTGCAGAGGCTCGTCACCATTCACCATCGCTAGCAGGAGGTCCGAACGATGGCAGAACGACAGGCCGGTACGCGCCGCCGGCTCTTCCGAGGTCAACAGGGTTTCAGACACCGCCTCACCCATCCGCGCGGCCAACCGCCGGTCCGCCTCGTCGGCGTCGACAGCGGCCGAGGCGGCTCCCCCCATCGTTTCGACCCCGGACCGCTCCTGGTCCCTTGCTGTCAACACGTCCGTCGCAGGCAGCGCCAAGCACACCGCCTCGGGAGACGCAACCAGCGCCGCCACATGTGCCGGGCTGAGGCGACCGGCGTCGTCGTGCGACATCCTCTCCAATTCGTTCCGCTGTCATCTAGGCGGGCCACGCGCTGCCACGGTATGATCCGGCCGTTGGCTTCCACAAACACGACATCGGAATAGTTGCCCACCTTACTAACCGGGCGGAGTCCCTCGTTGAGGATTCCCAGCTTCGAGCCCCCTGTCATTGTCATGCGGCCCATCGCCCATGTAGTCGGGCCCAGCCCAAGCGGGATCGCGCACACGCCCCGGTTCCATTGTGGCCGGCGCAGGCGGAGCGTCGACTTGAAAACTTTGGTGTTTCCGTCTTCATTTTCTTGATTACCGACCCAACCAATCCTTCAGCAATTGGATAGACGTCTTCACGTCCCCATCAGCAAGGCCATTTGCTGGGTTTGTTCCTCCATGCACCAAGACATTTCTAACGTAGAGCGGCAACGGTGTGAGGGTTGTTACTCCATCCCTCGTATACTTCCGGGAATGTTGACCGGCGTCCTCTTCCAGTTTTGCCCGCATATCGTCCGCGATTTTCTCTTGCTTGTAGCCATCGGCGAGCCCTAACTTTTGTTCCAATTGACCGTAGAGTTGGAAGAATTCCCCTATGCTGTCCCAGTACAGGCCTTTCCCTTCTACCATCGCGCCCATCACGCCTGGCACGCCTGCTATGGGAAGGTCCAGCTTGTAGGCTTGATACAGCGCATCGTTGCAAAGTCTTACGAGCTTGCGCTTGCCGCCCTGCTTCCCATCTTTCGGGATTTCGACAAGCTGTATTTCCAAGAACTTTCCTTCCCTCCTTTTCAGCAGAGGCCGACCGCCTTTACCTCTGCTGAGCGGCCCGATCCCTTCCAAGATAAAACCAGGGTCACCCTGTGCAGCGCTTGTACTACCAACCGATTTGTTCATTCTCGAGTATCCCCTCCTCACAAACGCTTTAACAGTAGAAGGTGCACCTTCAGGGTACCGACAACAATAGAGAATGATTCTGCGATTGCTTCAAGAGCGCAGCGTGCGTCTCGTTGCGGCCCGCCAGCGCATCTTTCCAGCGGCAAGACGGGCCTTCTCTTCCGCCATCGTCTCGTTCTCGGCCTTCAGTGTCTCCAGCGCCGTGCGGCGTCGCGCTGTTCGGGCGTCAGCGTTCCAAGGTCAATCTGTGCAAGGGCCGCATGGCCCGCTCGATAGCACAGAGCACAGTGTCGGAGAGCCGGACAGCATCGACAACGACCTGGATCGCTCCGAAGTGGCTGCGCCAGTCGCATGACGAATCCTGACCACCATGCCCATTTGCCAAGGGCGTTATGCTCCGACCTGGCCCATTTGCCGCCATCGCGCGGGCGGCGGAACTGCGAACTCGCCGGACTCGGACTCCCACAGGTAAATCGGTCGCTCAAGCTTCGCCGCCAGCCGCTGCGCCCGCGGCAGGAGATTCGAACGCGGATCGTAGTCGCTCACGACCACCAGGCCCTTGACCAGCATTCCAGGCGTGATACGTCCCGGATCCGGTGCCGGTCGACCGAGACGCCGAAGCTGCCTGCACACGGTGCGGTAGGATTCGGCTACATCGTCGCGCAATCCCTTTCGATCCGGATCGAGTATCTCCAGATACTCGTGTAGCTGTCTGGGAACATGCTGTATCCGGTTGTCGGGATAGCATTTCACCTCCATGGCGACCAAGACGGGCGCGTTCTTCAAGGTCAAGCCGACGATATCGATCGTGCGCCGCGTGCCGGGCACCTGGACCTGCCGATCGAAACAGCACACGTCGGACGTGCCGTCGTTTCGCTGAAGCAGGCGCAGTTCCACGTTCTCCTCGTGTCCGACGTGCTCGCTCGCCTTGAGCATCAAACCGGGAAGTTCCGCTGCGTAGGCGTCCGCGAACCCAGCGGTGACGTCGAAAACCAGATAGCTCCCGCTCGGTCGTCCGACGAATGCGCCTATCCGACCCGCCGACACATATTTCGGGTGGATCTCCAGCCGGTGAGGAAAAAGCTTGCGGCCCACGATCCGGGCCATGGAACGCCCGCCGAAGTAAAGGTTCACGGCGTCGGCTCGCAAGCGAACATCGAGCCCAGTCTTCACGCAGGCTAGAAACACCGTCGCGCACGGTCCCTCCTCCAGATCGTGGAGCAACTCGTCCGAAAGGCCCCGCCGGAACGGGTTGGTCTCTGCCCAGATATGCATCACTGTTGATTTTGCTCTAGACCAATGCACCGTTCACAGCCAAATTGCAAAGTTTTACCTTTATCAGCTCGCAAAGTGCTTCCGTGTTTCCCAACTGTAGAATTTCATCGGTCTTGAGTACAACAAGTTTACGCTTTTCAGACAATGCTTTTGAAATTACTTGATGGGCAGCGGTTAATCTCTCGGGATTGCCGGTGATTCCTTTCGTACATACGAAAATTCCAAAATCCAATCCCCGATTTCGAAGCTTATTGTCAAACCAGCTTACTTCTTCGCCACCCACTCGGGTCGACCAGTTCTTCGCCTCCACCAAAATAATATTGGGTAGAAAATATAGCCCCTGTGCTTCTGCCTCGTTCCATAGTGCAACGTCTATTTCCTCCGTTTGAAAGACGTTTAGTGCGTTTCTTTGTCTTATCGTAATTCCAGGAACCTGCCCAAATAAGTAGCAGATCAAGTCTTCGAGTGCGCGCCCCTGCGCGGTAGTGTTTTGGGCGTTTACTCCTTCATTCACATATTCCCTCAAAATCTGGCCATCTATGGCGGGCATTAGTACTCTCCACCATGAGCACGGAGATTACGCAAACCTATGACAACCTCGACGAATGACTGCTCTCGCATCCGTTCGAAAAGATCGGCCGCTGAAATTGCCAGGACTGTTGGTGCGACAGATAGCCAACGTCTTCGAAAAAGCTTTGGCCCAGTACCGTAAATCAACAGGCTCCATCGTCCACCGGATTTTTCAGTAGCTGCAGCGCAGCGTTTTAGAGCAGCCCTTATTTGTTCATCATTTTTCAGCTGCAACTTTATTTCAATTAGTAGCGGATTCCCGAGAACATATTGAAATTCGTCTGCCCAAACAGCCAGATCCATTTCACGGTTCTCAAGCGTTGGTCTTGCCACCACCTCAACACCCGAGCGTCGTATCCCACTCGATATTATGTCTTCAAATTTTCGGGCGTCTCCTACTTCCAAAACACTTTCCAGTTCGCCCTCTCGATTAACAATCGGCGATTGTGAAGTCCTTTGTGTGACTGCGGAAGCTTTCCTGGACCTATTGCTTGAAAAGGGCGCTGATAAGATCTGGTCTAACGCAAAATCAATAGCATTGATATTTCGAAGACCAATACGCAATACCAAAAATGGTTGTAAATTAAATGATAGGTAATCCCCCTTTGGGGGAGCAAACACTACAACCTTGCGATCCATAGCAGCTGCCATGCCAAGTTCGAACAGCACCGCTTGTGATTGTCGTCCCCTCCTCAATACACCGATTACAAGGTCTGCATTCAAAATCAATTCCCGGATGCTTTGATGTAATCCATGTCTACTAGATAAGTCACTTGGAGTAAGTAACTGGACGTTTCTTTCCATCAGAGATCGGCGAATATTCCGGACGTTTACCCCAAGCGGAGCGGAAATGTAGCATCGAAGGACTCGACCCAAGGCCTTGGTATCTTCTGGCATTCCTGCCTCTCAACTAGTTTCGAATGTCATTCGCTATACTCCAACCATCCAGTTCTTCCCTAAACGGCACAGTTCTGGGTGGATTTCCAAGTACCACAACCTTCAGGGTTGGATCGTGGTGCTACAGCGGTAACCCCAGCACGATGTCGGCGATCTTGTGGCGAACGCTGGGGCGTTGGCATCCTTGCTCGCGGTTCCTGTTGAAGATGATGTGCTTGTCCTTGAATGGGTTCGTCTCACCAACATCGTGATCAACCATACGTGCTTCTACTCCTAGCTTAGCAACTAAGTGCGTGCGACCCGCCGGCCTGAGGCGGTGGTCCGATACAGAGGTCGGGCAACTGCGAGGGCGAGTTGAACTTCCTCGCGTTCACGCTTCCATGCGCTAGTGCCATGCCCTAGCCTTCGTGCTCGATCAGCCTACCCATCTTCAGCATCCGTGGCGTCGCATCCGGGCACGGGCCCAACTTCATGGTGTGAGAAGCAGCGCCTCTGCCAGTCCTATGCATCGCGTTCCCTGGCCCATTGCAGAAGCCTTACGATAATCTCCAACTTCCTAAGCCACAACCAGAAACAGGCAACTGCGCGCTACACCCACCGTGGACAGGACTCGGTCCAGAATGCTGCCGCACGATTCTCGGGGAGCATCGGCGGAAGCCTGACCCTCCACGACCCTCCTGTTCGAGCCAGCTCGTGGCAGCGGCCCCGCGACCGGAGCGGCATGTGAACTTTCCGTCCTTGGTCGCCGAGCGACCGGAGCGCTGATCGCCGAAATGCTGCCGCTACCTTGTTCAGCGGTCTTCGCCGGTGGCGAATTCGATGATCTCTCGTTCCCACGCAATCAGATTCCGACCGTTGGGTCCAATCTCAGGATTTACACCTTTATCAGGGTATTCACCCTTGCAATTCGTTACCACGCATTCCACAGCCTGATCAGCGCAGCAGCGAATTCTTCACAGTTCGTAGGTTCCCAACAAGTCAACGCATTTGTGCGAAGCAAGTAGTATTGCTCATTTGCGCATACCAAGTTGGATTTGTCTGCTTCCTCCTGAAACCACCGCAACACGTTAACGAAGCTTTCTCCTCGCGAGTTCACGAACTTTTGCGGCGGCACATTGTAGAGCAGTCCTTCGATGTAATAGGACGGCGCCACATCCTTGCCGATGAGACCAGTTTCTACCAGCCTGCTCCGCGCATTCTTCAATATTCGGATCATGGCCTTCAGCCGACCAGAGCTCACCTGATGCCGAGCCGTGAGGTTAGTGGAATGTTGGACCGGATAATTGACAATCTGTTCCCCGCGCCCCGTGTAGAAACAAACGCCTTCGTCGTACTGTTGGTCCCTGATGCCGTTAAACCTGTAATAGCGTCGGTACTGTATCGTCGCGATCACATCAGCATTCCGGCGTCCGCCCCCTGCAGAGATGGCAATTGCCTTGTTTCCAACTCTTACGTCTCCGCCAAATCTGTCCGTTAGCACTTTCGTCACATCTCTCTTGAAATCGGCGTAGGTATAGGTGGCATCTGGATATGCCTCACCGTATGCGCGCTTCTCGCTCTCCGATAGCTTTGTCAGATCGCTTCGCCAACAGTCCCGCAACACAATGACGATGTCGACGTCGCTTTCCGCGTAAATGTTGGTGGCATTGCCATAAGAACCCTGAAGGAATACCTTTGTTTCCTTGTTTGAGTACGCCGTACCTTCCGCCACTAGTGCGCTTCTCACGGTTGCGTAAGTGGTGCTGGATTGCTTGACCGATCCTTGATGAGACCAAGTATCCAATTGAGCTTCAGGTATGGCCATTACCCTCTCCGATCCGACAAATACAAGTCCAGAAAAACAAGTGCCCGTCCCCACAACCTTTCTCTCTTGCCCAGGCCCGAGTCATTCGTGCGTTGTTTCTGTTGGGTGCTGCTTACATACCGCACACACCTCGTTCCCCCAGGCCAGCGTCACGATCCCGTTTTCCATGTCTCTTCCGCCGAGAGCCTCCGTGAACGCCTTGCTGAGCGTTCCCCCATATTCGGCCTGCCTTCCAGACACCCAAATTCTTCGGTAGGACGTCTCCGACGCGTTGAGAAGCTCGTCGATCGCCGTGTCCGCAATCATCGTGGTGATGTAGGAGAGTTCGATTGCGCCATACGGCTGGTAATGATCCGCGCAGGAAGGCTCGGTGTACGCTTCAACCCCATCCGGCCAGTCGACCGCGGTCAAGATCGGCGTCCCTGTGCGACCGATCCCGCAAGCCAGGCACCTTCCCTTCGGCGTGATTACAACTGCCGACCCGGCAACAGCATAATCCTCCGTCCAACCATACAGAACCGCATTGTCGAGACCAGATTTCACGTGCCATTCGTTCAACCACGACTCAGCTACCCAGTCTCCCGTCAAGCACACAATCAAATCGCTGCCTGTTAGCCACGCCTCGTCGGTAAGCAGAGTGGCTCCGATCGTCGAATTGTGTCCCTCGAATTGCAGGTGCGGAAATTCACGCTGCAATCTTTCCTCCAGCGCTTCTGCCTTGTTCTGCCCGACCGAGTCCGCGCCCAGCGCATGGCGGCCAACATTCGCCCAACTCAATTTATCGAAATCCACCAAGCGCAGCGTTCCGACACCCGCCTGCGCCAGACTTTGGGTCACGAACGATCCGACCGAGCCGCAGCCGAAAACTGTGACAAACTTTTCGGACAAGATACGACTGCGAGCGTCTTGTCCTCTTCCATGCACCCAAGCCGCATCAGCCCTTTCCACCTCAGCACGTCGGACCTCGTTGCGCCCATAGGTCCGTTCCATGGCGACTGCCGGCGGAAGGCGACCGGCCCGAAAGCCGCGGTGCATCTTGTCCCTGGCTCGCCGGTTTCCCGTCCTCTGACTGCGGTTGCGGTCGATGCGGACCGCGACCACACCCGCGCCGCCACGCCCTTCCGCCCCGAGAAGCACCAGACATTCGTCATCACCGGCTGAGGCCGCTTCGGCGAGAATTCCCACCGCCCCCTCGTCCCGTTCAGGCGTCAGCTTGAGGATGTCGGATCCGCTCTCGGGATACTCGTTCGGCAAGAGCGGCTCCTGCAACCATATGAACGCCGCCGGCTTCGCGGCTTTTGCGACCTTTGCCGCTGTTCTCGCTCCAAACCTTCGGTCGAGCCACTGCTGCAGCGATGACACATCCTCGCCAACGTAAACCTTCCCCTCCCACGTGAAGCGACTAAGCACACGGGACGGGCCCACCGGTTCACACACAATCACCACGTTCTTGCCGGTCTCCTGACAGGCGTAGAACCAGTAGGTGAGAAACTCCTGCCTGAAGTCCCGCTCGACAATGGAGCCCTCGATGAGTTCTTCCACCAGTCGGACGGCCCGATTCAGGATCGCAAGCGCCACCTCACCGGGCGCCGTCGGATCGATCTCGCTGGAATTGGGGAGCAGGCACAGAACTCCGTCATGCTCGATATGCGGCCAGCTCAGGTACTCTGGACGGTCGACGAGCGCCGCCCGTGGCGCGCTGCGCGGGAAATGGAGCGAGACGAGCAGGTCGACATTCCGCGTCTTACCGTCGGAAAACGCAACCGGGATCCGCCATCCATCGGCAAATTTCCTAGTCTCATAAGCCGTTGCAATCGCCCCCTGCTCAATGCGGGTCGTCGCACCTCCCGTGTGTTCCCGAAGACATTCCGTCACCTCCAGTATCGCGCGCTCATGCTCCACCATTCCCTTGCCAAAGGACGTCGCATCATGCATGCCGTCCGCCGCCCCTCGCGCTCACGGAAGCGGCAGCTTCGGCTGTCGACCCAAGTATCGCGGCCGAACCGATCGCCGGAGCAGACAACGAAGCACTCTTCGCCTTCTCGTCCTCGTATCGTTCGGAAAAGAAGGTCGTGTCGAACACCTTGTCCCAGTACTTCAGCGCAGATTCCCTGTCGCAGTCATGCGCGTACACCGGCGCGAGGTGATCCAGCGCTTCCTTCAACTTGTCCCTGAAGAAACGCGCCTTTGCGTCCGGATCGTCGGTCGTGACGGTTTCGTTCGGCGTAACCGGATGGTCAATTACGGTATTGCCATCGAGCCGGCTCTTCATCGCCTCCATCGTGCGATACAGTGCTATGTCGTCCCGATCCGGGCTGAGAACGTAGGTTTCAGCAAGCAGTACCGTGATCGCGAACCCGCTGAGGTTACGTGACTTCCAGCTCTCCCGGCTTCTCGCATGCTTCTTGAGATAGCGATTCAGGCGACGGAACTGACGCGCGTCGGACGTGCCCTCGCGCGTCTCTTCATACCAGTTGGTGACATCTCTCGCATCGGAACGCTTCCATCCGGAACTGGATGCGAGTTCATAGTAGGTTTCGTCAGCTTCCTCATCGACGATCCGGCGGTAGACCGGAATGTCCACATGGTACCCTTCGGAATAATGGACGCGGACGCAGTTGCCTTTGACCTCCGGTGGGGTCTTGAAGCTCCCGTCATCCATGGCTTTTCGCACCATCTTACGGGCGTCGAGCGACGACATCTCCGCTCCGCGATCCCCCACAAGAACGCCCTTCTGGAAATACGCCCCGTCATCGATGTCGTAGTCGTTGTTATCATCCTGAAGCATCGTCCGCATTCGGTAGCTTCCCTGGGAAACATGCTCGTACGGCGTAGGCTTTTCGTCCTTTTCGAGGTTCCTCTTCAATCTGTCGCGGTTCGTATTTCGCCGCTCTCTCATCTTGTCCCGTTCGGACTCGGGCAACGTGACCTTCTGGTCATGAAACGCCTTCACGTCCGCACCACAATCAATCATCAGTTTTCTCCAGCTCCGATTTCATTTGGGGCGCCAGCTTGTGCGCCTGGGTTGTACAACAGCCGACCCGGGTTAGCCGGCTGAAGGCTATCAAGCAGCCACTTGATCGCTCTGCCGTCTTCGTTCCCCGGATCGTCACAGGCGCTCTTCGTCAAGTCGGCATCCGAGCCTGCCTGTTCCACCAGGCGTTCCATTGCCTCCTCCCGCGTATCGTCGAGCGCCAAGAACGGCATCATGCTTGCCGGCACATCCTTCCGGGGGAACCTGATCGCCCGCACGCTTCTCCCCCGTTTGGAAAGCTCGTTTCCCAGGAGCCGCGCGATATTGTCGTAGGCGAATTCCTGCGCCGAGATCGAAAGGGGTCCCACATCGGCGCCAAACCGCCACTCGAGGAGCGACCTGTGAACGTCATCGCCTCGAATGTGTTCACCTACGGGCCGGGGGCACGTCCCCAACGAGAATATTTCAATCGGCTGATCCTCTTCAGCCATTGCCATTGCGTCAGTCAGGGCCACCAGCACGGGGTTGTTCGCCCAAAGACCTCCATCCGCAAAGACCTTGCGGGCGCCTCGAGCGCTGTTCGGGTCGCCAACGTCCGCCAACGATCGATAAATCGGCGCCGCGCTCGACGCCATGCAAACATCCACCAGCGAAAAGTCGTTATCTCGGTCGCCGCTAACCGGAGTCCGCTTGAAGACCCAGGACCGATGCGTAGACATGTCGACTGCGGGCACCGATAACGAGATACCTCGCTTATCAAACACGTCGGCCACCGTGATGTCCCTCAACACCTCCCTCAAAGCGGATCGAAGAGCCTGGTCTCCCGCTCGTACGAACCGCCTCCCCCTGAACGCGCGGTAGGCAATGCTCCGATACCCGGTGATGCGATGAGGAAATATCGCCTCCCCGTGTTGTCGGTAAAGATCCACGACACGATCGAGCGGACAACCGATCGCAACGGCGCAGGCAACGATCGCGCCCGTGCTCGTTCCGCAAATCAGGTCGATCCCGCCCCCCAAATCCAGCGGCCCGTCACCGGCGCGTTTGGCGTGCTGCGACAGCAGACGGTCGAGAAAGGCCGCCGTGTAGATGCCGCGCATACCGCCGCCGTCCAGACTCAGAGCCCTGAGAGGGGATACAGGGACTTCGCTCATTCTCGTTGTCCACGTCCCGCTTGAGACATCCACACCCGAGCCGCGCCATATGCACGCCCGGGCCACACCACCCGAATCATATGTGCGATCATCGCTCTGTCAATGTTTGATTTTGACATTTAGCGTTCGATGTTGGAGAGTAACATCCTCACACCGCCTGTAGCGGTTTCTGACGAGGGAGGAACGAACCATGGATGCGGAGACCTTGGGACGCAGATTGCGCTCGGCCCGCGCCACGCGCGGCCTCAGTCAGCAGGAGGTCGCCCAGGCATTGGGCCTTGCTCGAACGGCAATCACCCAATTGGAAGCAGGCAACAGGTCGGTCTCGACTCTGGAACTGACCGCGCTGTCAGAGCTCTACCTGCGCCGTGTCGCCGACTTCCTGCAGGACGCAACCGAAGACGATGACGGCGACGTTCTCGTTGCCTTGCATCGCGCAGCCCCCGGCCTGGAGCAAGACCCCGCCACCCAAGAGCAGGTTGCACGCTGCGTCCATCTTTGCCGGGAAGGTGTGATGCTCGAACGTCTGCTCGGTGCCGAGCCTCGCTCTGGCCCGCCAAGATACGAGTCACGTACGCCACGTTCTCCAGGCGAGGCTATCTCCCACGGCGAGCAAGCTGCGGAACAAGAGCGGGGGCGCCTCGGCATCGGGAACGCCCCCTTAGCCGATGTCTCCGAACTCATCGCATCCCAGGGCATTTGGGCATCCGGGGTCACGCTACCGGATGGAATGTCCGGTCTGTTTCTCCGTCATGCCAGTATCGGCCTTGCGATTCTTGTCAACTCGACCCATCCCAGGGGCCGAAAGCGCTTCTCCTACGCGCATGAATACGCGCACGCTCTGCTCGACCGGGATCGCGACGTCACGGTCTCCAGCACCGACAACTCTTCCCAGCTGGTCGAAAAGCGCGCTAACGCCTTTGCCGCTGCCTTTCTGATGCCCAGGGGCGGCTTTCGTGATTTCCTGCGAACCCTCGACAAGGGTCTGCCAAGCCGCCTCGACCACGCCATCTTCGACGCCGCAAGCGGCGGCCACATCGAAGCGGCACAGCGCCCTCCGGCACGATCACAACGCATTACCTACAAAGACAACGCCATGCTCGCCCACCACTTCGGAGTGAGCTATCAGGCCGCGTCCTACCGCCTCAAGAGCCTCCGATACATCTCCGACAGGGAATGTCGGGGCCTCCTGGATCAAGAAAACTTCGGCCGCAAATACCTGAAGGCTCTCAGTATGTTCAGCGAGGTCGGCGAGCCGGAAAGGCGGAGATACTGGGATCGCGAACTCCGAAGTGAAATTGCCCATCTCGCCATCGAGGCCTACCGTCGCGAGGAAATCTCGCGTGGCCGCGTCCTTGAGATGAGCAAGACGCTGAGGATCGACGGCGACACTCTGCTCAGTCTTGCCGAAATGGCTCGAGGCAGGTGAGTGATTCCCCAGAACTTGATCGGCCGGCTATCATCGTCACGGACACCTCGGTCCTGATTAACCTGAACTTCACGACCACATATTCTGGATAAGGCCCTGTAAGGGGCTGAATATCTTGAACAATATCACGCTTTTGTTCCTTCAGACACCTGTATATATGTTTCCAGTTCATTACGAGACACTTCTCTTGGCCTGATTGGGGTCTACCGGCGGAAGGTGGAGAAACACTTCAAGATCACCGATGACGAGATGAGCTGGCGGCGACGGACAGAGAAGATTGCAAACGAGGCCCGTCGTGATGGCGTCTATGTCATCCGAACCAGCCTGGGTTCTGGATCCATCGGACCACAGGCAGCCGTTGCTGCCTACAAGAGCCTCTCCAGGGTCGAACGAGCATTCAGAACGGCAAAATCGCATCTGCGGGTCCGGCCGATCCATGTCTATTCGGCCGACCATGTCCGGGCCCATGTCTTCCTGTGCATGCTGGCCGGACATGCAGAGTGGCACATGCGCCAGGCACTGGCTCCACTCCTATTCGAGGATGATGATCGCGCGGAGGTCCGGGTTTCGCCGGTGGCTCCTGCCCGGGTCTCCAGTCGGGCAAAACGGAAGGCGGAATCGAAAACCTCTTCAGAGGGGCTCCCGGCCCACAGCTTTGAAACGCTGATGGATGATCTTGCCACCCTGACGCTTAATTCGGTGTCATTGCCGGGTCATCCCGAAGCGGTCGTTCCGATGTTGTCGGAACCGACAGATATTCAGGAGAGGGCCATGGCGCTTCTTGGGATCAGACCGGAGCGGACTGTTCCCAGTGCAGCGGCAGGCTGATCGGGGTGGTTTCGGCTGAAAAATGCATGCTGTTCAGTATGATAGGGGTAACAATCTGTAAATATGGAGTATGAAGTTCAGATTAATGTCACCGGACCGACCAATTTCGCCGGCCAAATATCACGGATATTCAGGTGAAATCGGGCTGATTCTCTCAACTTGGACCGATGCAAGTTAGCAAATTTGGTGTTACCCATTGCTAACGGTACATTGCTCAGAAGAGAAACCGTATTAGTAAAATTGACCAAAATGCATGCGCTCCGAACTGATACAGTGTGATCAAATTGATTCCTGTGACAGTCTGTACAGGTAATTGTTGTTTGCTATTGCGGACAGGCGGACCTTAGCCATATCAGAGCCATAGTGCTACTTCCCGCTCGGCGCAGTTCGTTGGTTTGCCTATTTCACTCCGCCATTTTCTTATTCCGATTGCCCCGGCTGTTGAGATCATGCCTTAACCAATGCAAACTCAAAAGGAGACCAGCCAATGACGCACTGTGATTCACTTGCACTTCATGCACATGCCGACCGCGCTAAGGAACACGCGGAAATGCGGGAAGCAGCATTGTCGAGGCCCGGCGTTCACGAGCTTATGGAAGTCTATGGAAACTGGCTGGAAAAAGATCAGGGGCTAAATGTCCATCGTTCGGCGACGACAAATGCAAATCCGTCCGCTGCGACCACCTCTTCAAATTCCTAAGTTCAGATGTCCTGACCTCGTAAATTCCTTCGAACTGAACCAGGGTCGATTTTTCCAGCCATAGAAGGACTTTTTTTCAAAAAGGGGCTTGACGGGAGCATCGCCGACGGATAAATTCTAATGAA
>Ga0209022_1002784_pt1:0-10000 | contig 13523 bp, 8 predicted proteins | sample PinacodermPK_FD_187300 | JGI IMG/M metagenome (GOLD analysis project Ga0209022, IMG submission 187300) | Host-associated microbial community of the marine sponge Aplysina aerophoba from Gulf of Piran - sponge pinacoderm, lysed by proteinase... | ecosystem: Host-associated > Porifera >...
GAGGGCTGCGTCAGATAGAAGTGCCAGCCCGGATGCATCACCACCAGAACGCCCCCTGACGCCTTCCTGTGTGTTGCGCTTTGTTCAACCGTCCGACAGCAGCACTGGCGTCCTTCGTCAAGGTACTCTCCCGCTGCAAACCCTGTCGCTTTGGGATGTAAAGCAAATACTGGCAGCTCCTTTGCCTGGCAGTCAGACAGACGCTGCTTCTCTGGCGGCTGGGACCTCGCCCGAAGCTGAAGATGCATCTCTGCCCTTCGTCTTTCATAAGCGCAAGACCTTGGGTTCCCTCCCCAAAAGAGATCGCGAGGGCTCAGGCCTGCAAGGGGGTAGTTTGGCTGCGTCGGTAGGCTCCAGGCAAGGCCGGGCACCCGCTCCGACATCAACACAGGATGGGAGTAAGGAGCAGCCAGAGCAGGGAGAAGCTGCAACCAGCCAACGGCTGACTGAAGAGACTGAAGAGACCGAAGAAGAGCACTTTCGTATAAAGCTCTGGTCTCTTGCCTTCAACTCTGGAGCTGGTCGAGCTGCTTTTCACGGCGTTCGTGATAGTAACAGACCGGAGCGTGGTTACTTCCTGTGGCCTGTGCGCCTTTCGGGTGGAGAAAGCTTTTCTTTGCAGGTTATGCCAGTCCTGCAGCCAGATCAGGACGAGCCGGGGTCTTCCATGCGGGCTCAGACGGGCGACACCGGTGTGAGGATGGTGCTGAGGCGTTACATTTCCGATGTGGCGCAAGGAGACGGCTCAGCTGATGACGATGCCAGCCTTGCCGTGGAAAGTGCTTTCGGAGGGGTTTCAGCTACCGACGGTCGTCCAATCATGGCCTCTTTGGAGTCTCACCCAGTTATGGCAGGCATAGAGCTATTTACAACAGAAAACGGATACAGCTATCGCTGGCTGGACAGACAACTTCTCCCCGAAGGGGACTTGCGTAGTGTTTCTGGTTTGCCTCGGCCGCACGTAAAGGGGGCCCCGGTTCCCTTGGCGTATCTTCACACAAGCAATCGTCGGGGGGAGCATCGAGTGCTGCCTGATCCCATAGCAGCTATGGAGTTGATTTTCACACGACTTGTCAGTCGCAGTGAGGGCACTGAAGAGGAGACTCTTGTGGGTGAGGCTTCGCGTAAGGATATATTGGCCGGCTTGGGGCCTGATATGAAAGAGTCCGACATGGCCGCGAATCTCTTCTTTTTGATGACAGAGCGAAAGGAAAACTGGGGAGAAAAATGGGCAAACAGGTGGGGGGTGGTGCATAAGGATGTGCTTAATTTACCGGTGCGCCGCCTCGCTCCTGTTCTTGAAAAAACGGAGCGACTGGAGCAGGTGAGCTTGCACGATTCTGGTGGCAGGGGGGCTGATATATGGATTGGTTACAGAACTGACTATCCGGAACTGGGTCTTCTCAGTAGTCCCTTCTTTATTGAGGAGCCCGTTGATGTTACTGACTCGGATGGCTGCTATTCCTGTTCGGGAGAGGAGCTGACACCCGGGAGGTTGTATTTCTTTCAGATCAATGACTTTGGACATGAGGGGATTGAGGTGCGCCTGAGGCCTTTGACAGCAGATACTGTCGAAGCGTCAGTCGAGGACCCCCGGCAAAAGAACAGAGGACTTTTGCTTCAGCTTGCAGAGGACGACCGGTTCCGCCTCGTCAATGGAAAAGGAGATCTTCTTTACCGTGGTCGTGCGCCTTGGGTGGCTGCGCAAAGCAAACGGAGTATGTCTCTTGTTGAGAAGTCCAGACGCCTTGACTTTGTTCAGCTGGCCAATCTTTTTGCTGACTTGACGGACAGTTTGCACAACCAGGTTTTAGGAGGGGCGCCGTTTTTCATTAGTGCCGACAAAGTCAGAAACTGTATAAAAGATGCTGCAGAAAGCGCAGGTCCAGCTCTGGACAAGCGGGTAGTGTTCGATTCCACTTTGCCTCGGAACCCCTTTCGGCTGCGCTTTCGTGGCAAGATGGGCGTCAATGACATTAACACTCCCTTGAGGATGAATCCGATAAACCCAGCCAACAGTCTGGTTCTGGGGCCCTTGTGGCTGGCTGAGGCAAAAGAGCAAAAGGCGAAAAGAGGCGTGCAGACGGTCACGAAAAGCAGCAAACCTTTTCTTTTTGAGTTCAGAAACACCAAGCCTGGCAGGTATCGAGTGGCTTTATATCCAGGCGACGCGTCTACGGTGGACCTGGCCCTGCATCAAGCGGAGCGTTTGATTTTTGGTCGCTCCGGTCACGCTTTGGTGCAATTGGACATTGATATCCTGGACAAGAGAGTGGAGACCCATCTCTATGGTCCCTACGGCAAGGTGGCGCAAAAATGGCACCCTGTTCCCTTCGATGAGGCTAATGCGCCTGCAACGGTGAACCGTCTGGTTGCTCCAACTGCTGAACCTCAGCGCGAAAAAGTCCTTCTTCCTGATATCGCGGCCTGTGTTGCTTTCCTGTCTGGTTTTTTGGAGACGGGGGTGGATGAGAGGGGGCTGGAAGATACCGCAAAAATAAGCAGGCTTCTCGTGGTTGACACCAAGCAGGATCACGACAGGCGTCTGTCAGACAAGTACGTCGAGCGAAACTTTGCGACTATCCCTCACTACAGAAAGAACTTGCTCTGGCGGGACCTTGTGTGGGCAGGCAAAAAAATGGCAGCACCCGTACGCTGGGGCTGGAAACACCCGGTTGCTACCACTTCTTTGGCAGCTGTGGGCGTGGCAGGGGTAGCCGCCTATCTGTACCCCGATCAGGCCTGGAATCTGACCCAGACCATACACAACAGCCTGTTGACGAGTATGGGATTTGCAGCCAATGGCTCTAGTGGAGAGCAAGCGTCAGGTATACAAGCTATTGCTACGCCGACAGCCAGCTCTGGGCCCGAGCCAAGTCCTGAGCTGGCTTATCCTCTGAGCTACGAGGTAGGACAGAACTTTCAGAGCAAGACTCTGCATTGACTGTTGAGCGCGGTGCCGGGCTGTGCAGGAGCTCGTCCGCGAGAGGGGAGCTTCACTGCGGAAAATACAAGGCAGGGCTTTTTAGCCCTGCCTTTTTATGGAAAGATCCTCTTCTTTTTCACTACCTGCCGGACCTGTCTGCTACATGCAAAAGATCCAGTTACTTAGTCCTCGTCTTGCAAACCAGATCGCTGCTGGTGAGGTGGTTGAGCGCCCAGCCGCTGTCGTCAAGGAGCTTCTTGAAAACAGCATAGATGCCGAAGCTGATCGCATAGATCTGGACACGGAGGGCGGTGGAACCCGCCTGATTCGAATACGCGATAACGGGTGTGGTATCTCCAAGGATGAATTGCGTCTGGCTCTGGCTCGTCATGCCACCAGTAAAATTCAGGCCCTCGAGGACCTGGAAGCCGTAGCAAGTCTCGGTTTCCGAGGGGAGGCTTTGGCCAGTGTCAGTGCGGTCAGCCGCCTGACGTTGACCTCCTGTGTCGAGGGGCAGGAATCTGGTTGGAGCGTTTTTGCCCAAGGGAGGGAGATGGAAACCGTTCTGTCACCGAGTCCTCATCCCCGGGGGACAACGGTGGAAATGAGGGACCTTTTTTTTAATACCCCTGCGCGCCGTAAATTCTTGCGTACAGAAAAAACAGAGTTCGGACACCTGGAAGAAGTTTTTCGGCGCATAGCACTCAGCCACTACGAAATCAGTTTTAACCTGCGTCACAATCAGCGCACTACCTACCAGCTGCGTTCAGTTGACTCCCGCGCAGGCCAGGAATCTCGCATCGCTGCTCTTCTTGGTTCTGAGTTCCTCGATAACGCTGTGCTCATTGACAGGGAGGCTTCCAATTTGCATTTGTGGGGCTGGGTGGGTCTTGCCACCTTTTCCCGGGCTCAGGCTGACTGGCAGTATTTTTATGTGAATGGACGCATTGTGAAGGACCGGCTGATTGCCCATGCTGTACGACAAGCCTACCGGGATGTTCTGTATCATGGTCGCCACCCTGTTTTTGTACTTTACCTGTCACTGGACCCCACCCTGGTGGATGTCAATGTACACCCGTCCAAGAATGAAATTCGCTTCAGGGATGGGCGCAACGTACATAATTTTATATTCAGCACCCTGAACAAGGCGCTGGCAGATGTGCGTCCCTCACCGCAAGCTGGTCCCGCTTCACCTATAGCCGAAAACAGCGTTGACAAACAGCGGGAGCCTTACCTGCAGAGCAGTCTGTACAGCCATGCCGCTTCGTCACCAGAACCAGAACCGGGAGCGCTCTATGCTGGCGCTTCGAATGTTGGGAATCCGTGCCGGGTCCATATTCCAGCCGCCGCACAAAAATGTGCATGGCAGCAGCATCTGGATGAGCCTCAGAGTGGTTATTCCCCTCTTGAAAAGTCGGTGCTGCACAGCTCCCCCAGTCAGAATTCAGACATCCCTCCGCTTGGGTTTGCCATAGCTCAGCTGAAAGGAATTTATATCCTGGCGGAAAACAAGGAAGGGTTGATTGTTGTGGACATGCATGCCGCTCATGAGCGCATTACCTATGAGCGCATGAAAAAAGACTGGCATGGTGAGGGTATCACCACTCAGCCACTGTTGGTGCCTGAAACGCTGTCAGTCAGCCGGGCGCAAGCTGACGCAGCAGAAGAAAACCAGGAGCTTATAAGAAAGCTGGGCCTTGTTCTTGAGCCGATGGGTCCTGAGTCTTTGGTCGTACGCAGTGCGCCAGCTCTTCTTCGAGGAGCTCGTCTGTCTGAGATAGTCGCACGGCTACTGGACGATTTCGCTCGCTACGGACTTAGCAACCGGATAGAGGCCCATGTTGACAATATGTTGTCGACCATGTCTTGCCATGGCGCCGTGAGGGCCAATCGAAAATTATCCCTGGACGAGATGAATGCCTTGTTGCGCGACATGGAGCACACTGTGCGCAGCGGTCAATGCAACCATGGGCGCCCCACCTGGTGTCAATTGACACTACCGGAGTTGGACAAGTTGTTTCTGCGGGGGCGCTGATTTTACTCTTTGCTTCGCGCAAGCCTTGCATTGGCGCAGTGCCTGCGCTGCTCCAGCGAGGCTCTCAGAGCAGGTATGCTGGTTTTCGCCTGGAGCTGGAAGTTTTCATTTGAGGCTTTAGCGGTCGCAGCCCCAGCCGGGAGGCTGAGTAGACTGGGAAAAAATGCAGTTGCTCTGGGTTCTTGTCCTGTGAGTCGGAGTCGGAGAGAAAAGAAGAAAATACTTTGGTATGGCAAGTGGTGCCGGGTGTGAGGCAGAGACACTCATCCTCGCTGATTGGAGAGGCGTTCCGTGTTGCGTGGCGATTGCCAGGCTGTCCTCCCCACCCGGAAAGGCGGGGAAGACAGATTGGAGTCTACATCAGGTTGAGTATTCGAGGAGTAATGAGAAACAGCCGAACGTTCTTTGTTTTCTGTTTGACAGTGTTGCGGAAAGCTGCGCCCACAATGGGAACGTCTTCCAACAAGGGAACGCCCCTTTGAGTGTTTCTGGTCTCCTCATAATAATAACCACCGACCAGCAGGCTTTCATGCTCCTCAATCACCGCCTGAGTACTGATGGAGCTGTTTCTTACAACCGGTATGTTATCTGCACCTGTCGCCTCCGTAGCCTGGCCTCCATCCTGCACATTGACGCTCAGGTGTAGCTTGCGTCCCTGGGGTTCGTTGACAATGCGCGGTGTCACTTTCAGGACGGAACCATAGGTGACTGGAAACAGTTCTGCCGCTTCCTGGCCTGCCACTCTGACATAGAACGTCTGGCTGTTATCCAGAACGGCCTGCATATTATCCAGTGTCATAACTGAGGGGCGAGCCAGGATTTTGGCGTTTCCTCTCTCGGACATCAGGTTGATCTGCGTCAGCAGGTCGCCCGATGTCAGATTGATGACAGTACTCAGAGGCCCTCCTCCCGTTATGTCAGCACTGCTACCGAAGCCGTTGAAACGGGCAGAGGTTCCACTGCTCCGGTCGAATCTCCAGTTCACACCCAGCTGGCTCAGGTTGTTGGTGTTGACGTCAATAATGGAGACGTTGATCTCAACTTGCGACAGGGGCTTGTCCAGCGTCTCTATGAGGTCTTCGTACATGGCCATCCTGCTTTCCAGATCACGAACGATCACGGCGTTCAGGCGTCGGTCCGCATTGATGAATGCACCCTCTGATGATGCTGGTGGCTGCGGGTCCTGTCTGGTCTTGGGGGATGGCGATTGCCCGGCAGGGCTGGCCCCCTGAATGCCCGGCAGCGAGCGCGTTTGCGCTGATCCGATGCCTTCCAGTGTGGCTCCGCCCTGTACAATCTGGCGCAGCACGCTGGCAACACCGGGCATGGCAACTTCCTGGTTTCGGAAGCTGAATGAGCGGTCGTCTGCCCAGGCGTAGCGCAATGGGAATACGCGGACAGTTTGACGACTCTTTTTTCGCTCACCAGATTTTGCATCCAGCAGCTGAGCGGTCTCAGTGACCAGCTCCATATAACGCGGAGGACCGGATAGATAGATAATTCCCTCTTCCGGACGAGACCGCCAGTAGAACCGGTTGTCCCATATGCCTATATCCTTCAGTGTGCTCACGAACTCCTCTGTATCTATATACCGCAGGTTCACAATCTGTTTTTCTATTTCCTGGCTGGCATACACGTACAGACCATTGCCGTCAAAGTACCAGATAAGCCCATTGAGCTGGGCGATCTTGTCAAGAAAATCAACCGGCTCCAATGGTCCTATTTTTCCGCTGACCACCCCCGACACCTTGTCGCTTATGACGAGAGGGATGCTGTAGTTGGATGCGAAGTGACGCAATACATCTGCGGTGGGTTCGCTGTTTCCAAAATAGGCGTAGGGCCGGGCATCAAAGCCTCCGGTGCTGGGGGCAGGTTTGCCTCCTTGGGGGGCGTCAAAGTCGTTGGGGGCTGATGGCCCAGGTTGATAGAGGTTTTTGTCTTGCAGCGCATTGTTAGTCTCGGGGTGTGCACTTAAAGGCGGCGGCGATGACGCTGCATGCACCGTGATAGCCTCTTGAGCCTGCCCTCCTCCTGGAATGTAAATGAGCTGGTTAACCTTTATGCTCCCGGGGTCCACAAGGCCGTTGTGATGGGCTAATAGTGCAGTGGAGACGCCATACATGCCCGCAATCCACGATAAGGTTTCGCCGGGTTGTACCAAGTGCTTCTTTTGCGGCGTTACAGCTTCGTGCCGGGCTTGGCCGGTCATGCTGGATTGTTCCATAGCCATGCCAGGGCTGGCAGCTGTTGCCAGTAGAGCGAGCACGGGAATAGTCAATGAGCGCAGCAAGCGGTCACTACCGGGAAAATGTGTCACGTTTTTGTCATGCGATGGCCCTCTCTGAAAAAACCAGTGAAATCCTGTACGGAAAAATGGCGATACAGCAGCACCAAATGACGTAGAAGGCAGGAAGTATGCATCCATGCTGGCATCCAAGCTGGAACAGCCCTTGTTGTCGATAGGAAAAGTCTATACAAGATCTGCCATTGTGCTTGCGGCTTGTTCAGATGAGGGTGGGGAGCTGAGTGACTGGGTGGCCAGTCTGTTTTGCTCTGGGTGTCGCGCTCCTGCAATTTTCGGGCTTCACTCAATGGAAGTGTTTCCTCGGAAACCTTTGTATCAATTCGGTGTAGAGAGTGGCAGACAGTATGGCTGGAACAATTGGAGATATCAGTAGTGGTTTAACGGGTGTAAGTCACACGACGGGTGAAGAGTATAAGGCTATGCCGTCCAAGTCGGCTATCAGGCCGACGGGCAGCACTATTGTTGTGCATACAGACAAGGCGTTGTCGGTCAGTGATTCCTCAGACCAGCTGATGGAGTTTGTCCGTGGTGAGAGCCTGCAGTCCTACAGTCCTCAGGAGAACCGTGACCTGCGAGTCTCGCTTATTGAATACGCTGTCAGTGTGCGTCAGGCCGAAGCTGAAGGCATGGGTGATACTGATATCCAGAGCCTTGATGCCATGATCGCTTTGTTACGTCAGGATGCTGATCTTGATGTGGCGGCTTCCATGGCTCGCGCCCTTTTGATTCCCGCCTGACGCCATGAGTGAATCAAGAGTTGACTCCGCGTCGGAGTGTTCCGGTGAAGGTGAACGGGATATACCCGTCCTGGCCGACGGCAGCAGGGAATGGATATTGACCCAGGCATTTACACGGCTGCAGCATCGCCAGATAGATGATGCCGTAATTTTGTTGCGAGGAGGCAGTGTTTTTTTACCCGGAGATCCGGATGTCTGGCGCATGCTTAGTTACGCGCTTCTTTTGGCGGACAAACCTGAAGAGTCGCTGGCGGCGGCCGACAACTACCGCAGGTTGGCCTCTCTTTCAGGTCAGGCCAAGGAAGTTGCCTGGATTGAGGGACGTGCCAGATTGCGTCTGAACAGGATGCAACAAGATACCGGCGGCGATAGCCAGTAGAAACTGGAAGGCCGGGTAATTTCGCGATTGCACACTTCTTTTATGATTATGAGCAAACGGGTCACGCATGAGCACACTCAGTATAAAATCTGTCCTCAGCGGTATTGGCAGGCGCAACGATCTGATGCTGGCGTTGCTGCTGGTCGCCATCATCGTCCTGATTATCATGCCCATGCCCACCGTCCTGGTGGATGTTCTCATTGCCCTGAACATGGGGATTTCCACCATTCTTTTGATGACGGCTATTTACCTTAAAGGGCCGCTGGAGTTTTCGACCTTTCCTTCGGTTTTGCTGGTCACTACCCTTTTTCGTCTCGCGTTGTCGATTACCACCACCCGGCTGATCCTTCTTCAGGCTGATGCCGGACAGATTGTCTACACCTTCGGCAACTTCGTTGTGGGCGGTAATCTGACAGTGGGTATAGTGATCTTCCTGATTATCACCATTGTCCAGTTTCTGGTGATCACCAAGGGCTCCGAGCGGGTGGCTGAAGTGTCTGCCCGTTTCTCTCTCGATGGCATGCCAGGCAAGCAGATGAGTATTGATGCTGATATGCGCGGCGGAGCCATTGACATGGAAGAAGCGCAGCGGCGGCGTGGGCTGGTGGAAAAAGAGTCCCAGCTATACGGTTCCATGGATGGTGCCATGAAGTTTGTCAAGGGTGATGCCATTGCAGGCTTGATCATCATCTTTGTGAACATTGCAGCCGGGGTCAGTATCGGTGTTTTCAACAAGGGCATTCCCGCTGGCGAAGCCCTGCAGTTGTACTCAATCCTTACAGTGGGTGATGGGTTGATCTCTCAGATTCCGGCTCTTTTGATTTCTATTACTGCCGGCATTATTGTCACGCGGGTTTCCACTGAGGAAGCGTCTGACCTGGGTAACGAAATTGGCACCCAGCTCATGGACAAACCCAAAGCCCTGATGGTAGGTGGAGGGCTCCTTCTGGGCTTTGCCATGGTGCCCGGTTTTCCTACTCTGACTTTTCTTTTTCTTGCTGCCCTGATCGGCGGTGGCGGGCTTTACAAATTGAGGCGTCAGGCTGCGGAGATAGATGGTGACCATGCGGGTGGTGTGCCGGCCATGCAGGCGGCCGCATCTGGCAAGCCGGACAAGAATCAGCGTCTCGACCAGCAAGAGGAGTTCTCCCAGACGTTGCCCTTGGTTATTGATGTGCCCAGCTCGTTGCAGCGTCACCTGGATACGGCCGAGTTGAATAATGAGCTGCTCAAAGTGCGCCGAGCCCTGTACATGGATCTGGGGGTTCCGTTCCCGGGAATTCACTTGCGCTTTAATGACTCGCTTGAGGATGGGCATTACAGCATCATGCTGAATGAAGTTCCCGTAGCGCACGGATTTTTTCGGGATGGTTATGTCTTTGCGCGAGAACAGGCCGAGCATCTGGATATGCTCAAGATTCCCTATGAAACGGGCGAACAGTTTATACCCAATCTGGATACGCTCTGGGTGCCTGATGCCAGTCGGGAAGCTCTGGAGGTCGCTGGCGTCAGCTATATGAGTGATTCACAGATCCTGACCAACCATCTGGCATTCGTCCTGAAAAAATATGCAGAAGACTTTGTGGGGATACAGGAAACCCGTTTCCTGCTCGAAAAA
>Ga0209022_1002787_pt1 | contig 13512 bp, 13 predicted proteins | sample PinacodermPK_FD_187300 | JGI IMG/M metagenome (GOLD analysis project Ga0209022, IMG submission 187300) | Host-associated microbial community of the marine sponge Aplysina aerophoba from Gulf of Piran - sponge pinacoderm, lysed by proteinase... | ecosystem: Host-associated > Porifera > Sponge >...
TGCCCGACGGCGACCTCTACGACTACAGTTGCCAGCGTTGTGGCAGCTCGGTGGGCTCCAAGACCGTGAAGTCGGAGCCGGAGATGCCTCAGGTGCCCCCGCGCATCGTGAGGGGGCTATAGGGCATCGGATCATGATCATCGATTTTCAAAGCCATATTTTTCCCGAGCGCTACATGCGGACCATGGGGGAGCGGGACGGGGCCGTCATATTGGAGCCGCCGGACCCCCACAGCGGCATGGCGTACCTCTACGACAAGACGCTGGCCTGCCGCATCAACACGGCGATCTTCAAGGGCCGTGATATCGACCAGCGGCTGGAGCACATGGACCGTCAGGGCGTGGACGTGCAGGTAGTGAGCATCCCGGCGCCCGGCGCCGACCGCTACGGCCCGGCCGACGCCGTGGCCATGGCGCGGGTGGCCAACGACGAGTTGGCCGAGATGTGCGACCGGCATCCGGACCGGTTCGTCGGCTTGGCGACGTTGCCGACCTCGTCCATCGAGGCCTCGCTGGAGGAGCTCGATCGCGCGGTCCAGGAGCTGGGGCTCCGCGGCTGGGGCTGCTTCACCAATCTCAACGGCCGGCCTCTCGACGACGAGGTCTTCTTTCCCATCTACGAGAAGCTCGCGGAGTATGAGCTGCCGGTGTACCTCCACCCCACCGCGCCCCTGGCCACCGAGGCCGTCGGCCTGGATATCATGCCGGTGCTGATTTTCGGATGGGCCTTCGACAGCACCGTCGCCATGACCCGGCTGGTATACGGCCGGGTGATCGAACGTTTTCCGACGCTGCCTTTCGTGGTGGCGGACGTGGGCGGCGTGCTGGCTTTCTTTGGGCAGCGCGCCATCAACATCTACACCGGGCGCGACGACGAGATGCGCGAGCGCTACGGCCTGCGGGAGAACCCGCTGGACTCGTTCCGGAGATTTTTCGTGGACACGGCCGATCACCCGGCCAACACGCTCAGGTGCGTGATGGATTTCTTCGGCCCGGAGCAACTGGTATTCGGCACCAACTATCCCTACGGCCCGGAGGACGGCTGCGGCTTCATCAAGAACAGCCTCAAGGCCCTCGACGACCTGGAATTGGCGCCGGAGCCCAAGGAGCGGATACTCGGCGGCAACGCCGCCCGGATCCTGCACATCGAGGCGCGCGGCTCGTAGCGGCCGGCAGATCGAGAATGAAGTCAGGGGGCGTTCTTCGATATGGCGTCCTTCGACTTCGCTTCGCGAAGCCTGTCCTGAGCCGTGACGAAGGGCTCAGGACGAACGGGGTCTTGAAAATTTTCTCTCGTTCGTCCCGAGCGTAGCGAGTACTGAGCCCTTCGACCCGGCTCAGGACAGGCTTGTAGGAAGGCTCAGGACGAACGGGTCTTGAAATCTTCCCCCGTTCGTCCTGAGCGTAGCGAAGCGAAGTCGAAGGACGCCATTTCAACTTCCCGGGAGACCACTCATCATGTCTCAAGCTCTACATGAAATCCGTTACGGCAAGGCCGCACGCACCCTCGTCATGGGCACCCGGGGCGTCATTGCCGCGGGCCATCCGCTGGCGTCGGTGGCCGGCCTCAGGATCATGCAGCGGGGCGGCAATGCCGTGGATGCCGCGGTGGCCGCCGGCTTCGTTCTGGCCGTGGTCAAGCACGAGGCCTGCGGCCTCGGCGGCGACATGTTCTCGCTGGTCTACATGAAGGACGAAGGGAAGGTGAGGGCGCTCAATGCCAGCGGGCCGGCTCCCGGCAACGCCACCATCGAGGCGTTCAAGAGCCGCGGCCTGGATGCGATCCCGACCTCCGGGCCCTTGAGCATTTCAGTGCCCGGGGCGGTGGACGGATGGCTGGAGTTGCACCGCCGCTACGGCACCGTGGACCTGGCGGAGGTCTGCGCCGACGCCATCACCCTGGCCCGGGACGGTTTTCCGCTCTATCTGGCTCTGGCGGAGTCCATCGAGACGTGGGCGCCCACGTCACCCGACATCCAGCAATACTTCCGGGCGCGGCTGGAGGATCTCACACCGGGGCGGGTGCTGCGGCAGCCGGAACTGGCAGGGGTGCTGGAGTCCATCGCCCGCAACGGCCGGGACGGCTTCTACGGCGGCGACGTGGCGGCGCGCCTGTGCGCTGGCATCAGGGAGCGGGGCGGGCTGCTCGAGGAGCGAGATCTGGAGGGCAGCTTCGCCGAGTGGATGGAGCCGCTCAGCACCGACTACCGGGGGTATCAGATCCTGGAGCAGCCGCCGGTGTCCCAGGGGTTCATCGTCCTCACCATGATGAACCTGCTGGCGGGGTACGACTACCGGTCGCTGAGCCAAACCGAAATGGCCCACGTGATGGTGGAGGCCAAGAAGATCGCCTTCGAGGACCGTATCCGGCACCTGGACGACCCGCGCTTCGGCGATCCGGAAGTCCAGCGCCTGATCGGCCAGGAATACGCCGACCAGCGCCGGGGCGACATCGCCGGCAGTGCCGGGCCGGTGACCTCGTCCTACGCCGCGGCCGGCGCCGACACCACCTATCTGTGCGTGGCGGACGGAGACGGCAACGCCATTTCGCTCATCGAGAGCGTCTTCTCGGTCTTCGGGTCGCGCGTCGTGGCAGGAGACACCGGCCTCGTCATGAACAACCGCCTGTGCAGCGCCATGCTGGACCCCGGCAGCGCCAACGCCCTCAAGCCGGGCAAGCGGCCCGCGCACACCCTCAACTCCTACATGGTATTCCACAACGGCGAATTCCTGGCGGTGGGCGGCACCCCGGGGGCGGACGACCAGCCCCAGACCAACGTCCAGGTGCTGCACAACCTGCTGGACCTCAAGATGGACCCCCAGTGCGCTCTGGAAGCCCCCCGGTGGAGCCACGTGCCGGGCACGCCGCCCAACGTGGGATATCCCGAAATGTTGCGCCTGGAGGGGGGATTCCCCGAAGAGGTCGTGAACGGCTTGGCGGCCAAGGGCCACCCGGTGACCGTGGTGGAGCCGTGGACCTTCGGCGGAGCGGCGCTGATCGCCAAGGATCCGCGCAACGGCGCGTTGATGGCCGCCGCCGACCCGCGCCGGGACGGCTACGCCCTGGGCTGGTAACGGAGAACCAAACCATGAGCCAGGATTACCAGCATCGGACGCTTCGTGTCGGCGGCATCGAGACCCACTATCTGGAGGCAGGGGAGGGGCCCGACCTGGTGCTGCTCCACGGCGGCGAGTACGGCGCCTCGGCCGAGGCCACCTGGGGTCCTACCATCGGAAAGCTGGCGGCAACCTTTCACATCGTTGCTCCGGACATGCTGGGGTATGGACGCACGGCCAAGATCTACAGCTTTTCCGATCCCTCCGGGTTCCGCATGACCCATCTGGCGCAGCTCATGGAGGTGGCGGGCGTGGGCGAGGCCTTCTATGTCGGCAACTCGGCCGGAGGCGGTACGCTGCTGCGGAGCGCGGTACGCACCCCGTCGCCCTTGAAGATGAAGAAGATGGTCACCATCTGCGGCAACGCCGGCGTCTTCAAGAGCGAATCCCAGACCGACCTGGAGGAATACACCCCGAGCCTGGAGAACATGCACAAGCTCCTGAAGCTGCTGTTCCACGACGAGAAATGGCTGACCCCGGAAAGCGTCGAAGCGCGTTACGCCGACTCCATCGCGCCGGGGGCCTGGGAGGCCTTGTCCGCGGCCCGCCTGAAGCGGCCGGGACTTGAGCGAGGCTCCACCATCGAGACCTTCGTGCGGCAGCTCTCCGGCGTGGATATCCCGCTGCTCATCGTCTCCTGCGACCACGACCCCCTCAATCAGTCCGACTGGGACGAGCGCCTGCAACGCATCGTGCCCGGGTCCACGGTGCACCGTTTCCGGGATTCCGCCCACGAGCCGCAGATCGAGGAGCGGGACGCGTTCGTCAAGGTGGTGACGGATTTCCTGCTGTCTTGACAACGCCGGAGGGCGAGCTTACCTTCAAGACAAAGGCCGGACGGGACTTGGACATGGTCATTTACGATCTCACTTGTGATAACAGCCACAGCTTCGAGGGTTGGTTCTCGGGACCGGAGAACTACCAGGAGCAGTTGTCCCAAAACCGGATCGAATGCCCGGTGTGCGGCTCCACGGCCATCACCAAGCTGCCTCATGCCTGCGCCGTGCACATGAAGAAGGAAGAGGCCCCGGCCCCCCAGGCGCGCCGTCCGGCCCCGTCCATGCCCACCCCCGAGCAGCTCAAGGAGGCGCTGATCCGGGTCCACCACTACGTTCAGAACAACTTCGAGAACGTCGGCCACCATTTTGCCGACGAGGCCCGCCGCATATACCAAGGCGAAGTCGACGAGCGGCCCATCCACGGCACCGCCACCGCCGAGGAGCGTGAAGCGCTCGACGACGACAGCATCCCCTACACGACATTGCCGAAGCCCGAGCTCGATAGCTGAGGCCGGCCGCATCCCTTCGTCAACCGTGTGTTCTCCGCCAGTTTTCCGCGCAGGCAGGCCGGGTGTGGTGATTGACAACGCGTCGGCTTGTCTGTTACGCGATGCACCATGGACGCGCGTGAGATCCGGCATGTTATGGGGCATTTCGCCACCGGTGTGACCATCATCACGACCAAGGACAAGGCGGGAGTCCCCACCGGGATCACCGCCAATGCGTTTTCTTCGCTCTCCCTGGACCCGCCGCTGGTGCTGGTGTGCATCGACAAGAAGGCCAACTGTTACGATTGTTTCGAGGATACCGGCGTGTTCGCGGTCAACCTGCTCGGCGAGCACCAGGAGCATCTGGCCAACCGCTTCGCCACCAAGGGCATCGAGAAGTTCCAGGACACCGCCTGGCACATGAGCGGCAACGACATCCCGCTGCTGGACCAGACCATCGGATACATCGAGTGCACCGTCACGCAGGGCTACGACGGCGGCGATCACACCATCTATCTCGGCCAGGTCATTGACGCGCAGGCGTCCGGTGAACGGCCGCTGCTGTTCTTCAAGGGCAAGTATCAGCGACTCCCCGAAGACGACTAGTTCCGCTTGGGCTTCACGTATCGCACCTCCTCCAGCGCTTCCGCGTTGGCGTGGGAGTGTGCGTACAGGGTTTATTTCAGATGGATCGTGACGTCCCGGGCGCCGGGCTTTACAGGATTTCCCCCGTAGGCTCCCGCCGGTTCTCCGGGTTCCCGCGTCAAGGGGTCCCCGTCCCGGTCCAGCCGCGCGCTGAGATTCAGCGGCCCTTCAAAGGCCATTCCCGGCATCATGACGTCGCCCGCGCCGAGCGAGAAGGAGACCGGGAAGGTGGGCCCGACGATCCGCTTGACCGCCAGCGGAGGCCCGCCTTGGGTCCCGGCCGCCCGGGCGACGATGTAGAGGGTGGAGCGGCTTCCGGTGTCGGCCGCCCGCCCGGGCTCCAGCCGGACACTTCCTTCGATACGCGGCCCCGCCGGCGCCTTGGGCGCTTCTTTCGGCCCCTGGCCGATCTGTGCGATGAGCTCCCGGACGGCGTTCCGTTGTTCTCCCTCCGGCAGCAGCTTCTCGAGCCGCTGGAGATGCTCCCGGGCTCCGTCCGGATCGCGCCCTTCCTGGTACAGGACCATGCCCTTGGCCCACAGCGCCAGGGGCAGGTTCGGGGTCCGCGAAAGCGCCCGGTCCAGCGCCTCCAGGGCGGCGTCGGTGTGGCCGGCCTGGGCCAGGACCATTCCCATGTAGGCGTTGGCGAGCGGGTGGCCGGGGTCCTGGCCCAGCACGGTCCGGAAGGCGTCGATGGCGGTCTTGAAGTCATTTCGCTGGAAGGCCTCCTGCCCCCGGCGCAAGGCCGCGGCGGGTGCTTCCACGGCCAGCGAGGGGCTGATGCCTCCGGGGCCGGTGCCGGTGAGGAAGTCGCCGGTGATGCTGTCCTCGGTGGAGGTGCGGGGCCGGAGGGACTGGCCCAGCAGCAGCCCCAGGGTGACGCCGCCCGCCAGCAACACGGCGGCCCAAGCGGCCAGCACCCAGCCTTTCCTGCTTTTCCTGGGATCGGTCGGTTGCGTCATCGCGGGCTCCGGTGGCGGCGCCGTGCTTTCACGGGACTCCTGGAGCCCGCGCACGGCCTGACGTTCGTAGCGTTGTTTGAGGGCCTCGTAGTCGGCCGAAGACAGTTTGCCGGCCTGGTGGTCGAACTCAAGCTCCCGGAGGTCCTGGTAGATGCGGGTTTGTTGGTCGTCCGGCGGGCGACCGCGGCGGCCCTCCGGGAAGTCGTTATCGGCTACCTCGGCGCGGACCCGTTCCAGCAGCTCCGGGTCCGGAGGCCCCTCGGGTTCGTCTCGGGCGCGGCGGCTCCATCGGAGGAGATACCACACCGCGAAGGCGAGTCCGGCGAGCAGGACCGCGAAGGGCAGGATCCATACGGTGAGGTTGAAGCCATGAGCCGGCGGCGCCAGCAGCACCCACTCGCCGTACTTGGAGACGAAGTAGGCCCGGATCTCGTCCGGCGTCTTGCCGGCGACGAGCTGCTCGCGCACGATGTCGCGCATCTGCACCGCCATCTCCGCCGGAGAGTCGGCCACGGACAGGTTCTGACATACGACACAGCGGAGTTCCGAGGAAATCGCACGGACGCGATCTTCCAGCACCTGGTCGGCCCAGGAATTAAAGCACAGGACGAGAACCAGTATTAAACCTACCGTATTAACGGCGATCTTCATCGTATGGCCTGGTGCTCCCCTCGGCCGCTTCCGGTGCTCACGAGATCGCGCTGGGCCTCCTGGAGCTTGGCTGCCAGCAATGGCGGGGGAATCGCGCCGATATGCTTGTAGGTGATCCTTCCGCTGGGGCTGATGAAGAAGGCTTCGGGTATGCCCCATACCCCGTAGTCCACCGAGATCTTACCGTCGGGGTCCCGGCCGTTGGCGAAGGTGATGCCGAACTCGTCGATGAACTTCAGCGCCTCCGCGTCGGTGTCCTGGATGTTGATGCCGAGGAAGAGCACGTCCTCTCCCTGCTGTTTCCAGGCCGCTTCCAGATCCCTGGCCTCCGCCCGGCAGGGCAGGCACCAGGAGGCCCAGAAATCCAGCAGGACGGTCTTGCCGCGAAGCTCGGACAGCCGCACGGTCTTGCCGTCGAACAGCTCCAGGGAGAAGGCAGGGGCGGCGCGGCCCACCAGCGGCGAGGGGATGTAGCGCGGGTCCTGGTAAAAGCCGTAACCCAGCAGGATCAGCACCGACCCCACCGCCATGAGGGTGAACAACAGTCTTCGCGCCGCGGGACTCACGCTTCCGTCCGGGCGGCACGCCCCAGGGGCAGGATGGTCAGGAGCGTGCCGAGGGCGATGACCACTCCGCCCAGCCAGATCCACAGCACCAGCGGCCGGATCAGCACCTTGAGGGTGGCCTGGTTTTCTCCCACGTCGCTGAACCCCGAGAGGATCAGGTACAGGTCCTCCTTCAGCGTGCTGCGGAAGACCGCCCGCCCGATGGGCGAGTCCTGAGCCGGGAAGAACTTCAACGTCGGCGACAGGCGCCCCAGCGCATGACCGTTCTGCGACACCTGGAACGTGCCTTCCACCCGGTAGTGGGTGGGTTGCTCGGAGCCCCGCAGCCCCTCGAACGTCATCCGGTAGGGGCCCGCGGTCAGGGTCTCGCCCACGCTCATGGTCGCCTCCCGCTCGATGCTGTAGGCCATGGAGCCGGCGATGCCCAACACCACCAGGACAATCCCCAGGTGCACCACGAAGCCGCCGTAGCGGCGCTGGTTGCGCCGGACCAGGGTGGCGAGCCCGCGCAGTGGCCCTTCTCCGGCCTGCCGCCGCCGGGCGCGCAACGAGAGAAAGGTGTCGAAGACCATGGTCCAGACCGCGAAGGCGCACAGGGTGAATCCCAGGAGCGAAAAAAAGGACCGGATGCCGCCGGCGAAGAGCCCTACGGCCACGGCCAGGGACGCCACCGTGGGCCAAGTGAAGTTTCGCTTGAGATTGTCCCAGGAAGCCCGGCGCCAGGCAATGAGCGGCCCCACCCCCATGAGGAACACCAGCAGCAGGAACAGGGGCGCGGTGACGGCGTTGAAGTAGGGAGCGCCGACGCTCACCTGGACCCCGGCCACGGCCTGGGTGAGCAGCGGAAAGACGGTGCCCAGGAAGATGGTGAAGAGGGCGGACACGAACACGACGTTGTTCAGCACGAACGCCGATTCGCGACTCACCGCGGAGTCGAGCTCCGGCTGTCCGCGCAGCCGGTCGCTGCGCCAGGCCAGCAGCCCCAGCGAGGAGATCAGGACAAACGCCAGGAACGCCAGGAAGTAGAAGCCCACGGGTCCGGACGAGAAGGCGTGGATGGACGACAGGATCCCGGAGCGCGTGAGAAAGGTGCCGAAGATGGTCAGGCTGAAGGCGATGATGATCAGCAGCAGGTTCCAGGTCTTGAGCATGCCGCGGCGTTCCTGGACCTGCACCGAGTGCAGGAACGCCGTGGCCGGCAGCCAGGGCATGAAGGCGGCGTTTTCCACCGGATCCCAGGCCCAGTAACCGCCCCAGCCCAGGACGTGGTAGGACCACCACGCCCCGACCAGGTTGCCGAGGGTCAGAAAGAACCAGGCGGTGATGGTCCAGCGCCGGGTGGCGACGATCCAGCTCTGGTCCAGCTTGCCGCGGATGAGCGCGGCCATGGCAAAGGCGAAAGGCACCGTGAGGCCGACGAATCCCGTGTACAGGAGCGGCGGATGGCTCAGCATGTTGGCGTCTTCCAGCAGCGGATTGAGCCCCCGGCCGTCGGCGGGTACGGGAGACAGGGTCTCGAAGGGGTTCGAGGCAAAGGCGATGACCAGCAGGAAGAAGGCCGAGACGATGGAGAACACCATCAGCACCCAGGGCATGAACTCCTGCATGCGCCTGCGGTAACACCACGCCACCAACGCGGAGAAGATGATGAGGATCCACTCCCACAGCAGCAGCGACCCTTCCAGGGCGCCCCAGAGGCCGGTGACGCGGTAGTAGACCGGGGTGTTCCGGGTGGTGTTGAAGGCCACGTAACGGATGGAGAAGTCGGTGGCCACCAGGGCGTAGATCAGTGCCCCGGCGGCCAGGGTCACGAGCACGAACTGGCCGGCGATGGCGTAGCGGGCGGAGGCATGGAAACCCGGGTTGCCGGTGCGCGCGTGCAGGATCGGGGCCGCGATTCCCCACGCCGCCAGCGCCAGGGCCAGCAGGATGCAGATATGTCCCAGGGTTGCGGTCACAGGGAACTCGTTGGCCGCGCGGGCACGAAGCTCCGTTTCTTCGCCGGGTCTTCGCCTTCCGGGTGCGGGCTGTACTCCTCGGCATGCTTGGCCATGACCGTGGAAGCCTGAAACACGCCGTCCTGACCGATCCGTCCCTCCACCACCGCGCCCTTGCCCTCGGAGAACAGGTCCGGCGGCACGCCCTGGAAGTGCACCGCGATGGTTTCCTGGCCGTCGGTTATCCGGAACCGGAACGTGCGCCGGTTGAGGTTCTGCTCGAGGGAGCCGGGCAGCACCATGCCCCCGACCCGGAGAAACCGGTCCGGCGGCGTGGTCTCGGAGCGGAGTTCGGTGGGGGTGACGAAGTACACCACGGCTTCCTGCATGGCGCCGTAGATGAGGTAGGTCAGGCCCCCGACGATGATCAGCCCGCCGATGAGAAAACGTTTACGCCGTTTCATGACCGTCCTTCCGGGCAGAGGTCCGGCGGGCCGGAGCGGCCCTGCGAATGCGCCGTTTCAGCAGCACGGTATAGATGAGGATGCTGCCCCAGACGATGCCGTATGCCAGAAAAACGAAACCCCAGTGTCCCATGGAATTCATGCCTCGAAGGACCGCCGGTCACGGTGCGTCATGCAGCAGGCTGCGACGCGTTTCGTCCTCAACCTCTCCCAAGCGCATCCGCAACGATAACAGGTAAAAGAACAGCAGTACAAAAGCCAGGAAGTTGATGCCCAGGGGCCACAGCATGGCCGGGTCGATGTTGTCCCAGGGCGCCTTGTCCGGCCGCAGGATGGAAGGGGGTTGATGAAGGGTGCGCCACCAGTACACCGACATGTGTATCAACGGAATGTCCAGGAAGCCGATGATGCCGAGTATCGCCCCGGATACCGCCGCCCGCCGCTGATCCTCGATGAACGAGCGGAGCAGCAGATAGCTGGCGAAGATCAGCAACAGGATGGCGGTGAGCGTGAGGCGGGCATCCCAGGTCCACCACACCCCCCAGGTAGGCTTGCCCCATATGGACCCCTCGACGATGGTCAGGGCCGTGAACAACACCCCGATTTCCGCGGCCGAGTGGGCCAGGATGTCGTCCCGGCGCTCGCCTTTCCACAGGTAGAGGCAGCTTGCCACGAACACGATGAAGAACGACAGGTACGCCACCAGGATGCTGGGGATGTGGAGGTACATGATGCGCTGGGTCTCGCCCTGCCGGGCGTCCGGCGGGGCTTCCACCAGGCCCCAATACAGGCCGGTCACGATAAGGATGAGCGCCAGCGTGCCGAGTATTCGTCGTGCCATGGGTTGATTGGAAAACGGGAATGACGGAGGCCAACCGCCTCCGCGTAATGATAGCATCGCCGGGGGGCAGTTCCCAAACAATGCGCAGTGAAACCGAGCCTCTCAACCGTCGAGCACCCACTCCAGCAGCAGGAAGCCGGCAGTGATAAAGATCAGGTCGAACCCCACCAACAGCCGGAACCAGGGAACGAGGTCCTGGGCGGTGCCCGCCCCCAGAATGATCTCCAGGGTGCGGACGGTGCCCAGGATCACCGGAATCATCAGCGGGAAGAGCAGCACGGGCAGCAGCAGGGCGCGGGCGCGGGCCCGCAACGTCACCGCGGCGAAGAGCACGCCCACCACGCAGAAGCCCAAGGTGCCCAGCAACGTGTAGAGCAGCACGTTCGGCAGCAGGTGCCAGAAGTCCAGCCGGAACAGGATGCCGAACAGCGGCAGGATGAAGACTTCCAGCAGGAACATCAAGGAGAAGTTGAAAATTACCTTGGCCAGGTAGTAGGCGCCCCGGTCCATGGGAGCCAGCAGCAGCGCATCGAGGCAGTCGTTCTCCCGGTCGCCCTGGAACAGTTGGCCCAGGGCCAGGGTGCCGCTGAACATGAACGCCAGCCACAACAGTCCGGGAGCCATGCGGGAGACGTTGTCGGCGGAGATCTCGAAGGCGAACGAGAAGAGAAACAACAGCGAGAGGCCGAAGAAGAACATCGACAACAGGTTGTCGCGGCGGCGTGCCTCCAGCAGGAGGTCCTTCCAGAGCAGCCAGTAGAGCTGTCTCAAGGCGCCGGTCAACGTGTGCCGCCCGTGTCCGGTAGGAGAAGACTGTCGAAAGCGGCGTGGAAGCTGTCCCAGGGATCCCGCCGGGGCTCGTCGAAGACGATCCGGCCGCGGTTCAGAATCACCGCCCGGGAGCACCGTTCGAGCACCCGCGGCACGTCATGGGTCGCGAGCACGACGATGCCGCCGCCGGCGCAGAGGGATTCCAGGAACCGGTTCAGCATCTCCACACCCGAGGGGTCCAGCGCGCCGTAGGGCTCGTCCACCAACAGCAGCCCGGGCCTCACCAGCCGCCACTTGGCGATGGCCAGGCGGCAGCGCATGCCCAGGGACAGGGTCGAGACGTATTCGCCGGTCTTCTCGTACAGACCGACCTCGTTCAACGCCTCCGCCTGCTCTTCCCCGGTGGCGTCACCGCGGTACAGCGAAACGAAGAACCGGAGGTTCTCGCTCACCGTGAGGTTGTCGTAGAGGTGGGGACCCGAGGCGAGAAAGCCGATCCTGCCCCGGAGCGGGGAGTTGCCGTAGGAGAGTGGTTGTCCGAACAGCTCGATGGAGCCGGTGGTGGGGTAGGCCAGGGCGGCAAGCAGTCTCAGGAGCGTGGTCTTGCCCGCCCCGTTGGGTCCCAGCAGGGCCACCCATTCTCCGGTTGCGAGCTCCAGTTGCACCTCTCTCAGGGCCCACAAAAGCCCGTACAACTTCGACACGGTGTCCATCCGCACGCTCAAAAGGATACTCGGGAGAAAATCGGCTGCTCGGGACCAGCTCCAGACCGCAACGGGATGCTCCGGACAAGAACAACGCTCCACGGTTCCGCCGGGCGCTCCAAGTCCGCCAATATAGCGGGTTCGCCCGGAAATGACATGCACGCGCGGCGCCCGGGGGCAGTTTGGCGGCGGGCACTCGCTTGACTCGCCACCGGAGATTCGTTAATGACTACCCTGTCAAGCCCACACTCATAGCCTGAACCGGATGGTGGAGTTACCGAGCTCATGTCCGGATTCAGGATCTCCGAGACCGGATACCAGCCCTCGGGCTAATTTCACAGATCAGAGGAGAGTCATGGCAAGCTATCTACACGTCAATGTGCCGGCCGAAGGCGCCAAGGTTTCGCTTTCCGACGGCAAGCTGCAGGTTCCCGACAACCCCATCATCCCCTTCATCGAGGGTGACGGCATCGGGGTGGATATCTGGGCGGCCGCCGTGCGGGTGCTGGACGGCGCGGTGGAGAAGGCCTACGGCGGCAAGAAGAAGATCGCCTGGATGGAAGTCTACGCCGGCGAGAAGGCCGATGCGGTCTACGGCGACGACTGTCCTCCCAGCCTGCTGCCGCAGGAGACCGTGGATGTCATCCGCGAGTACCTGGTGGCCATCAAGGGCCCTCTGACGACCCCGGTGGGCGAGGGCTTCCGCAGCCTCAACGTGACCCTGCGCCAGGTGCTGGACCTTTACGTCTGCCTCCGGCCGGTGCGCTATTTCAAGGGCGTGCCGTCCCCGGTGGTGCGGCCCCATCTGGTGGACATGGTGATCTTCCGCGAGAACACCGAGGACATCTACGCCGGCATCGAGTGGGAGACCGGCACCCCCGAGGCCGAGAAGATGGTCAAGTTCCTGCGCGACGAGATGGGGGTCAAGAGCATCCGCTTCCCCGTCACCGCCAGCATCGGCATCAAGCCCATCTCCATCGAGGGGTCGGAGCGGCTGATCCGCGCGGCCATCCGCTACGCCGTGGAGCACAACCGGCGCAACGTGACGCTGGTGCACAAGGGCAACATCCAGAAGTACACCGAGGGCGCCTTCATGCGCTGGGGCTACGCGCTGGCCAAGCGGGAGTTCGGCGACAAGGTGATATCGTGGGAGGACTGCGGCGGCAAGCCGGCGGACGGCCAGATCCTCATCAAGGACGCCATCACCGACGCGTTCCTGCAGCAGATCCTGACGCGTCCGGATGAGTTCGACGTCATTCCCACCATGAACCTCACCGGCGACCTGATCTCGGACGCGCTGGCGGCGCAGGTGGGCGGCATCGGCATCGCGCCGGGCGGCAACATCAACTACGACACCGGCCACGCCCTGTTCGAGGCCACCCACGGCACCGCGCCCAAGTACGCCGGCCAGGACAAGGTCAACCCGGGCTCGGTGCTGCTCTCCGGCGAGATGATGCTGCGCCACCTGGGCTGGGACGAGGCCGCCGACCTGGTGATCAAGGGCCTCGAGGAAACCATCGCGCAGAAGACCGTAACCTACGATTTCGAGCGCCTCATGACCGGGGCCAAGCTGCTGAAGTGCTCGGAG
>Ga0209022_1002788_pt1 | contig 13511 bp, 18 predicted proteins | sample PinacodermPK_FD_187300 | JGI IMG/M metagenome (GOLD analysis project Ga0209022, IMG submission 187300) | Host-associated microbial community of the marine sponge Aplysina aerophoba from Gulf of Piran - sponge pinacoderm, lysed by proteinase... | ecosystem: Host-associated > Porifera > Sponge >...
TTGGATTTCACTCTCGACCGTTGCGAGCAAACGACTCGAATCAGCCAGCCTTCGCCGTGCCGCGTCCACCTGGTCGAGCGTCCGTATCTGGGCCTGACGAAACTGATCCTCGATCTCAAACTGCGCCCCAAGCCCAACACGCTCTCTTTCGTTTGCGGCACCCTCGATGTCCCGACGTTGCGCTGCGGCCCTCCGTCGTTCTTCAATGACCCGCCGAATTTGTTGAATCTGCTCGTCGGCCTCACGTTGGGCGCCGGCGAAGTCAGGCCGGACAGGGAGAACCACCGCCTCCCTGCGGGCCTCGGCCCGGGCCAAGTCGGCCCGTCTCTGGGCGAAGTCGGCGAACGCATCCGCCTGGGCATCGAGAACCGCGATGGCTCTTCGGCGCTCCGCGACTTCAGCGATGAGCGTTTCACGGGTTTGGAGTGCCGCGGCTCTTTCCTGGATCAACGCATCGAGTTCGTTGACGCTCGCCGTCTGACGATCCCGCGCGATGTCCGCCAGGAGCCGATTGACGTTGACCAGGCGCTGTTGTGCGGTCTCGTATTCCTCGATCGCCGTGATACGCAGGTCGTTGAATGTGTTTTCGGTCTCGAGCTGCGCTTGGAGTGCCGCCTGTTGCTCGCGTGTCCTCCTACTCGTGATCGCCACACGCTGCGCAGCCGCCCGTTCTTCTTCCTCAACCGTCCGGCGAATCGCGGCGATCTCGTCTTCGATTTGGAGTTCGACCCCACGGAAGTCCGGTCGGGCGGCGGGGATAAAGGCTTGAGTCTGGGCAGCCTGCGCAGACAGAGCCGCGATGCTTTGGGCCAACTCCTGGACCGTACCCGTCTGTCTCTCGATCGCGCTGACCGAAACCTGCCGGGTCTGGATGTCCGCGACCTGTTGGGCCTGCAGGCGCCGCAGCCCGTCGATCTCGTCATTGAGGAACCCGATCCGGGGTCCTGTGGCCGTTTGGAGTTCGCTCTCGACCTGGGCGATCAGGGTGGTGGTGTCGGCCAGTTGGCGTCGCGCATCGGCGAGGTCCTGAATCGCGGTCAACCGCAGGTCGTTAAACCGATTCTCGATGCGGAACTGGCCTTCGAGTGCCGCGCGTTCTTCCTGGGTCGTAGCACTGCGGATCCGAAGTTGCTGGATCGCTGCCCGCTGACGCTCCCGGACGATGCGACGAAGCCCCTGTATCTGTTCGTCGGCCTCGCGCTGCGCACCCAGGGTATCGGGGCGGACTTCGGGAACGATCGCCTGGATTCGCGCCTCTGCCGCGGCCAACTCTCCCCGGCGCTGTGCGAGTCGCTCCAAGGCTTCGGCTTGCTGGTCGTAGATACCGATGGCGCGGCCGCGCTCCGCTACCTCGGCAATGAGGGCTTCGCGTGTCTGACGGAGGTTGTTCCGTTCTTCGAGCAACGCATCGAGTTGGTTGCCCGTCGTGATTAACCGCTGCTGGTCAATGTCGTTCAGGCGCTGACTGACGTTGACCAGGCGCTGTTGGGAGTTTTGGAAGTCCGCGATAGCGGATTGCCGGAGTTGGTCGTATCGGTTCTGGGTCTCGAATTGCGCCGCGAGCGCCGCCTGCTGTTCCCTCGTGCGGCGGTTGGTTATCGCCACACGCTGCTGTGCCGCGCGTTCTTCTTCCTCGACTGACCTCCTGATCGCGGCGATTTCTTCTTCGACACCAAGCTCAACACTACGGAAGTCGGGGCGCACCGCAGGGACAAACGCATTCACGGCGGCGGCTATCTCGGCCTGGCGGGCTGCCGCAGCTTGTCGGGCAAGATCGGCCCTGCGCCCTTCTTCAAGCGTCAGGTCACGGGTAAAGAAGACTTCGGCCTGCTTCGCCCGCAGGATCAAAATGGCCGCATCGAGATTTCTCTGCGCCTGGGCTGCCTGCTTCGCCGCTTCCTCTCCGAGTTCAGTGGCGATGCCGACTCGTTGCGCCTCGGATTGAGCGATGTCCCGGAGTACCGTGGCGCGGTCGACGTTTTCCCTCGCGTCACGAAGATCACGCTCCGCCTGTATCTGGCGCTGACGGATCGCAAGCTGCTCCTGGAATACCAGGATTTGGCGGTTTTGCTCCTCAGGGTCGAGTCCCGCGATCTCGAAGTCGAGTTGCGATTGACGTATGGCCTCGTTGGTAACGTCCTGCAGTTGCTCCTGGAATTCCCGAATCCTTTGTGTGGGACCCTCCAGCGAGAGTTCGAGTCTTCGGAACGTCGTGACAAGGCCATCACCAACCCGGTTGGCAGCACCGAAGAACTGGCCGATGCGTTGCGAGGCTTCCCGCAAGGTCGCCTCATACGACCCAAACGCTCGCCGCCCGGTAACGACGAGTTCATTCAGTACTATGGCTTGCCGATTGATACCTTCGAGGCGTCTCTCGACAACGCGCAGCGTCTCGCCACTGTCTCCCAAACCTCGGAAGAAAGGCGATTCGGCCAGTTCGTCCGCCAAATCCTGCTGGCGGAATTGGCCGACCTCACTACGGCGCTGCTGATCCTGCTCGATCTGGCGACGTATTTCATCCGCCTGGCGCCGAAGGTTCTCAAGGTCAGACTCAACACGGCGGAGCGCATCGCCCTGGGGCGACAGTTGAAGTTCCTGCGATCGACGAATCTCGTTGCGCAGGTCCTCCATGTTGTCCTGGACTCGCCGGGCTTCGTCTGCCGCCCTTCTTCCGAAGTTGGCCAGGAGTGCGAGACCCGTCGTGAGTCCCGTTATGAGAAGCCCCGGCAGTCCACCGATCGCGTTATATACATTGCGGAGACGGCCAAGGGTTCGGGTGTAGAGAGTGGTCCCGCGTTGGAGGTTGCGGAGATTGTTCGCAATGATCTCTCGGTTCCGCGCGAGTCCCTTTTCGGCATCGGCAATCCTGCGCGTGGCGTTGCGGTAGTCCGTCAGGGTCACGTTGCCCTGCTGGTACGAGTCAATGATGCGCTGGTTGACTACCCGGACATTCTCTTGGGTTGCGACCTGGGTGCGGGCGAACTGGATCGCATTGCGCGCCTGGGTACGGTCGGCTTCGGCCCGCATAAGGGCGAGGCGGGCTGCGCGGTCCTGTTCGGGGTTGAGGTCGGCCCGGAGTAGTTGGTAATGGGCCTGGAGTCGACGTCGGTTTGCGTCGTCGAGAGTCGCTGTCGCTTGGGATTCAACGCGCCGCGAAGAAAGCGTGTTGGCTTGGGCCTGGGCAACACGCTCCTGGGCACGGCGGAGCCGTTCTGTTTGCTCTACCTGGTTGCGGTAACTAGATTGAATCTCACGGTTGGCGCGGATTGTGTCGATGCTCGCAGCAGCCCTGGTACGGGCTTCTGATATGGCGTTCTGTGACTGCTGCTTTGAAGCCTCGTTGGCCTCCCGAGCGCGTTGTATGTAACTCCTGCCAAATGAACTCGCGAGCGCCGTCCCGACTGCAACCGCCGCGACCTCAATAGCGCGGAAGTTTTCCGCCACGGGAAGGAATGCCCCGACGAGAAATCCGCCGATCCTCGTCGCTTGTTGTTGGAGTTGATTCCCGACGATCTGCAACCGTGCGCCGGCATCATCAGCGAATAGAGACGCCTCACGAATGATGGCGTTCTGCGACTCCATTTCTTCAGCCGCGAGCCGGGTGTTACGGGCCAGTCGTTCCTGCTCAAGTGAGAGTGAGCCGAGGAAAGCCGATATACGAGCGGGTGGGGACTCGCCGCCGAAAAGCGTCGTAATGAGCCCACCACTTCCCCGCGGGCCAGCATTGCTGAACGCTTCGAGCAGTAATTTCAGACCACCTACGAAGTCCCCTTGGTCAATTGTTTGCAGGAGAAGCTCGATGCGGTCCTGGATCGACCCGTAAGCCGTGTCGAGGTTGCGCGCGACTTCCCGCAGGACTTCATCGTTGCCCTGAATGGCTGCATTGGCTGCGTCCTGAAGTTCACTCAGGGTCCGCTGGAACGCCGTACCCGCCAGTTCTGGTTGGAGGCTGCGTTGTGAAAGTGTTGCCGCGACAGCCAAGATGTCTTCAGCCGCGAGATCGAAACGCGAGGCACCCTGGGCAAGACGTTCGGCCAAGCCGATGATTCCCGCTTCACCACCGCGGTTGACGTTACCAAGGCGCGTGATGGCTGACGCGAGGCCGAGCGATTCATCCGCCGCAGCTCGGGTGTTAGCGATGACTGACCCAAGGGCATCGGCAGCCCTGGCACCCTGCAGGTCAGTAGTGAGGGTTAGGAGCCCAACGGCTTCCCCGAAAGCCCGGAGATTTGGGATCCCCGTGATGTTCATCTGGCCCGCGACATCCAAAATTTCCAACAAGTCTTGCCGCAGGATGGGCAGTGGCCCGCCGAGTACCGATTGCTCGGTCACGAGACGGTTGACCGCATCGCCCAGGCGCTCGGTTTCGCGCACCGTGAGGTCGGCGGTCTTCTGCACCGAGGTTAGGCCGGCCTCGAATTGGATGAAGGAGGACGCAGCCCTTTCGGTGCCGCCGATGATCGCACCAACACCAGCGGCGTAGGCAACCGTGGCGATGAGTGACGACCGGATGGATTCGGTGAACTGTGCGATGGGGCGCGAAAGGTCAATAAATGACCTTTGCATCGTGAGATTTTGGGCCCGCATTTGCTGCAGGCCGCGAGTGTAATCGGCTGTGTTGGCAGAAAACGCTATGTCAGCATTGGCTATGCGTATGCTGCCGCCTGGCATCAGCGTCTATCCCCATTGAGTCCAACAACGCGCGGCGCCCAAGGTCAAGGTCCTCCTCGGACGTGCCATCGGTGATCTTCGGCTGCTGCTTCTTCGGAGATAGATCGTTCAACCAGAAAAACCAACGGTCCTGTCGGGCGTTCTCGCCGTTACACCACGAGTCGAACATGAAGCCGATCATGGCGATGAGCTGATGGAGGATGTAGTCCCCTGGGGGGTTCCTCCGGAGGTGTTCTTTCCAAATCTCAATCTGGCCGGGCGATAGAGCCAAGACCTCGCTCAAGGGCGACCCGGTGGCCTTGACTATATCGAAGGGGTTGGCCCCATATCCTCCAGGGCTTCAGCGACGTAGTTACGGATGAGGCTGCCGGGTTCACCCGCGGGAATATGAGGCAGGTTCGATGCCGCTGCGAAGCCGCAGATGCGCATCGCCTCAATAGTCAGTTCTTGCAGGCCCTCAACGGCCTTGGATTCGGCAGCCGAGATGATCCCCGACCATTCCTCGACGGTCATTTCCTGATCGGTCACGACGGTCGCGGCGAGTGCTAGGGAGCAAAGCGTATCCCACCACCGAAGGTTACTGGCCCGCTGTTCTTGCTGATCGACTTCGGGAGCCTCCTCATTTTCAGGAGTTTCGGCAACCTCCCCAGACTCGATCTGGCGTTCCATGGCTTCGAGTGGGTCTTCGGGTAGCTCGTTCTCGGCTTCCGCCGCGGCTACGGGATCACCCCCCCGGAGTTCTCGTTGGGCATCGTCGATGCGCTGCCGCCATTCGCGGGTCGGCCAACGGAGATCGGTCCATACCCCGTTGACCTTGACCGACGAAGCCCGCGACGCGATGGACTTGAAATCAACGAACTGTGGTTCGCTCATAGGCGTGATGGCTCCTTATAGGCCGACATTCCCCGCGACTTTCTGGTATCCCACGCCCTGGCGATACCAGGCCCCGATGACGCCCGGAAGCAAGGGTTCGGGAGTCACAACGGGCATCGACTCGTTGGGTGTAAAGGTAAAGTTACCCGACAACTGCTGGCCGTTCTGGAAGTCGCCACCGTCGAAACCGTTTACGGTTCCCACGACGTCCTTCCACGTGACACCAGGCGTCCTGACCTGAAGGGCCGTACCGCCGCCCGCCGCGACACCCGGCGCAACGTCGATGTAGGTCTTCCCGCCTGTCTTGTAGATCGCGACGACTCCATGCCAAACCGCATTGGAGTCCGCGTCGTCGTATCCACCGACCGCAGCCGCGTCGCCGGCATTGGCTCCACCGACAAAAACAATATCTCCGGCCCGGACGTTTTTCTCGGTCCCATCGGGAACCTCGATAGACCTTCCCGCGCTCGGTGCCGAACCGAGTGTGACCGCGGTACGGGTCAAGCCAGGCTTGATAATGGCGATGGCAACGGAGCCACCGTCGAGAGCCCGTTCCTCCATGAACAAGTGCGACACATGGACACCACGCCCGCCGATCGCCCCCGTAACCGTCCCAACACCACGAAGGGCAGCCGCGGCCAATACGCCGTCCATCAACTGGGTTTCGGTCGTGCCACCAACCTCGGCAGGGAGCGTGAACGAACTCAGGCCCGTTACACGCTGCCAGTTTGAGAAAAGACCCGAACCACCAGCGGCGTCCCGGGCGAACAGATACGCACCATTGACGGTTACTCCGCGCGGTGCCCTGAATTCAGTCATGACTGATTCTCCCTTGGATCAACGGCGCCGCCGCGCAATCGTGCGCGATACCGTTGAAATGCTTCCGAGATTCGTCCTGGATTGGAAGTCCCGCACCAGGCGCGGAAATAGCATTCTCGCCCGAGTTACAAAAGCTACAGTTTGACGAGCCTCAGTTTGAAGCAGTGCAGTGAACAGAAATGGGTGCGGGCGCGCGGGGAATGGCCCCCTGTGGCCCTGTTCGACCAATGCCGCGTGGGGTGCGCGTTCACGCTGGCCCCCGGCGAATACCGCAGCACGGCCACGCCTGAACCGCTTGCCGCCGTACCGTGCGGTAATACGACCGACCCGGAGGGAGCGCCGCAGGCGTCCCGTCCGGTCCTGGAAAACCGTAGTCTTGCGGGCCGCGTCCCGCACGACGCGAGCTGACGCCGCGAGGGATGGTCCGAGCAAGCGAGCCTGGAACGACGGCCCCATTTCGCTCAGGGCCTGGTCAATGGCCTCGATGCCGAAGGCGTCCAGGCGAATATCAGCCATCTTCGGTTTCCTCGCCGAGTTCGGCGCACCTCCCGCCAGCCCCGGTCAGTCGGAAGTCAGGGAACTTCTCCGACACCCACTCGGTCACGGCGCGCTGGATGTCCCGGATGGCGTCATACCCCGCGTCCTGCGAGAACATGATGCCCTGGATGACCAATTCGACCTCGACCTTGTACGGCTGGCCTTCCTGGTCGATCGAGAATTCCGCCATATCTACCGAGCCTCCTTGTTCGAGCATGCCCGCGATTTCAAAGGTTTCGTCCGGTGGTCCTGCAACGATGTCTTGTTCGATGGCTTCCATTTGCAGCTCAAGGCTGCGATTTATCATGCCCCGTACTTCTTCCGCGATAGCCTTGGGATCGACCGCGCTTGGGGACGCGACTGCCGACGTACCCAGGGCGGCGCACGGAAGGGCCATGACGCCCTTGAGGAAGTCGCGGCGGTTCATCTGACTATCCTGGCATGGGCCGGAGGCGAAAGGCGTTCTGTACCAAGCGAACCTTGTTGTTGGCGTCGGGTTTCATGTCCAAGTTTTGAATGTCAATATCCACAAGTATCCTGCTACTTGGTTGATGGACTTGGATTCGTGCCCATGTTGGGATATGAGACCATGTCTCGCCCATGGGGATGGGAGCCCAGAATATCTCCTCTGTCGGCATTGTAATAAGCCCGTCCGCCGACACAAGAATTCTATTGGCGGGTACTGGCAGGTGTGTGTAATCACCGACACTCAATGTGAGTATTCTCATACCGTTCTCAGTGCTAGTTGATGGTTCATTAGCCACAGGTTCCATATGGAATAACTGAACTTCAACATCAACTACTACTGGCCGTATACCTGCAAGCAACGCGAGCGCAGCATATTCCCGAGATGCCACACTGAATTCTTCCGGCATGACTTGCCCCTTATCCCTCGATGTCCAGCACAATAGGCCCATACGTTATGGGTTCAGGTGCCTTTTCGATGACCGCCCTCCGGCCCTCTAAAGTCCCGGCTGCTTGGATAGAGAGATGGACAAAAACCTTCCGATTCATGATTTCAGATAGGTTCCCTACAAACTCGTCGTCACGCTGCACATTCAACACGCGGATCACGCCAATATCTGCGGTGTCTCCAGCCAGTTCATCACCCTGAATACTCAACACCCGGACGACCTGGACTGTCGACCGTGGGCCGACAACCTGACCCTGGACACTCAACACCCGAACTGTTTGGATTTGCGAGCGGGCGCCAGTGAAGTCCCCATTGCCGACGACGCGCCTCCCGCTTTCCGGGTCGTCCGGGTCGGGTACGAGTTCGGGGCTTCGGATAATGAAATAACCTTCATCATCCTTGGGTATCAAAATCCTCCGAGCCCTATGAAGGTCGAATTCTTCCTTGATCTCCCGCGCGATCTCCTCACCGACCTCTGCGGCCATGCCGACGATGATGACGTGGGAAAAGTAGTCGTCAAGGCTCCGGGCCGAAATCATTGAGGCATCGAGGCGCTCATCGAAGGACGCCATTTGGTGCGTCAGGAGCTCCTTGGATTGCAGATACTCAACGATGCGCTCTGCGTTTCGCCTGGCGGTCTTGACGCCCTCATGAGGTAAGATACCTATCTTGCTAACCTTGTCCCAAGGCTTACCCAAGACAGACCCAAATTCATCTACCCCAAACGTCGGCGCCCGGCTCTCAACCTCGAAGTACCTCGTTTCAGGTTCTGGCCCGTCAAGCATCTCATTAAAGTCGGTCTCGTAGATGCGCCACAGGAAGCATGGAGGATTACTTGCCTTAACGTCCTTCCACCAAACGGCCTGACACGGAATCATGTCCTCGACCGCGGCACAGATCGCATCCTGAAAGACGTCTTCAGCCTTCACGACCCCCTCCCGTGTGGTTCAGGCATGCGTGAGTGACGGGAATCTAACCCGCCTGGCGGGCCGAGACTATTCTATTGCCGACACGCTTGCAGGCTTGGCGGTACCACCAAGCATCCTCACGACATGCCCGATTGCGGGTCCGGGAATCGAACCCGGCGTCTCCTGGTTATGAGCCAGGCAGCACACCTTGCGCCTTCCCCGCATTTGGGCCGGGCATTTTTTCTATGGGTCTCGCCCGGCAGGACCCAAGCCGATAGGAGGAATCGAACCCCCGTGACGCGGGTACAAACCGCGCGCATTGCCACTATGCTACATCGGCACCGTGCGGCCCGTGCATGGGGACCGCATGTGACCCGCATGGGGACGGCGCCGGCAAAGCTCCCCATCCGTACCGGCGCCGCCCCGCATACGACCTTCACGGGAAACCGTTGGGAGTATATCACCAATGGCCTACGAAACATCCAGAAGCGTCATGACGCCCGCCTCGCGGTCCTTGAGCCTGCGCTTCGCGGCCGCAATGTCCCGCACGTCGCGCTTGGTCTTGACCTCGTGACACTCGGTGCATAGCCACTTCAGGTTCGAGATGGTCCACGCCTTCCACCATTTGCGCCGCCCCTCGAGGCAATGGACCCGTGCCAGTGCCAGAGGGTAGTCGTGGTCAACCTCGTGCCCGCGCTTGAAGCATTCCACACAGACGCGCCACATGCTGTCGTCGGTTAACGGATTAACGAATGTGTTAATCGCGACGAAGTACGCCTGAACGCAGTCCTGGTGCCACTTCTGGCGGGCCCGCGTGGGTTCGGAACACCAGACGCACGTACCCCCCTTGCCCGACTTGTCGACGTCCTTGACGAGGCGGCGCCCATCGAGCCGGATGTTTCCCGCTTGGATTTGGAGGATCAGGCCCCGGATGGTACGGCTCCGGGGGTACCGTTGGTGCGGCTCGATCTTAGCGTCGTCAACCGGGTAGGGTTCGGTCATACAGCCGATGCCGACAGCGCGAACTTGTGGGCCTTGGCTGCCGCGGTGCGGTACGCCAACGACGGCTTCTTGTCGATCTCCTGCCCCTCGCGGTAAGTCGCCCATATCTCGTCGCGTATTTCTTCGGGCAGCATGAACCAGTGACGCTTGCAGCCCCACATGCGCGGCGGGACCTTCGTTGTGCAGGTGGGCCAGTGGCACGTGTGCTTCATCACAAGACCCCGAAGTGGCGCCCGACGTACCCTAGGCCGACACTCACGACGAATATCCCGGCCAGCGTCAGCAAATGCTCGATCATTCCTCCTCGACCTCCCCCGTTTGGGCATTGACCCGCATGCCCTGGGTTTCCTCAATGAGGTTGTCAACCTCGGCCCCCGTGGGATGGATCGTCGTTGACTTACCCCCGACCGACAGGGTTACGGTTGATTTGCCCTGCTCGATGTCTTCCCGCAACTTCTCCGCGACTTCTTCCACGGTCTCCTGGATGACGACCTTGCCATCCTCGATGTCGCGGAACAGTTCCATCTGGGCGTTCTGGGTCCGGTACAGGAATTCCTGCAGGCCAAACGTCCAGGCCCCGTGGCGTTGCACCACCCCGATGAACTCCTCCAAATCATGCCCCTGCATCTTGAATCCGCCGTTCTTCTTGTCCTGGACCACGTGGGACAGCTCATGATCGACCAGCGCGGTACGTTGGGCGGGAGACAGCATCGCCCACCTCATCTTGTCCACGATGACGAACAGCCGGGCGCCCGATAGATACTCCTCCATCGGGGTCGCCTTCTTGGTCTTGGCGAGGATGATCCGACCGTTCTTGTCCGGCAGGCTCGATGCGAATTCGTACCGGATCGGGAGGTACGTCAGGTGTTCGTGCCAGTTGGGGATCACCTCGTCGTTCGCTATCGCGGCAACATCGGGAGCCTCGGAATACTCAACGGGCATCGTCGGGGGTCTCCGTGTTCGAGAGGGTGGGGTTGCAGGAAAAACGGGTGTCGAGGTGGTACTTGAAAATCGACACCGTTATTTCACTACAAGTGACTGGAATGCCGTTGACTTGCCCTGCATTTCCCAACGGGACTGAAGACATACAGAACAAGGCAAAGAGAATCAAAACAACGATGGTACTCAAAACGCCCGCGATGAAATTTTGCATCACTCCCCCCGTATGGACTTGCAGTGAAAGTGCGTCCTGAAAGGATCAGGATACTTGAACAATTCCCCCGAAGCATGGTTCCGAATCACCTCACCCCAGGCGTGATTCCTGGCACGACGTTCTTGATTTTCGTCCTGAGTGTAGGCTGGCGGGTGATTTTGTGTGAAGTCAGCCTCGGCAGCTTGGACATGGCCATCGGGGGAAGAAATGATGTAAAGGACTCCCGTTACGCTTTCACTCATCGCTCACCTCGCTCTTGTTGATTCCTAGACCGACTTCCGCGCCTGGTTCGCCGCCCGCCAGAGCCGTCAGCAGCCCTGACAGGTACGCCGTCACCGTGCCCTCCTCGCCATTGTTGAGCGCCTTGCACAGCAAGAGGCTCGCAAAGCCGATGAAATGCCACGCGCCCACGATGGGGTCCTCGTCACGGACGGCCACCTCCCCGACCAGGTTCCCATCGGGGTAGTCACCGTACTTCTGGCGCTTCCGCTTGGACGCGAGCGGGGTGATGAGCATGTCGGCAAGCTGAATCGCCATGGCGGTGTTCTCCAGAACCTCGCGCTCGGCCCGGTCGACGTCGACGTCGGACTCGTCCTGGCGGGCCGCTGCCGCGGCGATCTCCCAACCGTCCTGAATATCCTCCTGCACGTCGTCCCATCCCGGCAGAGGATCGCCGTTGAACGATCTCCATGCCCGAAACCCACAGTACGCCTCGTAAGCCCTCTGGCCCGGTGTCTTCACAGATCACCTCCCCTTGTTGGAAACGATGTACCCATAGGCCGTCCCGACGCCATCTGTGCCAATAACGTCATGTATCACGATCCGACCGGGGGTGAAATTGGGCGGATCGTCAAGGCTATTCACCCAATCCTCAAACATCTTGTTCATTGCATATTCACCAAGGCTGCCAGGGATGCTAGTCCAATGGACCCTCGGAATGAATTTGCCTCCGCGAGCCTCGAAAACCACATCCAGGGCTTTTCGTGAAAAGCCATCAGGCAACATCCCTACCCCCTCGCCCATGTCGAATTACAACTGCGCCACATGATGCAGTCGTCGGTCTCGCACTGGCCGTCATGCCCCCCGGTGGCCTTGACGATAAAGTGCAGCGTACCACTGCACTTTGGGCACGTGATTTTGTCCTCGAAGTCACCCGTTCGGATGCGTCCGGTTTGCCTGTCGTAGTCCACAGCCATGTTGTACCGGACCCGTGCGCCCTTGATCGCCTCCATCATTTTGGCGAAATGGGTCTCGAACCAGGTCTCGTACTCGTCAACCTGATCGTCGTTGGGCAGCTCGAGCTTCGAGCATTGAGCGGGGTCATCGGGCATCCAGTCACAGCGCGGGTCGCGCGTCATGCACGGCAACCGGATGAACCAGCCGGGCTCCATCTCGTGGTTGACCAAGGCCCGGTACTCCACGCCGGCGGAACAATGGGTGCGGATCTCGACGCCCGGCCCGTAGACGCCGGTGTAATGCAGGCACTGGCCCGCAATGGCCGCTATCGGCTCCTGTGTTGTTTCAGCCATTCAAGGGCTCCTGCAATTTGTACGAGATGGTGAAATCCTCCACGCCTTCATCGTGCCACACGTAAATGTCTTCGCCGCTCACCTTTGCAAAGTAGATGGAACTATTGGGCGGGATTGACATGCGGCCATAATCGAGGTCGTCAGTGCTTTTCCCTGCACATAAAAAAAGCATTGCCTCGTCGTTCACAGGTCGCCCCTCGACCCCATAGGTCAACTTGAAATGCTTGCCGGGGCGCAGCGATTCGAGCGGTGTCGGTACCGCGGTCACGTCCTGCTTATGCTCATCGACTCTCATAGGTTCAGGATGTCCTTTCCTGTCGCGCAATAAATGATCCATGGGGCACCGTAGACCAGGAGCATCACGGCGCCGCCCCACAGGGCACCATCCGCTGCGGCCATGCCCATGATGAAAAGAATGGCCATCCATGGGGTTCCGGGATGTTCGCTGGCCCGGTGGAGAAACTTCTTCATGGCGACTGCAACTCGTGCAACTCGTTGGCGTGTAAAACGACATACCCATGGTTCAAGGCAAGTCTTTTCATGTTTTGCGTCCCTTTCCCTCCAGGGAAGGCGATCACAAGGTCTGGGCGCTCGGTGCGCAGCATGAACCGATTGCGCTCCGGGCCCGCTTTCGGACCCCGCGACCAGTCAGCCGGGTACACCTTCTCGATGACTGAGAAATGATCCTGAGCCCAGTTTGAAGCCAGAGTGTCCGCGCCGCGGCACCCGCCGTGAACGATGCGCGTGGGCTTCAAAACATCAAGGACGTGATTCACATACTGCCCGTTGTCGTAGTTACGGCCACCACAGACCAGGATTACCATAAGCCCTCCGGCACCTTACGAGGGTCGAGGTGCCACGGTAAGGATTTTCCATCGAGCTGCATACGCCGGCACAGGAACACATGCCGCCCATCGGGGAATGTGTACCGCTCGTAAATCATCTCGCCCGCCCGTATGAGTTCAGCACATCGTTCCAGCTCGGGATGATCTTCGTGGGTCATGGGCTCGGGCAGGTTTCGACGGGCAAACCGCATCACGTCGGCGGGCCAGTTCGCCTCAACGCCCAAGACTCCAATCCAAGTAGGCCGAATGACACTCCTGGCA
>Ga0209022_1002790_pt1 | contig 13506 bp, 9 predicted proteins | sample PinacodermPK_FD_187300 | JGI IMG/M metagenome (GOLD analysis project Ga0209022, IMG submission 187300) | Host-associated microbial community of the marine sponge Aplysina aerophoba from Gulf of Piran - sponge pinacoderm, lysed by proteinase... | ecosystem: Host-associated > Porifera > Sponge >...
GACGACACGGGCGTCGCCGCCCACCAGCGCGGCGAGCGAGACGGATTTGGGGGCCGAGAAGGTGAGGTCGCGTCCGGGACGGTGCTGCAGGACGCCGTCCTTGCGCCTGCGTCCGAGCTTTCTCCCCGAACCGTCGGGCACTTCGCCCTCGAGCACCGCCTTGAAGACTTCCGGGTCGACCGGGCCCGCGAGGCCGAGGTCCTCCGCTCCCTTGCCGGCCCATGCGCTCACCTCCCTGTGGGCGGGGTCGTCCTTGGCGTAGTAGCCGTCCCGCTCGTAGTAGGCGGCGCCCTGGGAGGGGGCGGCGACGGCGCCGATCGAGACGACCATCACAACCAGTCCGGCGTGCGGGACCCGGCATCTTCGCCCCGCTTGCGCTCATCGCTGCCGGCCGCACCGGCGTCATCCCCTTCTGCGGAGTGGGCCACGGGTTGCGGCGCCCCGGATGTATCGGGGGCTTGATCTAACTCTGCCACGCCCGCGTCCGGCGGCGGAGCGGGTCGTTCACACTCGTAAACTTCCGCCTCATCGTTTGCGGTCGCATCGCCGGGTAATTCGAGTTCCAACTGATTCGCCGCCTCCTTGGGTTCAGCCGCCCTCCCGGACTCGTGCGTTTTCCCGGAGGGTCCGGTTTCAGCGCTTTTCGCTCCACCTGCTTCGAGAAGCGGCGCATTCGCTCTCGGCATGAAGCTCTCGGCCGCCCTGGGCCTTTTCACGTAGTCGAGCCGGATTTGCGCCACGGGCCAGGGACCCGGGAACTTGAGGTAGCCGTCGAGGTTTTCGAGGCGCATGATCTCGGACGGTAGCGCCAGGGGGCGCATCTCGCGGCGCTCGGTGAGCGAGACGCCGTCTCTCATCGCGCTGGCGCCGTAGCTGAGCCCCTCCGCGTATTCGGTGACCTCGCCGCGGCCGAGACTCTCGGCCGACCAGCGCGCCGTCTCCTGGTCGGGCGCGGCCAGCACCACCCGGGTGCCGCAAAGACCCGACACGGTCTCGGCGCCGTTTCGCCCGTAGAGATCGCGGAGCGCCGAGATCACCTGGACCCCCAGCACGAAACACCCCCCGAACTGGCGCGATTCGGCGAGGCCGGGCTGCAGGCTCGGCACCTGGTGGAGAGTAGGGAGTTCGTCGAGCACCACCCAGACACGGCGCGCGTCGTCCCGGCCGAGGGATAAGAGCGCATTCACCGCGATCTCGAGCCAGGTCGAGATGAGGCCCCTGAGACTCGCGTGCTGATCCCCCCGCGAGGTCAGGAACAGGAATCCGGATTCGTCCTCGCGCTCCACCCATTCCCTGATCGAAAACGGTTTTCCTGAGTCGGGCAGGCATTCGAGCGCGCCCAGGTGCGCGGTCAGCATCGCCCGCACCGAGAGCGCGGTCTTGGGGTTCTCGGGGTCCACGATCGACTGCGCCACCGTGCCCTCCATGGCCTCCGCGAGGGCAGTCAACTCCGTCTTGAGCAGGTGTTTTACGAGTACGCTGTTTTCCGTCACGCCGCGTTTCCAGAGGACGCCCGCGCCGTTCGCGAACAGCTGCCGCGCGGCCGTCACCCAGAAGGGGTCCACCGTGTCCTTCTGCTGGGGAATGAGAGCGGCCGCCATCGTGTCGAAATCCCTGGGCGTCCTGGCTTCCAGGAAAGGAGACCACCGCGGCGCACGGGCGTCGAGGGGATTCATCAGCACGTCGCGGGCGGGGTCGAAGAACGCCCGCGTGTAGCTCCCCATCTTGTCGTAGAGGATGCAGCGCTCCCCCCGCTCCCTGATCTGCGCGACCAGGTCCGATATCAGGACGGTCTTCCCCGAACCCGTGGTGCCCGAGACGATGGTGTGCTGGGTCTCGGCGCGCTCGGGCCAGGGGACGCCCGCGACGCGGGGCCGCGACTTGAGCGCAGAGGGGAAGAAGGGCCCTGCGATTCCGGCGTAAAGCGGAAGCACGCGCCTTGCGAGCGCCTTGGCCGAAGTCATCTCGGCGCCCCGGATCCGTCTCGCGCGGGCCATCCGCCTGCCCAGCAGCCAGAAGACGATGATGAAGACGGCCACGCACATTAGCCCCAGCCAGAGGCCCCGCCATGCGCCCGCGTGGATGGTGGCGAGCAGGCGGCGCCTGATCCGCTCGATCCTGGGGTCGGAGGCGATCAGGGAGATGGACTCGGTGACGCGTACGCCTTCCATCCACTCGTAGACCTGGCCCGAGTCGTGTGAATACCCGATGGCGAGCTTGGCCTCGGCCAGCGTGCCCAGGCCAATGACGCGCCATTCATGCGCGCTCGTCGACTTGAGGACGCTCACCGCGGGCGTCAGGACGATGGCGAGTACGAGACCCACGACACCCCAGCGGGCGAGCTGGCCCCACATGCGGGCGTCGTGCAGAAGCGTCTGGCCGCCCCGCAGGGTGGCGTTTCCGAAACTCATTCGATTCTCCTTTTCATACTGTCTGCATGGTGGTGCTGCCGGCGTCCTGGCCTCGCGAAGCGCCGGAAGTTCTCCGTTCCGGAGAGCAGGTCCGCGCGCGCGGCGGGAAAGAGCACGGCCGTTATCGCGATGCCCGTGATGTTTCCTCCGGGAGTAAATTCCCGGCCTTCCTTGCGGTGAGGCGAAGATGTGTTCGGTCAACCGAGCCCTGGCAATGACACCGAATGAGACCGGAAGCGTCCGCCTGGCCTGATTTCGCGTAAGACCACGACAGGGACCGAAACCTCGATGCCGGACGGCGTGGGAGCCGGGTCTCGATGCTTCGTCTCAGTTGACAGGCCGGGATCTTCCCGATGCGGGAGTCGATCGGATTCATGTATACGTAGATAATACGAAAATGCGTCGCTGACAACAGGTTTTAATAGCTCATATATTACACATTTGTTCCAAATACGCTCACACTTGCGCTCCGGCGCGCAGGGACATGACAAAAAAACGTGAGAAAACGCGATGGAAGAAGACGAGAGAAGCGCTCCGGCTCGAACCGCCGGTCGCCGACACGTTCCCTTCATCAGTCCGTCGATGCGGTCGGTGATGCATTGTGCGGATTCGTGCAGCAGCACGACGTTCCGGTCGGCGGCGTAGCCCTCGGTCACGTCGCCGGGACGGACGTGGTTCACCAGCCGCTTCGTGAGCGAGCGCGGCAGTATGAGTTCGCGCTCGGCCACCGTGATGAAGGCGTTGCGCAGTCCGTGGAACCAGAACCGGGCGCCGCCTTTTTCTGTGAATTCGCTATTGAGCCGTACAATGTCAGCCACGTGTCCGGCCCCGTTCCTGGGGGAGGAAAACTCGCAGCCATCGTGTTGCGCCGCAGATTCAGCGCCATCCGCGAGGCACCGCTCGAGGATGGCGGCGAACAGTTGGATGATCGGAAGCTCCAAAGGCTCTCCACTCTTGATCTCCTAGACTCTGAGGATGCGCCGCTCCATGTCCACCTGCTCCCGGCGTAGCGAAACGATCTCGCCCCGGCGCATGCCGGTGTAGATGCCGATCAGGAGAATGTCGCGAATCGCCAGGCAATTTAATGGAAAGTGTATATCAATTTGAGAATGAATCTTCTGAACGGGAATAAAATCCCTCTGATCCTAACCATCCATGAGAGCGGGGCGAGTTACTGTCAGATGTTGTGTATGAGTTGAATTGAAGAAGGCGGCGCACCCTGCTGAAATAGGTTTGTCAACAAAGCCCGGTCATTCAGCACAAGGAGATGCGCCACCATGAGAGAAGATACGACGATACCCTTCAGGAGTCCAGCGTTCCGCGACGAGTTGAGCGACCTGGTGCGCGAGGGCGCGCAACGAATCATCTGCCAGGCGGTGGAAGCGGAGTTGGGGGCCTTTCTGGAAGAACATGCGGGCGAGCATGACGCGCAGGGTCGCCGCGCGGTGGTTCGCAACGGCTATCTGCCGTCTCGGGAGGTATTGACGGGGGTGGGCCCGGTCGAGGTCCAGGTGCCGCGGACGCGGGACCGGTCGGGCTCGGGCCGGCGCTTCCGCTCGGAGTTGTTGCCTCCGTATCTGAAGAAGACGAATCGTGTGGAAGCGGTGATCCCGTGGCTTTACCTCAAGGGGGTCTCGACGAACGACTTCGGCGAGGCGTTGCGGGCGCTGTTCGGCGAATCGGTGGGGGGATTGTCCCCGGCGAGCATCGCGCGTCTCAAGGAGGGCTGGGATTGCGAGTACGCCGAGTGGCGCAAGCGGGCGTGGCATGGCGAGGAGTTCGTATATCTATGGGTGGACGGTATCTACTTGAACGTCCGCAGCGGGGAGCGGCGCTGTCTATTGGTGGTTGTGGGCTGCGACGCGCGTGGCCGCAAGCGCTTCCTGGCCCTGGAACCAGGCTTTAGGGAATCGAAGGAGAGCTGGAAGGCGGTTCTGTTGAGCCTGCGGGATCGTGGGGTGAAGGCGGCGAAGCTGGCGGTGGGCGACGGGAGTCTGGGGTTCTGGTCGGCCCTGGCCGAAGTTTATCCCGAGACCCGCGCGCAGCGCTGCTGGGTGCACAAGACGGCGAACGTTCTCGACAAGATGCCCAAAAGCGTTCAGGGCGAAGCGAAGTCGATGCTCCATGAGATGTGGGGAGCCGACACCCGCGCGCATGCGCAGGGCGCGTTCGAACGCTTCTGCGCCACCTGGGAGGCGAAGTACCCCAAAGCCGTCGAGTGCCTGGCGAAGGACCAGGATGAGTTGTTCGCCTTCTACGACTTCCCGGCGGGGCACTGGCGGAGTATCCGGACGACGAACCCCATCGAGTCGACCTTCGCCACCATCCGGCTGCGAACGGCGAAGACGAGGAACTGCCTGAGCGAGAAGTCGGCGCTGAGCCTCGTTCATCAACTCGCCATGAGCGCCGAGAAGCGATGGGGGCCGCTACGCGGCCTGCGTCATCTGGCGGACGTGATCACCGACGTTAGATTCATCAATGGGGTGAACGAAAACGAAACCGGCAGGGAGGCCGCTGAACTCAAGACGGCCATACACAACATTTGACAGTAACTCGAGCGGGGCAACTCCAATCTTTGGCGGGACTAATCCGAATAGGGTGCGAGTTGCGCTACACCCGCGACAACCAAGACATCGACCACTTGCTGCCAACTGGCCAAGAGCCCGGCATCGACAGCGACAGATCGCATCTCGATCAGCCAAGTTGGAAGCATGTACGTGCCGAGGGCGATGCGATCGGGGTCGGCTACCACGAGTTTTGCCACCCATTGCAGCCCCACACGAGCTTGGTCGTCAGGCCCAAGTGAGCGGACAAACCTTATCAGTTGATCGATACATGTCGCTTTGCCCGCTGCGGGTGCCTGCCACGCTTCGACCTCGGATACCAGTTCCAAAGGATCCCACCATGCGATCTGGCTGTCATCGAGTTCGCGGTAGAGGTAGGGGAACTCGCCGATGGTATTGGGGATGAGTTCGGCAAGTGCCATGTCACCGTAGTTTGCTTCGGCAAACGGCTTGTGTCCCGACTGATTGAGTTGAAGCACGTGGCGAACTACGTTCGGCCAGATTCGTCTCGCCGTAGCAGCGCGGTCTGGTGTTTCTTCCGCCGCTGCAGACAAAGCACGGAGCAAGTTGGCGAGCAACGCCGAGTTGTCGGCGTAGGCATCGATGTGTTCGTAGATGGCTGCATCGTTGGCATCTCTGGCCAGCGTCAATAGGGCTCGTGCGCTCACGAGAGTGTGCGACCCACGAGAATCCAGGTCGTGGTGCTCGCTGTTGAGCAGAGACCGCCGTTGAGCGGTAAGGAGAGTCAACAGGAGCTCCCGGGCTTTCGAGGACACACAGATATTTGCCATGGTTGCCGGTGCGAGTGCTCGTATGGCTGCGTCGAGTTGGGACACCCGGATCGAGTCGCCAGTAGTGTTGGCGAGCGATTCGGTGACAAGTTCCTTGAGTGTTAGGACGCTGCGTCGTCCGGTTTCGATATCCCTGGCGCCGAATATGCAGGGTATGTCCGATTATCTGTGTAAGCCACGGTCTCGGGTCTTTGGGCTTTCCTGGCTCAGCTAGCTGAGCCAGGAAAGCGATCCTCGAACAGAATGGCAAACTGCCCCATCGCAGCTGTCCAGTCATCGGGACGGCGCCAGCGGCCCCCGGCGTTGCGTATCGCCAGGAACAGCAATTTTGCCGCCGCCTCGTCGCTGGGAAAACTTCCCCGGGTCTTGATGATCTTCCGCAACGAACGATGTAGGCTCTCCAGGGCGTTGGTCGTATATATCATCTTCCGGATGGCCGGCGGGAAAGCGAACATCGGCACGACGTGCTCCCAGGCGCGCCGCCAGACGGGGACCACCGCCCGGGTAGCGCTCCCCCCCAGCGGGCTTCGAACTCATCGAGCTTAGCCGCCGCGGCCTCGAGCGTCTCGGCCCGGTAGACCGCCTTGAGATCGGGCATGACCTTTCGGCGGTCCTTCCAGGAGACGAACGTCATCGAATTGCGTATCAGATGGACGATGGGGTTGTTGAAAAAGTCCTGATTTTGTGATCGGATGCGGGTATACCCACTCGCCCGAGAAGGGAGTTCCCTCGATGTTGGGACGCAAGAGGCGCGAACAGATGGAATTGTTCGTCGCCGGTACGCTGGAGGAGTTGTTGCCGACGGATCACGTCCTGGTCCGTGTGGACCGTGTTCTGGACCTGAGTTGGCTTCGCGAGGAAGTAGCGGATTGCTATAGCGCGGACATGGGTCGTCCGGGAATCGACCCCGAAGTGGCGGTTCGTCTGATGCTGGCGGGCTTTTTGATGGGTTACGTTCACGACCGTCGTCTGATGCGCGAGGCGCAGGTGAACCTCGCGATACGGTGGTTCATTGGGTACGAGATTCATGAGTGTCTGCCGGATCATTCGAGCCTGACGCGGATACGTCAGCACTGGGGCGCAGAACGGTTTCGCCGGATATTCCAGCGCACGGTCGAAGCCTGCATTGCGGCGAAGATCGCGACCGGCGAGATTGTCCACATTGATGCATCTTTGATCCGCGCGCATGTGAGTTGGGATGCGTTGGCTGTCAGACACATTGCGACGGTGGAGACGGCCAACCTCGAGGAGATTGACCACAACGGACGGCAAGCAGGCAAATCGAAGAAGGTTTGCACGACCGATCCCGATGCGACCATGGCGACGAACGCTCGCAATCGCCGCCTGGAGCCTGCCTATAAACAACATACAGCCGTTGACGACAAAACCGGTGTCATCGTCGATGTCGAAGTCGCCACAGGGGAAGAGAATGAAGGCGGGGCGGTAGCCGACCGACTCGATGCGGTCGCCGCGACGACCGTCCATTCGATCAGGACCGTGACAATGGACGCCGGCTATGCATATGCCAAGGTTTTCCGCGCACTGGAAGACAGGGGCATCGAAGGCGTAGTTCCGGCCAAGGCGGAACACCGACCAGGCAAGGTAATCCCAACGCGCCGCTTCAAGTTCGACGTCCGGCACAATCTCGTACGGTGTCTGAGAGGCAAGATACTGCGTCCCAAGGGCAAGAAGCTCCACCGCGGCGCCTTCCAGTATTTCCATGCCGGCGCCAAAGACTGCCGCGGCTGCCCGCTGAAGGCACGCTGTGTGAGTCCTTCACGTCACGCCCGCGTCGTAGTCTTCAATGTCAATCATCCTTCGTTACTCAGGGCACGGCGCAAGCGGAGCAGATGGGGCAGCCACGAGCGGTGGCTCTATCAGCGCCATCGCTGGCGGGTCGAGGGTGTTCATGGCGAGGCCAAGACCTGGCATGGCCTCGCCCGTGCCGTGCGGCGCGGTCTCGATAACATGCGCATCCAGGCCTTCCTGACGGCAGCAGCGATCAACGTAAAGCGGCTCGCGGCAGCGCTTGCCGCGATATTGCCCGTGTTTCTTGTCCCTCGCGGCGCCAATCACGGCGCAGAACGTCCGAATTCCGCCTGAAAGTGCAAAATCGCAGCACTTCGCGCCCAAAGCGCCCTCGTCTCACCCAAACACTGAAAACCAGTCTTTTTCAACAACCCCACAATGCAGGTTTGAACCGTGGTGCGTGGAAACACCGTGCCGATCGCGTCGGGAAAGCCCGCGAGCCCGTCCACCACCGCGATCAGAATGTCCTGCAGGCCCCGGGCCTGGAGTTCGTTCATCACCTTGAGCCAGAACTTCGCCCCCTCCGTCTGCTCGATCCAGAACCCCAGCACCTCCTTCTCGCCCTCAGCGGTGAGCGCCAGGGCGAGGTAGACCGCCTTGTTCCGCACCAGGCCCTCGTCGCGGATCTTCACCCGCAGGGCGTCGAAGAACACCACCGGATAGACAGGGTACAGAGGCCGGTTCCGCCACTCCCGCACTTCATCGAGTACGGCGTCGGTCACCTGGCTGATCAGATCCGGCGATACCGAAACCCCGTACAACTCCTCGAGGTGGCCCCGGATCTCGCGAACACTCATCCCCCGCGCGTACAGCGACACGATGCGCTCGTCGAAACCCTCGAGACGCCGCTCCCCCTTGGGCACGACCGCCAGTTCGAACGTCCCGTTGCGGTCCCGGGGAACCGCCAGGTCCAGCTCGCCATCATCGGTCAGTACCGTCTTGCCCGAATGCCCGTTGCGGCTGTTGCCACTACCGCGACAGGCAGGGTCTCCCCTCTCATAGCCCAGGTGCTCGCTCAACTCCGCACCCAGCGCGCGCTCCACGAGCGCCTCCTTTAGCTGCCTGAACAGCCCTTCCTCTCCCAACAGGTCTTCCGGCTTCTCGTAGCCGGACAGCAACTCGTCCAGAAGCTCGGGTCTCAGTGTCGTCATCAAAGGTACTCCTTCTGGTGAAGTGTGAACCCTCGACCATCACTTACACAAGATATCGGACACTCGCGCGGCTGGGGGCGAATGGCGTTTGAACTTGACGCCGATACCCCGAAGACTCGACCGCGACGCCGAACTGATCGGCCGGCGAGGCGTTTCTCTCCCGGTTCTGCGGTGTTGTTGCTCCCCTGGTTGAACACAGTGTCCAGCCATCGGCCGGCTGCAAGCGTAAGCGAGCCCCGTTTCGGAGACTGTGAGGGTCGATACTTTCACAGTCTCGATGGTGATGAGACCTTCTGACAAATCCGCTAGCTTCCGCCTCGGCGGGGGATGCTCCCGTGGGGACGAGGGACGAAGTGAGTACGCTGTCGGTCTGGCCCCGCTGTATCGGTCACGGTGCGAGGGCGCAGGAAAGATTGTTCTGTTTCGTTCTCCGATCCTGTTGAGACGGCCCCGGAACGGGAGCCGATCAAGATGAAAAGAGAGACCCCCATGGAGTGTCATCTATAGCCAAAGGGGGAACTGGTATGGTGGGACCAGAGGGAGAGGAATTTGACTTGGAGAAGAGAAGGGCCGACACCCCTCAATGGGCTGCTTTAAGGGGTTGTTGAAAACCCCTTAAGATAGGAACTGCTGCGACACATTCCCTACGAGGTGCATGGCCGATTCCGGGGTGTCGGCTTACTTTCTTTCATGAAGCGCGAACAGGGGCTGCCCGTTGTTCCCGTTCCCGGCTCGAGGACTCAAACTCATAGCAAGGAGCGGTACAGTTTGCTCATCACGAGGGAAGCAACCAACGGGCAACCCCCTTTTCGCTCTTCTTTTCTCGCCCTGGGCCCCGGGGCCGTTGAAGCCCCGGAAGCCTGAGGCGTCGTGCTCTTCGCTGCTACTGCTTGTTCACGCCGAAAGCGCCGACCATTTTTCCGTCCGTACCGAACTCCGTGTAGAACGTTCCGGTCCCGACCTTCGGAACAAGGTCGTCGCCGTTGTCGTAGAGAGTCCCACTCCATTCGCCGGACGCATCAGCTTTCGTACCGTCCATGGTCCAGACCGTATCGTTATCGTCATCGCGGGAAATTGCCCCTCCAGCGGCGACCTCGGCTTCCTTCAACTCGACGGACCAGTCACGCGACTGACCATCGGCTCCCATGAAATTGTCGATGGTGCCCGTGATCGAGTTGTCGCTGAAATCGGCCTCGAGCGTCGCCCTCGCGGTGAAGTGGCCGGCGTCGTTCGTTCCACCGGTCGAACTCTGGAGAGCGTACTTGCCGGCAGCACCGCCCATGTAGGTCGCAGTTCCCAACAAGGTATCGATGCCAGTGGCAGCCGGGACTTCACCATGGTTCGACACGAATGCGCTTGCGGTGAAGTCATCACCGTCTTCGGACTTGTGGAGCCACCAGCCGTATGAGGCGTAGATGGCGTCCGCAACATCCATGAACCGGGTCTCCGGGTTGGTGGGCTTAAACGTCCAGGTTCCGCCCGCAAGCGTGAAGCCACTTTCGGCTATCGCAGCTGAGCAGTCCGTGCCGCCACCCGTAGGTGTGCAGTAGTACGTACCGGGTACCCCTCGATAGCTGCCGGAAATCATCACTCTGACGTTGTTTGTCGGCAATTCAAACGTCTTGGTACCGGCGGAATGGTCGAAGCTCGGGCTGGCAACGCGGCTTGCAGCATGGCCAGCGAGGGTAGTGACATCCGCTGTTTCGCCGGTATCATCATCAAGAGTATATCCGCCATTGGCGGTATCATTGAACTTAGCCCCCTCCGTCGATTCGCCGACGTTCGAGTAAACGACCGCCTCGTACGTGCCATCATCGCCGTCGGGCTCTGCCGTGAACCTCTGGCCCTGCCAACCGTGGTGGGCGGCGACCGTTGTATCCTCGTCTTCCGACAGTTCGACGGCTGTGGGCGTGTTGGTGCCGTCGCCGATCGACACCAAGATATCACCATCATCGTTATAAGCGGCGGCTCGATCAGTTCCGGCGGGGCTAGCAGGGTTGCCGCTAGGAGCACTGATGCCGGCATACAGTTTTGATGCCGTTACGGCCATGGCGGCCACGGCGGCGGCATCTGCCTTCCTCTGTTCTTCCGCTGCAGCGTCGTTCGCGGCCATGAGGGCTTGTTCCGCCCCTTCGATCCGACCCATGGCATTAGCCGCCGCTAATCGATGGGAAGCCTTGTCCGCCTCTTCGAGGTCCGCGCCACCCTCGATCGCCATTTTCAGCGCGTTGAGGGCTCTCTGAGCGGCGTCGATCTGCTCCTGCGTGGGCGTACCGGAAAGCGCGCCGAGGGCAGTCGTGAGCGCCGCGGAAGCATTCGTCAGCGCCATTCTCTGGGCCTCCATGCGCCCCTGGGTGTCGAGATTGGCCTGTGCCGTTCCTACGGCCATGTTGGCGGTGTCCAGTTGCGACTGATACATGGCCTTGTCTTCGTCGTTCACGTCGGCCGCATTATCCAGCGCCGCCTGGAGGGCGTCGATGGCCGTTTGGGCGGCATCGATGGCCGTCTGGTCCGACAGGTCGGACGTGTCGATCATGTCAGAGGCCGTCATCAGCGCCATCTTCTGCGCTTCGGCCCGCGCCATCATTGCAAGCGCACCCACTCTTTCATCGACCGCAGCTTGAAGCTTCTCGCCATCCGAGGCGCTAACATCGTCCTTTACCGCATCGTAAGCCGCCTGGGCAGCTTCCGCCGTAGTGGCCGCCATGATGGCCGCGAGCGTCTCATTGAACTTCACCTCTGCGGGCGTCAGGCACGCACCGTCCACCCAGCTATTGCCCGCATCCGCGCACATCTCCTGCGGAGTCGGCATCGGGGGCGGCTCCTCAGCCGTGGTACCACCACCGCCGCCGCAGCCCGCCAGCGTCAGGGCGAACACCGCCGCCAACGCGAAAGCGTATAGCTTGCTTATCGATTTCTCTCTGAACATCATTTAGTGAGTCCTCCTGAATACATAGAAAAAGGGATTTTCCGTAAATTTCCGACTTTCTCTAAATCTCTAACATCCTCCTCTTCGTTGAATTCCATTATCTAACTTTGGGTAGTTTTCCTGAACTAATTACCGGAGAACGGTTACTACCAGACTCGCCTTCCGGAATGTAATGGGACACGATTCCTGATTCTAAAAAAGTTGCTCAGCGCATCAAGCTTCTTGTTGCGTTGAACCCGTCTCCTCTTCCGGGCGACGACAACTCCGTTCGAGAACCCTTCCATCGGGCCGATGCAACCTCGAAACCTGCATGTGTTCCGGGTCGGCTGCAACGTCTGTCCCGAGGCAACAACTCCCGATGTGGTCCCCTTCAGTTCCGAGTCTCATAAGAGGCTCATATCTTACTCGGCGACCAACGCAGAGTCAATTACGCCTCTTGAATTCTTTTGCTACACTGATATTGCTACAGCTTTTTTCGTTTTGTCAAGGTGATTTTCTCACTTAATTCGGCCTTGGGTGAGAAGGCCGCAATCGACGGGCGTACAGAACATAAAACCATCACCTCATCAACTATCGGTTATATACATATGAAGTGAATTCCGGTAGATTGTCAAGCAATTCCTTTTGCCTGGCGGACTATTGCCGACCCCGGCGTGCCGACCCTGTCTCATCAAACGCCCCTTGTTTTCTTCAGGCCTGCCGTCGCTCCTGTATCATTCGCTCTACGGTCGCTCGGGCGATCCGAGATACCCTCGTGTTTCTCCCCGCCCCGGAACGCAACCCTCAGAGTCCACAGGCGTATGCCCGATGAGCACAGCGCCGGAATAGCGGCGAATCAAGCGTTCCGAGCGGCATTTTCCCCGCGAGTTACGTCGCCGCGAATACGGAATGATAACGGAAAAACCCTCGGGGAGGCGAGCCGGCGATGGTGGACCGCACCGGCCCGGACGCGTGGACCTCGAAGCGCCGAACCACAAAACCAGGAGGTTCCGGCAGCCCCGTTGACAACATGCCGATGAAGGCCGTTTTCCGGATCAAGTCCTCGACTCATCCACGGGATCGTGGTTTCTCTCTTATCGGCGAGCGGGACGGGGAGAGAATGTCGCAGGCCGGACCCGTAGCGCGGTCGAGCTTCCGGTCAAGCGTAATCAGCGGACAGCCCAGCGCCTCGGCCAGCGCCACGTACCAGGCGTCGTAGCTGGTCAGGTTACTCCGCAATGCCCATATCCGTTCGGCAAACTGTGTAAAAGGAAGCAACTCCAAGTCCATTCGCAGCAGATTCTCTTGTGCGTCATTTGCCTCGGGACGCGGGATTTCACCGGATTGCTCCAGGCGGCGCAGTATGTTGCACGCCTCGGTCAACACCAATTCAGGGGCGGCAAGGAAATCCTCGGCGAGCGTTGATTCCGCCCATTTCCCCTCACGTCCCGAGTCCACCAGAGCCGAGACCGGCACGTACGCGTCGACGACGAGCGTCACGTCCGGCCCGCATCACGCTCACGCAAGATGGTGGAAGGCCGAGCGCGGGCGCCTGACGTCTCCTTGGGTCGTGAACGCCTTGCAGCTATATCTTGACAGATGGCCGCGCAGCGATTCGCTCCAACTCGCAACGCAGGGATTCCTGCATGGATTGACGTTGCGACGCCACGCGCGCGGCAAGCTCGTCTCACACTTCCTCGGGAACGCCTCTGATGGTGATTTGCACAGACATGAGATTATTATGTCATCATAAGATAATGCCCGGTAACGGCGGCAGATAGCCGGATACGATGGGAAACCCGCGGAAAAGACATTTTCCTTGAATAACGATTTCGTCCGGGGAGAGCAACTCCCGTTGCGAGTTCCGCCATA
>Ga0209022_1002794_pt1 | contig 13467 bp, 10 predicted proteins | sample PinacodermPK_FD_187300 | JGI IMG/M metagenome (GOLD analysis project Ga0209022, IMG submission 187300) | Host-associated microbial community of the marine sponge Aplysina aerophoba from Gulf of Piran - sponge pinacoderm, lysed by proteinase... | ecosystem: Host-associated > Porifera > Sponge >...
GTACGCCTGCCGGCGGCGCGCCGCCGCTGTCCGGCACCGTCGAGCGCATCGTGGAGGGAACGCTGCCGCATGCGCTGCTCCGGATCGACACTCCCCTGCCCGGCATCGCCACGCCGATCGTGTACTCGATGGACGACCGGGTGATGACGTCGTTGGGCATCTATCTGTACGGCGACGATGCGCCCGCTGTCGCCGCCCGCGAGGATCCGGCGTGGCAGGCGTGGATGCAGCACCGGTTCCCGCAGCCGGAGACCAAGGAGACGACATGACCGTCAAACGTGATGAGTCCGGCCGCCGTTCGGTCCAGGTCGAGACCCTCGTCCCGGGCACACCGGAGGAGGTCTGGGCAGCCATCGCCACGGGACCTGGTATCTCCGCCTGGTTCTGCCCGAGCGAGGTCGAGGAGCGCGTCGGCGGCTCCGTCCGCTGTCGCATCGGACCCGGCATGGAGACCGACGCCGCCGTGACCACCTGGGACCCGCCGCGGCGGCTCGCCGCCGACAGTCCCGGCCCCACCCCCGACGCGCCTCCCATCGCCACCGAGTGGATCGTGGAGCCACGCTCCGGCGGCGTCTGCCTCGTGCGTGTCGTGCACAGTCTGTTCGCGAGCACTGACGACTGGGACGATCAGCTCGCGGGCAGCGAATCGGGTTGGCCGTACTTCTTCGGCATACTGCGGTTGTATCTGACCCACTTCCGCGGGCGGCCCGCAGCGGTCATCCGGGCCATGGGGACCACACCGGGTGCTGTCTCCGATGCGTGGGACAAGCTGACCGGCGCGCTCGGCATTCCCGGTTCCGCCACCTCGGAACGCTGGAGCAGCCGGCCCGCCGGCATCCGGCCACTCGCCGGCGTCGTGGAACGCATCACGGAGGGCAGGCAGCCCTACGCGCTCCTGCGGATCGACGATCCCCTGCCCGGCATCGTCGCGCCCAGCGCCTTCGCGGCCGGCGATCAGGTGATGATCACGCTGGGAATCTACCTGTACGGCGACGCCGCGGCCACAGCAGCCGCCCGCGACGAGCCCCTGTGGCAGGCGTGGTTGAACGAGCTCTTCGAGTGACGGCGCAGCGCCGCCGCGGACTACCTTCCGCGGCTGGTCTCGCGCAATCGCCGAATCTGCTGCACTGCCGCGTCGATCTGCAGCTCCATGATCTGCCGGCCGTACTCGGCAGTCGCCCGCGTCGGGTTCCCGGAGACACCGCTGCCGTCGCCGCGCGTGCCGGGCGCCATCTGGTCGACGCGCAGCAGGGACGGCTCGAGGAACAGCAGGGTCGACGTGTCGTGCATGCCGGCGTGCGAGCCGACATCCTCCTCGCGCTCGCCCTGCGCGATGAGCCACTCGTCTCCCGGCCCCGGGTAGTAGTCGGTCAGATGGTGCACGCGGGCCGGCGTGTCCGCCCACCCCTCGTTGAGCCGCTCGGCCACCGCCGCCTGCGACGCCTGGTTGCCGCCGCTGTCGCCCATCAGCGCGATATCGACGAAGCCGTGCCGCCGGAGACTCCGCGCGGCGTACTCCAGGACCTGCTCGAACACCTCGGGCGGCGTCGTGATGGTGCCGGGAAAGCGCATGTGGCCGGTCGGCGGGTCCACGTTCCCCTCGGGCACGTACGCCATCACCGGCGCGACCAGCGCGTCGCCGAGCCGCCGCGCCGTCTCCCCCGCCTTGTGCCGAACCAAGTAGTTGTGCTTGCCCAGCACCATGTGCGGCCCGTTCTGCTCGGTCCCGCCGGTGGGGATGATTACGGTCGTGACGCCCGCCGCAAGCTTGTCGCGCACCTCGGTCCAGGTGAGCTCTTCGAGGAACACGGTGTCGGGCGCCTGGGCCAGCGGAGCGACGGCCAGGCAGAGAATCAGGACGGGAGTGAATCGCATCGAGCTCCTCCGTGTAGGTCAGTCATGCCCGATCCAGCGCCTCCATCGCAGCGCGAGGCGAAATGATGGATGCGAAGTCGGGCGGTTGCTCAATCAACCGCCGGTCCCCGGTGACCAGCGTAGCATCCGGCACGGCGTGGAGGAGCTGCCAGAGATGATCGTCACCACGGTCGGGCGCGCCTGGCGCCTGCTCGCCGGACGGATCGCGGAGCCGGGCGTTCATCACGATCCCGGTAGCCCGGCACGCATGACTTGGTGCGCCGCGTGTCTCGATGCACAATATTTCATCTATCTGACAACAGAAACATTATGCTCTAACGCATGTCCGCCGTCCTTGTCGCCTGGATCGGCCAGACGGATCTCGACTGCGCGAACGGCAGAAGGCCCGGCCCCGGCCCCATCGGCAGCGTGGTGGCCGCCCGTTCCTTCGACGCACTCGTGTTGCTATCGAATTACGAACCGCTGAAGAACCGCGCGTTCGTGGACTGGCTGGCTGAGATGAACGCACCTCCCGTCCATCTGAGACCGGAGACGCTGGACGACCCGACCGACTATGGCGCTATCCACGCCGCCGCGGCTCGGGCGCTGGAGTACGCACGCGAGACGTTTGCCCCGCAAGTCGATCTCTCCATCCACGTCAGCCCCGGCACGCCGGCCATGCAGGCGATCTGGGTGCTGCTCGCCAAGACCCGCTACCCCGCCGAGTTGCTCCAGTCGCACGAGAAGACGGGCGTCCGGACCGTCTCCGTACCCTTCGACATCGCAGCGGAGTACGTGCCAACGCTGCTGCGCGAGACCGACGACAAGCTGACGCGCCTGACCGCCGGGCTGCCGCCGGAGTCGCCCGCGTTCGACCGCATCATCGGCCGCAGCCCGACGATGGACCGCGCCCGGACCCGCGCGCGGCGCATCGCTCCGCACGACGTCACCGTGCTCATCGAGGGCGAATCGGGCACCGGGAAGGAGCTGTTCGCGCGCGCGATCCACGCGGAGAGCCGACGTCGCCGTGGTCCGTTCGAGGAGGTCAACTGCGGCGCCTTGCCGGAGGGGCTCGTCGAGTCGCTGCTCTTCGGCCACGCGCGGGGCGCATTCTCCGGCGCGGTTCGCCCGCACGCCGGTCACTTCGAAGCAGGCAGCGGCGGGACTCTCTTCCTGGACGAGATCGGAGAGCTCCCGCTACCCGCGCAGGTCAAGATTCTCCGCGCGCTGCAGGAGAAGACCGTCCGCCGGCTCGGATCGGACAAGTCGATACCCGTCGATGTTCGAGTCGTCGCCGCCACGAACCGCGATCTGCGGGCCGAGGTAGCGGCCGGCAGGTTCCGCGAGGACCTCTACTACCGCCTCGCCGCCGGCGTCATCCGGCTCCCGCCGCTCCGCGAGCGCCAGGGCGACCTGACGCCGTTCATCGATCACTTCCTCGCCGCCGCGAACCGCAAGTTCGCCGACCAGCCCGGCGTCGAGCAGAAGACCCTTTCCCCCCCGGCAAGGAACCTTCTGTTGCGGCATCCGTGGCCGGGGAACGTGCGTGAACTCCAGGCGACCATCGACCGGCTGGTACTGTGGGCGCCCGGCGCGTCGGTCGCCGCGGAGGATGTCCGTGAAGAGCTGCTCAGAACCATTCGGGACGAATCAAGCGACCTGCTCGGCCGGCCGCTCGGCAACGGCCTGGAGTTGCCCACCCTGGTTGCCGAGCTCGCGCGTCACTACCTGGAACGCGCACTCGACCAGGCGAACGGGAACAAGACACGGGCGGCCGAGCTGATCGGCCTGCCGAGCTACCAGACGCTCTCGAACTGGATGCAGCGGTACGATGTGACGCTTCCGGACCGAGCGCGCCGCCGATGATGGCACGCTCGTTGCTTCTTCGATGGAACGAGATGGCGGACAAGTCCATGCCGGATGAACGCAATCGACACCCGGACGCAACTGCCCCGACGGGCGCCGCTGACGACTGCGGCGACGCCTCCGTTGCCCGGACCTCCGAATCGGCCGTCGCAGCGTCGAAGGACGGGAACGAGCGTGTCGACGCGCCCGAGCCGCCCTCGACGAAGGTGTCGGCCCCGCTGATCACGGCCGTCGAGATCGAGAACTTCAAGGGCATTGGGCACCCCATGCGCGTGGAGTTCAGACCGATCACCCTACTGTTGGGCAACAACAGCGCCGGCAAGAGCACCGTGCTCCACGCGCTCTGCTACGCGCACGAGATCCTGAGCCATCGCAACGTCGACGTTCACGAGACCGAGATCGGGGGTGACAGAATCGACCTGGGCGGATTCAGCAACCTTGTCCACGCGCACGATCCCGCTCGGCCGGTGCGGCTCCGTTTCGATTTGAACCTCGAAGATTGGAGCATTCCCGAAGGGCTGGACGAAAAGCTCGTATCACCATTGGACCCGATGGGCGGAGACGCCCACCGGTCACTGTTCCACGGGTCCGAGAGACCAAGTTCCGGATGGATCGAGCTCCAAGCCAGGCTCACGGACGACCAGCAACCGGTACTCTCCAGCTACGAGCTCGGCGTCAACGATGCACGCGTCGGTCGTCTCCTCCGACGACAGCCGACCGGCGTGTCCCTGGAGTTCGACCCGACGCACCCCCTGCTCGAACGGAGTCTGCGACCTCGACGCGTTGTGGACTGCAACATACCCGAGGGAACAACCGAGGTACCGGAGGCGGACAGGCGCGCCAGTCGCGTTCGGGAATCAACCGGGGCGGACGGTGGCGGCTGGAAGGAATCCCGCATGGAGGTGCTGGGGCTGTTCACGCCGCTGCCTCACTGGAACGAGATCCCGCTCTTGGACGACCATGGGCAGAGCGACGCCGGTGGATACGACCTGGACGAATTCACGGCGATGGTCTCGGCTCTGTTCGTTGGCATCGGCCAGGCCCTTCGCGACGAGTTGGCGCGCGTGCGCTACATCGGTCCGGTCCGCGACCTCAATCCGAAGACGACAATCGCATCATCGGCGCGCCGTCGAGCATTCGAGACGTTCGCAGCCGACTTCATCCACGGCGGCGGCGCCAGCGGAACCCGGCCGGCCTACCCCGCATCCTGGGCAGACGGGTCCGCCGCCTGGATCTACCTCCACGACACCCCTCACCGAACCCTCCTCGACGAAGTGAACACGTGGCTGGAGCGCCGCGACCGACTGGACACCGGCTACGCCCTGCGCGTGCGGTCCAAGGTGACGATCTACGAGGACGAAGCTGGCGTCCTGTCGGAGATGCGTGAGTACCATCAGCTTCGACAGACCTTCGGGAACGCGGAGGGCTCGGTCGACCTCGCCGCGTGGTCGCGGGCAGAGGCGGAGGCCATGGTCGACACTATCGATCCTGACGGCACCAAGGCTGCGCTCGGGCACTGCGATCAGCTCCGCGAGATTTTCGCAGGCGCCGCCGAAGGAACATCGATAGCCGAATCGGTGGACGAGTTGGCCCGCGAGGTGCTCCAAGACATTATCGAGAAGTTCGAGAGCATCGACATCAAACCTGGAATACGCAGGGAAGCCGAGAGAAACCTGCGTCTGGTTGAAGACCTCCGGCGCCTGCTGACCTTGTCCACGCAGGAGATCGAATCGCAGATTACCGGCGCGGGTGAGGACATGGTCGACTCGTCGGAGAAACTCACGGATGCGTACTGCCGGCGCCTGAGCGACCTGCTGCGCAGGTGGGAAGGAGACGCACCGAAGTGGATCTACATGGCAGGTATCGTCGACGGACTCCGCGCGATGTTTGGCCGTGACGACTTGCCTGACGAAGTCGAAGCATGGACACGCAAGATGGAAGACAGTCGCGACCAAGCGGCCGTCTCCGGCGAGGTCGAGCGTTTCCTCGGCGAGTTCCGTGCGGCGCTCCAGGCGAGCGTAGCGTCCGCCAATCGGAACTATCGCCGTCTGACCGCACTCGTCGCCAAGATGGAAGGCGGAAGACTCTCGTCGCCGGAGATCGACAAACTCGCCGCCGCGCTTGCGGCCCGCCAGCCGCAGCGAGAGGTCGATCTCGTCACGACCAGGAACAGGTTGCCTGTCCGGGTTCCCGACGTCGGTGTCGGCATCTCCCAGATCCTGCCGGTCGTCGTCGCCGCCCTCGATCCGGGCAGCCCCGGAATCACCGCTATCGAGCAGCCGGAGCTCCACCTTCATCCCAGGATCCAGGTCGAGCTGGGCGATTTGTTCGCGCAGCAGATCAACAGGGGCGGCATCTTCCTGATCGAAACCCACAGCGAACACCTTCTCCTGCGATTCATGAAGCGCATGCGACAGACGAGTGACGGCACTTTGCCCGACGGCTCTCCCGAGGTGCGGCCGGAGGACATCGCCGTGCTCTTCGTCGAGACCGACCCCAACGGCGAGCAGACCCTGATCCGCGAGATGCCGCTGAACGAGCGGGGAGAGTTGGTGAAGGCATGGCCCGGCGGCTTCTTCGAAGAAGACCTGCAGGAGATCTTCTGATGCCCCTCCTCGCAGAATGTGCCATCACGCCCGACGTATTCGACATGAACTCGTATTCGACCCCGGACGAGTGCGCAGCCCGCATCGAGAACATCAGGGAAACGATACTGACCGGTGGTCTGGTGCGAGATCTTTGCGACGGGTCGTGGAGTGCACTCTTCAACACCGGCCAGCGCCAAGTGCGACGCCACGCGGCCGCGGAAGCGCCCACACCATGGACAGATTCGGGCAAGCGCACGTGGCATCGCCGGGGAACCGAGCTCGTCAAGAAACTGACCATGCAGAAACGTCTCGTCCCGTACCGGCCGGCGAACCCCGGTCCGCCTGCTGACGATGTGGGTTGGTGCACGGAGGCGCTGGCGACCCACGCCACACAGCCACTTACTGGCGGCGTGATCGTGACGAAGCCGCTGAAGGACCAGTATGCCAGCGAGCGAGTCGTCGCCCGAATCGACCGGTTGTCGAGCGCACAATGGTGGAGAGACATGCAAAGCGCATCGATCAGACTTACTCGCACATGTGCCGACTACGAATGGCACCTCGACCCAGTGCTACGCTGCTCGAACTCGCTCATGTTCATCGACCCGTATGTGGATCCGACGGAGCCGGGATACCAATGCCTTGGAACGCTCCTCCAGCGCGTCGGTCGACGGACACCCGCGCCGCTGATAGAAATTCACCGCCGAGTTCCCACGGACCGAGACATGGAGGAATTCAAGTGCCAGTTTCGCGACGCCCTCTTCGAACCCTTGCGCGCCGCTGGCCTGAACGCGAGAGTCTTTATGTGGACAAGATTCCATGATCGTTATCTGATCAGCAATCTGGTCGGAATCTCGCTCCCGTACGGCTTCGACACCGGACGAGGACGCACCACATGGACTCGCCTCGGCATGGACGACCGTGACGACATTCAGCGCGAATTCGATCCGAACAGCCTACAACGGAAGCTGGTGTCGGATTTCACGATTCCATGACACGGACTGTGGTGAGCAAGCGCCTGTAGTCCTTCCCCACGAACATGCGCGCCTGACGACACGTGTCGATGACCAGCGACCCCCAGCGCTCGACCTAAACCTAAACTTAACGCGGACGAAGGCGGGCAGCTCGCGCTCGCACTTCTGGCGGCCGTCGTAGAGGCGATCCGCTTGTTCGTGTCGTCAATCCGCCGGTTCATGTTCTCGAACCCGTCGTCCATTCGCTGGTTGATGGAGACGACCGCGTCGGTGATGCGGGTGTTGGTTGAGCAGGTGCCGGTGGCGAGCGTGACGATGATCAGCCGGCCATCGTCCGGGAGGTGCGCGAAGCGGCGGCGCGTTCCGGGGAAAACCAACACGCGGTGGGAGGAAGTCGATCTGGCGGCGAGGGTGTGGACCGTGCCGGCCGAACGCATGAAGGCCAACCTCAGCGCGCACCGGGGTGCCGCTGTGCGATCGCGCCGCTGAGATCCTGAACGATGGGCGAGCCTTCAGCGACGGACATCGCTTGGTGCTCCCGAGCTCACGGGGGAAGGCGCTGTCGGACATGACGCTCTACACGTGTGGGCAACAGCACTAGCAGGCCAGTTTGTTTCTGGCGTCCTTCAGCATCGAGGTCAACGCGGCGCGCGCTTCTTCGGGTGTGCTGACCGGCTTGGTAAACGCCAGGCGGACGGGCCGCGGGCCCTCCGTGGTCTTCGCCGACATCTCGAACCCGTACCGATCGACGCCTGTCATGCTGGCGGCGGTGACCTGCGTCGCCTTCGAAAAGGCCTTGCAGTAGAGCACCATGGCCTCCGCGTGGTCGGCGTTCATGTGCGCGATCGTGCCGGCCGCCGACGGACCGAGGGGATCCGGCTCGGCGGCCTGCCACTCGGCCTCGCTCACCCACGACATCCGCCCGTAGCCCCCGATGTACCGGACCGAAGCCACTTGGAGCCTCCAGAACGCGAAGTCGCGGAAGTCGGCATAGTACGAGGCGTTCGGATGGGAAGTCAGGAAGGCGGCACGAGCGCTGCCCCTGTCCCTCTCGACGCGGGTGCACGGACCGAGCATCGTGACACGGCCGTTGGCGAGGGGGTCTATCGAGCCTCCCTCGGCCACCAGCAGGGATGCGCGAGAATCCCGCTCCAGGTTCTTGGTGTGCTCGGCGAGTCTGCTGATGAGGAAGACCGGGTTTCCATCCTCGAAGGCAACGGTCACGAACGAGCCGTAGGGGTAGCCGGCCGGCTCCAGCGCAAGAGTACACAAAGTCCCGGTCGAGATCCTCGCGACCAGCGTTCGCGCGCGCTCAGCGTGCGTGGGAGTCGGAACATCTACGTCGTACAGCGGCTCCGGCGCGTCGCCTGACGGCCGGGAGTGTGCGTCTTCGCTCATGGTTCTCGTTCAGGGGGCGGGTCGCCGCCACGGCCAGGTTCCACGATGAGATCGAGCCGCTTGAGCGGGCGGGCGCGTCGGTCGTTTTTCAACGTCTACGAGAAGGCCGGCGCCGGGTTCGCCGCGCAGGTGGCCGCGCAAGACAGCACTCCGCTGATCCTGCCACGAGGAATCGGTTGATTCCGCGGCGAACGGAAAGGCGGGTGTCGGCACCGAGTCCGGCGGGGCGGGGCCACCGACGCGCGTCGGTGGCCCCCGCTATCAGGCTCTAGCCCGACAATCGTCGCCTGCGGCTCCGCTTGCCGCCCAACCGGGCCTGACTAGGAGTCTACGCCGTTCTACGGCGCAGACTCCTAGGAACAACTGGACCCGGTTCGCTCCCCGCGAACCCACCCGGCCAGCATCTGCCACTCCGGGTCGTCACGATTCTGCCAGCGTCGCGGGCCGTTGTGCGTGTAAGCGCCGCCGCCGTCGGGATGAAGGGGCTTCAGCAGAAACCGACTCTGCTCAGGGTTGCCCGGCGTGATCACGCGGGTGATCAGCCGATAGGCTCGCTGGGCCTCTTCGTCGCTCCACTCGTCGCCACGTCCGGGAGCCGGCGCGAAGCCGATGAGACCCCCGGAATGGCAGTTGCTGCAGCGGAGCTGCCCTTCGCGCGGATTCGCGAAGACGGGCTGAACGCACGCGCGGAAGAACTCGAAGTCGATCTCGGGCTCCGCCGGAGGGACGAAGGCGTCATCCGGCATGCTTCGAATCCAATCGAGCAGCGCAACGTACTCCGGGTCGTCAGCGGAGGTCCAGTAGGTCCCCCCAGTGTGAGTCAGTCCGCCCGCATCGGGTGACAGGGGCTTCAAGAGCAGCCGGCTGCTCTCGGGGTCGGCCGTGTTGATGAGCTGGCTCACCACCTCGAAGTTGCGCATCGACTGCTCGCTGCTCCAGCCGGCATTGGAGTTCGGGGTCTCCAGACTGAAGCGCACGCTCGTCTGCCACGTGTGACACATCACGCACGACGCATAGCCTCGAGTCGTGCCCCCGCGGTCTTCCATGAAGACGCTCTCGACGGTGCCGCGATACGTCTCCAACTCGTCAGTGCTCAGGGTCTGGGCGGCGACCGGCGCGACAATGGCTGGCGGTAGCGCCACGGCCGCCACCGCAGCCAGACAGCAGATCAGCCCCAGGCCGACTCTCGTCATCATGACGCCTACTCCTCCTCCGACGACCGCATGTTGGTGCCCTTGGGATTCACGCGGTCGGGGGGCAGGATGACCGTGCTGATGCGGGCCGGCCGCGAGCCGGTCGTGATGCTGGCGACCACCTCGAGCTTCTCCAGATCGACCGCCAGCGTCTGGTCAGTCCCGGACACCGCGACATACATGTACTTGCTGTCGGGTGTCGACGTCATCCAGTTGGCACTCGGGCCCACCTTGACGCCGCCGATGAACTCGAGGTCGGGCAGACTCCACCCGTAGATGCGGCTGTCGAGCCGGCTCGAGGCCCACACGGCGGAACGATCCGCCAGCACCTCGAGACCGTGCATATCACCGGACTGTATCCCGTCGGCGTTCTTTTCCCACAAGGGCAGCTCGGGCGGCCACAGCATGTCGACGACCTCACGGCTCTCCCAGTCGACGACCCACACGGCGTTGATCCCGGTCGCCTGCGCGAAGATCCGTTTGGTCGACCCGTCATCGTTTGCCTCGAAAGCCATCGGTCGCACCTCGTGGTGCGTCCGGCCGTATTGCTCGTATCCACTCAGCCCGAGCGACCAGGCCACCGTGTCGGTCTCGGGGTCAATCACCTGGATCGTCGGATCGTCCGGCCCGGCCTCGCCTCTGATACCGAGCACGATCCACCGTTCGTCAGGGGTCACGAAGACGTTGTGCACCGGATAGTGCACCTCGATACTTTTGACGGTCTCGTGCGTGTCGATGTCGATGACATCGACGAGCGCTGGCGCCGCCCGGTTCGGATCGACCTCGACCCCGGGGCCGAGTGGATTCGTCGACCGCCGCGCGATCCCCGCATAGATCTTCCGGTACTTCTTGTTGACCGCGACCTTGTTCGGTCGCTGCGACAGCTTGATCTGCTCGACCAGCTCGAGCGTCTTCGTGTCGAACACGTCGACCGTATGGTCCTGCTCATTCGCGCAGTAGTAGTAGAGCGCGTCGGGATGCATCGTCAGGTTGTGCGGATTCGGACAACCTCTGATCAGCCCTACGACCTCGTTCAGCTCGGGGTCGATGACGTGCTGGATGGTGCCCGCGTTGTTGCTCTGCAGGATCCGCACGACCACCCCGTCGTAGGAATCGAGCTGGGGCACCGCCTGTGCTGCCGCGGACGAGGCGAGAAGCAGACTGGCGACGACGACCCAGAGTGCGCGGCCGAAGAGTGAACGTGTCATCTGAACCTCCGTGTCATGGCCCATGGCGCACCGGACTGCTGCGCCGCACGACCGACCTGGTCCTGCCCCGACAGCCTATAATAGCGGAGACGGACGCTGCCCACACGAAATCCTGAAGCGGCTTCTGGCCCAGCACCTGGGTCCCCTGGCGAATCGCCCGCCGAGAGCCCTTGGCACCGGCGGCCAGCAGGGTCGTCGCGAGCAACGCGAGGCCCGCGCCCGGCAGCGCCGGAGTAGACGTCGTCGTGTGACCTGCGGGGGCAGTGGCGGTGGTGGCGGAGGCGGACCGCGCCAACCGTCCTCCGCTCTCGGGATCGAACTCAATCCGGACGCCCTGGCTGCCCCACATGAGTCTCAGTCGTTCGCCGTCCATTGCTGGCGGCGTGAGAGCCGGTAGGTCTTGTACGCCGCCCGCGACAGGATCGAGAATGCACTCCCCGCGCTCAGGAACCGGCCGCGCGGCAGGAACTCCGCCACGTCCAGGTCTTCCATCGCGGCCAACGCACGCACCAGCGCCGACTTCACCAGGTCGTGAAGCCGCTGGAAGCCGACGTCGAGCCCGCCGCATCCCAGGGTGCAGGCGATGAGAACACCCAGCATGTTCTGGCGGTAGCTGCGCCAGCAGTCCTCGAACGTGAAGTCCTTCGCCCCCAGGCGGCACACGATGTCGTGGTACTCCCCGAGTGCCTCGCGCTCGATGCGGCGCCGGTCGCCGGGGACGACGTTGGTTCCGAGGAAGTACGCCACATCGTAGAGGCCGGGAACCCAGCCCGCAGCCCTGCCAGTCCACCACGGCGAAGTCGTCCCCGGGCGAAGCGCCGCCGCCGACTTCGGGGCGGAAGAACATGTTCCCCCCCCGGTAGTCGCCGTGGACGAGGGTCCGGGGGCCGGCAGAGACCGCCGCGAAGTGTCCCGTGATCGTCGGTCCCAGCGCTTCGGCCAGCCGGCGGGTCTGGGGGGAAAAGGAATCGCCGAAGCGTTCGAGAACGGCCGGCAGGAACAGCAGATAGGCGCCCTGCATGAAGCGCCGGATCCTCGGGCCGAAGATGTCCCTGCAACCGGACAAGGCCGGGCAATCGACCGCGCCCCAGAACTGCCCGTGCAGCCTGGCGATCTCCCGTACCGCGAGCCTTGCCCGCCCGGCCGAGACGCCCGCGACCTGGACCGGCTCCTCCAGGTCGCGCAGATCTTCGAGCACCAGGACGAATCGGTGCGTAGCTTCGTCGAAATCGCTGTACAGGAGAGCCGGGGAACGGATGCGCGCATGCCGCGCCAGGCGGCGGTAGTACAGGCACTCGCGCTCATGCATCCACATCCACCTCGCGAACCGGAACGCCCTCCGGTCCGCGGGCGGCAGCTTGACGATGACGGTAGCGGGGTCCGCGGCGACCCCGCCGTCGGCGGTCAGGTGACAGCGCAGGAGCCTCCCGAAGGCATTGGAGGCCGACCCGAGGTCCTCGACGACGACGTCCCGTATCGCCGGTTGGCCGGATGCACCGCCCGCGGCCAGGGCCCGCTGCAGCCAGTCCGCGTCAATCGTGGCCGGGTCGTCGCAGAGGGCCGGATGGCTCGGCATTGTCGATTCCTCCCCGGCAGGCAACGGCCGCAACCTCGATGAACCCGATGGCTGTCCGCCGTCCGCGTACTGGCGACTCGAGGTCGTCGAGACGAACGCCCTTACGGGTCGGCTGGTGTGGCCATTCGGTAGCCGACCCCGCGCTCGGTCAGGACGTAGGCAGGATTGGCCGCATTGTCGCCCAGCTTGCGGCGGAGCTTCTTCACCAGGGTCCGCACCGCGGTCGAAACCTCGGTGTCCCGCCCGACCCCCACCTGGCGCGCCAGCGCTTCGGGCGTCAGCACCCGTCCCGTGTTGACCGAGAGCAGGCGGAGGAGCTCGTACTCGCTGGCCGTCAGTTGCGCCGGCTGCCCCGCCACGGTCACCTTGCGTCGATCGTAGTGGATGGCCAGGTCTCCCAACAGGAATCGTTCCGGTTCCGCCCGCCTGCGCAGAGCCGCCCGCACCCTCGCCGCCAGCTCCGTCGGCGAGTAGGGCTTGACGATGTAGTCGGCGGCGCCGAGCTCCAGGGCCCGGGCGATCGTCTCGTCCCTGCCGTAGGCGGATATGAAGATGACCGGCAGGTCGGCCAGTTGGGGCACGCTCCGCATCAACTCGATGCCATCGGTTCCCGGCAGCATCAGGTCCAACAGCACCAGGGCAGGCTTGTGCTTCTCGACAAGATCCGGCAGCTGCCGTGGGTCGCCGGTCACGACCGGGGCGTACCCGGCCGGGACGAGCGCGTCCCGCACGTAGCGCAGCGCCTGCGGGTCGTCGTCGACCACCACGATGCACCCCGGTTCCCCCCCCTCCCGCGGCGAGGTGGATCGGCTC
>Ga0209022_1002798_pt1 | contig 13450 bp, 3 predicted proteins | sample PinacodermPK_FD_187300 | JGI IMG/M metagenome (GOLD analysis project Ga0209022, IMG submission 187300) | Host-associated microbial community of the marine sponge Aplysina aerophoba from Gulf of Piran - sponge pinacoderm, lysed by proteinase... | ecosystem: Host-associated > Porifera > Sponge >...
TGCATCATGCTGATACCCTTTGTTTCAATTCGGCACCAGCAGAAGCGCATCAAGAGCCGATGAACATATGCGATTGCCATGGAGCTGACCTGGTTCAGAAATGGGTCAGGGCAGCCGTCAGAGTTGTCAGAGCCACTGACGGTGGATGCCTGTTCCTGCAGCAGGGTCTGTCCTGGGAAGACGGGAGTGAACGCGGTGTCTGGTTGGCAGCTGAAAGCCGCAACACGGGTGAGTGTGTCACGGGAGACTGCTGCATTTGTGCCCGTGCTGCTGCGACAGCAAGGTCAGAAATTGGTGTTCCTTTATTCGCCAACGCTGATCCTTTTCCATCCGTCGGCGGCAGGGAGCGATCTTGTTGGCCGTATAAAAGAGAAATTTTGCAGCAGTGCCCAATCCCCGCACATCTTGCTGGTGAATGCCGCGTTCTTCCAACAGCGCGCCCGGCCAGCATGACAACAACCGCAGACAATGCGCCAGCTGACTGATACCGGAGGCATTCATGTGCGCGCCGGTCTCTATGGCAAGGACGGCAGATCTTGTCGCTTGTCCCAGCAGTTTTGACTGTCCGGAAGAAATTTTCAGGGTTCCCAGCAGCTCACTGAAGTAGCGAATGCTCAAACACAGCTGTGTTTCACATCCGGGAAAAGGGCGGGCCTCGATGCGCAATTGATCAAACTCTGGCCACATTTCCCCATCAATGAGAAGGCTTGCCACAGCCAGTTCAATATCCTTGTCATTACAGGGGATGTCCTCCTGCCCGCCGGCGGCCCGGGTGCGCAGCCGGGTGAAGATAGCCCAGGCCTGTTTCCAATTATGTTCGCCCCCCTTGAACTGGAGAAGTCGGCCGAGGGACAACTCAATTTCCTTGTCATCACAGGGGGTGTCCTCCTGCCCGCCGGCGGCCCGGGTGCGCAGCCTTGTAAAGATAGCCTGCGCCTTGTGCAGGTTGTCTGCTCCTCCCATGAACTCCAGGTGCCTGGCGAGGGTCAATTCAATATCCTTGTCATCACAGGGGATGTCCTCCTGCCCGCCGGCAGCCCGGGTGCGCAGCCTTGTAAAGATAGCCTGCGCCTTGCGCAGGTTGTCTGCTCCTCCCATGAACTTCAGGTGCCTGGCGTGGGTCAATTCAATATCCTTGTCATCACAGGGGGCGTCCTCCTGCCCGCCGGCAGCCCGGGTGCGCAGCCTTGTAAAAATAGCCAGCGCCTGTTCCAGATTGTCGGCTCCTCCCCGCAGCTGCAAATGCCTGCCAAGGGCCAGCTCGATATCCTTGTCATTACAGGGGGTGTTTGGCAGGCCTCCTGCTGCCAGGCTGCGCAGCTTTACATAGATGGCCCGACTCTTCTCCAGGTTACGTGCACCTCCCATGTGCTCGAGACACCTGCCGAGGGATAACTCTATCTCCTTGTCATGACAGGGGGTGTTGGCCTTTCCGGCGGTGGCCCGGATGCGCAGCCGGGTATAGATCGCCAGTGCCTGCTGCATAGTGTCCGCCGTCCCCATGACCTGGAAATACCGACCAAGGCTCAGTTCAACATCCTTGTCATCACAGGGCGTGTTCGCCCGGCCGCCAGCGAGCCGGGCACGTAGCCGGGTCAAGATAATCCGGGCCTTTTCCAGATTGTCCGCGCCGCCCATAAGCTGGAAAAGCCTGCCAAGGGCCAGCTCAATCTCCTTGTCATCACAGGGGGTGTTTGCCCGCCCGCCGGCCGCCCGGGTGCGCAGATGGGTGTAGATGGCCAGCGATTTTTGCAGATTGTCCGTTCCTCCCATGATCTGGAGATATCTGCCAAGGGTCAGCTCGATATCCTTGTCATCACAAGGGGCGTTCACCCTTCCGGCGGCAGCCCGGGTACGCAGCCTTGTATAGATGGCCAGGGCCTGCTCCAGATTGGCAGTGCCCCCCATAAACTGGAGAAGTCTGCCGAAGGCCAATTCAATATCCTTGTCATCACAGGGGACGTCCTCCTGCCCGCCGGCAGCCCGGGTGCGCAGCCTTGTAAAAATAGCCAGAGCCTGTTGCAGATTGTCTGCTCCGCCCAGGAGCTGGAGATGCCTGCCGATGGTTAACTCAATGTGTTTGTCATTACAGGGGGTGTTGGGCCGCCCTCCGGCCGCCTGGGCACGCAGTCTCGTATAGATGGCCAGGGCCTTTTCCATATTATCCGGGCCCCCCATGAGCTGCAGATGTCTGCCAAGAGTCAGCTCAATCCCCTTGTCATGACAGGGCGTGTTGGCCCGCCCTCCTGCACTCAAAGCGCGCAGCCGGATAAAGATAGCCCGGGCTTGCTCCATATTCTCTGCCCCTCCCATAAGCTGGAGATGCCTGCCAAGGGTCAATTCAACAGCCCTGTCATCGCAAGGCACGTTTGCCCGCCCGCCGGCTGCCATGCTGCGCAGTCGCGTGTAAATTGCCCGGGCCTTTTCCATATTGTCGACTCCCCCCATGCGCTGGAAATGCAGGCCGAGCGACAGCTCAATAGTCCTGTCATTGCAGGGGGTATTGGACCGTCCTCCGGCCGCATGCCTGCGCAGCCTCGTGTAGATGTCGAGGGCCTTGTCCCTATTGTGCGTCCCTCCCATAAGCTGGAAATGTTTGGCCAGCGTCAGCTCAATATCCTTGTCATTACAGCGGCTGTTGGCCCGCCCTCCGGCTGCCCGGCTGCGCAGGCGGGTATAAATCGCCAGGGCCAGGTCCAGATTGTCCGCGCCTCCCAGTATCTGGAGATGTCTGCCAATGGCCAGCTCAATCTCCTTGTCGTTACAGGGGGCGTTAACCCGTCCTCCAGAAGTCCGGGTGCGTAGCTGGGCGAAGATGGCCGAGGCCTTTTCCAGATTGTCCGGGCCACCTATGAGCTGGAGAAGTCGGGCAAGGCCCAGGCCGTGTGCCTTGTGATCTTTGTAGGCCATGGAGTGATGGACATAAAGATATTGGAAAAGCGGCAGGGCTTCATCGAAACAGCCCTTGGCTTGTAAGGCTCTGGCCTTGGTCATCAACAAGGCCTTGCCGCCGCGCAGCTGCGTGTCAAGGGAGTCAATGAAAGCGATGCAGTCGTCAATTTTTTTGAGATGAAACAATGCCCGTGCCTTCAATTGCAGAATGGAGGCATACAGGCAGGGCGGCGCATTGTCTTCGTCCAACAGAATGTGCGCAGTATCCAGAGCCTGCTGAGGATGCGTTCGCAGAGAGTTGAAAGCCTTGGCAAGGTCGTCGCGTTGCGGTCTGTTCCGTCCGGCGTGGTTGTGCCAGCGCCGGTGCTCCGGCAGCTGGGACTGCCCCGGGCAGTGGTGCGGTTCCCGTCGGCTCAGTGATCGTCCATAACCGCTGCCGGGCCTCCGGGTGAAAGCCCCCCGGCGGCCAGGTGTACTGACAGAAAACGGCCCCGGCTGACGCTGTTGGTCGCGTAAAGAGGACGCGCGGTCATAACCCCCGTCTCCCCCGTAATACCTTGATGCATTCATGGTCTTGCTAAGCCTTGCTTGCGTTTCGCACCGGCTGGCTGCTGGCGTTGAGAATCGACGGGCAGGTTGGACCGTCATGGAGAGCATTTGTTCACTGGCTGGTCAGGGCAGCAGACACAGCCGCCCGGGGTGCTGACGGCAGAGCTTGTTGCCGTTGCAGGTCAGTTCCAAAGAAGCAGGAAGAGACAGCGCTGCCTTCAGGCAGATGAAAGCCGCAACGCAGATCACTGCGTCAATCAAGGCAGCTGGCCTCGTGCGGTGTGTCGCTGCGACAGTAAGGTCAGCAGCTGTTGCTCCTTGTTTCGCCAGCACTGATCTTTTTCCAGCTGGTGGCGGCAGGGGGCGAGCTGCCTGGAGGTTTCAAAAAGAAACTGTGCGGCTGCGATGAATGGCCGCACCTCTTTCTTGTGAATACCCTGTTTTTGTAACAGGACGCCCGGCCAGTACGCCAATAAACGTACACAATGTGCCAGCTGACTGAGGCAGGAGGCATTCATGAGCCCGCCGGCTTCCGTCGCAAGGACGGCATAACGGATCGCCTGTCCCAGAAGTCTCAAGTGCGCGGGAGAAATGACCGGGATCTCCAGCAGTTCGCGCAAGTAACGAATGCTCAGGCATAAATGGTGATCAAACCCGGGAAAAGCACGGGCCTCGAGGCGCAATTCATCAAACTGCGACCAGCGTCGCGTATTGGCAAGAAGGGTTGCCAAAGTCAGCTCAATGTTCTTGTCATTACAGGGGGTGTTGGGCCGGCCTCCGGCAGCCCGGGTGCGTAGTCGGGTGAAGATGGCCAAAGCCTGTTCCAGGTTGTCTGCGCCTCCCATCAGCTGCAACAGTGTGCCAAGGGTCAACTCAATCTCCTTGTCGTTACAGGGGGTGTTGGTCTGCCCGCCGCACGCCCTGGTGCGCAGCCGCGTATAGATAGCCAGAGCCTGTGTGAGGTTGTCGGTGCCTCCCATCAGTTGCAAATGCCTGCCAAGGGCCAGTTCAATATCCTTGTCATTGCAAGGCGTGTTCAGTCTTCCGCCGGCATGCCAGCGGCGCAGCCGGATATAGATGGCCAGCGCTTCCTCCATATTGTCTTTCCCCCCCATAAGCTGGAGATGCCGGCCCAGCGTCAGCTCAATGTCCTTGTCATTACAGGGGGTGTGAGCCTTGCCGCCGCACGCCCTGGCGCGCAGGCGGGTCAACAGAGCCCCGGCCTGTTCCCTATTGTCGACGCCACCCAGAAGCTCAAGAACTCTGGCAATGGCCAACTCAATGTCCTTGCCATTACCGGGGATATTCAGCTGTCCGGTAGCGCTCAGGCTGCGCAGCCGCGTATAGATGGCCAGGGCTTGTTGCAGATTGTCGGTGCCGCCTGTCCGCTGCAGATTCCTGCCAAGAGTCAGTTCAATGTCCTTGTCATTACAGGGCGTGTCGGGCTGCCCTCCGGCCGCCCGGGTACGTAGCCTCGTATAGATAGCCCTCGCCTGTTCCAGATGCTGCGTGCTCCCCATGCGTTCAAGATGCCTGCCGAGAGTCAACTCAATATCCTTGTCATAACAGGCGGTGTCTGCCTTGCCGCCGGTGGCCTGGCGACGCAATCTGGTGTAGATAGCCAGGGCCTGTTCCTGATTGTCCCGCCCACCCATGGCCTGGAGCAGTCGACCAAGGCATAACTCAATATTCTTGTCGTGACAGGGGGTGTTGGCCTTTCCTCCGCTCGCCCGGGTGCGCAGCCGCATACAGATAGCCAGAGCCTTTTCCAGATTCTCTGGCCCGCCCAGGCTTCCGAGCTGGCTGGCCAGGGCCAGCTCAATCTCCTTGTCATTGCAGGCGGTGTCTGTCCGCCCTCCCGCATGCCAGGTGCGCAGCCGGGTAAAAATGGTCAAGGCCCGTTCCATGTTGTCCGGCCCCCCCATCAGCTGGAGATGTCTGCCGAGGGTCAACTCAATATCCTTGTCATGGCAGGGCGAGTTGGCCCTGCCGGCGGCCTGGGTGCGCAGCTGGGTAAAGATGGTCAGGGCCCGTTCCATGTTGTCCGCTCCCCCCATAAGCTGGAGATGTCGGCCGAGGGTCAATTCAATGTCCTTGTCATGGCAGGGCGTGTGAGCCTTGCCGCCGGCGGCCTGGCGACGTAGCCTGGTGTAGATGGCCAGGCCTTGTTCCAGATTGTCCGCCCCTCCTATGGTCTGGAGCAGCCGGCCAAGGAATAACTCAATATTCCTGTCATGACAGGGCTGGTCCGCCTTGCCTGCCGCCGCCCGGGTGCGCAGCCGCGTACAGACCGCCCGGGCCTTTTCCAGATTGTCGACTCCCCCCATGACCATGAGATGCCGGGCAAGAGCCAACTCAATATCCTTGTCATTGCAGGGGGTGTTGGCGCGCCCGCCCGCGCTCCAGCTGCGCAGCCTTGTATAGATAGCCAGAGCCTCTTTTATATTGTCCGCTCCTCCCATGATCTGGAGATGTTTGCCAAGGGTCATCTCAATATCCTTGTCATCACAGGGGGTGTGCTCCCGTCCTCCTGCCGCCCGGGTGCGTAGCCGGGTGAATATAGCCAGGGCTTGTTGCAGATTGTCCTTCCCCCCCATGAGCTGGAGAAGCCTGCCAAGGCTTAACTCAATGTGCTTGTCATTACAGGGGCTGTTTGCCAGCCCCCCGGCGGCCAGGGTGCGTAGCCTTGTATAGATAGCCAAGGCTTGTTTCAGGTTGTCATCTCCCCCCATGACCTGGAGATGCCTGCCGAGGGTCAGTTCAATATCCTTGTCATTACAAGGGGTGTTTGCCCGGCCGCCGGCGGCCTGACGGCGTAGCCGGGTATAGATAGCCAGCCCTCTTTCCAGATTGTTTTGTCCCCCCAATTGCTGGAGAAGCCTGCCAAGGCTCAATTCAATAGTCTTGTCATTACAGGGGGTGTCTGGCTGCCCTCCGGCTGCCCGGGTGCGCAGCCCCGTATAGATAGCCATGGCCTGCTTCAGATTGTCCGCGCCGCCCATCAGCTGTAAATTCCTGCCAAGGGCCAGACCATGCGTCTTGTCATCCTTGTAACTCGCCCTCCGGCTTTCATAAAGACGACGGAACAGCGGCAAGGCTTCGTGTAAACAGCCCCTGGTTTGTAAAGCTCTGGCTTTGGTCAGCAGCAAGCTGTTGTCATTCTCTATTGCCGTGCCGAGGGCGTTGATGAAAGCGATGCAGTCGTCAGCTCTATTGAGTTGAAGCAAAGCCCTGCTTTTTAATTGCACAACAGCGTTATGGACGGGGTTGGATGCACCCTGCCTGTCCAACAGCGTGTCAGCGATCTCCAGAGCACCCTCAGGATGGGCTCGCAGAAGGTTGAAGGCCTTGTCGATCTCTTTTTTGTCGGGTGTGCTCCTCCTTGCGCACTGATGCCCGCGCGGGCGTGGCAAACTGTGCGGGTACCCCGGGAAGTGTTGCGGTTGCCTTTGGTTCAGTGACCGCTGTCCATAAGCTCTGCCTTGTCTGGAAGAGCCGGGTTCCGGGGGCGTATCAGAGGAGCCGTCTCCTGGCTGAAGTCGTTTGCCGCGTACAGAGGACGTACGGCCATAGCCTCCTGCGCAATATCCAGATGGATCCATAGCCTTGATCTCCCTTGTTGTGGATGAGTGTCAGCAGGTCGCCGACCCCTGGAGACATCGGAGGTTTTGGACCCTCATGGGCAAGAGTTTGTTCAGACGTTGGTCAGGGCTGCAGACATGGCTGTCAGACGGCCCACCCGAATGCCTGTGGCCGTTGCAGGGCCGGTCCAAAGAAGCAGGGCGCGCAAGCGCTGCCTTTCTGGTCGGTGCAAATCCGGCATCGGTCAGTGCGGCAAGGGCTATTGCTGTCCTCGTGCCTTGTGCTGCCGCGCCAGTAAGCTCAGCAGTTCCCGTTCCTTGACCCGCCAGCGCTGATCTTTCTCCATGCGCTGACGGCAGGGAGCGAGTGTGTCGGCCGTGTCAAAGAGCAATTTCGCAGCGGTGTTCAAGCGCCTCACCTCTTGGTGTTGAATGCCGCGTTCGTGCAACAGGACTTCCGGCCAGCCTGACAACAACCGAAGGCAATGCGCCAGCTGACTGATGCAGGAGGCATTCGTGCGCCCGCCTGTCTCTACAGCAAGGACGGCAGACTTTATAGCTTTCCCCAGCAGCCTGGAGCGTCCGGCAGGCCCGTCCAGGGTTTCCAGCAGTTCACTGAAGCAACGGATGCTCAGACACAGATGTGATTCATAGCCTGGAAAGAAGCGGGCTTCGATACCCAACGCATCAAACTGTGACCACTTTTGCTCATCAATCAGCATGCCTGCCAAAGTCAGTTCAATGTCCTTGTCATTACAGGGCGTGCTTGCCGTGCCGCCGGAAGCCTGGGTACGCAGCCGGATGTAGATGGCCCGCGCCTGTTCCAGATTGTGCTGGCCTCCCTTGAGCTGGAGAAGTCGCCCGAGGGCCAGCTCAATCTCCTTGTCATTACAGGGCGTGTTGGCCTTGCCGCCGGCCGCCCGGGTGCGCATGTGCGTGTAGATGGCCCAGGCCTGCTCCAGGTCATGCTGGCCTCCCTTGAGTTGGAGAACCCGTCCGAGGGACAACTCAATGTCCTTGTCATCGCAGGGCGTATCGACTCTTCCGCCGGCGGCCCGGACGCGCAGCCTTGTAAAAATCGCCTGGGCCTGCTCCAGGTCATGCGGGCCTCCCTTGAGTTGGAGAGCCCGCCCGAGGGACAACTCAATGTCCTTGTCACCGCAGGGCGTATCGACTCTTCCGCCAGCGGCCCGGACGCGCAGCCTTGTAAAAATCGCCAGGGCCTGCTCCAGGTTATGCTGGCCTCCCTTGAGTTGGAGAGCCCGCCCGAGGGACAACTCAATGTCCTTGTCATCGCAGGGCGTATCGACTCTTCCGCCGGCGGCCCGGACGCGTAGCCTTGTAAAAATCGCCAGAGCCTGTTCGAGATGGTCGAGTCTTCCCATCAGCTGCAAATGCCTGCCGAGAGTCAGCTCAATGTCCTTGTCACCACAGGGGGTGTTTTCCTGCCCGCCGGCTGCCCGGGTGCGCAGCCTTGTGAAGATGCCCCGTGCCTGTTCCAGATTGTCGTCTCCTCCCATCAGCTGCAAGTGCCTGCCAAGGGCCAGCTCGATCTCCTTGTCGTTACCGGGGGTGTTTTCCTGGCCCCCGGCCGCCCGGGTGCGCAGTCTGGTGTAGATAAGCCGCACCTGCTGCAACCGGTCCGCCCCTCCCATAAGCTGGAGGTGTCTGCCGAGGGTCAGTTCAATCGTCTTGTCATTACAGGGGGTGTTGGCCCAGCCTCCAGCAGCCCGGGCACGCAGCCTTGTAAAGATAGCCAGGGCCGCCTCCATATTGTCCGGGCCGCCCATGGACTGGAGCAGCCTGCCAAGGGCCAGCTCAATCTCCTTGTTGGCACAGGGCGTGTTTGCCCTGCCGTCGGCCTCCCGGGTACGCAGCCTTGTAAAGATGGCCAAGGCCTTTTTCAGGTTGTCTGGCCCTCCCATAAGCTGGAGGCATCGGCCGAGGGTCAGTTCAATCTCCTTGTCATTGCCGGGGGTGTTCGCATGTCCCCCCGCACTCAGGGTGCGCAGCCTCGTAAAGATAGCCAGGGCTTGTTCCAGGTTGCTCATTCCCCCCATGAGCTGGAGATGTCTGCCAAGGGTCAATTCAATAGCCTTGTCATGACAGGGACCGGCCTTGCCTCTGGCTGTCTGGGTGCGCAGCCGGGTGTAGATGGCCAGGGCCTGTTCCATGTTGTCCGCTCCCCCCTTGAGCTGCAGAAGTCTGCCAAGGGCCAGCTCAATATCCTTGTCATGACAGGGGGTATCTGGCTGTCCGGCCGCCAGCCTGCGCAGCCGGGTCACTATGGCCTGCGCCTGCTCCAGATTGGCGGCACCTTCCATAAGCTGGAGATGCCGGGCGAGGCCCAGTTCAATAGTCTTGTCATTACAGGGGGCGTTCGGCCAGCCCCCGGCCGCCTGGGTGCGCAGCCGGGTGAAAATGGCCAGGGCCTGTTCCAGCTGGTCCGGTCCTCCCATGAGCGCCAGAAGCCTGCCAAGAGCCAACTCAATATCCTTGTCATGACAGGGGGTATTTGCCTTGCCCCCGGCTGCCTGGGTGCGCAGCCGGGTGTAGATGGCCAGGGCCTTGTTCAGATTCGCATCTCCTCCCACAAGCTGGAGGTGCCGGCCGAGGGTCAATTCAATGGTCTTGTCATGACAGGGGGTGTCTGGCTGCCCTCCAGCTGCCTGGGTGCGCAGCCGGGTATAGATAGCCAGGGCCCGCTCCATAGCGGCTGTCCCCCCTTGTCGCTGGAGAAGAATGCCAAGGGCCAACTCAATATCCTTGTCATCACAGGCGGTGTGCTCTTTCCCGTTGGCTGCCCGGGTGCGCAGCTGGGTACATATAGCCATGGCTTGCTTGAGATTGTCTGCACCGCCCATCAGCTGCAAGTGCCTGACAAGGGCCAGTCCATGCCTCTTGTGATCTGTGTAGCGCGTCCTGTAGGTCGCGCTCAGGTGCTGAAAAAGTGGCAAGGCTTCGCGCAAGGATCCTCTCGCCTGTAACGCCCGGGCTTTGGTCATCAACAAGCCTTTGTCTCTTTTGACTTGCGTTCCAAAGGTGTTGAGCAGCGCAATGCAGTCGTCAGCCCTTTCGAGCCGAATGAGTGCTCTGGCTTTTAATTGCACAATCCGCATATAAAGATCGGGCTGTGCACGGTGTCGTTCCCACAGCATGTCAGCGGTATTGAGAGCGTGCTGAGGATGGGCTCGCAAAGTGCTGAAAGCCTTGTCGATGTCGCTTTGTGCCAGCGCAAGAAAGGTCGGCGTGTAGGGTTGGGGGATGCGTTGGTACAGCGGTCGCTGTCCATGGCCTCTGCCCTCCCTCCGGGTGAAAGAACCTCGTTGACAGGGCGTATCAGAGGTGTAGCACCCCGGCTGACGCGGTCTGCTGGGTGAAGAGGGTGCCCGGCTATTCCCCCCGGTCCTTCCGCAATATCCTGATGGATTCATGGTCTTGATAGCCTTTGCTCTGGTTGCGCGCCAGCAGGCTGCTTGCGCAGGGATGTGATGAGCCTGTTGGACTGCAAGGGAGAAAAGGTTGTTCAAAAATTGTCAGGACAACAGCCGTAGTGAACAGAAGTGCTGACGACAGCTCCAAAGTAGCAGGGGGAGCACAGGAAAAAGAAGGCCTCCAGGCAAAAGTGCCAAAACATCGCTCAATGCACCAACCAGGGGCCGCGCGCGCGTGCCGTCTTGTGCTGCGACAGCAAGATCAGCAGTTCCTGCTCCCTGACGCGCCAGCTCTGATCTTTCTCCTTCCTCTGTCGGTAGGGGGCGATCTTGTTGGACATGGCAAAGAGAAATTTTGCGGCAGTGCCCAATCCCCTCACATCTTGCCGTTGAAGGCCTCTTTGTTGTAACAACGCGTCCGGATAGCAGGATAACAAGCGAATACAATGCGCCAGCTGACTCAGACAGGAGGCGTTCATGAACCCACCGGCTTCAACAGCAATGACGGCGGACTTCAGCGCGCGTCCCAGAATTGCGGGATCTGTGGGAGAAACACTCTGGGCATCGAGCAGTTCCCTGAAGTGACGAATACTCAGACACAAATGCGGTTCAAATCCGGGAAAATGGCGCGCGTTGATGTGCAGTGCGTCAAACTGCGGCCAGATTTCCATGTCGATAAGAAAGCTGGCAAAAGCCAGCTCAATGTCCTTGTCATTACAGGGGGTGTGGGCCGAGCCTCCGGCTGCCCGGCTGCGGAGTCGTGTGTAGATGGTCCATATCTGTTCCAGGTTCTTCTTGCCATCCATGGCCCGGAGCAGTCTGGCCAGAGCCAGTTCAATATCCTTGTCATCACAGGGCCTGTTCTCTCGTCCCCCGGCCGCCCGGGCTCGTAGCCTTGTAAAAATAGCCAGGGCCTGCTCCAGATTCTGGGCTCCGCCCATGAGTTCCAGGCATCTGCCGAGGGTCAATTCAATATCCTTGTCATCACAGGGCGTGTTGACGCGCCCTCCGGCCGCCCGGGCGCGCAGCCTTGTAAAGACCGCCCGGGCCTGTTTCAGATTCTTCGCTCCTCCCATGAGCTCCAGGTATCTGCCGAGGGCTAGTTCAATATCCTTGTCATTACAGGCTGTGTTCTCTTGCCCTCCGGCCGCTCGTGTGCGCAACCGGGTATAGATGGCCAGGGCCTGTTGCAGATTGTCCGAGCCTCCCACAAGCTCAAGATGTTTGCCCAGGGCCAGCTCAATCTCCTTGTCGTCACAGGGGGTGTCGGTGCATCCTGGCGCACTCCATCTGCGTAGCCGGGTAAAAATGGCCAGGGCCTGTTCCAGATGATCCGGCCCCCCCATGAGCTGGAGAAGCCTGCCAAGGGCCAGCTCAATCTCCTTGTCATTACAGGGGGTGTTCTCCCGCTCTCCCGAACGCCAGGTGCGCAGCCTGGTAAAGATAGCCAGGGCCTGTTGCAGATCGTCCACCCCCCCCATGAGCTGAAGATGTATCCCAAGGGACAGCTCAATCTCCTTGTCATTACAGGGGGTGTTCACCCGTCCGCCCGCACTCCAGCTGCGCAGCCGGGTATAGATGGCCAGCGCCTTTTGCAGATTGTCCGCCCCTCCCATTAGCTGGAAATGTCTGCCAAGGCTCAGCTCAATTTCTTTGTCATTACAGGGGGTGTTGGCCCGCCCTCCAGCCGCCTGGCTGCGCAGGCGTGTAAAGATAGCCAAAGCTTTTTGCAGGTTGTCAGCTCCCCCCATAAGCTGAAGATGCCTGCCAAGGGTCAGCTCAATGTCCTTGTCATTACAGGGGGTGTCCGCCCGTCCGGCCGCATGCCAGGTGCGCAGCCGGGTGAAGATGGTCAAGGCCTGTTGCAGATGGCCCGGCTCTCCCATGTCCTCGAGATGTCTGCCAAGGGTCAGCTCAATAACCTTGTCATCGCAGGGGGTGTTTTCCCGGCCCCCGGCCGCCCGGGCGCGCAGCCGGGTAAAGATAGCCAGCGCCTGTTGCAGATTGTCCGGGCTGCCCAGCAGCTGAAGGAGCCGGCCAAGGGTCAGCTCAATCTCCTTGTCATCACAGGGGGTGTTTATCCGTCCTCCCGCACACAAGGTGCGCAGCCTCGTATAGATAGCCATGGCCTTTGCCAGGTTGTCTGCTCCCCCCATCAGCTGGAGATGTCTGCCAAGAGCCAGCTCAATTTCCTTGTCATTACAAGGGGTGTTCGCCCGCCCCCCCGCACTCAGGCTGCGCAGCCTTGTAAAGATTTCCAGGGCCTTTTCCAGGTTGGTCGCACCCCCCATGAGCTGGAGATGCCTGCCCAGAGCCAGCTCAATCTCCTTGTCATCACAGGGGGTGTTCACCCGGCCCTGCGCACGCAGGCTGCGCAGCCTTGTAAAGATTTCCATGGCCTCTTCCAGATTGTCCGCGCCCCCCATGAGCTGGAGATGTCTGCCCAGAGCCAGCTCAATTTCCTTGTCGTCACAGGGGGTGTTGGCCCGCCCTCCGGCTGCCCGGGTGCGCAGTTGGGTAAAGAGAGTGCGGGCCTGTTCCAGGCGGTCTGCCCCCGCCATTTGCTGGAGAAGTATGCCAAGGGCCAATTCAACAGCCTTGTCATGACAGGGGCTGTTGGCCCGCCCGCCGGCGGCCCGGGTGCGCAGCCGGGTAAAGATGGCCAGGGCTTTCTCCAGATTGGTCGCACCTCCCATGAGTTGGAGATGTCTGCCAAGGGTCAGCTCAATATCCTTGTCATCACAGGGCCTGTTCTCTCGTCCCCCGGCCGCACGTCGGCGCAGCCTTGTAAAGATAGCCAGGGCCTGGTCCTGATTGTCTGCTCCTCCCATGATGCTCAGATGCCTGCCGAGGGTCAGTTCAATATGTTTGTCATGGCTGTCTGTCCTGCCGGCGGCCGCCTGGGTGCGCAGCCTTGTAAAGATAGCCAGGGCCTGCTGCAGATTGTCTGTTCCCCCCATGAGCTGGAGATGTCTGCCGAGGGTCAACTCAATA
>Ga0209022_1002809_pt1 | contig 13430 bp, 9 predicted proteins | sample PinacodermPK_FD_187300 | JGI IMG/M metagenome (GOLD analysis project Ga0209022, IMG submission 187300) | Host-associated microbial community of the marine sponge Aplysina aerophoba from Gulf of Piran - sponge pinacoderm, lysed by proteinase... | ecosystem: Host-associated > Porifera > Sponge >...
TCACAGGGACGAGCGGGCCGAGTTGGGCAAGGCACACGGCGAGAGAGCCCGGGAGATCGAGCGCGGTTGGCACAAGTTCTATCGAAGTAGGCTGGTGGAAGGGGAGCGGCGCGCATGGGCAGTGCGGGAGACGATGAGGGAGCGCCAAGAGACGAGGGAGCGGGAGAGCGGCCCGAGCATCGTCATCCCCGTTCCCCGGCCTCGCCCGCCCAGAGGCCCCGAACGTGGCGGGGGAGGGTTCGAGCGATGAGCCCTGGACAAGTCACGTCCGGGCCGTCCAGGGTTCCGGCTCCTGCGCCCATGGCCGATCCGTCCCCGGTATCGCCGCAGGCAATCAAAGGCCCGGGAGGCAGGAGCAGAGGAAGGCATCGCGACCGCTAGAGCGTCGTCTTGCGTACGCTCATCTTCCTCAGCGATGATAGGTGGATTCCGTCGTGCCGGGACCTGAGCCAACCGGAGGTGTGAACTGCGATGCAACCGAAAGCGCGAATACGGGCCATTGTTGGAATACGGGTCGCCACCGCGTTTGCTGGGTGCTTGGGAGGCACCGACGTCGGTGCCCAAGAGGTTGTCAGTTTGCCTGCCGAGGACCTTCGGCTGCCAGCGGACTTCGAGTTGGTGTACGGCATCGGGTCGATCGAGGCGTCGGCCGAATGGGAGCAATTCTCCAGCATTCTGGGCCTCGGCTTCGACGCCTCCGGGAGGTTGTACCTGCTGGACGGGCCGGGTGGGCAACAGGCCGCAAGGCGAGTCGTCGTCGTGGACGGTTCCGGCCGCCATGTGCGGAACTTCGGTCGCCCCGGCGAGGGGCCCGGCGAATTCCGGAGGGGAACGGAACTGATCGTGTGGGAGGACGGACGCAGTGTGGTAGCGGATATCACGGGATACCACGTCTTCGGCCCCGGTGGGGAATTCGAACGCATGGTTCGGCCGAGAGGTGAATTCGGAGTCGTGACCCGTGTGGGTTTTCGACCGGAGCGGACGGGATCTCAAACGGCATTGGTCCGGGAGGATCGCTCCATACTTCGCGTTGATATGTCCTCGGAGGAGGTAGAGGAACGGATCCTTGTATGGACTCCGGGAGAGCAGCCGTGGGTGCTCCCTCCCGGTGCAGACTTCGAGGATGTTCTCGAAACGGTTGGTGATGAGTGGGGGTTCAAATCGGAGGTCTTGTTCGACGCGTTGCCGGCCGGTGGAGTCGCGTTCTCGGATTCTTCGGCCTACGCCATCAAGGTCACGGATCCGTCCGGAGCTATTTCGCGCATCCTTCGTCGACCCATGCGACCGCTGCCCGTGACGGAGCGGATAAAGCGCGAGGAGCGCGAGCGCCGCCTCGAAGAGTTGAGCAACCAGCAGGTCACGGCGCTCGAGGGCGATCCGCCCCCACAGATCGCGTCGATGATCAACCGTTACATGGAGGCTCGACGGGGGGCGATCGAAAACATGCAATTCCACCCCTACGTCCCGGTGATCTCCGCCGTGCGCGTCACGTGGGAAGGAAGCCTGTGGATCGAGCGAAGCACGGAGCCGGGCGCAAGTGAGCCCGGTCCTATCGACGTCCTCGCACTGGACGGTCGCTACATCGGGACCTTCCCCGCCGGACGGCTCGCAATGCCAGACGCCTTCGGTCCCGATGGTCTGGCTGCCTTCCTCGAGACGGACGAGTTCGAAGTTCCGGTCATCACCGTCAGGCGATTGCCGCAGAATGTCCGCTAGGGGTATCGAAGGCATTGTGAAAAGGTCTAAGGCGCGACGCCGACAGCGCCCGGCAAATCGAGCGTCGGGGTGCGGCACGCGACCGGTGGAGAACCCGGTTCCCGTCAAGCGGACGGCAACCATGGTCGTGCGGGTGGCTACCCGATCGGGATGGGCCGCCACGGGGGGACGGGAGCGACGCCCCCGCCCGCGCAATCCACTGCAGCGCGGGGCTTCCAGGGTTCGAAGGGGCGGAGTCCCTCGTCAGTTTTGGCCAAGAACCCCCAAGCCGCGGTCCACCCGGCTGCGGAGGTGCCTCGAAGGCTGGAAGACCGGCACATCGCGGGACGGCACCTCGACCGGCTCGCCGGTTCTGGGATTGCGTGCCGTCAGGGCCTTGCGGTGGCGTACCTTGAAGACGCCGAATCCCCGGAGCTCGATGCGGTCGCCCTGCGCGAGCGCGTCCTTCACGGCGTCGAGGAACGCATCAACCATCAGCCCGCATTCCTTCTTGGTGACTCCGGGTCCAACCGCCTCGGCGACCTTCTCAACGAGGTCCGCCTTGGTCATTCTCTTCTCCAGGCCGGAAGTGTGGCCGAGTTCCTCCGCTCCGTGTATGATAACCCGTGGGGCCGACCTCTGGCCGTCTAGTCGCCCTCTGCCTTTGGCTGAGCCCGCACCATCCGGAGACGAATTGGGACGAGAGTGAATCCCACCGGACACTGGTCGGGGAACGGGGGACCGGCGGCGGTCCATGGATTCCGCTACCCGGCGCGGAAAGGGTGAGTGCAGGGGTGACCACCGGGTACGGTCACATGTCGTAACCCGTTGCATGACAGCGGGTTATGTTTCTCATCCTCGCGGACTGGGCGGCGTTCCTCGGCGGCTGCCGCCCCCCTCTCCGGCGGCCTCGGGGTCCATTGTTGCGGGCCTCGGGGCCGCTGCCGTTGTGGCCTCCCTTGACGCCGCAGGGGGCAGCGCGCAATAGGTGAGGCCGCACCTCCCCCGCGAACGGAAGGACCGGGCCATGACCGACAGACTGGAAGCCGCCACCCAAGCCCTCGACGAAACAGCAACCGGGCTGATAAGAAAAGGGTGCGGCGTACTATTCGGCGTGCCCTTGTTCCTCCTGTGCGCCCTTTTCGTCGTCAGCTTCGTCGTTGCTGTCCCATGGCTGGGCGTCCCGTTTCTCCTCGTCGTCGGCTGGATCGCCTACACCAAGTACCAAGAGAAGCTGGGGAACCTGACCTCGACGATCCCCCCCGGCGCAAACCCGACCCCTCCGCAACCGTCGCTCGAAGTCCAGCGACTCGAACGCGTGCGCCAGCTACTACGGGAGTCCATCGAAGCGCGGGAGGAGGGCGACCGGGCGGACCTCGAAGCGGCCCTGTCACGGAACGAAGTCGCCCTCGCACGACTGAGAGCCGAACGGGAGGAGTGAACCAGGACCGGCAACCCGCGACCCCAAGGCCGTTCTGGTCGTGAAGGTGAACGAACGGAGTGGTCGAGATCTCGTCGGCCGGTGAGCAGGCACCGAACCCGGCATGACGTGCCGCAGCACTCCCCGGATGGGCTCGGAGGCCATTTTCTTGGGGCTCTCTCGAAGCGTTTCGGGTATTCTACGGTCGTCGGGTCGCTTAGGATCGAAGATCTCGGGTCTCCGAGGGGTTACAGGTGGGGCAGGGACCGGGCCACGCGGCAGCGAGCGTGGCCATCGCGCAATAAAGGGACATGGACGGGTCGCCCGTCGCCCTCGTCGTCCGCGAGGCTGGCGACCGAGAGGCCGAGGAGCTTGCCCGCGACGACCCGGTCGAGGCTGTTCCGGGCTGTGCCCGGAGCAGCGTTGCGGAGGCGCCTGCGGGCACGTAGCCCGGCCGAGCAATCCCTGGAGACCGACGACGCGGTAGGCCGGGCACCGTCACTGGGGTAAGCCCGCGATCCGACGCAGCGCGCAAGGAACCGGGACCGAGAGCGCGAATCGGGTCGGTGGCGGGGTCAGCCGCCTGCTCACGAGTCCTTCGAACTGAAGGACCCTTTGTTCTCCAGCTCAACTTCGTCAATGGCGGGGATTGCCTTCTCGGCGATTCTCAGTAGGCCGTTGACGTAGTGGTCGGTGATCTTGCCGCCGCCATCGGCGAGTTCCTGGGCAAGTTGAGGGACGATGACGCTCCAGTTCTGGTAACGTGGCCTCTCGTGGTGGGGCCAATGATGGGCGTCCGGGCGAGATAGACCGTTCCGATTCAGCCCGGCCTCGACTTCCTGCCGGTGTTTCTTCTCGGCATCGGTCATGTTTCGCTGGCTCTTTGCGGCACGCACACCCCAGCCCCAACTCGTCGGACCTCCCTTGCCACATTCCAGCATCACGGCGGTTCGCCCGTCCGATCTGGGATCCCTTACGCCCTCGTCCTGCACCCACCCGTATCGGTAAACGCGGAGGTAGTTTGACCAGTTCTTGTCCCCGCCATAGTGGCACCCGATGTTCAGATCGTCGACTATCTTCGGGAACTCGTTCCGAGCCCGCTCCTCGACCCGGTCCCTCAGGTGCTCAAGGAACCGTCGGCACACATCGTGCTTGACGGCAGGCCACGCACGGCGCACTGCAAACGCGGCGTGCAGATGTCGCGGGTTCTCTTCAAGGTATTCGCGGATGTAGCGGGCCTCGGTGTCGGTCATGGTCGAATCTCCGAAATGGTGTTGACAGAAGAGTTGCGCCTCTCGCAGGAACCAGCGTAGCCGCTCGGCATCGCTGAGCTTGCAGCAGGTCCCGAACCAGTCCGCGAGCGAGGCACCGTCACCGACTGCCGCATCAGCGTGGCCAGCCGTGGCGTTGTGATCCGTGGCGGCGTCCTCCGCAAACCCAACATCCTCAGCAGAGGCAGCCTGCCCCAGCGCGGCGCCTTCCCCGCCGGAAGAATCGTCCAGGACTAGCGGCGCATCGTCCGCAACATAGGGAAGCACGCGGAAATGATTCTTCCAGGGTTCGAGATCCGGAAGGCTTGATTTGTCGGGCATTCGGTAGCGGGGCGGCAGGTAGACCAGGAGGAAGCGTCCTCGATACTCCTGGTCGAGAAACTTCAGATAGTCCCTGCATTGCCTGGGCTGGTCGTCGGCGTAGGGTTTGTTCTCGAACGCGAGGCAGAAGCGTCCGTCGTCGGTCGCAATGTCCACCGTGATGTCGATGCGTCGGCGCCCAGGGAGTCCGCGCTCCAGCACGACGCGGATCTTGTCGGGGGCGGTGGACCGAAGCCGACCCGCAAGCCGCTCAAGAGTCGCCGGCCTGCTTCCTCGGCCAGAAGCCGAGTGGCGGGTCCGGCCTGAATCAGGTGCCTCCGGGGCAACCTCCAACAGTTCCAGCATCGATTCCAGAAAGGTCGTGCCCTGACAGTGTTCACCGTCTGGATCGAGAAGGTCGGCGATGATCTCCGAGAGGCCGAGTTCGTCGCTGCGGAGGTAGCGGAAGGTGTTGAAGCGGCGTGCGAGATGGCGGTCCAGTTCGCGCTCGACTAAACGGGCCGCCTGCAGGTGCGGCGTCAACTCCTGAAGGAGACGAACGCACTCGCGCTGACGAGGCCATCGCCAGCCATCCACATCGTCCAGGAGGCGAACGCAATCCTCAACTCGGGCCTGCCGAACCTCGTCCAGATGGTGCAGCAGTCGGGATACTGAGTCCGGTGCTGCCGCCTCAGAGGTGTGTCGCGGTGATGTCGGTCGGGCAGACCCCTGTCTCAATGTGCCTCCTTCCGGCGGACGCTCCCGTCGAGCCGCCGTTGCCTCCGTGAGAAACCGCGTTCAAATCAGGACGGCCTGACATGGATCCAGCGAGGCCCTGAACCTCGTGAGGTGCACCGTGGCTACCACGACCACGTTCCGAGGATGTAATGACGAAGATAATGGTCGTCGGTTGTGTTCTGTAGTGTTGGCGCGCCAAGCGCGCCAAGGCTGGGGGTCTAAGGGGGCCAAGAGAGCCCCCTTGCCAGACCGCGAATGTTCAACATCGCGTGTGCTGGCTCTCTCACCGTAGGGAGCCAGAGCATACGGACGGCCTCCGTCACGCCTCTCTGCGATCCGCTCGGAGCGGTGTCCGCTTGGGGGCCGTCGTGCCCGAGCTCCTCGGCCTCTCGGCCCGCCAGCCTCACGGACGGCGCTGACTCAGCCTTTCTCGACTACCGAGATCGTCCCGCCGTCGCCGTCCGTAAACGATAGGGTATGCTTCACCGCTCCTTGCACATCCTCCAGGACCTCGAACGTCGTCCGTTCTCCCGGAGCTAGATCGGCGTCGTCAAGATACGACCAGTCCATCCCGAGATAGACACCGTTGGCATCGTAGAAGCGGATCGTAACCCTTCCATACGAAATGGGTTGATAGGAGAAGTTGCGGACTGTGCCATCAACCTGCCAGTACCTGCCCGAACGGTGCCGGACACTCTTTTCCTCAATGAAGATGGCTGGCGTGGAAAGAACATCCTCCAACACCCCGCCGCTCATCGTGCCAACGGTCTCCCACACCGAGAAGGCCAAGGGCTCTCCCGCATAGTGTCTCACCGAATCGGCTAGCAGGCGCGCTTCGCCCGCCAGATCATTCACAGCCGAAAGAAGCTGTTGTCGGGGCTCTGCAAAATCCGAAAGCGCCCGCTCGGATCCACGGAGCATCATTGCAAGGGCAAGCAGGGAATCGGCCTCTCTTTGCACTGCCCCATACACCGCCGCCTTTTCGTGCAACGACGCGATCGCGTCGTTGAACAGCCCCGCCATGAACCGATTGCGCTCCTCGTGCGCCTCGTCCCTTGCGTACACGGTTCCCCCACGCTTCCTAAGCGGTTCAAGCGATCTCAGATTCTCCGACGCGCCATGATTCTCAATCAACTCGGCAATCACGGCGTCAACCGAACGTCCTACCTCACTGATCAGGACATCAAGGGAGTCGATCTTGGCTTTGACGAACTGACGCCCCACGCTTCCCTCCTCCCATCGGCCAAGTATCTCATCCCAGCCGGCTGCCTCGAGAATCAAGTCTCCTTCGCGGCGACGAGCGACATCAAGCTGCTCGAAGATGGCGTTGACCGTATCCGGCAACTGCATGGCGAGGTCCACGGAACTCTTGAATGTGCGAGCAAGGGACGTGTCGCCGGACTGTTCCGCCCTTTCCAAGGCAGCAAGCTGACCCGCGATATACGGGAACTTCACTGCTTCGGCCCTTGCTTCCTGCCACCATTCAGCCTCCGGCTCCTCCGAACAGCCCCCAATCCACGCCGTTAGCGCCGCCAGAATGACAGTTGTCGTGGCGTTCATCCTCTTCATGGTGGACCCTTTTCACGCCGGTTGTTGGTCAGTCATGCCCGCAAAGGTAGGTGCCCATTAGCCTCACCAGCAAATCAAGTTGGACGCGGAGCCGTCCGGAGAAACTCGGTCCACTCGTGCACCGAGACGCGCCCCCGGTGGGGCTAGGGACCTCAGAGGCTCTTGCGCGAATACCTCTCTCCTCACCAGCCTACGTGCGAATAAGCGTTCCTGTCGTGAGGGCCAATTCCATGAGGAGGAACATGAGAAAATGGATCGGGCGGACGGCGGTTGCGTCGGCGGCGTTGGTCAGCGTGCAGGGGGCACTGCACAAGACCCCGACCACCAGGAGAGCGGTTAGGGGTATGTCACGAATGGCGCGGAAGTCTACCGGATGGTGAGTTTCTAGGCCGAGGCTGATGTACGATGCCTGACGGATTCTATACTTGTCAGGATGGCGACCGGAAGGGAGGGGCCGAAATAGCCCGGTGAAGCTTGAGTATGCCGGCATGGGCGGCGTAGAGGACGGAACGGCGGGGCACGGTGGGACGGGAAGCGAACGCGATTGCAGAAGCACCTCGACCGTATGTCCTATCTCCGAGCTAATCCGCACAGGCTCGCGCACTTTGTGGGTATTCCCGCGGACCGTTGCAATTGCCGATTCGGCGTTGGTAACGGAGCAGATGATGCCAAATGCAGTGTTCTGGAAGAGCGCGAGAACTGCGGGATCTCGCGACAGACCAAGGGGCTGCCCGGAACAGCGCTTCGCAGTTGAGGCGGGCGCGGGAGTCCCGCCATTCAACTCAGGTTTTCCCGCTTTCGCGGCACGGTCCAGCAAGGTCCAGCAAGACGGCAGGAAACGCAGATCGTGCAGCCCTGTATGTAGTTAGACGATTCCCTGCCGTGATTCTGGCATCAGGCGATCCGCCTGCGCGGCATCACATGCTCGACGGTGAGTTCATCAGGCATGATCGTCTCTTTGCCATGCTCGTGTCTCATCAGCTCGCACAGCACCGCGCGGGTGGATCGCGTGGCGCTGCCGCCGTAGGCCTTGCGGGTGCGGATCCCCTCCCTTACGGCCTCGTCTCCGGGGACGCCGACGCGCGTGTTCCACCGGCGGTTGATCCTGTCGACCCAGTGATCCACATAGCCCTCGTGGGAATCTGGTCCGCGTTCGTGTGCAAGCTCCGCGAAAGCCTTGTTGAGTCCGCCCAGCTGGCGATCCGCGAGCCACATGCGGGTCAGCCACGAGGAGACAGCCGCGAGCGTCGCTACAAGGGCCGCCGAGCCAGCACTGTTGCAATTGTCCTGCGTCGCGTCGTTCAACAGTCGCAGGGAGAACGGGCGATGGACATGGAATCCCAACGCACGCAGATGGCACAGCTCGCGCTCCGTGCTGGCGTCGTGGGCGCCCGCAGTGCCCGTGAGGATCCCGTAGAGCTTCGCGAGTCGGCTAAGCTCGCGGCATAGCGCCCGCCTGTCGTCCTTGCCGTTCCGGACGGCCCACCGCCGCAGTCCTTCGTAGACTTGGCTAATGCCTGGTGTGTCGCCTGTCCACCACCGCAGAACGTCTCGAAGGAAGATGTCGATCAGTTCGCTTGAATGCCGGGCATCGAGCGCGCTCTCCATCTCGAGCCAATGCTTGTTGTGGAGCTCCTGCTGCTCGGCGTCCGGTAGCCCCATGAGCAGCCAGTTCTTGACCTTCTCGCTCTCGGTGAGAGGTCGGCCGGTCGCGTTGAGGCTCTGGAAGATCTGCTGCGGATCGTCGGTGTGATCGAGCCCGATGCTGACCACCCGCAACCGTCCCAGGCCGTCGAGCAGGGTGGCCGTGTCGTGCTTCGCAACCAGCCGACGCGCAATCCTCCACGCTTGGGATACCGCTCCAGCCCCTCCGGACTTCCCTGTCAGGCCGTCGCCGTACTCGCGCTCGTCCCCGTCTTGGAGCCTGAGTTTACGTCGCTGGCTCGGCACCGCACCCGGGTTCGTGATCCGAAGGTCGAAAATGCTCTGTCCGGTCCAAGCCCCGCACACGCCATCGGGTCCCAGCTTGGCGGCGATGCTGGCCAGCAAGATGCTCACCGTGGTCAGTCTCTGCTGGCCGTCCACGACGCGGAACACCTGAACCGGCATTCCGGCAGGGCCGGGTTCCGGGAAGGTGAGCAGCGTGCCGCCGTAGTGGGTTGCGCCCTCGCCCGCGGCCGCAACAGCCAAGAGATCCTCCACCAACCGTTCGATGTCTTCGAGGCCCCAGCAGTACCGGCGCTGCCAACGCGGTACGACGTATTGGACCTGCCCGTTCAGCAGATTCAGGAAGTCGACCGGATTGGAGTTCATTTGGCGATCCTATCTTGGGAACAAGTGGAGTCGGTAAAGCTCAACCAACCTAACCCACACCCATCCTCCCACCATCGCCCACACCGCTTGGACGGCTTGCCCTCCCCGCGTTTCGCATGCTCGGGTCCTGATCTCCACGAGCTCAAGCGGGAAATCCTAGCAATGCGACAGGACGTGGTCGCGACTCGATTGCGTATCCAGTCCACCAGCCCCAAGTAACTCCCTCCTGCCCGGGGCTGAACTCCCCTCGGGAAGAACTTCCGGTACTCCAGCGAGCGCTCCGGTACCGCTCATCCTCCGTCGGTTCCGTGTCCGGCACGCCATCACGGGCGATCCCGCCCACCCCCGACCGGTCAGCAACCCTTGTCCGCGGTCTTCCGGGCCGACAGGTTGAGAATGGTGCGAATCCAGGCAGGGAATCGTCTAACTACTTACAGGGCTGCACGATCTGCGCTTTCTGCCCTTGAATCGCATCTGCTTCCGTCGTCCAGAAACAGCGGGCAAATCGCCTCAAACTGCGGGAATCCCTTTCCTCATTTGGACCTGTCGGTTCAGGTGTCCGCCAGACCCACAGAGACGAAATGCCCCCCAACCCCCGCGGCGCGGCGTCCGGGCCGTCCGTCCGTTAGGAGTTAGGGTTAGGCGCCCGATCGTCGGCAGCCCGCACGGGACCGAGTGGGCGCCCCAAAGACGTGACCAGCGCCGACAGCTTCGGCGAACCGCCGCTCCCTTGGGAGGAAGATCGCCGGGTGGTGCCCCATTTTCTCCTCTCCCAAGCGCTTCACGATCACCGCGGGTTACGGATCGGATCCCACCGGCGTCGCCGGTCTGGTGGGTGTTCCCACTGTGCGTTGACGGCGGCGGGCATCAGACCAAGCCTTCGCTCTCAGCCTTCGTGAATCTGCCGGCGAGCCTGGCTGCGGTCCTTGATGGCTCGCCCTGAACCACCGAAACTTGGTATGGTTCTTCAAGGCTTCCTGCGAAGCATCGGCCATCCAAGTCGGTGCCCTGCACCCGAAAGGGGATCATGGCGCGTCGAAAAGGCAAGGCGGGGCGGACCATCGCCACGTACGAGCATCCAGACAAGGAGCGGGTGAACAACCCGCCCGTGGGATTGGTCACGCCCGAGACTGACAGGGATGCGGGCGACAAGTCGTACGCTCATGATCCGCATCTCGATCCTCACCTCTCCTGGGCGGGTAAGGCAGAGCACACGTCGTTCGAGGTGCCTACGGTGTCGCTGCATGTCCACGAGCGGATCGACCCACACACGATCATCGACACTGTACGGAAGCCGAGAGACACTGCAGAGCAGGGATCGCTGTTTGCCACACCGGAGGAAAACCCGCCCCTGCGACAAGCCATCGAGTTCTACCGGCACCGGCACAACTGGACCAACCGTCTGATCGCGGGCGACAGCCTTCTCGTCATGAACAGCCTGATCGAGAAGGAGGGTCTCGGCGGGCAAGTCCAGATGGTCTACCTCGACCCGCCCTATGGCATCGAATACAAGAGCAACTTCCAGCCATTCGTGAATCACCGCCGTGTCAGGGACGGGCGGGACGAGGATCTGACCCAGGAACCCGAGCAGATTCGGGCCTTCCGGGACACGTGGGAACTCGGCATTCACTCCTATCTGTCGTATCTGCGGGACCGGCTGCTGCTGTGCCGCGAGCTTCTCGCGGACACGGGCTCCATCTTCATGCAGATCAACGACGAGAATCTGTCGCTCGTCCACCTGATCATGTCGGAGGTCTTCGGCGCCGACAACTTCGTCGTACACATACCCTTCAAGAAGAAAGGCAACCAGAAAGGGGGTCTCCTCGATCCCGTAAACGACTTCCTGATCTGGTTCGCCAAGGACAAAGCCCGTGTACGGGAGGCGTACAACCAGCTCTTCGAGCCGATGTCTCTCGATACCGATCTCGTCGAGACGTTCCGGTATGTCGAACTGCCGGATGGCGACGTTACGACGCTCGCCAAGCTCGAGAAGAGTGAGAATCGGCCTGACAGGTATTATCGTGACCACCCTGATCGGGTACTCTCCGAACACCCAGGTGCTCGGGTCTTTACGTCCGGCGACCTCACCGCCGGTGGCTTTCGGAAGAACCAGAGCGTCCCCTTTACATACCGAGGAGAGACTTTCGATCCCGGCGTCTCAAGAGGAAACTGTTGGAAACACACCGCCATTGCAGAGGAAGGTTCGCCATCCGGAATGGATCGGCTGGCTGCCGCGAACCGCCTCTACGTCGGTCGTGGTCAACTCCGGTTCAAGCGTTATCTCGACGACTTCGGGTATAGGGCGCTTAGTAACTGGTGGGGTGACGTAGGCGGAGCGGCCAACCGGATCTACGTTGTTCAGACCAACACCGAAGTCGTCAAGCGCTGCATTCTCATGACCACCCAGCCCGGAGATCTGGTTCTTGACCCCACGTGCGGCGGCGGGACGACGGCTTATGTCGCCGAGGAGAGGGGCCGCCGCTGGATCACCTGTGATTCATCTCGTGTCTCTCTGACCCTCGCCAAGCGGCGCATCATGAGCGCCATCTTCGAGTACTTCCAACTCGCGCAGTCCGACGAAGGGGTGGGAGGTGGCTTCTGTTACGAGACGGCCCCGCATATCACATCGACCGATATCGCAAACGACCAGCCGTCCGCCGTCGAGATCCTTTACGACCAGCCTCTTGTCGACCGCTCAAAGGCCCGCGTCACCGGTCCCTTCACGGTCGAAGCAGTCCCGGCCCCATCCGTGACTCCGCTCGACGACGTAGCCGAGCGGGATGCGCTACCGGCCGATGCCTCGGTGGCGCGCACAGGGCCGACGATTCGGCAGGGAGACTGGCGCGACGAGCTTCTGAAGACCGGCATTCGGGGCAAGGGTGGCCAGCACATTGGGTTCGTGCGGCTGGAGCCGCTGCCCGGCCAGAGGCACCTTCACGCCGAGGGCGAGACGAGACCCGACGAGGGATCGTCGCCGGGAACGCAAGACACGGCGCTGGGGGTTCGTGCAGTGGTGTCGTTCGGCCCGGATCACGCGCCGATGGAGCAGCGGCAAGTAGAGCAGGCCATCGAAGAAGCATGGCGTTTGGTGCCGCGACCCGAAGTTGTCGTCTTCGCGGCCTTCCAGTTCGACCCCGAGGCGTCGAAGGACATCGACGAGACGAGCTGGCCCGGCGTGACGTTGCTCAAGGCGCAGATGAACGCGGACCTGCTGACCGGCGACCTTAAGAAGAAGCGGGCGAGCAACGAGAGCTTCTGGCTCGTCGGCCAGCCGGACGTGGCGGTCGAACGCCTGTCCGAGGGGGAGGACGAAGGCAAGTTCCGCGTCTCGGTGCAAGGCTTCGACTACTACAACACCAAGACCGGCAACGTCGAGTCCGGCAACGCCGACCGGATCGCGGTCTGGATGCTGGATCCCGACTACGACGGGCGCAGCCTGTTCCCGCGCCAGGTGTTCTTCCCGATGGCGGGTGCCAAGGACGGCTGGACCAAGCTGGCGAAGACCCTCAGGGCGGAGATCGACACGACCCGGATGGCGGCCTACCGGGGGACCGTGTCGCTCCCCTTCGAGCCGGGCAAGCACGGGCGCGCGGCCGTCAAGATCGTGGACGACCGGGGCGTCGAGAGCCTCAAGATCGTGGAATTGGCGTGATGGAAGCCTCCGTGCGGGCGGCGACCGGAGCCGCCCAGGACCGCGAGCGGCTGGCGGCCCGGATCGGCGTGTCCATGAACGCCATCGAGGCTTTCTGCGACCGTTGGCAGGTGGGGGAACTGGCGCTGTTCGGTTCCGTGCTTCGCGACGACTTCGGGCCGGACAGCGACATCGACGTGTTGATCCAGTTCAGGTCGGAACGGTCGCCCGGCCTGTTCGGCATGGCCGGGATGCAGCGGGAACTGGCCGATCTGTTCGCCCGCAGGGTCGATCTGGTGAGCCGGGCCGCCATCGAGGGGAGCCGGAACTACATTCGCAGGAAGGCGATCCTGGAATCCGCGCGGGTGGTCTATGCCCCGTGACGACTCCGCGTATCTGCTCGACATGCTGCTCGCCGCGCGCGATGCGTTGTCCTTTACCGAAGACACGTCGTTCGACGACTTCGTGCGGGATCGGCGGACGCAGCTGTCGG
>Ga0209022_1002819_pt1 | contig 13380 bp, 9 predicted proteins | sample PinacodermPK_FD_187300 | JGI IMG/M metagenome (GOLD analysis project Ga0209022, IMG submission 187300) | Host-associated microbial community of the marine sponge Aplysina aerophoba from Gulf of Piran - sponge pinacoderm, lysed by proteinase... | ecosystem: Host-associated > Porifera > Sponge >...
TCATCGACGTGTTCGAGCCGACCCCGGTCACGCTGATGCTGTCGACGTTCGACCACACCGAGATCCGCACCCTCCCCACACAACTCCCCGACGGCACACCCGCCGATTACGCCGTCGTCTCGATGATCCTCGACGGCAGCGACCCCGACCCCCTGGTATGGGCAGGATCAGCCGCCCGAACCCCCTGAACGACTCGACGCGAGCACGGCGAGGTCTTCGTGACCGACGACGACGGCGGCGAGACCGACCTAGATCTGGGCCACTACGAGCGATTCATTATTCGCCGACGAGTGTGGGACGACTTCTTGCGCTACGGGACTTCGTCGTCTATCTGTGAGAAGTTGGTTATGGCGACCTCGCCTTCGGGGAACTCGGCGACGATCTTCAACTGTCCGCCGACGGCCTCGACGTAGGAGCGAAGGCTCGAGACGTACACGTCGGCGCGCTGTTCCATCTTTGCGACCGCGGGCTGGCTCACTTTCAGCCTCTCCGCGAGTTCCTGCTGGGTCAGCGCCCGGGCGCGTCGAAGCTCGTGCAGCGGCATCCGCGCGAGGAGGTCGCGCTTGATGGCGTCGATGCGGCGCCGGCGGTCCGGCGCGAAGTCGCTGGTCAGTTCCTGGAACGGGTGCCGTCCACTCATTCGATCAGTCCTTCATGTCGCAATTCGTTGAGATGCTCGTCGTAGAGGTCGTCGACCACCGGGACGTACTCTTCGTAGAAGCGGTCGTTGCCGGTCTTGTCGCCGCCGATGAGCAGGATCGAGGCGCGTCTCGGGTCGAACCCGTAGAAGGCGCGGACGGGTCTGCCTGCGCTCTGCACTCTGAGTTCGCGCATGACGCCATGGCGTGAACTCCTGATGCTCGACGAGTACGGGTGCGGCAGGTTGGGGCCGAGATCCGCGAGCAGCTCCACTCTGGCGGCGACATCGTCTTGCTGGCCTTCTGCGAGTGCTTGCCACCACTTCTTGAACTCATCGGTGTACTCGACCTCCCAGGGCATGATCAGGAGCATATAACCTTTAGGGAATATCAGGGTAGCGCCGGCGAGTTCTTCCGGCAAGACTCCTCGGGTATGCGCCTGTCTGTGAGCCGCCGGGGCGGGCCGCCACGTGTACATCCCACGCCGTCGTCTCGATGATCCTGGACGGCAGCGACCCCGACCCGCTGGTATGGGCAGGATCAGCCGCCCCAACCCCCTGAACGGCCCGACGCGGGCACGACGGGCGCCGAGAGGCTCGTCGGCGTGCTCGTGGTCCGCCGGGTGCGGCCCTGACCGGGGTAGGGTGGGATCCCGATGACAAAGCACGTCTTCGTCACCGGCGGTGTGGTCAGCGGCCTGGGCAAGGGGCTGACCGGGGCCTCGCTGGGGCGCCTGCTGAAGGCCCGGGGCCTGCGAGTGACGATGCTCAAGCTCGACCCCTACCTCAACGTCGATCCCGGCACCATGAACCCGTTCGAGCACGGCGAGGTCTTCGTGACCGACGACGGCGGCGAGACCGACCTCGATCTCGGCCACTACGAGCGCTTCATCGACGAGAGCCTCACCCGCGAGTCCAACGGCACCACCGGGTCGATCTACTCGGAGGTCATCGCGTCGGAGCGCCGCGGCGACTACCTCGGGCGCACGGTCCAGGTCATCCCGCACGTGACCGACGAGATCAAGCGGCGCATCGCCCGGCTCGCCAGCGAGGACGTCGACGTGGTGATCACCGAGCTGGGCGGCACGGTCGGCGACATCGAGATCCTGCCGTTCCTCGAGGCCATCCGGCAGTTCCGCCTCGACGTGGGCCGCGAGAACGTCTGTTTCGTGCACGTCACCCTGGTCCCGTTCATCGGGCCCACCGGCGAGCAGAAGACCAAGCCCACCCAGCACTCGGTGACCGAGCTGCGCTCCCGGGGCGTGCAGCCCGACGCCATCGTGTGCCGGTGCGAGACTCCTCTGACCAGGGAGCTCGAGCGCAAGATCTCCAACCTCTGCGACGTGTCTGTCGATGCGGTGATCACCTGCGCCGACGCGGGCAGCCTGTACGAGATACCGCTGATCCTGCACGCCGAGGGACTCGACGCCGTGGTGTGCCGCCAGCTGGGCCTCGACCCCCACGGGGCGGACCTGACGGAATGGGAGGCCCTGGTGGAGCGGATCCGGCTGGCCGCCGCGCCGGTGCGCATCGGCCTGATCGGCAAGTACGTGAGCCTCCCGGACGCGTACCTGTCGGTGATCGAGGCCCTCAACCACGCCGCCATCCACCACGGCGCCGACATCGGGATCGAGTGGGTGCAGGCCGAGGAGGTCGAGGGGCTGCTCGTCGCCGGGCGCCTGCGCGACCTCGACGGCATCGTCATCCCGGGCGGCTTCGGCGAGCGGGGCATCGAGGGCAAGATCGCGGCGGCGGGCTATGCCCGCGAGAACCAGATCCCCTGCCTCGGCCTGTGCCTGGGCATGCAGGTGATGACCATCGAGTACGCCCGCAACGCCCTCGGGCTGGCCGACGCCAACTCCACCGAGTTCGACGCCTTGACACCCCATCCGGTCATCGACCTGATGGACAGCCAGCGCGGCGTCACCGACTACGGCGGCACAATGCGCCTCGGCGCGTACGTGGCCCAGCTGCTGGGAGGCTCGCAGGTCGCGTCGGCCTACGGGGAGGAGGTGGTGTCGGAGCGGCACCGCCACCGCTACGAGTTCAATCCCCGCTACCGGACCCGGTTCGAGGCCTCCGACATGGTGCTCTGCGGCGAGTCGCCCGACGGGAGGCTGGTCGAGTTCGTCGAGCTCGAGGGCCATCCCTACTGGGTCGGCACCCAGGCCCACCCGGAGTTCAAGAGCCGCCCCAACCGGCCGGCACCGCTGTTCAGCGGGCTGGTGGCCGCCGCGATGGTGCGAGCCGCGGGCCGCAATCCGCGGCTGCCGGAGATGAGCGACTACGAGCACACCCAGCCCCCGGCTCCGGTGTGACATCCGTGTCCGAGTCGCCGGGCGCCGCCGATGACCGATCTCCAACGGCACCCGCAGGAGGCGGCTTTCGCGAGGTGTCGGAGCGCGAGATCCACGCCGGCCGGGTCGTCCGGCTGACCGAGAGCGTCTTCGTTGCGCCCGACGGCGAGCGCATGACGCGAGACATCGTGCATCACCGCGGCGCCGTGGCGGTGGTGGCCACCGACGGCGACGACGTCGTGCTGCTGCGGCAGTACCGCACACCGGTGGAGGGCGAACTGCTGGAGATCCCGGCCGGGACCCGCGACGTGGGCGGGGAGGATCCGGCCGGCACGGCCCGCCGCGAGCTGGCCGAGGAGGCCGGACTGGCCTGCGAGTCGCTGGAGGAGTTGGGGACGTTCTTCAACTCGCCGGGCTTCTGCGACGAGCTCTCCCACGTCTTCCTGGCCACCGGGCTCAGTCCGGTGGCCCGCCGGCCCGACGGGGCCGAGGAGGAGTGGATGACGGTCGAGCGCGTCGGCTTGGGCGAGGCCGTGGAGATGATCGACCGGGGCGAGATCCGCGACGCCAAGACCATCATCGGCCTGCTCCTGGCCCAGCGCCGGCTGGGACGGTGAGTCGGATGGCCCCGTCGGCAGCCCCGCCGGTGGAGGCCGAGGCCGGCCCGGATGCGAGGGCCGAGGAGTTCCTGGCCTGGCTGGCGGTGGAGCGGGGCCGGTCCCCCCGGACGATCGAGGCCTACCGGCGGGACCTGCTCCGCTACAGCAGGCACCTCGCGGCCCGAGGGTGCAGCCTCGACGCCGCCGCCGCCACCGACGTGGTCGCCTTCATCCGCTCGGCGCAGGGCGACGGCCTGGCGGCCGCCTCCGTCACCCGGATGCTCGTGTCGGTGAGGGGCCTCCACCGCTTCCTGGAGGCCGAGGGCCATCGAGGCGACGACCCGACCGCGGACGTGGAGATCCCGAGCCTGCCCCGAGGCCTTCCCAAGGCCCTGCCGGTCGCCCGGATCGCCGCTCTGATGGACGCGGTCGTCGGTGACGATCCGGCGGCTCGACGGGACCGGGCCGTGCTGGAGGTGCTCTACGGCACGGGCTGCCGGATCTCGGAGGCGGGTTCGCTGTCGCTGGGTGACGTGGACCTCCACGACGGTCTGGTGCGGGTCACCGGCAAGGGAGCCCGGGAGCGGATCGTGCCCCTCGGCCGGTGCGCGGCCGGCGCGCTGGAGCGCTGGCTCGCGCCGGAGGGCCGGGGCGCGCTGGAGCCGGAGCTCTGGGCCCGCCGGGGCGATGCCGAGGCGGTGTTCCTCAACCAGCGGGGCGGGCGTCTCAGCCGCCAGGGCCTGTGGCTGGTGGTGCGCCGTCACGGCGACGCGGCCGGCATCGGCTCGCTGCTGACTCCCCACGTGCTGCGCCACTCCTGTGCCACCCACATGCTCGACGGCGGGGCCGACATCCGCTTCGTTCAGGAGATGCTCGGCCACGCCTCCATCTCCACCACCCAGATCTACACCCGGGTGTCGACCGAGCGCCTGCGAAGGGTCTACCGGTCCGCCCACCCCCGCGCCGTCGCGCCGGCCTGAGCCGCGCGGATCACCGGCCGCATATTCCGGCGGTTAGGGTCGATAGTCGCCTAAAACCACCGGAAATTGGGAGGAGTGAGGACCGACGGCGCTGCTCGCTGGCCCGACCGCAGGCCGACCCGCCGTCCCGGGCCCGCGCCCGCCGGCTACGGGGACAGCAGGCCGATGTTGGTGCGGGCTCGCTCGAGGGTGACCGCCGCGATGGCCCTGGCCTTGTCGGCGCCGATCGCCAGCAGCCTGGACGTCTCGGCGGGGTCGGCCTCGAGTTCGGCGAAGCGGGCCTGGACGGGGCGCAGCAGCTCGATCACCGCGTCGGCGGTGTCCGACTTGAGGGGCCCGTACATCGAGTAGCCCTCCGCGGCCTCCTCGGGAGTCTGCCCGGTGGCGGCGCCCAGGATGGACAGCAGGTTCGACACGCCGGGCTTGGCCTTCACGTCGTAGCGGACCTCGGAGCCGCTGTCGGTGACCGCCGACCTGATCTTGCGGACGATGACCGACGGGTCGTCGAGGAGGTCCACGGTGCCGCGGGGCGAGTCCAGCGACTTCGACATCTTGTTGGTGGGGTTCTGCAGGTCCATCACCCGGGCCCCGGCCGCACCGACGACCGCCTCGGGCGGCTTGAAGGTGGGCCCGTAGCGGGAGTTGAACCGGTCCGCGATGTCGCGGGTGAGCTCGATGTGCTGGCGCTGGTCGGCCCCCACCGGGACCTCGTCGGCGTCGTAGAGCAGGATGTCGGCGGCCTGCAGCGCCGGATAGGTGAACAGCCCGGCCGATATGAACTCCTGTTGATGCGACTTGTCCTTGAACTGGGTCATCCGGCTGAGCTCGCCGAACGACACCGTGCACTCCAGCAGCCAGGCGCACTCGGTGTGCTCCCGCACGTGGCTCTGGACGAAGATCGTGCAGACCTCCGGGTCGAGGCCGCCGGCCATGAGCATCTGCGACATGCGGAGGGTCGCCCTGCCGAGCTCGCCGGGCTTCTGCGGCACGGTGACCGCGTGGAGGTCGACCACGGGGTGGAAGGCGTCGGCGGTGTGCTGGATCCTGGCCCAGTTGCGGATCGCCCCCAGGTAGTTGCCTAGGTGCAGATCGCCGCTGGGCTGGATGCCGGAGAGAACTCGGGTCATAGCCGGCCAGCGTACGGGGCCGTGCCTGCGGGCCGTCGTCGCGGCGATGATCCCGGCCCGGTCGCCGGCCCTGCGGCGGGTAGTGTCGCGTCGATGGCATACGAGGTGTCCACCGCCGTCTACAGCGGGCCGTTCGACCTGCTGCTGCAGCTCATCCTGCGCGAGCAGGTGGAGATCTACGACGTTCCGATCGCCCGGATCACCGACGCCTTCCTGGCCGAGATCGACCGGATGCCCGAGTGCGACCTGGAGGAGGCCACCGAGTTCCTGCTGATCGCCGCGACCCTGGTGGACATGAAGGTCAAGCGGCTGCTGCCCACCGACACCGTGGTCGAGCTCGACGACGAGCTGGACGGCATCTCCGAGCGGGACCTGCTGGTGGCCCGGCTGTCGGAGTGCGCCATGTTCCGGCATGCGTCGGAGAGGCTGCGCCACATGTTGGCGGTCGCGGCCCTCAGCCGGCCTCGCCGGGTGGGCGCCACCGAGGAGCGCTGGCTGCTGCTGGCTCCGTCCCTCCTCGAGTCGGTGTCGCCCGCCGAGGTGCGGGCCGCCTGCCTGCGGGCCGCGGCTCCCGCTCCCACCCCCCGGGTCGACACCACCCACATCACGCCGATCTCGGTGACGGTGGGCGACGCCATCGCCGAGCTGGTCGAGGAGCTGGCCAGAGCCAGGCGGGTGACCTTCCGCGGTCTCACCTCCGGCATCGACGACCGCCTCGGACTGGTGGTGCGCTTCCTCGCGGTGCTGGAACTGGTCAAGCAGGGACTGGCCGATGTCGAGCAGGCCACCACGTTCGGCGACATCGTCGTGGTGTGGACCGGCGGCGACGACCGCGAGGTCCGCCAGGCCGCCATCGCGGGCGCGGGCGTCTACGAGGGCTGAGGACCGGATCCTGATGAGCGAACTCGCCCGCGCCGACGCCACCGGAGAATCGCCGATCACGGCCGCGCTCGAGGCCGTGCTGCTGCTGGCGGAGGAGCCGGTGTCAGAGGCCGTGCTGGCCGCGGTGCTGGAGACCTCGGCCGAGCGGGTGCGGGCCGCCTGCGAAGCGCTCGCGCAGGAGTACGAGTCCCAGGGCCGGGGCTTCGTGCTGGCCAGGGTGGCCGGCGGCTACCGCTTCCAGACCGCTCCCGCCCAGGACGCCTACGTGGAGCGGTTCGTGCGCGAGGGCCACAGTGGCCGGCTCTCGGCCGCCGCGCTCGAGACGCTGGCCGTGGTCGCCTACAAGCAGCCGGTGTCGCGCCATCAGGTCGCCGAGATCAGGGGAGTGAACGTCGACGGGGTCATGCGGACACTCAGGCGCCGCGGCTACATCGACGAGATCGCCCGAGCCCCGGGCCCCGGCCAGGCGGTGCTGTTCGGGACGACGTCGCAGTTCCTCGAGCACCTGGGGGTGGACTCCCTCGACGACCTGCCCGCTCTGAGCGAGTTCGTGCCGGACGCGGCCGAGGTGGAGGCCATGGAGAGCCGCCTGCGGCTGGTGCCCGAGCCCAGCGGACCGGATCCGGCCGGGCCCGGCGACGGCGACCAGTGACGTCTCGGGGCGGCTGGTTCGGCCCGGCGACGGCGACCAGTGACGTCTTGGACGGCTGAGGCGGGCCGGTGAGCGCCGGCGAGGGTGAGCGGCTCCAGAAAGTCCTGGCCCGATGCGGGGTCGGCAGCCGCCGGGCCTGCGAGTCGCTCATCGCCGACGGGCGGGTGCGCGTCGACGGCGCGGTCGCCCGGCTCGGGGACCGCATCGATGCGGCCCGGTCCGCGGTGGAGGTGGACGGGACAGCCGTCGGGGTGCGGCCCGACCTGGTCCATTACCTGCTCAACAAGCCCCGCGGCGTGGTCACGACCGCGCACGACCCCCAGGGCCGGCCCACCGTCACGAGCCTCGTGCCCACCGAGCCGCGCGTCTTCCCCGTCGGGCGCCTCGACCTCCAGACCGAGGGCTTGCTGCTCCTCACCAATGACGGTGACCTGGCCCACCGGCTCACCCACCCGTCGTTCGGTATCGAGAAGGAGTACCTGGCTCACGTGTCCGGTTCGCCCCGCCCCGCCGCGGTGCGGGCCCTGCGCCAGGGCGTGGAACTCGATGACGGGCCCACCGCGCCGGCAAGGGTCGCCCTGGTCGAGCCGGACGTGCTGCGCATCACTGTGCGCGAGGGCCGCAACCGGCTGGTGCGCCGGATGTGTGAGGAGGTGGGTCATCCCGTCCGCCGCCTCGTCCGGACCCGGATCGGGCCGCTGGCCGACCGGCGCCTGCAGCCGGGCCGTTGGCGGTCCCTGACCCTCGCGGAGGCGAGGTCGCTCGAGAAGGCCGCCGCAGGCGGGTCGTCGGCCGAGGCTGGGCGGTCGCACCGGTAGCATCGCCGTCCATGGCCCCGACTCGCGACGGCCTGAGCCGGGCGGCTCAGTTTGTGGAGGCTTGGTGGTCGCGTCCGTGGATGGTGAGTGCGGTGAGGTGGTCGAGGGGGCTGTAGTCGGTGATGTGGTTGCCGCCGATGTGGAGGTCCTGGAGTTTGGTGAGCCCGGTGAGGGGTTCGAGGCTGGTGATGTTGTTGTCTCGCAGGTCGAGGTGTGTGAGCCCGGTGAGCCCTGCGAGGGGTTCGAGGTCTGCGATGTTGTTGTGGCGCAGGTGCAGTTGGGTGAGCGCGGTGAGTTCTTTGAGGGGTTCGAGGTCGGCGATGTTGTTGGTGGTGAGGCGCAGGTGGTGCAGTCTGCGCAGCCCGGCGAGGTCGGTGAGGTCGGCGATGTTGTTGGCTGACAGGTACAGCGACTCGAGCCCGGTGAGCGCCGCGAGGGGTTCGAGGTCGGCGATGTTGTTGCCGACGAGCCCGAGGGAGCTGAGCCCTCTGAGCGCTGTGAGCGGGGCGAGGTCTGTGATGTTGTTGAAGTCGACGAACAGCGTGTCGAGTCCTTCCAGCGCGGGGAGGCCGTCGAGGCCGGTGAGGCTGTTGTGGTGCAGGTTGAGGCGTCGCAGCGACTTCAGGGCGCGCAGCTCGGAGAGGTCGCCGAGCTCGACGGCTGTGATGTCGAGGCGTTCGATGGCTGCGACCTCGTCGGCGTCGAGGGCCTCGCCGGGGGCTCTGCCTGTCGCGGCCAGCAGCACCGACCGCAGACCCGGATCGCTGATGTGGATCGTCGCCACCCGCTGGGGCTCGCGGTGAACGGTCGCTTCGGGCGCGGCGGCCGCGTCGAGGGGCGCAACATCAGAGACCAGGTTGTGGCGCGCATCGAGATAGCCGAGGGCGCCAAGGCGCGGCACCCGGTAGGGGCCGGCGATGTCGTTGCCGTCGATCCACAGCACCCCCAGCCCGCCGAGGGCCGCCAGAGCTGAGGCGTCGACGATGTCGTTGTCGAACACATACAGCACCTCCAAACCGGTCAGGCCCGCCAACGGCGCGACATCGGCGATGCTGTTGTCGCCGAGCCCAAGCACAGCGAGACTCGTGAGCCCAGACAGCGCCGAGACGTCTGTTATGTCGTTGTGGTCCAGATACAGCGCGGTGAGCCTGCTCAAGTTGGCCAGAGGCGCCAAGTCGGTGATCTGGTTGTCGTAGAGGTGGAGCCGCTCGAGGCTGGAGAGGCCCCGCAGCGGCCCGAGCCCGGTGATCTGGTTGCGGGCCAGGCCCAGCGCGCGGAGATTGCCAAGGCACGAGAGCGGTGACAGCTGGGTGACGCTTTGGCTGTACAGGTCGAGGGTTGTCATGTTCACGGCATGCTCTAGGCCCGAGAGGTCCGACACCCGTTGTCTCGTCTGGGCCTCAGCCAGTGACAGGGAAGTGATCTGCGCCATGTCGGCCCCGGTGATCTCCGCGCCCGGGGCCTTGCCGAGCTCGCGCTCGATGGCAGCTCTGAGAGTGCCGTCCAGAATCGTGACCGCGGTCGTGCTGGGCTGGCCGCCGGACGCGGCCGGGCAGGCGGGCGGGTTGGCGCCGGCCTCGCTGGGGGTTGTCTGGGCGCCGGCCCGGGTCGAGTCTGCCTCCGAGGCTCCCCCGCCGGCGGAGGCGCCCCTGGGCGGGTTGTCGCCGGCGGATGTCGCCGGTTGTAGACCGGCCCTCACGAACAGGTCGTCGGAGCGGACCTCTGCGGATGTTGCGAAGCCATGCCGGCTGCTTGAATCCTGACGCGCCTGACGCTCGATGGTGACGCGGTAGGTGATGGACAAGGCAGGGTTGATCGCGCTCGTGACCGTCACGTCGGCCGTGAAGGGGCCGGGAGCAACCAGCAGGCGCGACACTGCACCCCAACACTGCACGGTGCCGTCGGGCCGAAGGCCGCACGAGTGAGTCCTGCCAGCGGTCACCGCGCTGAACCGCCCCGCGGGCGCACCAGACTGGCCGTCGTCGTCGCTGCCCCAGCAGACAACCGTGCCGCCGGGCCTCAAGCCGCACGAATGGTGCCATCCCGCGCTGACCGATCCGAACTGCCCCGAGGGCGCGTCGCTCTGCCCGTGCACGTTGTCGCCCCAGCACTGCGCGGTGCCGTCAGTCTTGATCCCGCATGTGTGGCCCCACCCCGCGCTGATCGATCTGAAGGATCCCGAGGGTGCTCCAGTTCGGCCCGAAGCGCTGCTGCCCCAGCACTCGACGCTGCCGCCAAGCCTGAGTCCGCACGAATGTGCGCTGCCCGCAGCCACCGCGCTGAACACTCCACCAGGGGCGTCACTCTGCCCGAAATAGTTCCACCCCCAGCACTGGGCAGTCCCATCAGTCTTGACGCCGCAGGTATGCACCACCCCGGCGTCGACAGCCGAGAAGGACCCCGCGGGAATGTCGGTCTGGCCGCCCAAGTTCCATCCCCAGCACGACCAAGCGCCCTGGGCGCTCAACCCGCAGGAGTGATATCCCCCGGAGGTCACCGCGGTGAGCGCCCCGGCGGGCGCGTCGGTCTCACCGTTGTCGTTGTCGCCCCAGCACATGATCGTGCCGCCGGTCCTGAGCCCGCACGAATGGGTCCACCCCGCATCCACAGAAGCGAACCCGCCGACACGAAGCGACAACTGGTGCCCAAACACGGCAGCGTCGGCATCCTCGGGCGACACGACCGCGCTGCCGCCCACAGCCGTGAAGTCCACAGTCGCCTCCGCCACGTCGTCAGACACCACCACCCTGTAGTTCGTATACTCGGAAGCGAACCTCGGGTTCAGAAAGAGCGGCACACACGCCCCCGTGCAGCCAGACCCCGCCGTGGACAAGTTCAGCGACACCAGCCGCGGCCGCTCCGCCACAACACGGATCCGGTAGGTGCGCGACTCCCCGAACCCGAACAGCGCCCGCACCGTGACGGTTATCGTGTCGCCGTCGGTGAGGCCTGTTGGCGCGGTGCGGCTCACCGCTTCGCAGGTCCGGCGCCTGCCGGAGCCCGCGCAGATGCGGCTGCGGGTCTCGTCGCCGGTGCTGACCGACGCGCGCAGGCTGGCGCGGCTCTCGCTGGTAATGACGGTGTAGTCGGTGATGTCGGGGTGGAAGCGCCCTGCCAGCAGGTCGGTGCCGCCCGCGGTCAAAGACAGGCTGTTGAGCCGCGCCTGCTGGGGTGCTTGGCCATCGCTGTTGTCGCCCCAGCACACGACCCTCGCATACACGCTCAGCGCGCAGCTGTGGCGGCCGCCCGCGGCCACCTGCAGATACTGGCCCGCCGGCGCGGCGAGGCGCCCGTTGGTGCTGTCGCCCCAACAGCGCAGACCCCGGCCCCGGCCCGCGGATATCGCGCACATGTGATGTGAGCCCGCGTCCAGCGCGGTGAAGCTGCCCGCTGGAGCGTCGAGCACGCCGCGGCTGTTCGAACCGAAGCAATGAAGCGTGTCGTCAGAGCCGATCACACAAGTGTTGACCGCGCCCGCGGCGATCTGTCGCGCCCCGACAAGCGAGCCGCTCGGCGGCAGCCGGCCCCCCTGGTCCTCGCCCCAACACGCCTGAACCGTCAGCTCCCGCACCAACTCCAGCGCGCAGGTGTGCTCCCCGCCGGCCGCTATCGCCGTCACATACCCACCAGACGACTGGCCGAACCCGGCCACCGGCGCGTCGGTCTGCCCGGAGCTGTCGTCGCCCCAGCACACCACCCGGCCATCAGGACGCACCCCGCACACATGGCGGTCCCCCACAGCCACCATCTCGAAACGGCCCTCGGGAGCGGTCGCCCCCTGCGGGTCGAGCACCCGAGCACCGGCCACATCAGAAGTGATCTCATCCGGCACGTCGCCCCAGCACACCACCGCCGAATCGACGAGGCGCACCCCACAGACGAAATCGCCCCCAGCAGGCGACGACAACGACGCGAACGCCACATCAGGGGTCTCGTCCACAACCGCGTCAAGACCCCAGCACACCACCGCGCCACTGGCCCGCAACCCGCAACTATGGCGGCCCCCCGCCGACAACGCCCGGAACGCCCCCGCCGCCCCCACAGGCTCCAACGCCCCCACCAGCGCGCCCAACCTGGTAACCGCCGCGGCCGGATCCACGATCCCGCGCCCGTACTCCGCTGTGGGCGCCTGCTGATGGGGCTCCAACATGACGGCGTCGTCGCCGTCTCGGCCCCTGGGAGTCCACTTGAGGCGGATCGCGGGATTCTCAGGGCGGAAAGGCCCAATATCCTCAGGGTGACGAGGCGGAAGCGGCGGCCTCAACGCCGACTGCTCCAACGCCCGCCGCACCTGACCCACAGACGCCTGCGGATAACGGTTCAACAAATGAGCCACCACCCCCGACACAAACGCCGCCGCCGCCGACGTCTTCCCAGATTCTTGCACGCAGTGCGTGCCAGTGCATGACGCTCGCGTCGTGAGTATGTCGTCGCCGGGCGCGGCCACATCCACATGCTCGTTGGCCGTGCTGGAATCGACCCGTGCTCCGGCGCTATTGATGCTGGCCACGGCGATCACATCGTCATAGAGAGCCGGTCTCTCCGCCGCATCCTGCTCAGAGCAGTCCTCCTTCTGCTTAGCCGTAAGGTCTTTGCCGTCTGCGGCACCGCAGTTGCCTGCGGAGGTGACCGCGACCACTCCCAGCATCGCCGCGGCCCGCAGCACGAGTTCATAGGTGTCTTTGGAGGGGATGCCGACACCGCCAGCCACGATGTCGGGGCTGTCACGGCGAGCAGTGCCGGTAAACGACATGTTGATCACCCGCGCGCCGCGGTTGACGGCCTCCGCGATGGCCGCTGGCGCAGTCATCGGGGCAAGCCGCATGTCGGGGTCGGAGCAGTCCGTGTCTTCAGGGTCCAAACTGAGGCGAGCCATCCTCAAAGGCAGGATCTTGGCTTTTGGCGCGACGCCGGCCACGTGGCCGCCGCCGAGCTTCGCGGCGATGATGCCGGCCATCTGGGTTCCGTGGCCGTTATTGTCGGTAGTATGGCAGCCGCCGGGGCTGTCGGCGGCCACATTGTCATCGAGGTCTGGGTGGGTGGTGTCCACGCCGGTGTCGAGCACCGCCACGACCACTTGGCGATCCGGGTCGTCGTTCCAGCCGTCCCACAAGGCCTGCATCGTCGGCTGCGGCAGATGCCACTGCTCTCCGTCGGTGCGGCCGCTGTCGTTGTGGTGGCCGCCGGTGTGGGTGTGGGCGCCGGTGTTGTCAGCGAGGGCGAGCCCCCGTGCCGGCTCTCCGACCGCGTGGACGCTGGCATCTGTGGCTAGCAGATCGCGAACCTGCGCCACGGTGCGGCCCGCCAGCGCGACATACTCCACGATCAGGCAGCCGCCTGAGACGCGGGCCACCTCGGCCACCGTCAACTCGGCGTCGGGGTCGTCGA
>Ga0209022_1002823_pt1 | contig 13360 bp, 9 predicted proteins | sample PinacodermPK_FD_187300 | JGI IMG/M metagenome (GOLD analysis project Ga0209022, IMG submission 187300) | Host-associated microbial community of the marine sponge Aplysina aerophoba from Gulf of Piran - sponge pinacoderm, lysed by proteinase... | ecosystem: Host-associated > Porifera > Sponge >...
GCCCAGAGTGTGCACGGCATCGACCGACAGCCGGCTAATCCCGGCGTTTGCGAGGAGGCCTCCGAGATTCGCCAACCCGGCCAGAACCGGCAGCAGCGGCAGGCCGTGATCCAATGGTATTCGGTTAAACAAGATCTTTCTAATTTTTTCATTTCCGGTCAAAACAGCGATCTGTAAATTTGACATCCGATGTCGCGAAGTAACAAAAACACGACGATTATCTGCCGCCTTTTACCAATGCACTGAAATTTTCGCGCAAAATTTGACTCGGAAGACACCGATCGCGTTACCGTTTTCACTTAACCGAATGCCATTGGGCCGTGATCCCCCTGGTGCAGCCACAGGAGAAGCTTGGCCGCCGCCGTGTTCTTCGCCGAGAGGTCGAGGTTCTGGGCCTCGTCGATCATTAATACCACCGCCCGGTTTCGCGGAATCTGAAGCTCCTCCGGAGACGAAGGGGAACTCCGACCCATATTCTGGCCGGCGCCCATCACCGACATGTCTTCGATTCTGGAAAGAAGCCCTTTCGCCGTGCCTAGGAGCGAGCTCGGAAGGCCGTTTCCGATCGCGGTTGCGAACGCCCCGGGTTCGTCGAGGGCATGAATTGGGATTTTGACCGGAATCGGGGCCGGTTCGATCGCGCCGCGGCACTTTAGCCAGATTTGTTCAAGATGCTGGAGCAGCGAAGACTTCCCGGCGCCGGGCGCGCCTTGAATTACTCGAGTTGCGCCCCTTCGACCCGTCCATTGCGAATGCTCGGTATCTCCGCCCGCTACTATTCGCCGACATGCCGCCTCGATGTTCGAGATTACTTCGTTCCGACCGGCGAAAAAGGGTGTCCATTCTCGATCGTCGCTTTGCGCGAACTCGCGCAATTTCTCGGTTCGCGTCTTATTTATTGCCATGGCCTCGGAAGTTCAGTTAGTTGCGACGTATCGTAGCATCGACCCTCGAAATCCGCCAAAAGGGTTTTGAGCCGACGTCGGCAACTTTTCCCGTTCCGCTATTTTTCGCCCGGGCAGGATACGGCGGCCATGCGCACGCCTGCCGTCGCCAAGGCCCGGTGGGGAAATCGACGGTCCCGCCTTGACGCATTCCGAACAGGCAACTTGCGGCCGGAAATCACGGCTCAAGGGAAGGATCTTCGTTGCGGGTCGGTTTTGCCGAGGACTTGCCGGGACGCGGCGGCGATGGGTCGCGAACATTGGCGGTAGTCAATATCTCTTTTAGTTCCGCGGACGCATATCTAGGTAGAAGTTCGATTGGTCGCCTGCCCTTCAGATCGGTGGCTTCGGGATTGGCCCCGGCCTTAAGCAGCATTTCCGCAATATCGGTCCAGCCGCACTCGGCCGCGATGTGCAGGGGTGTCCGTTGGCGTATGTCTGCTGCGTTGGGGTCTCTGCCGCGCATCAAGGCAATTTTCATGCCGGCGGCGCTTCCAGAAAGTGCCAGCAGATGAAGACTGGATCCGGAACTGGCGACGACGAAGTTTTCGAGCGACGCAATCGGAATGCCAAATTCTCCGGTCGCGTTCCTCTGCAGCAAACCCTTTTCCGCCAATCTTTCGAATAGCTTCTCCGCATCCATGCCGTCAGGAAATCGGAAAGCTCGACCTCCTCGGCGAGCATCGTGTTCCGAATCAATCGCATCCTCATACTGGTCGCGCCTGCCCGTCGGACCGACGCTGTCCAGCACCCGCGCCACCAATTCAATCGGAAGCGAGTCGGTTCTGGCAACGTTGTAGGCCGAGCGCATTCGCGCCTCCTCGCGCCGGAATGCGCCGCCGTCGACCGCCTCGAGCCGGAGTACCGCGTCCGCCAGGCTTGCCGAAAGTGCGCGGAAGCAGTGGTGAAGGTGCACCGGCCAGCCTTCCGAATGGAGGAATATGTTTTCGCTCCACGTATTTCGTAATTCCGACGGCGAAATCCCGAAATAGTCGAAAAACCGATCGGCCGATAATCGGGTCTCGTCCCTGGAGAGGCAGCCCAGCGTGTGCACGGCATCGACCGACAGCCGGCTGATCCCGGCGTTTGCGAGGAGGCCTTCGAGATTCGCCAGCCCGGCCAGAACCGGCAGCAGCGGCAGGCCGTGATCCCCCTGGTGCAGCCACAGGAGAAGATTGACCGCCGCTGTGTTCTTTGCCGAGAGGTCGAGGTTCTGGGCCTCGTCGATCATCAATACCACCGCCCGGTTTCGCGGAATCTGAAGCTCCTCCGGAGACGAAGGGGAACTCCGACCCATATTCAGGCCGGCGCCCATCACCGACATGCCTTCGATTCTGGAAAGAAGCCCTTTCGCCGTGCCTAGGAGCGAACTCGGAAGGCCGTTTCCGATCGCGGTTGCGAACGCCCCGGGTTCGTCGAGGGCATGAATTGGGATTTTGACCGGAATCGGTGCCGGTTCGTTTGCGCCGCGGCGCTTTAGCCAGATATGTTCGAGATGCTGGAGCAGCGAAGACTTCCCGGCGCCGGGCGCGCCTTGAATTACTCGAGTTGCGCCCCTTCGACCCGTCCATTGCGAATGTTCGGCGTCTCCGCCTGCAACCGTTCGTAGGCACGCCGCCTCGATATTCGAAATTACTTCGTTCCGACCGGCGAAAAAGGGTGTCCATTCTCGATCGTCGCTTTGCGCGAACTCGCGCAGTTTCTCGTTTCGCGCCGGATTTATTGCCATGGCCTCGGAAATTCAGTTAATTGCGACGCATCATAGTATCGATTCTCGAAATCCGCCAAAATGGTTTTGAGCCGCCGTCGGCAACTTTGACCGTTCAACCGTCTTTCGCTCGGCCAGGATACGACGGGCATGCGACTCTTTATAAAAGCCAAGGCCCTGTTGCAAAATTGCCGGTCTCGCCTTGACGCATTCCGAACCGGCAACTTGCGGCCGATAATCACGGCTCAAGGGAAGGATCGCCGTCGTGGGTCGGTTTCGCCGATGACTTCCGGGCCGAATCGGCGAGGAATCGCGAGCATTGGCGGAAATCAATATCTCTTTGCGTCTCGCGGACGCACATTTCGGCAAGGCTCGATTGATATTCTCACTTTCCGGTCGCGTGCGCAAACGGCCCGAAACAATCGAAAGCATGAAATCGGGATTTTGTCTGGAATAGAAGACAGTTCGATTCTTTGGCGCGCACTCGTCAGATGCGCTGGAGGCGGTGCAAGTGCGAGGTCTTTTCGGCTCCGGGCGCACCTTGGATCAGGTGCTTGGCTCCATCTCCCTACATCCAGTCGATAAATTCACCGAAATCGCCTTTTGCGACTCTCCGGCATGTCTAGTCCAAGCGTTCGCCGGTTTCCGCGTCGAAAACGTGGGCGGCGGAGAAGTTCAGTCGAAACGAGAGCCGGTCGCCTGCGGCAGTATCGAATCGGCCCCGGATCAAAATTGTAATTTCACCGTCCGGCGCAGACGCCACGATGTGCGTGTCGAGACCGGTAACTTCGACAAGGACCACTTCGGCCGAAATCTCTCCGAAGGACCCGCCGCCGTCGGAATTCGGATCTAATCCCGGCAATGAAATGTGCTCGGGCCTTATTCCTAGAAAGCATTCCCGACCCGGACCGACCTTGCTCGCGCCCGGCAGCGTCCCCGGAGGAACCGGGATCGGAGTTCCGTTCCGAGGGACAAAGCAAAGACGCCCGCGGTCCTGCTCGAAGGTTCCGCCAATGAGGTTCATGGTGGGCGAACCGATGAATCCCGCCACGAAGATATTCGTCGGCCTGTCGTAGAGTTCAAGCGGCGTGCCGACTTGCTCGACCCTGCCTTCGCGCAAAATGACGACCTGCTCGGCCATCGTCATCGCCTCGACCTGGTCGTGCGTAACGAAAATCATGGTCGTGCCCAAGCGCTGATGCAGCCGCTTGATCTCCGCCCGCATCTGAACGCGAAGCTTGGCGTCGAGATTTGAAAGCGGTTCGTCAAAGAGAAACACTTTCGGGTTGCGGACTATCGCCCGGCCCATCGCCACCCTCTGGCGCTGGCCGCCCGACAGATGCCGCGGATACCGATCCAGCAGGCTTTCGAGTCCGAGAATGCGCGCCGCCTCCCACATGCGGTCATTGCTTTCGGCGCGAGTGCGCCGCGCCATCCGCAAAGTGAACAGCATGTTTTCCGCAACCGTCATATGCGGATAGAGCGCGTAGTTCTGAAATACCATCGCCACGTCGCGATCTTTCGGAGCGAGGTCGTTCACCGCCTTGCCGTCAATGTAAATCTCGCCGTAGTCTATGTGCTCCAGACCGGCGATCATGCGGAGCAAGGTGGACTTGCCGCAGCCCGACGGACCGATCAGCGCCACGAAACGCCCTGCCGGCACTTCGAATTCGATATCGCGCAGCACGGCATCCCTGCCGAAATCCTTGCCGACCGAATTGAATACGACTTGTACCATTGATGCCTCGCTCGCCTATCCAGTATCCATTGCGGAAGAAGGAACTGGCGCCGAGATCCCCTCGACTTCTCCTTCCGCTCGCAGACCGCTTAGCCGGAATGACGTATCCAGCGCGCACGACAGCGGCGTGTCGGGCGGGATAATTCCAAGCCTTCGATAGGCGCGCAGATTGTCCGCCCATCGTTCGCGATCTATTGAACCGATTTGCTCCGCGCCCTCTCCTCCGGCCACAAGCCGCCGAACGAGGCCGAGCGCCGTTTTTTCTCGTTCCAGATCTCCCATCGGCTCTCCGACGCGGCGAATCGAGGCTGCGGCTTCGTCGAAATCCTTCAGGCAAGCGCGCCAGCCCGCGAACGATGCCTGAAGAAACCGTTCGTACGCCTGGCGTTGCGCGGCGAGGGCCTCATCCGTCGCGAAGACGACTTGCGCATAGGGATGCAGCTTCGGATGCCGAAGCGAAAACGTCGAAACCGACACGCCGTTGGCAGCCAATTCGAGAGGTTCGGAGACCGCATATCCCTGAACGGCGTCGAAGCGTCGCGCCAGCAGATTATCCAGATCGTATGCAACCTCGACAAGCTCCAGCTCGCTCCGGTCGATTCCGTGAAGCTCCAGCATTCCTTCGAGTATTTTAATGCCGTCGCAGTGCATGGCGACACGTTTGCCGCGCAGGTCGGCAATGGATCGAATCCCCGATTCCGATCGGCTCATCACGACCAAGGGAGTTTGCCTGAACATCGCCGCCAAGGCGCTGACCCTTGCATGCCCGCAAGCACTCGCGGACACAACGAGATTGTCTTCGGCCGAACCTGCGCATAGCCCGCCTTCGGCGACCGTTTCCACGATGCCGCGTCCGTTTTCGACCCAAGGGACCAGCGTAACGCTCAGGCCGGCTTCCCGGTACAGCCCGCGATCAAGCGCCCAGCAAATGCCGGCAAATTGGACGTTTGGCAGCCAGTCGAGAAAAAACGTAAATTCTTGACGCATTCAAATCCCCGCTTGCTTGACCGGCGGAGCGGTCAATTCGGACTCGGACGCCGGCCTCATATGAACCGATCCGGGTCGACCGTGTCGATATACTCGATCCGCATTTCGGGAAGTCGGGATTTCAGCCATTCGCAGCAAGCCTGCATGCCCGGCGTTTCCGTGGCGCAATGTCCGGCCGTGATCATCGCCAGCCCGCAGTCGCGCGCGAATTCCAGGTCTCGCCACTCAATCACTTCACCGGTTAGCGCGGCATCGCAGCCGTGCTTCGTCGCGCGCGTCACGATGTCGATGGCCCCGGGGCTTCCCCAATCAAGCGATATCTTGCGAACCGGCATCTTGGGGTCGCCGCAGTAGCGAATTCCGGACTTGCCGAGCCGCTTGGCAATGTGGGCCGCTATGTCCTCAAGCGTTGCGACCGGAGGCGCAAAAATGTAGTCGGGCGATACTTGGACGTCGCCCCAGCCGAGTGCTTCTGCGAGCGCATAGCCCATCCCGTACTTCGGGAACTGATCCCAGCCGTCGTGAAAGCGGTGGACAACGAGGTCGTGCTGCTCAATCAATCGCTGTTTTCGCTGCCCCTGCGGGGTTGCCAATTTTTCGGGAAGGTCCAGCGCCGGCGTATGCCGCTCGTCCCCGTAAGGATAGAAGTAGGGATGGTGGTAGAAGACCGGTTCGTGCGCGAGCACGAAATTCAGCCCGCTATCCGCGGCGCGCTCCAGTACATCGATGTTGGGCAGCCAGGTCACGGCTATGCCCTTGATTTCGGCATCGGGGTCGCCGGCCATAATGCCGTCCACTTCGTCCTCGGGGGTATGCGGCGGGGCCTCGCGGGCCAGCCAGCTGTCAAGTTCTGATGCGCGCATGTTCGTTCTCCATCGATTCGAAGTTAGGGTCCTACTCGTAGCCCCCGGCGGCGAAACCGCGCACGAGGTGCTTCTGCAAGACAAGAAAGATTAGAAGTATCGGAACCGTTGCAACCGTGCTGGCCGCCATTAAAAGGCCGAACTTGATATTCTGCCCGCCTCCTGTAAGCGCATCAAGCGTGATCGTAATCGTCCGAAGTCTATCGCTGTTGATCAATACGACCGGGTACAGGTACTCGCCCCAGCAAAGTATAAAGACGAAGATCGCCGTTGAGACAACACCAGGCAAAGCCTGCGGCATCGCGATCAGGAAGAAAGCTTCGAACCGGTTGGCGCCGTCGACGACGGCCGCCTCTTCCATAGTCTTCGGTATCGTCTGGAAACAGGCGCGCATCATCCAAATTCCCAGCGGCAGCGTGAAACTTAGATAGCTGAGGATGAGGCCGGCATGCGTATTGACCAGCCCCGCCATTCGAAGCCCGATGTAGAATGGTATGATCAGCACGATCGACGGAACCATGTAGGCGTAGAGGCTGATCCTCGCGATCCATTCCGCGGTCGGCGTCAAAAACCGGGTCAGGACATAGGCGCTCATGGATGCGAGGATGATCGTGACGAAAGTCACGAAGCAGGAAATCCAGGCGGTGTTGAACAGATGCCATAGAATGCTCGTCTGCTCGAACAGGTCGACGTAGTTCTTGAACGTGACCTCCCGCGGGACAAGCGTTCGCTCGATCGAGATTTCCCGGAAATTCTTGATCGAGGCGGTTACCATCCAGTAGAACGGAAACAGCACAAGAAACAGGAGAAGGACGACCCCTCCGAATACCGTGACGGAACGAATGGCGGAGGTCTTGCGCCTGTTGCGGCGCGGCAGCCGCTTGTGCGCTGGACGAGAAGGCGAAGTCATGACGTGTCGTAAGCTTTGCGCAGCCGCGCGCCGACGCGAAAATGCACTGCCGCCAGCAAGGTCACGAAAACCATCAGCGAAACCGACACGGCCGAAGCATGGCCCATCCGGAACAATCCGAACGCCTCCTTGTAGGCCATGATAGGCAGAACTTCGGTGGCGCCGATAGGGCCGCCTTCCGTCAACAGCCAGATCATGTCGTAGTTTCGGAAGGCCCAAATCGCCCGTATTAGCACGACGACCATCAGAGCGGGTGCGAGAAGCGGCAAAGTCAGATGGATAAAGCGCTTAGCCGGGCCGGCGCCATCAAGCGCGGCCGCTTCGTAGATGCTGTCGGGCACGTTCTGGATCGCGGCGAGAAGAGTGATCGCGGCGAACGGAAACCACGTCCACGCCGATATCAGAACAACTGCCATCATTGCGAATCTTTGATCCCCGAGCCAGGGAACGGAAACGGCTTGCGCGCCGATAAAGCCTAGGAAGTCGTTTAGGATGCCGCGGCCGCTAAAAATGAACTTCCAGATAAATGCCACGACGATCGACGGCACAATGTAAGGAAATATCACGAGCGCCCGGAGGGGTCCGCGTCCCCGGAAGTTGCAGTCCAGCAGGATCGCGATGGCAAGGCCGAATACAGTGGCGACGGCGGTGGAACCGACCGTAAAAACGATGCCGTTCCAAAACGCGAACCAAAAATCGGCATCGGTCAGAAGGTCGATGTAGTTGGATAGTCCGACGAAGCGCCAAGTGCGTATCAGCGTGTTCTGGACAAAAAATCCCAGGCCGAACGTGTAAATGATCGGCAAAGCGATCACGAAGGCGATCACCACGGCAGTCGGGCCGAGAGCCACGTAGTAGAAGATGCGCTCGTCGCGGAATTTCAGGCGAGGAGCGCGTCGGTCGCGCCTTGCGGATTTTGCGGACGAGAAGGCCAATCCGCCGAGCCTCAGGCCGATCGCCCAGGCAAGCCGGGTCTCGGCATATGCGATGCCCCTTGAAGCCTAGCGGTTCTTCCAGCTGGCGGACCGCCGAAATTCCGTGAACTTGCGCTCATGAGATTGCCGCTTTCGACGAAACGAGATTTTCCGGTTGCCGGGCCAAGGACGATTCGCGCAGCGCGGCCGCAATCCGAAATCGCGTCGGACCCCGGCAGCGGCCGGAACGCGGACGGCCGCCCGCGCCATGCATAAGCACATGCCGTCCCGCCGCCGCCAATCAAGCCGGCACGCGGCGAAACCTATTCGAATTGCCGGTTAACCTGGCGTTCCGACCGGGAGGGCGGTTCATGCCCGCCCTCCCGAGACCATTCCGGGACCCTAGCCGCAATAGACGTATGCCGAAAGGAAGCTGGTCCCCGAGGCTACTGAATCGCAGCCTTTTGAGCGTCGAAGTCGGCCTGCAATTCGAGAATCTTCTCCTTGCCCCAGGCGGCGGCTTCTTCCGCGGGAACGTCCTGCAGCAGCACCATCTGGATCATTTGCGGAAGAATGTTCGACGCGTTCAGGGCGCCCGCGTAGTAGTTCGGCGGGTGATCCGGCGATTCCCAGCCAAGAGACCGCCCGTAGGCTACCGCGTCGTAGACGATCATCATGTCGTCAATATGCGACTGGATTAGAGGGTCGTCCATGTACAGCGGGCTGTCGCGGTACGACACGAGCGGCGGCGTGAGATGAACAGGGACCGTACGCAGGAACGGCAGCAGGTATTCCGGCTGCATCATGAAATCCAGGAATTCTTTGCCGAGATCCTTGTTCGGCGCCTCCGACATGATCGCGTGGGATTTCCGGCTGAGTGGCCCGGCGCGCATTTTCCCCATGGGCTGGTGTAGAACCCTGGTGTGCTCGGTCAGCGGTGGATTGTCCCTTGCGGCGTGCACCAGCAGGCGGCCTCCGTACATTGAAATCGCCACCAATTCGGCGGTGAAGGCGTCAATGCTGTCCCACCATTCCCAAGTCGAGCTTTCGGGGGGCGAATACTGGTGGAGCTGCTTCAGGAAATTTAGTGCTTCGATCGACTCGGGGCTGTCGACGATCGGCTTCAAGTCGGTATCGAAAACGAAGCCGCCGTTCTGCCAGAGCAGAACTTCGTAGTGCCACGCGGTCCACTCGCCCGGGCCTGCGGCGATCGCGATGCCGTAGAAATTGTTGTCCGGATCGTTGAGCTGCTGCGCAGCCGACAGAAAGTCCTCCCAAGTCTGTGGCGGCGCGATTCCGGCCTCGTCCAAGACGTCCTTGCGATACCACCACATTTCCGAGGTCAGAGCGTAGGGAATATCCCAGCGCACGCCGTTGTAGGGAATCGACGCCAAGGGCACGACGTCGTCGCCGTATTTTTCGAACCACCATGTTGCCGGCTCGAGAAGACCGAGGTCGGCATAGGTAAGCAATCGCTCAAGCTGCATGGACGCAATTTCCGGAGGCTCGCCGGCTGCGACTCGCACGGCAAGCGCCTCGTCCATGTTGCCCTGGAAATCGAGTTCTATCATCACGCCGGGATTGGCGCTCATGAAGTCGTCGGCGGCAGCCCGGTAGAAGGCTTGGCTTTCCGGCGCGATTTCATCCGACATAAGGTGAACGACACGCTCCTGCGCCAAGCCGGACGTCGCGAAAACAGCCGCAGCGGCCAGCGCAAGAGAACTCGCGAAGTGAATTCGTTTCACGTACATAGTTGCTATCCTCCCAAAATTATATAGTCGGGGCAAAAGTCCGGACATTAATCCAGAATGAGTGTGAAGCACGGGGTTTGGAGTGAATTTGGTTAATGATTATAAACATCCCCACCCTCAGAAGCCCGACCTAGCAAACCTCTACCGAGAAGCATATACCAATACATATCGCATTGGAAGAGGCGGGGGCTAAAAACTGCCAAATCTTCGAACTGCAGGCGCAGGCGGCGAAGCGATCCTGCCGAGGCGGTCGACCGACGGTTGCTCTTGGTGCCGCACCGCTACAGAATGAGTGTTTAAGCACCTCGGTCGACAAGTGGCTTCCGGGATTAAGTTCGCGAATCGGTCGCCTCAAAATTTAGAATCGCTTCACCCATTGGTTCCATGAGGCGCGAGTAAATTCACTTTAAGGTTTTCGCTTCCGCCGATTCCGAAGGCATTGGACGGCGAGCAGTCACCGGCTGCCGCCATCATGGACGCCGCGGGCTGTCGCGGAGTTGCGGGAGGCGCGTTCATCAGCGGACGGGGGAGCAGCAGTTCACCGGCCTCTGTCGCCGTGCGCCGGCGCCCCGGTCCCCGCCGTGGATCACGTTTCCTCGCCACTGCTCGTTAAACCGGATATGCGGAATTCAAGCGCCCGGAATCCATAGAGACCGTGCCTTCGCCTACGGAAGGCTGCCGTTCGTCGACTCGAGGGCGTCCCATTACTGCGGGCCGACCTTGCCGAGTCGGGAGCATTTCCGCCATCCTAACATCTGCCGCCGCCTCGGCAGTTATTCTCCCGCGCAACGCAACAATTTCGCTGGTCGCATGATGGCCGGCGAAGACCAGCCATGTTGAGGGAATCGATCCGGCTGACGAGACCTAGGAGCGGCAAATCAGGCCCTGCTTCTCCATGAAGACTCGATACAAAATTGAATGCATCGCGCGCAGCGCTAATTCAAGCCCGGCGGGCAGGCTGCGGATTGCCAACCTGCATTTGAAGGTCGCCGATCAGCTCGCCGAACGCTTTGAAACCTTCCGCGACCCTGATTGCGGCGAGCATACCATTGATTGGACTGGGGTTGCAGCGAAACGGCTGGCGAGAGGCACGTTTGATTAGCGATCAAAGCCATGCGCCGGCAGAATCTTGAACGCAAAGCCGGCTGCGGCATGGCGGCGACGCGCCGGCCATTTCCCCGAAAAATCCATAATCTGGCTGGATGAAGCGGATGGATGCGACCCGCCGCGGCGATTTAACGGATTGTACATCGAAAAATATCCAGCGCCGGGATTTCCACGGCGTCGGGCATCGAATTCGCGAGCGAAGCCGACGAAATGTCGACCTGCCGAGGGCGGCGATCAGATTTCGCTTTGCCGATTTCCTGCCGCATGCTTATAGTCATCACTGGGCATCCTAAGTTGATGGATTCATAATTCCTGTTTTTCGCGAAGAATTCTCGTAAGGCATCGTATCCTGAGACCGGGGCCGCCTCGATGGATTATCAACGGGGTATTGATTATGTCCGGCGGGAATAAAGCACAGGCGCATCACCTCAAAGTCATCGAGCAGCGAATATTGTGGCTATCCCATTGGATGATCCACTACGCCAACCACATTCGCCCAAATGCCGATAGCATAAAGGTCGGCGGGCACCAGGCTAGTTCGGCTTCCATGGTTTCGATCTTGACGGCTCTCTATTTCTCGGCTCTGAGGCCGGAGGACCGGGTTGCCGTGAAGCCGCACGCAAGTCCGATCTTTCACGCGATGCAATATCTGATGGGCAATCTTCCATTGGAAAAAATGATGAAGTTCCGAGGGTTCGGCGGCGCGCAAAGCTATCCTTCGCGAACAAAGGACGTGGACGATGTCGACTTCTCAACCGGCTCCGTCGGCCTGGGAGCTGCAATCACGCCGTTCGCCTCGCTGGTCCAGGATTACATCGCGGCCAAGGAATGGGGGCGAGGCATGCCCCTCGGCAGGATGGTGGCGCTAGTAGGCGATGCCGAGCTTGACGAGGGCAACGTGTACGAATGCCTTCAGGAGGGGTGGAAGAACGATCTGCGCAATTGCTGGTGGATCATCGACTATAATCGTCAATCGCTTGACGGAGTCGTGCGCGAGGGGCTGTTCGAACGTATCGAGAGCATTTTTGCCACATTGGGATGGGACGTTGTGCGGATCAAATTCGGCGCGCTGCTGCGGGCGGCCTTCGAGGAACCCGGCGGCGAGAGATTGCGCGACTGGATCGATGCATGCCCCAACCAGGAATATTCGGCGCTGACCTTTCAGGGCGGAGCGAACTGGCGGCAGCGATTGATGGACGACCTAGGAGACCAGGGACAGACCACCGCGCTCCTGGACAAGCGGAGCGACGATGAACTTGCCGAGCTGATGGAAAACCTCGGCGGCAACTGCGTGGAGACGATGGCCGATGCCTTCGCCGCAATCGATCACGATCGCCCGACCTGTTTTCTGGCCTACACGATCAAGGGATGGGCGACGCCCATCGCGGGGCACAAGGACAACCACGGCGGGCTGATGAACAAAACGCAGATGGCTGAATGGAAGGCGCATATGGGCGTGGCCGACGGCGAAGAGTGGGAGCCGTTCGCAGGAGTGGAAAATCCTGAGGCGCTGAAGAGCTTCCTCGCCTCGGTGCCTTTTTTCTCCGGCGGCAAAAGGCGCTTTTCCGACTCCAAACTGGCGGTTCCAAGAATTGAGCCTAGCCCGGTTCGCGAAATCTCGACGCAGGCCGCTTTCGGAAAAATTCTGGACAGCCTGTCCAAGGGCGACAGCGATTTGGCGGCGCGCATCCTAGCGACCTCGCCGGACGTAACCGGCACGACGAACCTCGGGCCTTGGGTCAACCGCCGGAAACTCTTCGCGCGCAAGCCATTGTCGGATGCATTCATGACGCATCGCATTCCATCGACTTCAAAGTGGGAGTTTGCTCCCGAAGGCCAGCACATTGAACTGGGCATCGCCGAAATGAACCTGATGCTGCTCCTGGGCGCGGCCGGACTTTCGCACTCTTTGTTCGGATTCCGCCTCATACCTATCGGCACGGTCTACGATCCGTTCGTAATGCGCGGCTTGGACGCCCTGAACTACGCTTGCTATCAAGATGCGCGCTTTCTCCTTGTCGGAACGCCTTCGGGAGTGACGCTCGCACCGGAAGGCGGCGCGCATCAATCCGTGGGCACGCCGCTAATCGGAATGTCCCAGGACGGTCTGGCGGCATTTGAACCAGCCTTTGCCGACGAGCTCGCCGCGATCATGGAATGGGCTTTCGACTATCTGCAGCGCGACGGCGAGGGCGACCCCGACGAGCGCACCTGGCTAAGGGACGAAACCGGCGGATCGGTCTATCTGCGCTTGTCGACCAACCCTGTCGAGCAGCCCGGGAATCGTCGCGACGACGCGTTCCGGCAGGGCACGATAGACGGCGCCTATTGGCTGCGCGAACCGGGGCCGAACTGCGAGGTTGTGATTGCCTACCAGGGAACCATTGCGCCCGAGGCGATCAAGGCGGCGGGCGCGATGGCCGAGGCGAGACGGGATA
>Ga0209022_1002832_pt1 | contig 13331 bp, 13 predicted proteins | sample PinacodermPK_FD_187300 | JGI IMG/M metagenome (GOLD analysis project Ga0209022, IMG submission 187300) | Host-associated microbial community of the marine sponge Aplysina aerophoba from Gulf of Piran - sponge pinacoderm, lysed by proteinase... | ecosystem: Host-associated > Porifera > Sponge >...
TGAACAATATCAAGGGTTTCTCACTCGTAGAGCTGATGGTTGCTGTAGGAATAGTTGGTGTGATGTCATCTGTGGCTGTGCCTAAGTACCAAAAATATAAAGTGAATGCGACACGTGCTGAGGCTCAAGCAACTTTATCAGCCATGTATACATTACAGCAGTTATATTATACAGAAAATGATAAGTATGGAGCGGTTACGTTTCCTACTAGTGGTTTACCTCCTGCAACTACAAATGATATACAATTTCCTGAAAACGCTGCTTATAAATACATATATAAAGCAACACCTTCTGCTCCTACTGGTGTGACTGGTAGTGCTGGCAATGTAATTTTCAAAGGCACAGCAGTAAGTAAAAACACGCTTGGCAGTTGTGCAAAAGCGGCCAAAGATATGTGGTGTATTAATCATGATAAAGTATTGACTAATGACAGTAAATCAGGTGGTAAGGATGAAGCATTATTTAATGGTCCGCCCAATCATACTGCTGCACCATGTGCTGCAGGAGAAGCAGTAGATGGTGGTTGTTGAGGTGATGATACAAAGGTGAAGTGATGGATTTTGTGGTCCCAACTTTGGTGGGGGCATAACTTAAAAACAGACAAAAGTCTTCGTTTCGATAACTCTCCTGGGTTACAAGCCAACCCCTGGTCTTGTTGTTCAAACACCTTCCGAATCGTCTTGCGGCACACTCTTAAGTATCTCGCAATAATCCGCATGGAGTGCCCTTCCTTCTTCATCTGTAAAATCTCTTTTTGCATAATCACACTCGTTCTTTCTTATCCCATAACGTGCCCTTATCTTAAGTGGTTAAAAAGCACACATATAAAGGATAAAAAGGCGCTGTAATCACATACTCAAGAACTACATTTTTTGATAGAAACTTTCACATTACAAGTGGTGGCGTAAAGTGCAATTAATGGGGGAGCAACCTGTAAGAGGATGGGGAGCTTAGGATGGTATTGGACAGATACTATTGAACAATGATTATGAGCTCTGCCTTGATGATATTTATATATAAAATATTCATCAAAAATTAAAATAAAAGATCTCAAAGAGTTAGCTTAACTGATCAATTTGATAATTGAATCATCGTTATGATGGTTAGTTGAAGGCTAAAAATGGAAACTGACAACTACTGATAAGGAAGCATAGAACTTAATTTTTCAAGTATATTATTCTTAGCAATCATCATACTTTCTTAACAACCACCATTTTCTGAATCACTGTCCTTGCATGGAAGAGCAGCCTTTGTTTTATCATTAAGCAATATTTTGTCTTGATTAATACACCATGTGTCTTTTACGCCTGGTGTTTTAACACAACTTCCAAGTACTTTTTTGCTCTCTGCTGTAGCTTTGAAAAATACATTTCCAGCATCTGTATCTGTGGCTGAACCATCAATCTTGGAATATGGCGTTGCTCCATATTTGTATTTATAAGAGTTGTTGTCAGGAAATTGTATATCATTAGGATCAAATTTGGGAGGATCGCTGCTATCGAGCGTAACCGTTCCATATTGATCATTCTCGGTATAATATAACTGCTGCAATGTATACATTGATGATAAACTCGACTGTGCCTCTGCACGTGTCGCATTTACTTTATATTTTTGGTACTTAGGTACAGCCACAGATGACATCACACCAACTATTCCTACAGCAACCATTAGCTCAACAAGTGAGAAACCCTTGATATTATTCATCTTATCCTCTCCTTTAACCCAGATCTAGCATGAGGTCTGGGTCTTACTTGTTCACTAGACAATTGTTCAATGAACAGGCAAATTTGAGAAGAATAGAAAAATTTTAGAGAATTGAATTATAGCTATAAATGAACGATTTTTAGCTATATGATAGAGCATAAAATGATGATGTTAACGGGTTCATTTGAACAGAAAAAAATATTTTTACTGTTACTATTGATCAATGATTATGAGATCTGCTTTGATAATATTTATATATGAAAATATACATCAAAAAATAAAATGAAAAAATCTTAAGGAGTTGGATTGACTGATCAATTTGATAGTTGAATCATCGCCATGATGGTTAGACGAAGGCTTAAGGTGGAAACTGATAACTGACAAGGAAACATAGAACTTTATTTTTCAAGTATATTATTCTTAGTAATCTTCACACTTTCTCAACAACCACCATTATCTAAGTCAATGGCCTTGCATGGATCAACAGCAGCATTTTTATCATTTATCAATACTTTGTCGTGATTAATACACCATTTGTCTTTTACGCCTGCTGATACACAACTTCCAAGTACTTTTTTGCTCTCTGCTGTAGCTTTGAAAAATACATTTCCAGAATTTGGATCTGTGGCTGAACCATCAATCTTGGAATATGGCTCTGCTTTATAATTGTATTTAGAATTGTTGTTAACAGGAAAACTTATTTGATTATTAGGACCTTGAGTAGCTGTAGTACCATCAAATTTCCCATATTGATCATTTTCTGTATAATATAGCTGTTGTAGTGTATACATTGATGATAAACTTGATTGTGCTTCAGCACGTGTCGCATTTACTTTGTATTTCTGGTACTTAGGCACAGCTACAGATGACATCACACCAACTATCCCTACAGCAACCATTAGCTCTACGAGCGAGAAACCCTTGATATTGCTCATCTCATCCTCTCCTTTAACCCAGATCTAGCATGAAATCTGGGTCTTATATGTTCACTAGACAATTGTCCAATGAACAAGCAAATTTGAGGAGAAAAGAAAAATTTTAGAAAACTGAATTACAGCTATAAATGAACGATTTTTAGCCATATGATGGGGCATAGAACGATGATATCAACAGGTTCATTAGTGCTGCAAAAAATATTTCTTATTATTACTATTGATCAATGACTATAAGCTCTATCTTGATGACATTTATATGTAAAAATATTCATAAAAATCAGAATGGGAAGATCATCTCAAGAAGTTGGTTTGACTGATCAACTTGGTAGTTAAATGATTGCTATAATCATGAGATGATGCCATAAAGATAACATGATACATTTTGCAGTCCATTTAAGTAATAAATTGGTCCCATATTGAAGGCTGGCTTCTGAGGATCCGTATGAGGTGGTGGCATAAAGTGTAAAATTATATCGTCATACTACATCAACAACCACCATCCACTGCATCACCAGTAGCAGTGTTGACACATGGTGCTTCTGCATCTCCAGGCTTATTGGCTAATTTTTTGTTATGATTGATACACCATTTATCTATTGCTCCAGCTGTTTTAACGCAGCTTCCAAGTACTTGATTGCTCACAGCCGTGCCTTTGAATTCTGTGTTATCGGTTCCACTAGGCGCTGCTTCATACTTGTATTTATAATCACCGTTAACAGGAAAACCTATTTCATTACCAGCACCTTGCGCAGCTGTAGTTCCATCAAATACCCCGTATTGATCATTTTCTGTATAATATAACTGCTGCAATGTATACATTGATGATAAACTCGATTGTGCCTCTGCACGTGTCGCATTTACTTTGTATTTCTGGTACTTAGGCACTGCCACAGATGACATCACACCAACTATTCCTACAGCAACCATTAGCTCTACGAGTGAGAAACCTGTGGTATTATGCATCTCTTTTCCCCTTTAATGCCAGACATCACGAACAATCTGGATTTTGCTTTTTTACTAGACTATGAGCTATCTTAAAATTACACTTTTTCAACAACCACCATATTTTGAATCACCAGCAGCACATGGATTAGCAGCCTTTCCATCATTCTTCAATACTTTGTCTTGATTAATACACCATGTATCTTTATCACCAGGGCTAACCTCTTTTGCACAACTGCCAAGCTTCTTCTTACTTACTGCTGTGCCTTTAAAAAATACACCCGCAGCGGTAGCACTTACTGCTCCACGAGCAGCAGTTGAATATGGCGTTGCTGTATACTGGTATTTATAATCGCTGTTATTGGGAAACTCTATGTCATTTGTAACCACACTTGGAGGTGAAGTGGTATAATTAAATGCAACCGTTCCATATTTATCATTCTCGGTATAATATAACTGCTGCAATGTATACATTGAGGATAAACTCGACTGTGCCTCAGCACGTGATGCATTTACTTTGTACTTTTGGTACTTAGGTACAGCCACAGATGACATCACACCAACTATTCCCACAGCAACCATAAGCTCTACGAGTGAGAAACCCTTGATATTACTCATCTTATCCTCTCCTTTAACCCAGATCTAGCATGAGATCTGGGTTTTCTTTGTTCACTAGACAATTGTCTAATGAACAAGCAAATTTGAGAATAATAGAAAAATTTCAAAAAACTGAATTATAGCTATAAATGAACCTACTTTATCTCACTCTTAGAGTAGAGAATAATGTGAAACATAGGTCCATTAGTAACGCAAAAAATAAGCATTATCTCAGGTAATTGTATCTGGTTTTCTCTTTTATTTTTTGGGTAATTTCACACCCAAAGTTTTTTTTTATTATTACCTATCTCTTCTATATGCTTTTTAAAATCTAGAGCAAACCGAGCTTTTTTACTTACCACCAGGACGAGATGCAGCACTCCTTTTTCCACATCGGCTGCCATCTTTTGCTCTATCAGAAGGATAGCGGCATCTTCCTGATGATTTGGTAGTGGAACTACTTTTGTAGCTGCTGCTTGTGGGCTGTTTGTAGCTGTTGACTGTGGATTTTTTGGTTGATTTAATACGGGCTTTACAAAGATTTGTTCGTATGTCCCATCGCTCTCCAGCTTTACAATCTCCTGGAATGACTTCGTGGCTACAGTCTGCCATAGCATCGGTACTACTGCTTCCTAGGAGGATGCTTATAAAAAATATAATCAGAGTTTTTGATATAAAAATATTAAAGCAACGATGATATAGATAGAGGTTGATCATATTGTTTCCTTATCATGCAATAGTGAGCACTTTACTCTCTTTTGCATGAAGTATTTAATGTATTCGAGGGTTATGTTTAAGTTTTTAAGATCTCGGTCTTGTATTCGTTCATCGATTTATTCAAATATGACTTTAGTGTAAAGAAATTTATGCAGATTGGACCTACCCACAAAATATCTGGTGAGCAGCGATGGTTTTTAGTGAGCTAAAGACATAAAGATTAAATGATGTGATAGATATCGAAACCCAATTTTGACGCTTTTGGTGACCAGTGACACTTTTTGATACTACTACTGGTGTTAGCTTCGCAGTATTCAAATCTAAAGCTAATGCAACAAGCAAGAAAGCCACTGGGTGTTGTTCACCCAGTGGCGAAAACAATCAGTGGTGGCGTTGCTCAAGACTTTATCTTGAGCAACGATGGAGTAGATGGGGATCTTCCATGTAAATTTGCTGAATCAGCCAATGATGGGTGCAATAAGCGATAAGGACACATTCGTAGCACAACAATCATAAGGATCCTCCGAGATAGCAAGAGGACAAACGAGAACATTCAGAGAGCAGAATTAAGCTTTCAAAGTCTTCAAGTATCATGCTATCTGTGTTAGATCATTCTATCTATTTGTAAAATGTTATAGATTTTTGATTGCTGTGCCGACAAGCATAAAGGTATAAGCGCAGTAAGTCACTTTTTTCACAAATTAGGTATCGTTAATATCCATTTTTTCAATACCCAGCTCTTCAGTAAGGCCTGAGCTCAATGAGATAAAAGATGAATAATATCAAAGGATTCTCACTCGTAGAGCTAATGGTTGCTGTGGGTATAGTTGGTGTGATGTCGCTTATGGCAGTACCAAAATATCAGAAATACAAAGTTGATGCATCACGTGCTGAGGCTCAAACAAGCCTTACAACATTGTATACACTGCAGCAACTTCATTATACAGATAAAGGTTATTATGGGGTATTGAACCAGGGAGGAAGAAGAAGAGGAGGAAGAGGAAGAGGAAGAGGAAGAGGAGGAAATGACCTGGGTTTTCCCATTAGTAAAGATCAAAGGTACAAATATAAATCTACAGTGTCCAGCGATCTAAGCGGTCAATATCCAACTCCTGGATCTGGAGCAATATATTTCAAAGCCACAGCTGTGAGCAAGAAAGTGCTGGGAAGTTGTGCTAAAAAGCCCAAAAAAGATATGTGGTGTATTAATCATGATAAAGTGTTGGCTAATAAAAAGAAAGAACCACAAAAACCATGCAAACCAGCTGATGTACAAAATGGTGGCTGTAGTTAAGCATGCTAATAAAGGTACATATAAGATTTAAAAGCAGCAGTGCTTATAAACCAAGCAACTAAGGAGAGTAGTATTTGGTATTATCCTGGGCGTGTTTCTCTATAGATTCAGCAGGATCGAATCGTATCCCATAATTTTTTTGTAACTGTTTGAGATTATCAAGCACACGCTTAGCTCCTGAGGTGTCAATGAAGTGAAAAGGACCACCTAGGAATGGAGGAAAGCCTAAACCAAATACTGCACCTACATCACCATCATAAGGATGATCTAAGACACCACTATCTAAACATCTAGCTGACTCATTAACAAAGATCAAAGAAAGTCTTTCTCGAATCTGAGTAGATGATGGTGTTTTAAGAGATTTAGGACCGCCAAATATTTCATAGATTCGAGGATCTACTCCAGCCTTTTTTAACTTTAATCCATCAGTTGAAGAAGCTTCTTTGTTCTTATTCTTACCTTTCTTTTCATAAAGGTATATCCCCTTAGCTGTCTTACGACCTAAACGCTTTTCATCAAGAAGCTTTTGAATATGAACAGACTTTTTGAGCCGACCAGGAAAAGCCTCTATCATCGTATCCAGTACGTGAGATCCTACATCTATTCCCACCTCATCTAATAAAGTAAAAGGTCCTACAGGGAAACCAAAACCTGTCATCAAGGCATCCACTTGCTCAACCTTAGCTCCCTCTTCTAATAAAGAGATAGCCTCTGCAAGATAAAAAGCTAAGGCTCTAGTGGTATAAAATCCTGGTCCGTCTTTAACCACAATCACTTGCTTACCAAGCTTCTGACCAAGCCTTACTACCCTATGAATAGCTTCATGAGATGATTCAGCGGTGCGAATAACCTCACAGAGTGGCATTTTTTCTGCTGGTGAGAAAAAATGCATCCCCACTATTCTCTCTTTTCTCTGAGATACCTTTGCAATATCAGCAATAGGAATAGCAGAGGTATTACTTGCAAACACCCAATCCTTTGGAGCTCTCTTTTCAAGATCCTGAAGAATACGACGCTTTAACTCCACATCCTCATAAACTGCTTCTATCACCACATCTGTCTTTTCAAAGCCAGTGGAGTCTAGAGAGGGAGATATGCGTGAAAGGCTCTGAGAGGCCTCATATGGCTTCATACGACGACGTTTCGTACGCTTGCGGAAGTATTCATAGGCATACCTCATAGCCTTCCCTAAAGCCTTTGAAGAAGGATCTGAGAGAATAGAGGTGATACGACGTGAAGCACATAGAGTAGCTATGCCAGCACCCATAAAGCCACCACCAATCAAAGTGACAGCATGAGTCTCATGGTTGTCTTTAAGATCATGTGCTATTTCATGATCTTGATCACTGTCTTCTTTGAGATCACTATGATCTTGTTTTAAAGACGCGTAAGGTGTTTTTTTGATGTGAGTGGTAGCATAAAAAAGATGAATCAACGCCTTGCTCTCATGAGTGAGAGCAAGGCGAGCAAAATACTCTGCCTCTTTTTTTAAGCCAAGATTGAGAGGTAATCTATAACCCTCCATCACCGCTTTCAATACATAAATAGGAGCTGGGTAGAATCCCTTAGTTTGCTTCTCAATCTTCTGTTTAGCTTTTTTATAAATAATCTTTCTTCCCAAAGGATTACCTTCAAGAAGAAGTAACATCACACGTTTGAGTATCGGGGTGGAGTGTTTTTTAGAAATACGCTTCTTAGGAAACAAAAAACTCTCTGCTATAGATAGCAATTGCTTCCTACCCACAACAGCATCCGCTAACCCCATAGATAAAGCTTTTTTAGCTGGGATACGCTTACCTGTAGTCATGAGATCCAATGCTGTCATAATCCCTACTAGCCTTGGACAACGTTGAGTGCCTCCTGCACCAGGAAGAAGCCCTAGCTGTACTTCAGGAAAGCCCAGCTTTGTGTTCTCAGCAGAGCTGAGAACACGATAATCACAAGCTAAAGCTAATTCCAATCCTCCTCCTAAACAGCTGCCATCAATGGCACATACCGTAGGAAAGCTAAGCTCAGAGAGCTTTTGAAATACAGCCTGCATTCGAGAAGCACCTTCTTTGACACGCCGGTGAGCGTTGTCTCCATCACCCACAAGCTTTTGGATATCAGCAATATCTGCTCCAGCAATAAACTGATCATCCTTCAACGAATAAAACACTAACCCCTTAAAAGCTTTTTGGCTTCCTAAGTGAGATAAAATATCGTTGAGTTCTAAAAGAGCTTCTTCTTCAAGAACATTCAAAGATTGATTGGCATTAACAAAACCAAGATAAGCTATCTTGTTTTCTTTTGCATCCAATGAAAAATGCTTATAAGACATGGCAAAATCCAGATAATATCAAGATATATTTTTCAGTAATAAACACCCAGCCATACCACCAGCAGCACACATGGCTACCATGCCATACTCCAGTTGATGACGTTGCATCTCAAAGACTAAAGAATTCACTAAACGTGATCCCGAAGCACCAAAAGGATGTCCTATGGCAATAGCACCACCATTGACGTTAATACGATCATCATCAATACGTCCTAAAGCTTTTGATTCTCCAAAGTATTTTTCAAAAAACTTTGGAGAATCCATGGCCCGTAAACAACTCAACACCTGAGCAGCAAATGCTTCATGAATCTCAAAACGTTGAATATCACTCACTTTCAAACGATGACGTTTAAGTAATCGTGGAATGGCAAGTGCCGGACCAATTAATAATTGATCATGAGGATCACAACCCACACATTCCATATCCACAATCTCAGCCAAAGGCTTTAAACCTAAAGCCTTTGCTCTCTTCTCATCAGCCACAAGGGTTACAGATGCACCATCTGTAAGAGGAGAAGAGTTGCCGGCAGTGAGCGTTCCGAAAGGACGCGAAAATGCCGAAGGCAGCCTAGCAAGCTTCTCTAAGCTACTATCAGCACGAATAATATTATCTTTTTTAAGCGCGTCACTGTATCTAGGAGAAGGCCAAATAGGGATGATCTCTCGATCAAATATCCCATTCTTTTGTGCCTCATAAGCCTTGTTGTGAGAAGCTAAAGCAAAGCTATCTTGGTCTTTTCGAGAAATATCATTTTTTTGAGCCATAATCTCACCATGCTGTCCCATGGTTAAGCCCGTAAGAGGCTCAGCTAAAGGCGGAGGAGAAGGAATCCAATGATGAAGCTTAACAGCTCTTAGAGCTCGCCATTTCATAGCTATGTTTTTAGCCCGTGATAGAGCCACAAGTGTTTTACGAGCCCCAGCAGAGTAACTAATAGGCACCTGTGATAGACTTTCCACCCCTCCAGCTAAGACAATATGAGGATGACCATAGGCGATGGTTTTAGCTGCTAACATTATACTTTGTAGCGAACTGGCACAAGCCTGATTCAACGTAAAACCATGGATATGAGATGGCAAGCCTAACTCTAAGATGGTATCTCGTGCCACATTAGGATTTTTTATCTGAGGAATCACCGACCCAGCAATAATCTCATCAATTTCAGAAACATCCATATCCACACGACGTAAACATCCAGATACTGTACGGGAGAACAATTCAAGACTATCTGTGTCAGCAAATACACCAAAGGATCGTACAAAAGGACTTCTAGCCCCATCCACAATCACCGGCTTACCACTGCCTTGACTCAAGGATCCCAAACGAAAGGTTGCTTTTTTATGTGTTGCCATAGTTTACTATCATGGTTATTTGCTAAAATGCTAAAATAAAAACCCTAACTACCCATATCTATAGATAGACGCTCATAAGCTAAACATATACAGCTAAGAAGTATAGCTTATAAAAGAGATACGCTGCTATCAAGCAGATTGAGCCTCCTCCTGCTTTGATGCAGCAAGAGTAGATCTATCCACCGATTCAACCATCTTGGCTAAGAGCGATTTTTGAACATCAGATATGTTAATAAACAACCCCCCTAAACGGAAATTTCTCTGATCAAACCACTTTACTTCTAGCTTACACTCAAAGAAACGTGGTTTAGAAATCCCCAAGGGAGATAATGGAATACGCACAAAGTAATGACTATAAGGTTTGACATCAACATTACCTGAGAAGGCAACTTTCACTCCAGCTTCACTGATGTCGAGTACTACACCAGAATATGTAGATAAAAGTGGAACCCAACGGTATTTTTTTAACTCAGCCAGAATGTAAGTACGATGACGATCAGAGTCTCTTGATTGTATACCGCCCTGAGGGGATGTACGGTTGTTTTTATTATGAGCACTTTCAGTACTTTGAGCACTTGCAGCACTTTCGTTTTTATTGTTCTCAGGACTTTCAGTACTGACATTATTGTCATTGCTATTCTGTTCCTGATTGTCTAATTCAGTCATAAAATCATGTACCCTCATTTGCTCATAATTTTGTTTAAGTATTGATTATCTCTGAATATATCTTCTATCATGCATATATATACACCTATACTACACTTATACACCACTACTATATCTTAAAAGACATGCCTTTTACACTACCTACTCGGTTGTAGCAAATATCATTGTACCATGTCTTTATCATCCCTAATAATCACAGCTAGTGGCTATCTATCTATGGTGGATGGTAACCACGAGATATACCCTCTTTTAATATCAATGCTTGAAATAACGATTATCGGTAAATACAAGAGCTAAATCATGGTTATTGGCTGCATCAATACTAGCTTGATCGTTTTTAGAACCTCTAGGAGCAATGATAGCTCTGATACCGTATTGAGCGGCTTGTTCTACCACATCACTAAAAGGGAAAAAGCCATCAGAAGCTAATACAGCACGGTTAAGGGGAGGTTGCAATCTATTGAGTGCAAACTCACAGGCATCTATACGACTCGTATGTCCGCTTCCATGGCTTAACAAGCAACCCTCTTGGGCAATGACAATAGAGTTGGATCTTTGATGCTTAACAAGCTTAAAAGCAAAGAGAAGATCTTGCCATTGTGCTGCACTGGGTTCTCTTTTTGAGACAACTTGGCCCATTTTATTATCACCAGAGATAGGCTTGGCTACGTTTTGTACCAGTAATCCAGACCAAAGAGAACGAACCTCAAAGCTAGGATCTTTTGCTGTGTTAGCCATGGGATGTTTGAGAGCAACTTTGATTAAACTGAGTTGAGGCTTTGTAGAAAGTACCTCTAAAGCATCTTGATCAAAGTCAGGAGCTAGAATAATTTCAAAAAAACCTTGAATCATCTGCTCAGCTGATGCTTTATCCACTGTACAAGAAAATCCAATAGTACCACCAAAAGCTGAACGAGAGTCTGCTTGTAAAGCACATTCAAAGAGATCTTTTGCGCATCTTTCTTTGCCAGTACTTAAACCGCAAGCTACCATATGCTTGATAATCACACAGGCACTTTCGCTAGGGTACTCTCGTAAGATATGGATAGCACTATCCATATCAAGAAAGTTGTTATAAGAAAGTTCTTTTCCTTGCAGCTTGACTAATTTGGCATGCTTATCTATCAGATGAGGATAAAAATAGCCTTGTTGATGATGATTTTCTCCATAACGTAGAGGGGTGTACTGAGAAGGCTTCAGTCCAGAACTTTGCAATGAATTGAGATAGGTTGATAGCAGAGCTGTTTGAGAGAGATTCTGAGTGGGTGTTAAGTGCAGATACTCTGCAATAAGTTTGTCATAGTGATAACAATGATCAAAAGCTTTTGCAGCTAAGCTACGTCTTTCATTAAGAGATAACACTCTGTGATTGAGGATATCCATAAACCACCTGTAATCATCTGGATCACATAAAGCTGTGACATATTGCCAGTTCTTTGCTGCTGCTCTTAGCATACAAGGGCCTCCTATATCCATATGATCAGCAGAATCAAGAAAGTCTTCTTCTGAGTGAGGATGTTGTTGGGTGTTTTTATAGGAGGCAAAGTTATAGAAGTTAACAACCACAAGATCTATTTGCTGGATACTGTGAGTATCCAGCTCTTGCTTATCTTGATGGTGATGAGGTCTCCCAAGAATACCTGCATATATTTTGGGATGTAAAGACTTAACACGTCCAGAAAGAATCTCAGGGAAGGCTGTATAGGTAGATACATCTGTTATAGGACATACCTCTTTGAGATAAGCTGCTGTTCCTGATGTAGACAGGATTTCATAGCCAAGACGATGAAGGCAGCTGCACAGCTCCACTAAGTTGGTTTTATCACTCACAGACACCAATGCACGACCTGGCACAAGGCACTCCTTTATGATTAAGAGTAGATGTTATGAAAAGATGTAGGCCCAAACATGTGAAGATATTGCCAAAAAAAGACTCTATCATCTAAATGAAATTTTCTCACGCTTTAAGTTTAACAAGTTATAATCTCAAAAAACTCAACATACACGCGCCATCACACTGCATATCACATATAGTATTTACCTCATAGAACTATGTATACCACAAATACAAGATATCTCCTTGAAGGTGATATCATATGAGAGATGTCTTTCAGCTAAGTAGTTGTCTCTTAAGATCATTAAGCATTGAGAGCCATACTCCATACTTTTATCTACAAAAATCTATCATTCCAAACAAGAAGATATCGATATCGGCTATCCTCTATCACTTGTTAATAGCAGTTTAAATGTGACATACACATGTTGTGCTGTGCTCTCGCAGTGTCAAGCAAGTGAACAGTGGAGCACTAACACTAAAGGAAGGTCTAAAGAGTATAACAATGATTCAACAATCAAGTAGATCAGTCAAGACAATTGCCTAAAATTAAAATCAAGAAGATCTCATCTTAATATCAGATAAGATGAATCATTTCAAATGAAAACACTTGAAAGGACAGGCTCATAAGGTTCACTCGATTGTGACAGCAAAAATCTTTTTTGCACAACTAATGGACCTACCTTACACCTCATTTCATACTCTAATAAAGAGATAAAATAGGTTCATTTATAGCTATAATTCAGTTTTTTGAAATTTTTCTATTCTTCTCAAATTTCCTTGTTCACTAGACAATTGTCTAGTGAACAGATAAGACCCAGATCTCATGCTAGATCTGGGTTAAAGGAGAGGATAAGATGAGCAATATCAAGGGTTTCTCACTCGTAGAGCTGATGGTTGCTGTAGGAATAGTTGGTGTGATGTCATCTGTGGCTGTGCCTAAGTACCAAAAATATAAAGTAAATGCAT
>Ga0209022_1002838_pt1 | contig 13319 bp, 14 predicted proteins | sample PinacodermPK_FD_187300 | JGI IMG/M metagenome (GOLD analysis project Ga0209022, IMG submission 187300) | Host-associated microbial community of the marine sponge Aplysina aerophoba from Gulf of Piran - sponge pinacoderm, lysed by proteinase... | ecosystem: Host-associated > Porifera > Sponge >...
GCGGCGGCCTGTCGCGTCCGAAAGCCAGTCGAGATATTGGGCGACATCGTCCCAGCTCACGTCGATGACGGGCCGGTTCGCGCGGCCCCACCCCCTGTCACTGGGGCGGTGCGTGCATCCGCCGTCCCGGTAGCAGCGGTCCCACTGCTCGAACGTGACCTCGAACCTTCCGATCAGGAAGGGATGCTCAAAGGCGACACGGCGCGGCTCTCCGGTGCCATCGGGCCGGGCGACCGCTATCTCGCCGGCGGGGACGAGAACGAGCTCGGGCAGGTATTCGTCCGGAACCGCAGGTGCGAAGGATGCGCGGAGAGCCGGCCCGCTGAAGAACAGCAGCAGGGCCGCGAGCCCTGCCATAAACCCGGTCAGCGCAGCGAGCCGGCCCGTCGATAGTCTGGACATCGGGCACTCCTGCCTGTGTCGTCCTGCCCGGTCCGGCCGGAACGGGCAGGACGGCGGGCCGCCCCGGCAGAACCGTGGGCGCCCCGCATCGCCTTTGGGTTTAGGCCGGAATTGGGCCCGGCGCCTGGACCTGCGCCATCAGGTCGTCGTCCCAATCGCCATCCACGACGACATGGGCGAGCGCTCCCAACTGCACCGCCTCGATCAGGTTGTGGGAAAGGTACACATACACGCGCACCTTCGGTGCTAACTATCTGATATGATTGTAGAATTTTCCCGTTTCCGGTGCAACCGGGCGCAAGACTGAACCCGGTTTCGCACCCGAATGCAACAGATCGGGGAACCGCAGTCATGGTAGCCATTCGCCTCACCCAGCACCGGGTCGATACGCTCCGGCCCTGCAAGTCCGTCCACAATTTCAGGGACGCGGAACTGAAGGGATACGGCGTCCGGGTCATGCCCTCGGGCACGAAGCGCTACTTCTTCCATAGCCAGCACAGGGGCCGCCGGGTCTGGAAGATCGTCGGCGATGCGGCGGTCATTACCGAAGCGGAAGCGCGCGCCCGCGCCCGGTCCATGTTGGCCGCGCTGCGCGATGACAGGGACATTGAAGCGGAAGTTTCCGGCGATGCCCTGTTCGAGACCGTCGCCGAAGAGGTCTTCTCCCGCTACGGCAGGCGCTGGAAGCCGCGAACGCTTGTGGTCAACGGCCGCTATCTCCGCAATCAGATCCTGCCCTTCTTTGAGGGCCGGCCCATTGCAGGGATCACCCGTGAGGAGGTGCAGCGCTGGTTCCGCTCGCTCCACGCCACGCCGTCGGCGGCGAACCGTTCGGCGCCGATCCTGTCCGTCATCATGCAGCAGGCCGAGGCTTGGGGGTATCGGCCCGATGGCAGCAATCCCTGCAAGGGTATCCGACGCTACCGGCAGAAGCGCTCGGAGCGTTTCCTGTCGCCCGAGGAATACTGCCGCCTCGGCAAGGTGCTGGACCGCCATCAGGCCCGGCAGCCGTTCCGGGTCGCGGCCTTGCGCCTGCTTCTGCTGACCGGATGCCGCAAGTCGGAAATCATCACGCTGGAATGGCGCTTCTACCGCGACGGCAGGCTGTACCTGGCCGATGGCAAGACCGGGCCGCGCACGATCTGGCTGTGCGGCGCGGCGCGGGAGGTCCTCGACAGGCTGCCGCGTTCGTCGCGTTTTGTGTTCCCCATCGGTGGCCGCATCACGCCGTGGAGTTGGCTCGACGCATTCTGGATACAGTTGCGCGCCGAGGCGGGTCTTGAGGACATGCGCCTGCATGACACCCGTCACAGTTTTGCCAGCATGGCGCTGTCGAGCGGCGAGACGATCCGCACGGTGGGGCGGCTGCTGGGCCATGACAACGCGGCGACCACGCTGAAATACGCGCATCTCTCCGACGCAACGGTTCGGGAGACGGTCGAGGCCCTGTCACCGCTGCTCTCGGGGGCGCAGCCATGACGGACAGGCGGAAGAAGGTCCGTCTGACGGATGCAAGCGTTGCAAGATTGCGGCCGGGCGGGACGGAATACATCGTCAGGGATAGCCGCGTTGCCGGGCTGGGCGTGCGGGTCCGCCCTTCCGGGCATCGCAGTTTCGTGTGGCACGGGACAGTGAACAGCAAGACCGTGCGGCTGACCGTCGGTTTGGCCGCACTGATGACAGTGGAGGAAGCCCGGAGCGAATGCCGGGCCTTGCTGGACGGTTCGCATCCTCTTTGGGCTGAAGACCCTGCCGGCCGGGCCGCCATTCCACTCTTCCGGGAATTCGTCATAGATGACTGGCTGCCGGCACGGCGGAACCGTTGTAGCCCAGGCTGGGGCGAGCGCGTGGAGCACATGGTGCAACGCCGGCTTCTGCCCGTCTTCGGCGCGTTGCGTCTCGACCGCATCGGCAGGCCTCATGTCGAGCAGTGGTTCGATTCGATCAGCCGCAAGACGCCAGGCGCGGCCAACAAGGCGCTCGCCGTGCTGCGCCAGATCATGGGTGACGCGAAAGCCGCCGGCCATGTCGGGACTGACCCCGTCGCGGGCGTCAGACCGAACCCGGGCCGGAAGATGACGCGTTTCCTGTCCGCTGAGGAAATCGGCAGGCTTCACCGGACCCTGGACCGGCTCGTACAGGAAAGACCCTCGCGGCGGCCGCAGGCCGACATCATTCGTCTGCTTCTGCTGACCGGTTGCCGGAAGAGCGAAATCCTGACGCTGCGATGGTCCGAAGTCGATGGCGAGGTGCTCAGACTCGCCAAGGCCAAGACGGGGCCGCGTACGGTGTGGTTGAGCGAGGCGGCGCAGGATGTTATCGCTCGCCAGCCGAAAACGGCAAGCGTCTTCGTCTTTCCCTCGCCGAGGGACCCGCTAAGGCCGCTGTCCCGCAATCTCGGCCTCTGGTGCCGGGCAAGGCGGGCGGCCGCCCTCGAAGATGTGCGCCTGCATGACCTTCGTCATACGGTAGCGAGCCAGGCCGTGGCGCGGGGCGTGCCGCTGCCCACAGTCGCCCGCATGCTCGGGCATTCGCAGCCCAACATGACGCTCAGATATGCCCATGTTGGGGATCATGAAATCGAAGCCGCGGCGGAGCGCATCGGAGCGAGAATCGCGGCGGCAATGGTCGGAGCCGCGCCCGATTGCCGGGGCATGTCCACGCCGGAGCCGGCCTGACGCTCACCAGCGCGCAGTTGCTTCGACTCCGAGGATATGCTCGGGCGCGGTCGTGTCGCTCTCGCGCCGCGTCGCCATCACCCCGAAAGAGACATCGGGCGCGCGACCCGCCGGGGTGAGGCCAGCCGAGGGTGTAGTCGCGCGCAGCCGTCGCGAGGCCGAGGCGACATGCGGGCCGCCGGTGAAGCGCCCGCCGAGCGCGGGCAAGCCGTATGCCGCCTCCGCCTGCCAGCGGCTCTCCATTTCGCTGTCAGTGCGCCTGTCCAGCGTCTCCGGGGTGAACAGCGCGTCGAGGGGCCGCCGCGACAGGCAGATCCTCATGACCGTCGAGCATAACGCCGCCCCCGGCCTCAACGACATCGAGATCGCCGGTGACGGCGAGGGACCCGCCCTGCGCCTCCGGCGGGCGGTGCCGCACCAAACCCCGCCGAAGCCGGAAACCCCGGAGCAGCGCATCGTGCAGGTGCTCATGGATACCGAAGAACCGCTCTCCCAGCAGTTTCGCAGCTATACGTGCAATCGCCATTTCAGCGTTCGGATCGGGACGCTCATGGAGCGGCCGCACGCGGGTCAGCCTGCGGGACTGGGCAATCGCCATTTACCTGCATCTGACTTCTCTCAAGGGAGTGTCGAGTATGAAGCTGCGTCGCGACCTTGGCGTGACGCAGAAGACGGCATGGATCATGCTCCAGCGCATCCGAAAGGCGTTCGACGGCGGCGACGAGCCGCCGTTCTCCGGCCCGGTGGAAGTCGATGAGGCTTACTTCGGCGGTCTCCGCAAGAACATGAGCAAGGCCAGGCGGAAAAAGCTTGAAGGACGCGGCACGGTCGGGAAGACGGCCGTTGTCGGGGCGAAGGATCGGACGAGCAACAAGGTGCGGGTCAAGGTTGCGCCCGATACGACCGGGAAGACGCTGCAAGGCTTCGTCCGCCAGCACGCGGAGCAGGGAGCTATCGTCTATACCGATGAGGCAACCGCCTATATCGGGCTGGGCCGGGACTTCGACCAGGAAGCGGTCAATCACTCGGTTGGCGAGTATGTGCGGGGCATGGCTTCGACGAACGGCATGGAGTCGTTCTGGGCCGCTCTCCGCCGTGCTTACAAGGGCGTTTACCACAAGATCAGTGCGAAGCATCTTGGCCGGTATGTGAACGACTTCGCCGGACGCCACGGCGTCCGAAGCCGTGACACAATCGACATGATGGGACACCTCGCCAGCGACATGAAGGGCAAGAGGCTTACCTACAAGGACCTCATTGCCGACAATGGCTTGGACAGCGGGGCGCGGCCGACGGTCTAATCCCTCGACTCATAGGTCTTCCGCACGGTCTCTACCTTCGTACTATAGTGGACCATCTCACCGAAGCCGTTAATGAAGGCGACTTCCTTGCCATCCACATAAGTCCGCAATCGCAGCTCGTAGAGTCTGCTTATAGTGTGATAGCCGTGAAGCCCTACCTGATAGTCGTATTTCTTGACTCGTGCTCCATAGGGGGCGCGGACGACTATCCGAACGCCTTCTCGAGCCCAGACCTGCCTTTCGAAATCCCGGACTGTCGTCATGGCGAGAACCCCTACCCTTCGGCCACGGCATCTTCAAGGTCTTCCGTCGCCCGTTCGATTGCTTCATCGCTGGCTGCATCTGCCGCCCGATTGAGACGAGCTTTCAGGTTAGAGCGGGTGCCGTTTTCCAAGCGCATCATAACCAGCTTTGAAACTTTCCCCGTATCCATGAAGTCCGTGTCGGATTCAAACAGCCTTCCTCCATAGAAGGTGACACTCGAAACAATATGCGCTTCGGCTCTGAGCGGCCCAGCGGTGGCGGTTCCTTTCATGTCGTGTCTCCAATCGGAGACCGTCGACGACTCAGCAGATCTGGCATCAGCCGACCGTGTCGTGCCGTCGTCCGGGTCTCCTGCCAAGAGTTGACGGACATTGCCGGATAGGAAGCTGGCACTTCTCCAGCAACGGCACGACAACTACTCCCGATTCTAGACTGGAGTCGATTCGTGCCCGTTGACGATGGCGCATGAGCCGTCTAGGCGGGCTAGGTCGCATCGATGTCTGCAACGGTCTCCTGTTTGCGTGTGGGTTACGGGCAGTGCGTTGGTGCCGGGCCGTTGCAATCTTCGATGCGTGAGCACACGAGACCCCGCCTATTCGCCAAGCGCAGGGAGCAACCCCTTTGCCGGGTTTCAGGCTGTTCTATTCAGATGCCGTAATGGGGCTCGGTACCAACCAGCACCGTTGGGGCCTTTAGCAATGCCGGCGACTCGGTTGTCGTTGCCCTTACACGCTTGGCGTGTCCACGGGGTCTTGCCGCGAGGCGCGCCCCAATCCGTGTGAAGGAAAGGGCAACGACATGGAAGTCTATATCGGTCTCGACGTATCGCTGGCAAGCACGGCGGTCTGCGTTCTCGGGGAGAAGGGAAAGATCATGACGGAGGTGCGGGTTGCCAGCGCGCCCGAGGTGTTGATTTCATTCATGCACGAACTCCCGTGCGAGATCGTCACGATCGGGCTGGAAGCCGGTCCGCTGTCGCAATGGCTGCACAAGGGGCTGACAAACGCCGGCTTTGAGGCCGTACTGATGGAGAGCCGTCGGGTGAAAGCGGCGCTGAAGGCCATGCCGATCAAGACGGACCGCCGGGATGCCGAGGGCATCGCACGGCTTCTGCAACTGGGCTGGTTCCGGCCGGTGCATTGCGAGGCGGTGTCGTCGCAGGAGATGCGGGCGCTGCTGACCTCGCGCAAGTCGATATTGGACGTGCTCATCAAGATTGAGCTCTCGCCGCGCGGCGTGCTACGCAACTTCGGCCTGAAGCTGGGCGCGGTCTCGAAGGGCCGCTACGAGGCCCGCGTCCGGGAGTTGACCGCCGGCAACGCGATGCTGGAAGCCGCGGCCGAACCGATCCTTCGCGCGCGGGCGGCTCTGCGATGCGAGCTGGCCGAGATTGAGAAGCTGGTTCGCAAACTGGCAAGTCAGGATCCGGTGTCCCGCCTGTTGATGACCATGCCCGGCGTCGGCCCGGTCGTAGCCTTGACGTTCATGTCCGCGATCGACGATCCGGAGCGGTTCCGAAGATCGAAGGATGTCGGCCCCTGGGTAGGTCTGACGCCGGGACGGAACCAGTCCGGCGAACGCGATATCGTCGGCGCGATCACCAAGGCCGGGGATGCCGGCCTGCGCACGGCGCTCTATCAGGCGGCCACGGTGATGCTGAACCGCGGGGCCCCGAACTGGCTGAAGGCCTGGGCGTTGCGCCTGGCGGTGCTGCGCGGCAGAAAACGCGCAACTATTGCCCTGGCCCGGCGGATCGGGGTGGTGCTTCACCGGATGTGGCGCGATGGCACAGAGTTCCGCTTCACGCGCGAGGAGGCGATGGCGTTCCGGACGGCATAGGCGCGACCGTGCCGCACTGGCCCTCAACAGGAAGAGGAGGAAAGGACTCCGCCTGAAGGTGGCGATACCGGTGTCCCCTCGCCGGGACGCGGTTCCCGATGATGCGCGTGTTGCCCGCTGTTCGCCGAACCCAACTATTGGGGATTACACAGATAGCTTGACGACCGCCCCGAATCCGGCCAGCGTCGGTGGATGGAGACAAAATCGAATAGACGCCGTCGCGCTTCCGGCTGGATCGGCTTTCCCAGTCTCGGCTTATGGGGCGCTCTCAAGCTGCTTGACTGGCTGTTCAGCCTGGGCGGCGCTTCCGGCAATGCCGAAGGCTGGCGCGCGGGGAGTGTTACCGTGTTGAACGCTATGCCTGATTGGTTTCTCCCGGTTCTGCTAGCCCTCGGTCTCGGGGGGACGCTGATCTATTTCATCGGCGTAGTTCCCGAATGGTATGGCCGATGCCGTCGCTGCGCACTTGAAATTATGAACATTCCAGGAGCATCAGATTTCATCGGCAAGTTGGTTTTCTTGATGGTGGTGTTCGGCGGATTCGGAATGTTTCTGTATTGGGCTATCTACATCGACGAACCGACGAGAACGGCTTGGACGCACCCGACGTTCAGTGAAGCCGAGCAAGAACGAGAAAAAGCAGAATGTGAAATGGCAGCACTATCCCGTTACCCGAAGCATCTGCTCGCCCACTACGATTACGTGAACGCTTGCAACCGGGCGAAAGGCTTCAAGCTCATCAAGGTGCCGAACGATGAAAGCTGACCGTCCATGTTCTCACCGGAGCAATAGAAAAACCACGAAGATGAGTCCGACAACCGCGATAAGCATGCCGATAATAGACTCGGTATTCTCGTTTGACTGCATCTGTCCGATTGAGGCTACTCCTTCCTCTATATCCCTTTCGGTCTGTTCCGCTTGCTTCAAGTCTTCCAAGACGCCGAACAACTGGTCTTCGACAGAGGCTCTTATCTCATTCGACAAGTTGGGATCGTCCAGCATGCGGCGGAGATTGAACGCAATTTCCCTGAATTCCCTCTGGGCTTCCCTATTGTCCTTTTTGGCCTCTCTCAAAGAAGCGAGATGGTGCGCAGTATCCATCATTCCCCCCGCCAGCACGGGTGAGGCACCGGCCGGGTTGCCGGGCCGTTGCACACATCCAGCAAAGTGGAGAGTCCCGCTTATTCGCCGGGAGGCGGGGAGCTACCCTGCTTCCAGGTTATCGGCTGTTCTATTCAGCGAGCGGGCCGACGCGGGGCATCGCTAGATGTGTGCAAGGAGGATGGTCGTATGAGGCTACAGCCGAAGTCAAGAGTCGGGATGCGGATTATTGGACTGGCGATGGCGTTGACAATGAGCGGGGCCGCTCTCGCGGCTCCAGGTGAATGGTCTCGGTGCATGGCCAAGTGCCAAGTGGCGCACGACCGTATGGACCCCGCCTATGCGTTATGGCGCAAAGCTTTCGAGGAATTGCTGGAGGCAACCGAGGAACAGATCGAATCTAAATGGGAATTGCGCGATCACTTGCTTGGCTTACATCCTAGCCTTGAATTGAAACCGCATTTCAAGACCGGTGGCGACGAGGGGAAGTCACTAGAACAGTTCAAGTCTTGCGTCACTATTTGTGGAAAACCATAACATGACTAGGGGTATTCCGGTTCTCAATCCAGAAGTGCATTTGAAGGGCGCGACGCCCGAGACGCTGGCGAAGGCGCTCCTGCGGAACCGGAACCTACGCCCCGGACCCGGAGGAAAGCCCGTTCGCCGCGATCAGATCCCGGTAGAGGAGCCGCCGGCCGACGAGTCGGGCGACGGTATCCCGCATCTGGGCGAGAGTGCCTGAGTCGCGAATGTTATGCTTGCCCGCGAACTCATAGACATAGCGCTCAAGATGATTCGGGCTGATCTTGTGGAAGGTGCCCTTGTGAGCGCGCTTCAACATGCTCCAGAACGACTCCATGCCGTTCGTATGGACCATGTCGTCCACGTATTCGCCGCATGATTGACCGAGTCATGCTCGAAATCACGCTTGAGGCCGAGATAACTGCGGTTCTCATCGGTATAGACGGTCGCGCCTTCTTCGGCATGTTCGCGGACAAAGCCTTGCAGGGTTTCGCCGGTCGTATCGGTAATGACTTCGGCGCGGACTTCGTTGGTGTCGCGATCCTTGATGCCGACAACCGCCGTCTTGCCGACCGCGCCGCGCCCGGCGCCGGCCTCGGCCAGTTCCCTGCGCTTGGCAAGGCTCATGTTCTCGCGCTTGCCGCCGAAATACGCCTCGTCAACCTCTACCGGGCCGTCAAACTGGTCGTCGTCGTCAATCGCCCATGCCTGCCGGATACGGTGGAGCATGAACCATGCCGTTGCCTGCGTGACGCCAATGTCCCGATGCAGCTTCATCGAGGACACCGATTTGAGCGAAGTCAGGCAAAGGTAGATGGCGATTGCCCACTTGCGGAGCGGGACGCGGGAGTTCTGCATCGGCGTTCCGGTGCGAACGCTGAAGTACTTCCGGCAATCCGAGCACCAGTAGGGCATGGGCTTGGCGTTCGGGACTTCGCTTGTGCGGAAGCAGCCGCAATGCCCGCAAAACCGCTCTCCGTCCGGCCAGATCGCAGCCTCGAACCAAGCGACGGCCGCCGCTTCATTCGGGAACATGTCCATGAGCTGGACCAAGGTGACGCCCGCTCGGTGGGCTTTGCCGGGGCCTTTTTTCGACATGGCGTGTTTCCATTCCATCAACACCTTGGAATATAGGGAGTCCTGCCGAGAATGTCAAGTTATCTGTGTAATCCCCTTCCCTTTCAGCTGCATGGTCGGCCCAAGCCATTCAATCCTCCGGGACCGGTGCAGCAACGTATCGTCTGTCGGGCAATGTTCCGATTCTGGGTTTGAGTTCCCGATTGAGACGGACGAGCGGTTCCGAGAACGTCTCGACGAGTCCGATAATGTGATTGCACATCCATTCGACCATCTCAGGCCAATTTTCTTCATCGTGACTGTCGAAAGGGTACGAATAGTTGATCCTGCTTGCCTTTCGCTCATCCATCCGTCGCCACCGGAGTTCGTACCCGAACCGGTCTTCGAGCTCGCGCTTCCGGCTTTCGAGGCGATCGAACAGCCACTTGTTCTCGGCGGCGTCGGACCGCTGAAAATTCAGTTCCACGCGCGCCTGTGTCCTCAGGAAAATGAGGGAGAAGTGGCAACCGGCCACGCCGGCAGCGCAGGTAACGTAGTGATCCTTCGATGGGCTGATGTTTTCGAACCGTGCAACGTTCCGGGTCCGGAGTTCCTCAAGTACCTTGGTCCAGAAAGCCTGCCGCAGTCCATCGCTGCGCCTCTGCGCTCCCTGAACGGACTTCTCCTCGGAATCCTTGGCCGCCATCCCGATCATGTAGTCCTCAGCTTCGGGCGTCGGAATGATTTGCCGCAGGTCGATGAAGAGTTCTTCGCCGAAGCTGTACGGCACGACCCGGAAGCACTGGGCGCGTACGCCGTGACCGATCAGCCAAAGCACGGTAGTCGTCACCTCCTTTCGGAAATTCGCCGCGATCAGCACAAGCCGCTGTTCATTGCCGGCATTCAGAACCGCCTCGTCCAGATCTTCGACATCAAGGAAGTCGCACAGGTTCGCCACCGCGTCCGCGCCTTCTGACCAACGGTCCAGATATTTCTGGTAGACCTCGACAATCTCTGCCTTCTTCAGGCTGGAGCAGTAGGCTACGTATTTGAGCGCTTGCCACACAACATCGCGGCCCGAGTCGTCGAGCTTGTTCTCGACGACCACCAGCCGGCCGTCCTTGTCCAATGCGAGCAGGTCGAGGCGTTCGCGCGTGTCTGCGAAGCCGTCGAACTCCTTCTGCACGATCAGCAGTTCCTCGCCCAGTGCGTCGGGCATGCGCACCAGCCATTCCTGAAGGTGGTCGCGCTCCCGAAGGTTCAGGTCCGTAAATCGGCGTTCCTTGAGACGAACAAGCCGATTCTCAGGAACGTCGATGCGGAACATACGTTTCCCCCGGTCTGCCGGACCCCACTTGCCTGCCGTCGCCATTCATTGGATCTCTTTTCCTCCGCTCAATCATAGGTGCCGCCCCGAGACGCCAGCCGATAGCAATAGACGATCCGTCGATCATTGTCCGGTCGGTACACAAGCCGAAAATCGCCGAGCCGGTATCGCCAATATCCGCTCATCTCGCCTGTGAGCCGCTTGATCGTGTTTCCGCGCGGGGTCATCGGATCCTTGCAGATGTCCACGATCGCGTTCGCCGCTCGCTCGAACAGTTTCGGTTCGCGCCAGACGTCCTTCCGAAAGTTCGGCAGCGCCGCAAACCGCCAGCGCCTGTCACGTCCGCCCGCCAAAGGCTCAGGATTGCCGCCGCCGAGCACCTCGCCGACCGATCCTGTCGCGTGGGCTTCGACGATATCCTCTTCCAGCCGTGCAGCAGCGATTGCGGCCGCTTCGTTCGGAAACTCGCTCCCGGGCGCTGGCAGTGCCCTGAAGACGATGCCGGCCATTCGATCTTCCGGCGCAATGGCGAACAGTTCGTCCTCCGGCATCCCGAGCAAGCTGGCCCGCAACGTCTGCCCGAACGGAATCAACGCATAGTCGCCTGCACCCATGACGTGGAAGCAATGCAACACTTCAACGCCGTACCCGGACACTTCCTTCCAGTCGACGAGACTGCGATAGGCGTCTACAGCCGTCAGGTCGACGATCCGTTCGATGGAGTTGTCAACCACATAGCTGCTCAGGACATCCGTAACGACGCCGTCCTCGCGCCAGAGCCCTGCCACCTCAGAGACCAAGGGACAGCTATAGAGTTGAACGGGCTCGAACGGCCGCAGGAGGCCATAGAGCCCCGAAAGCAGAAGCAGATGATGGGCGGAGGCCCGAAGCGCTTCCGCCCTGTCCGATCCCAACCCGAGAAAGAAGCGTCCTTCATAGCGCTCCACGGCCGCCCGGTACAGCGCCGCACAATCGCCTCCGAAGTCGGGGCCACGCGTCAAGCGCCGGTTGTATTCGAGCTCCGGCAGCGGGATACCCTGCCACGTCACTTCCGGCTTCTCTCCCACCAGAGTGCGGACCTGCTCGCGGCGCCAAAGGAGCTTCCTTGCCAGACGCGGCGTCAATTCCGAGGCGATCGCCTCGCCTGGGTCGTATTCGTGACTGCCGCCGCCAGCTTTGGTCAGCGAGCAGATCGAGAGGAAAAGCACCTTGCTCGACGGACTGTACCGCATGGCGAACTCCCCTTAACCACATTCAGTGCGCTGCCACCGAGCATCCGGCCACGACCCGAAATCCGAAATCTGGCACCTGACGACATAGGAGCATAATACTGTGGCAAAACCACTCTTTTCAGATCTCGCTAACTAGGCTCCTTCCGGCGCGGAAGCCAGGACGGGGCCGCCCACGGTGAGCTTAAGCGAGGCGGCACAGGCCATCATCGGGTCTTCATCAACCGATGACCGATGGAGTGTGGGATGCTAGGCCGGGTAGGTAGACTGCAGCGCTTGACCTCGGGTACGCGGAAAACGCCCTTATAGTGCTTGGTCATGGTCGCGCGGGTCCGCAATCTGACGTCTTCGTCGTCGACGGCGGAGTATTTCCATGAGGAAGGCGGCTACTACACGGCGGCCGGCGGCGACAAGGAAGCAGCGCGCGCGAAGGCGGCTGAGCACCGTCTGGCGAGCGCTTGGCACGGGCAGGCTCTGGCGGCGCTCGGGCTGAAGGAGGGACAGAAGGTCTCGGTGGGCACGTTTGAGACGCTTCTTCAGGGCCATGTGATCGGGACGAACATCCGGCTGGGCCGCAAGCGCGAAGGCAAGCACGAGCATCGCCCCGGTTTCGACATTACTTTCTCGGCCCCGAAATCGGTCTCGCTGGCCGCACTTCTGCCGACGCGGAAACACCCCCGCGGCGACCGGGGCGTGCTGCGCTGCCACGATGAGGCGGTGAAGGCGACGCTCGACTGGGTCGAGGAGACGAAGCTTCGGACGCGGGGTTACGACCCGGCGACCGGCAGACGCCCGCGCGTGAAGGGACACGGCATGGCGGCGGCGCTATTCCGGCATATCGCAAGCCGCAATCTCGACCCGCAGCTGCACACGCATGCGGTGGTGGCGAACATGACCCGCGACGGCGACGGCCGCTGGAAGAGCATCGAGCCGACCGAGCTGCACCGAAGCGCGTTCCTGATCGGGGCCTATTACCGGGACCAGCTGGCGCGGCGCCTGATCGCGAAGGGCTACTCGATCGTTCCGGCGATGGCGGGGCGCCTGCAGAGCTTCGAGATCGCGGGCTACGACCTGCGGGTGAGGAATGCCTTCTCGTCCCGCAGGAAGCAGATCCTGACATATCTGGACGAGCAGGGCTGGGACCACAGCCAGGCGGCGGCGCAGATCGCGGCGCTTGCGACGCGCAAGCGCAAGGCGGAGCCGCTGCACGCGATGCTTCGGACGATCTGGGCGGCCCGGGCCGAGGAGATTGGAGAGGTTCCGATCGTCCGCCGCTCATGGCGCGGGGTTTCGCTGCCGGCCGTGCCGTCCGCCCTGGAGATCGTCGGCCGCGCGATGGAGCATCTGGAGGAGCGGCAGTCGGTGTTCGCCGCGCATCAGCTGGAAGCTCATGCGCTGGGCCACTCGCCGGGGCGGCATACGCTCGAGGCGATCCGGGATGCGATCGCATGGATGGTGCGGGACCAGCATCTGGTCGAGGCAACGCTCCGTCGCGCCGACCGGTCGTTCGTCACCGACCGGGCGCTCAAGGCGGAGCGCAAGGTGATCGCCGCGATGAAGGCCGGCATCGGCGAGGGCATGGCGCTTGCCACGGAACGGC
>Ga0209022_1002853_pt1 | contig 13236 bp, 9 predicted proteins | sample PinacodermPK_FD_187300 | JGI IMG/M metagenome (GOLD analysis project Ga0209022, IMG submission 187300) | Host-associated microbial community of the marine sponge Aplysina aerophoba from Gulf of Piran - sponge pinacoderm, lysed by proteinase... | ecosystem: Host-associated > Porifera > Sponge >...
GCGATGCATCCCGGCTGAACCGCTGCGCTCGGCGTTCCGAATCAGTCGGAATACGCTCGGTATTCCTCCCGATTCGCGCCTAGTCAGCCGGGCGCCTCGCCGGTCTCGGTGACTCGCACGAATTCCGGGACACCACACCGGGGCGCCCGCTACAATCCGAAATATCGGGTGAGGCGGGGCGCTCCCGCTCTGGCGCCGGCCCGATGTCCGGAATGATTCAGCGGTTCAGCTTTCTCGGCTCCCTCGCGTCCTGGGCGATGCTCCAGCAGCGGCAGGTCGTCGAGTACGTCACGCTGCCGAATCCGGAACCGGAACGCGGGATCCTGGCGCTCATTCTCGACTCCTTCGCGCTGGCCGGCACGCTGCTCCTCGGGACGGTGCTGGTCGGGCTCGGGGTGGGGTTCTTCCGCGTGTGGTTGCTGCGCCGGTATCCGGAGAACAGCTTCAACGGAAGCGGGCGGGACACCCCCCGGCTCGATCTCAGTTGAATCCGGGCCGGTCCGCTTCCCGGGCGGACTCCCGATTCCCGGATGGCGTTCCCATCGTCATCTACGACGGAGGCTGAGGCTTTTGTACCCGCGCCGCGGTCGCGGCGGCCCGCTTCGCGGAAGACCGGCCGGTCCGCTTCGCCGCGCACCAGGAGCTCACCGACGGCCAGTTGGAACGGCTCGGGGTCTCGCGCGCCGCCTGCGAGAAGCGGGTGCGCTTCCGGGACCCCCGCGGGAAATTCCATGGCGGCGCCTTCGCGGTCAACCGGTTTGTCTTCCATGCCGCCCCGCCCGGTCCAAGGGGCCTCCCGGCGCGGACGCTGGTCGTGGCGGCCTGTGTCTTTCCACCGCTCCTGATCGCAGAGCTTGCCGCCTACGAGATCGTCGCGCGAAATCGGCACTGCCGATTTCTCAATCGGTGACCGCCGAGGGACTCGGGAACCGGCCGTTGCTGCCGCCGGCCGAGTACTCGTCCCATTCTGTCCGCCGACCGCCAACCGGGTATCCTGCAACACCGGTATGCCCGAGGAGGATGCCCGTGCCTAGATTCCTTTTCCTGACCCTCATCGCTCTCCCGCTCCTGCTTGGCTGCGGGGCCCCGCCCGTGGAAGAGCCCATGGAACCGGAGACGGTCGCCGTCTCCGACCAACCGGCCGGGGAATACATCCGGTTCGCCGACGCCTCGGGCGCGGCGTCCTGGGGCCGTATCGAGGGCGATGAAATCGTGGTCCTCCACGCCGCCCCCTGGGCTGGTGGCGGGCCTACCGGGGACCGGGTGCCCCGGGACTCCGCGCGTCTCCTGGCGCCCGCCGATCCGGGCAAGGTCATCGCGATCGGGTTGAACTACGCCTCCCACCTCGGGGACCGGGAACCGGCGGCCTATCCGGGGGTGTTCGCCAAGCTGCCGACCAGCATCGTCGGACCGGGTGATGCGATCGAGAAGAGGGAGGACGCCGGCAACCTGCATTACGAAGGCGAGCTCGTCCTGGTCATCGGGCGGGAGGCCCGCGACGTTTCGGTGGAGCAGGCCCAGGAGTACATCTTCGGGGTGACCGCCGGCAACGACGTGAGTGAACGCGACTGGCAGGGCGCCGATCTGCAGTGGTTCCGGGCCAAGGCGTCCGATACCTACGGCCCCGTCGGTCCCGTGATCTCACGCGGGGTCAACTACGACGACCTGGAACTCACCACGAGGCTGAACGGCGAAATCGTGCAGCAGCAGCGGACCAGCGACCTCATCTTCGACACCAGCGACATCGTGAGCTACGTGAGCCGTTACGTGACCCTGATGCCGGGCGATGTGATCTTCACCGGAACTCCGGGAACGACCCAGGCGATGAACGAAGGCGACACGGTTTCCGTCGAGGTCGAGACGGTCGGCCTCCTCGAAAACACCATCGCCAGCCGCTGATCCGAGCGGCCCGGCCTGGAGGCCGGCGGTCCCGAGGAGTCTGCCCCGCATTCTGCGGGGCAGACTCCTAGCCGGCGGCGGCCTTGTGGAGGCGCCGCCCCAGGTGTTCTTGGATCGCCGAACAGGGGACGAACATCGGTTTCTCGTCCACTTCGATGTGAACGGCGCAGACCCCGGGGGTATCGCTTGAGACCTCGTACGTTCCGGAAAAGGTGCCGAGCGGCGTGGGGAGCGAGAACTCTCCGAATCCGGGACCCTCGTCACCACTGACCGTGCCGCCGAAGCGGGCGAAGTCGGCCCGCAGCGCTCGCAGCAGGCTCGAGGTCTCGGCCGGGAGGCTGAAATCGAACTGGCAGGCGGACATCGCGGCCTCCCGCTATTCGCCGGCCTGGAAGCCGGCCTCGGCGAGCACGAGCAGCAACGCCTTCTGGATGCCCAGATGCCCGTCCCGGTTGGCCCACCACTCGTGAAGCGAGTGGGCGCCGAAGCCCTCCCCGCCGCTGCCGATCGTGGTGGCCGGGATTCCGAGCGAGATGGGGACGTTGGAATCCGTGGAACCCATGCTGAGTTCCGGCTCGGCCCCCACGGCGCGGGTGGCGGCGAGCGCCCGCTGGATGAGAGGCGTATCGATCGCGACCATTCCCGATGGCCGGTCGCCGATCATCTCGATGTCCACTGTCAGCTCCTCGCCGTCGCGCCGCAGTTCGTTCTGTTCGGCGAGCGCCTCGGTCATCGCGGTCTGGAAGATGGCGTCGATCTCCCCGAGCCGTCCCGGCTCCATGGAACGCATGTCCACCTCCATCCAGTTCTCGAACGGGATCGAGTTCACCGAGGTCCCGCCCCCGATACGGCCGATGTTGTAGGTGGTCTTGGCGCCCCCCGTGACGTACTCGCCGGCGCGGTCATCGAAGAGCTTGATCGCCCGGGCCATGGCGTGAGCGGGGTTCCCGAGGCCGAAGGCGCCCCACGAATGTCCCCCGGGGCCCAGGAAGCGCACCCGGTAACGGTGGGAACCGATCGCATGATTGAGCACGCGGGTATTGCTGGTGCCGTCGATCGCGATGAAGGCGTCGATCTCCGGGCCTCCGTCGCGGAAGAGGTGCTTGACCCCCCGGAGGTCACCGATCCCCTCCTCGCCGACGGACCCGACGAACAGCACGTCGTCCCGCGTGTCGAGCCCGTGGGAATCCATGAGCTTGACGATGGTGAGCATGGTCACCAGGCCGCGCGTGTCGTCGGCGATTCCGGGGGCCATCAGCTTGTCGCCGTCTCTCCGGACCGTAACGTCGGTCCCCTCCGGGAACACGGTGTCGAGATGGGCCACCACGGCAATCGTCCGGCCTCCGCCCCGGCCTTCCCGGCGGGCGACGACGTTGCCGATCTCATCGAGTTGCGCGTCGAGTCCCGCCTCCTGAACGAGTTCCCGGTAGTGGGCGGCCCGCTTTTCTTCCTTGAACGGCGGCGCCTCGATCTCGGTCAGCTCGATGAGCAGGCGTTCGTTCTCCTCGTCCATCGCGAGGACTTCTTCAAGCGCCGCCCCGACCCGGGGATCGGCGGTGATGGCCGCTAACTCGGCCTCGTATTCGGGAAGCACCTCGAGTTCCTGCGCCTCGAGGCCGAGTGCCGGGAGGAGCAGACCGAGGGTCAGGAAGGCTGGAAGTTGCGGTCGGAAACGCGAAAACGGCATAACCGCCCAATGCTACCGGAGTCGATGCCCCGTGCAGCCGTCCCGCTCTTGCAGCCGGGGACGTTCGCGAAACTCCCGCCCGACCGCTGTACGCTCCCGGCGCCAATGCCGCTTCGCCCGTCTTCGGCCCCGGGGCCAACTTCGTTCGGAGCGCTGCTGGCCGGGTTCTTCCTCGCGGCTTGGGCAGGAGCGGCGGCGGCGCAGCCGGCGGAGCGGGTGGTCGTGCTGGGGTTCGACGGCGCGGACCCGGACACCATCGCGGAAATGATCGCGGAAGGAGACCTGCCGCACTTGGCGCGGCTCGCGCGCGAGGGGACTTTCGCTCCCCTGGCGACCACGAAGCCGTCGGAGTCCCCGGTCGCGTGGGCGACCTTCGCCACCGGCATGAATCCGGGCCGCACCCGGATCTTCGACTTTCTCGAGAAACGCGAGGACACCTACGTGCCGCAGATCGCGCTGGTGCGGCAGGCATCGACCGAACTGCCCGGGACGCCGGTGCGGGTGGGTTTCGTTCTGTTTCTCGCGCTTGGCGCCGGAATCGCCGCTGCCTGGTTGCTCCAGCGGATTCGCGCGAGCGCTCGAGTTCGTTGGGCGTCGCTGGTCGTGCTGACGGCGATCCCCGGGGTGGCGGCCGCTCTCGTGGCGGCGTGGGTGCCGGCCGCCGTTCCGGAGGCGATCCGGGCCCGGGAGGGAGACGCCTTCTGGAAGATCGCCGGCGGGGCAGGGGTAGCGACGGTTGCGCTCCAGGCGCCCATGGAGTTCCCGGTCGAGGAGTCGCCCGGCGCCCGGATCCTGGCCGGTTTCGGCGTCCCCGACGTTCGCAAGTCCTTCGGCCTCTGGTCGGTGTACACGACGGACCTCCTGGAGGAGGAATCGACCGAGACCGGAGGAACCCGATTCCCGCTTCGTTTCGAAGAGAGGGTGGCGCGGAGCGTGATTCGTGGCCCACGGGATTTCACCGAGGCGGTCGCCGAGGCGGATCAGCCGGAGGTCGAGATCCCGGTCACGTTCCGGCGCCGCGGGGATGTCCTGGAGATCGAGACAGCGGGCTCCGCCCTGAGTCTGGCGGCGGGGGAGTGGTCCGATTTCGTTCCCGTGAGTTTCCCGCTCAATCCGTTGATCCGCCTCGCCGGCCTGGTGCGCTTCCGGGTGCTGGCGCTCGAACCGAATGTCACGGTGTACATGGAGCCGATCAACTTCGATCCACAACGCCTCCCGCCGATCGTGGATCTCTCCTACCCTCGGGACTTTGCGGGCGATCTGGCCCGGCGCGCCGGGCCCTACGAAACCGTCGGCTGGAAGATCATCACCAATCCGCTCCGCGACGAGGCGGTGGACTTCGACGCCTTCCTCGAGGACGCCCGGTTTGCCCGGGAGTCGAACGAGCGTTTGCTGATGGAGACGCTGGAGGAGGATTCATGGCGGCTGCTCGTGGCCGTTTTCCTGTTCCCTGACCGGATTCAGCACATGCTCTACCGTTTCGCCGATCCCGATCACCCGAACCACGACCCGGAACTCGCCGAGCGATATGGAGGAGGGATCGCCGAGACCTACCGCGACCTCGACCGCATCGTCGGGGCCGCGATGGCGGCGGCGCCTCCGGACACGCGTTTCCTGGTCGTTTCGGATCACGGGTTCCACTCCTTCCGGAACCAGTTCAACGTGAACACCTGGCTCGCCGAGAACGGTTACCTGCGGGCGGTCGGAGATTCGGGAGAGCGCCGGCTCGAAGATCTCTTCGACCCCGACGCGCTGTTCTTTGTGGGAGTGGACTGGAGCCGAACGAGCGCCTTCGCCCTCGGGCTTTCCGGTATCTACCTGAATCAGGAGGGGCGCGAGCCGGAAGGCACGGTCGCGCCGGGCGCGGAACGCGAAGAACTCATCGAACGGCTGATCGCCGACCTCAAGGCGTTTCGGGACCCGGCCACCGGAGAGCCGGTCGTCAGGGAAGTGCACCGGCGCGAGGAGATCTACAGCGGCCCCTTCGTGGAGGAGGCTCCCGACCTCATCCTCGGTCTCGAACCGGGTTACCGCATCGGCTGGCAGAGCACGCTCGGGGGCATGCCACCGTCTTCGATCACCCCGAACCTGGACAACTGGAGCGGCGACCACTGCTCCATGGAGGACACCGCCGGAGTGCTTCTTTCGAACCTGCCCCTCCGGGAGCCGGCGTCGCTCCGGGACATCGCTCCGACGGTCCTGGACCTGCTGGGCGTCAGCCCGCCGGAGGAAATGGACGGAACCTCGCTGCGGTCCCGCTGAGTCCGGCGACAGAGCCGGAATCGGAGCGCCTCAGTTGGTACGGTTCCGGAAGATCCACAAGCCAGCCGCGATGAAGATGCCGGCGACGACGACCGAGCCGGCGTTGACCGGTCCGAGCGATCCGGACCAGAGGATCGCGTAACCGAGCGCTCCGGGCAGCAGGGCGTAGTAGACGAAGGGCACCAGCGTACGCCGGATCACGGCGCCCTCCCGGCCCACCAGCCCGACCACCGCCGAGGCGGCCACGACGTTGTGGACGCAGATCATGTTTCCGGCCGCGCCTCCAACCGCCTGGAGCGCTACCACCCAGCCCGGGTCCACCGAGAGCCGCTCCCCGACGCCGAACTGGAAGAGCGAGAACATCATGTTGCTCACGGTGTTGCTGCCGGCGACGAAGGCCCCGAGCCCCCCGATGAACGGTGCGAAGAACGGCCAGGCCGATCCCGCGATCTGCGCGGCGCCCTCGGCGAGGGCGATTGGCATGGAGGCGAGTCCCGCGGCTCCGCCTCCGGTGTTCAGGAAGACCTGCACCATGGGCACGGTAAACACGAGCGCCACGGACGCGAGGCCGGTACTGCGCAAGGAGGCGGAAACGGCGCGGCCGATCTGCCCACCATTCATCCGGTGAACGACGGCGGCGAACAGCGAAGCGGCGATGAAGACCGCGCCCGGCAGGAAGAACGGGGCGGCGCTCGCGGTAATGCCGCTTCCGAAGATGTCCGGCCAGCGGATCACGATTCCCGACAGGAAATCCTTGAAGGGAAGCGACGGCAGGCGGGTAAGCACCAGCAGACCGCCGACGACCGCGTAGGGCGCCCACGCCGACACGGCTCCGATGGTCCGCCCCGCTTCCGGCTGGGTGTCGGGAACGAGTTTCCGTCCGATCCAGTCCTTTTCCCAGGCGGAACGCGCCGGGAATTCGAAATGCTGGTCCGCGGGGGGCATGAAGAGGCCCCTCTTCGCGGCGGTGACCACGATCCCGAGCCCGATGAGGCCTCCGAGGAGTGCCGGGAACTCCGGCCCGAGCAGCCAGGCAGTAAGCAGATAGGGGACCGTCATCGCCACCGCGGCGAAGAGGGCGAACTTCCAGACCTGGAGTCCTTCGCGGAAGCTCCGGCGCTCTCCGAAGAAGCGGGTCATGGTGGCGACCACGATCAGCGGCACCAGCGTGCCGGCGACGGTGTGGAGCACCGCGACCCGGAAACCGATGAACGCCAGGAAATCGGTCCACTCGGCGAACCCAAGCCCGGCCGCGTAGGCGGCGACGGCCTCGGAACCGGAGAGGCCGGTCGAGACGCCCACCAGGATCGGGGTCCCGGCCGCGCCGAAGGAGACGGGGGTGCTCTGGATCAGCATGCCCGCCACCACCGCGGCGAGGGGCGGGAATCCGAGCCCCACCATCAGCGGCACGGCGACCGCCGCCGGCGTACCGAAGCCGGCCGAACCCTCGATGAAGGCTCCGAAGAGCCACGCGATCAGGAGGACCTGGATGCGCCGGTCAGGGGTGATCCCCACGAAACCGCGGCGAATCACCGAGAGGGCTCCGCTCTCCTGCATCGTGTGCAGCAGGAGGAGCGCGCCGAAAATGATGTAGAGCAGGGTGCCCGCGACAACCAGCCCGTTGATCGAGGCGGCGGCGATCGTGACACCGGAGATCCCCCATACAGCCCAGGCGAGGCCGGCTGCGGCGATCCAACTGAGCGGCATCGCGCGGGACGCCGGCCAGCGGAGTCCGACCAGGAAGAGTGCGACCACGGCGATCGGCACAAGCGCGACCGCGGCAAGACCAAGAGTTCCCATGACGCCTATTCCCTACCGGCCTTCCCCTCCGGGACCAGTGGAGGGCTGATTAAACTCCCGGCCATGCCACGGGCATCGTTTACATCGCTGGGTTGTCGTCTCAACCACACGGAGGCGGCGAACTGGGCAGGGCAGTTCGCGGGCAAAGGCTACACGATCGTTCCCTGGGGGGATCCGGCCGATCTCGTGGTGATCAACACCTGCTCGGTGACCCACCGCGCGGAGGCTCACTGCCGCAACACCGTGCGGCGGACCCTGCGCCACTCTCCCGAAGCCTTTGTGGTGGTGGCGGGGTGTTACGCGCAATCAGGTCTGGACGCACTCCGGGAAATCCCCGGGGTGGACATGATCGTCGGGACCGAGTTCAAGGAGACCTTTCCCGACTACCTCGATCGACCGCGGAAACTCACGGAACCCGTGGTTCTCCACTCGGCGCGGATTTCCCGGCATGAGTTCGAGGTCCCGTCCACCGGGCGCTATGACTCCACCCGCGCCAATCTCAAGGTGCAGGACGGCTGCGACTTCTTCTGTTCGTTCTGCATCATTCCCTACACGCGGGGCAGGGAGCGCAGCCGGCGGTTCGCCGACCTGGTCCGGGAGGCCCAGGACCTTGCCGCCGCCGGCTACCAGGAGTTGGTGCTCACCGGCGTGAACATCGGGCGGTACCGGAGCGGAGGACGCACGCTCACCGACGTTGCGGACCGGCTCGAGGAAATTCCGGGGGTCGAGAGGATCCGGATCACCTCGATCGAGCCCACCACCGTCGAGGACCGCCTGCTCGAGCGGATGGCCGAGCGCGGCTCCCTGTGCCGTTACCTCCATCTCCCGGTACAGAGCGGGGACGACGAGGTGCTCGCCGGAATGGGCCGCCGCTACACCGTGCGGGACTATCGCGAGTTTGCGGATCGGGCAGTGGAGATGGTTCCCGGACTCGGCCTGGGGACCGACGTGATTGTCGGGTTCCCGGGCGAAACGGAGGACGCGTTTCAGCGGACCTGCGACCGTCTGGAAGAGATGCCGTTCGCCTACTACCACGTGTTCAGCTACTCGTCGCGCGCCGGGACGCGGGCGGCGGGTCTCCCGGGGCACCTGTCTCCCGAGGTGGTTGCGGAGCGAAGCCGGAGGCTGCGGGAGCTCTCGGACGGGTGCCGGGACGCATTCGCCCGACGCCATGTGGGGCAGCGTGTCGACGTCCTGTTCGAACAGCAGGATCGCTCGGGCCGCTGGACCGGCCTGACCGATTCCTACCTGCGGGTCGGAGTGGTCTCGGCGGAGCCGCTCGAGAACTGCATCCGGGCGGTTCAGGTCACCCGGGTGGCGGACGACGTCCCGGGTCTGGCGGTGGGAACCCTGACCCCGGTGAGCGGTTAGCCCGAGGAACCCTCGCCAGTCCCAATGTACGCACATTGGGTCGGCTGGCCCAGCCTCAAGTGGCCGGGCGGCTCTGGCGTCCTTCCCGGCCGTAGTGGCCCTGGGGACCGCCGTCAGCAGGGCACACGGAGGGGCTGTTGTGGTCATACCGATAAGCCCGAAACGCCCCGGTTGCTCATCGCCAACTCCAACCTCCGTGTCGTCCCGGTAGGACTGGAGCCGGCGGCTGGCCGCTATCGCCCGACGATCGGCGCTCGGCCGGTGGGCGAGGGAGAGGCGGCGGTCCGGACGGAGCGGCTCGGCTCCGGCCAATCGATCCGGGTGTTGTCGAGAATGTCGTCGATCAAATCTCTGACCTGAGTGTTGAAGCTGGGTCGGGGCCTGAGCCGGCGGTTGAAGAGCACGACGTAGTTCACGCCGTCCCAGCGTTGCCGAGCGACCGTGTCCGTGCCCGGCAGGCTCCCCGTGTGATTCCACCGCCAGCCGGTTGGCTCGGCGCCGCGGCGGCGTCGTGTGCCGATGTCGTCCCCGCCGACCTGGTAGACGTCGAGGAACCGGAGAAGCGGCCGTGTAGAGGCGACCAATGCGCCCTGAGCAATCCGGGCCTCGTGGTGCCAGCCCCCGTCCGGGCGGCGGACCCGTGGGCCCTGCGGATCGAACACGTTGCGGGCAAGCGATCCGTCGTAGTCGTACCAAGGCTCGCGGGGGCTGCGATCCTTCGGGAAGGTTCGCCCCTGGATGATGTCCTCGCTGCGCACCCCGAGCGGGGCGAGGACCGTGCCGAAGACGTAGCTCAGGTAGTCCTGCCCCGACGCCTCCTCGATGGCGAGGCCGAGGACGAGGTACCCGATGTTCGAGTACGCGCGGCGCGAGCCGGGATCGAACTCGAGAGGTTGCCCCAGGAGGTAGCGAACGGTGTTCTCCCGCCCTGGCGGACTCGGCACCGACATCGCCTCGGCGATCTGGATCTCGCGATACGTGAGATCACCTACGACCTCGCGATCCCAGCCGCCCCGATGCTGGAGCAGGTGCCGCACGGTGATCTCGGGAAGGCGCACGTCCCCCAGCGACGGGAAAGGCGCGAGGTCCAGCAATCCACCTCCCGCCTGCCCAAGGTCGAACACGAAGCCGTCCAGATCCAGCGCGCCGCTCCGCGCGAGTTCGTGGATCGCCGCCGCCGTGATCGGCTTCGTCACGCTCGCCAGCCGCATCATCACGTCCTGCCGAATGGGGATCGTGCGCTCCCGGTCCATCCAGCCGAACGCCCGGTCATAGGCGATCTCGCCGTCCTTCATGATCCCGAGCGCGGCCGCGCCGATCCCGTGTTCCTCGCTGAACTCGATCATCAGCGAGTCGAACAACGCCTCCGCCGGTTGACCAGGCTCCTCGACCGTCACGGCGAGCTCCGAGGTGGCCGACAGCCCCCCGGGGTCCGTCGCGGTGACCGTCACCGCGGCGCTTCCGGCGGCGACGCCGGCAACCGTCATCTCGCTGCCTGCGGCGCTGACCGTCGCTATCCTGGCGTCCGCCGAGGCCGCGCTATAGGTCAGTGGGTCCCCGTCGGGATCGGAGAAGCTCGACTCGATGTCCACCGACTCCGAACGACCTTCGACGACGGTCAGGGACGGGATCGAGCCGACCGCCACCGGCGCCCGGTTCGGGGCCGGCGCAGGGGATCCGGGGCTCGTCGGAGACGGACTGGTACCCGTTTCTTCGCAGGCCGTGGTCCCCGCAAGGAGGATCCCGAGAGCCAGCCGGGGGACCAACGCGGGCAGCCCGACCCTCCGCGCCCGACGACCCGCGACTCTTCTGGCGAACCTCACCGTGCCCGCCTGTCCGTCGCTGCCCAAGCTCTCAGCGGATGACCTTGGTCCTGGCCACCGCCCGGTGCTGAGTGGACGACGCGGCTGCGCGCGGACAGGCGCGACTCGTGTGGCAGGCTGACTGTCATCAGAATCGCATTTTACTGGGCCATTGAGGTCCACAAAATCACATAAGTCACGGTAGAGGTTGCCGAAATCGGCACATTGTGTAATGAAGTAGTGACCCCGTGTTTGTCAATGTCTCGCGCCGGTGCCTGCTTCAGCGCGGAGGCGGTCCTGTCCCCCGCCAGGAACGCGTCCCACTGCTCCATGAGCGCCCGCTGGCGCTCGAGCGGGTCTGTCCGTCGGTAGGCGGTCTCGATGCGGCTCGTGTTCAGGTGCGAGGGCCAGCTCTCGGTCGCGGGCGCTGGCGCGGATGCGGCTCGGCCCTTGCCGGCTGCTCGTTTGGTGCGTCAGTGTTCCCGCGCAGGCTCATAACTGCCCGCAAGGTGCCATCCGCACGGGCAGCCGCGCCGGGGCGCCAGCGGAGCGGATCGGTTCCCGTAAACGCAAAGGGAATCAACGAGTTGCGCGTGCGACGGTGGCGGACCCCCTTTCACACTTTCCCCCGAAATCGCGGGCAGCGAACGGAGTTCGCTGCCACTGTTTTCCTGGCTCACGAGCAGCCTGAGGTATTACCGCCGGGTGCCCCGTCGAGCGGTTCCCGGACGGGGCCGTGCGCGGTATGAGGCTCGGACCGCCAACTCGCGATTGCGTTGGGCCCCGTCCGGCAACCGCCCGGCGCTTCGCGCCGCAAATCGCAACTCCCTCGCGCGCTGGCGCGCGCTTCGGCGAGTTCCGATTTGTCGTTTCTTTTTTGTGAAAGGGGGTAACCCCCTTTCACACTTTCCCCCGAAATCGCGGGCAGCGAACAGAGTTCGCTGCCGCTGTTTTTTCAGCTCAGGAGCAACCGGAGGTGTTGCCGCAATTCAGGCACTTGAAGCAGGTGCCGCTGCGCACCATCAGCGCGCCGCACGTGGAGCACGGCGGGGCGTCCGCGAAGACGGCCGCCGGCTCCAGAACGGTGCCGCGGCGGGGAGGACGGCGGGGCCCGGCGGAGGTCGTGGCGGGCTCGGACGGTTCCGCTTCCGCCACGCTCATTTCGTCCGCGTCCGTGAGGAAACGGTGACCGAGCCACCGGAAGATGTAGTCGGTGATCGAGTCGGCGTGCGGAATGTCCGGGTTGCCGGTGTACCCCGACGGTTCGAAGCGCGTGTGCGAGAACTTGTCCACCAGCACCTTGAGAGGGACCCCGTACTGGAGGTTGTAGGAAACCGCCCGCGCAAAGGCGTCCATCAGCCCGGAAACGAAGGAGCCTTCCTTGGCCATGCGCAAGAAGATCTCGCAGGGAGAGCCGTCCTCGCGCAGGCCCACCGTGAGGTAACCCTTGTGTCCCCCGATATCGAACTTGTGAATGATGGCGTCGCGCTCGGGTGGCAGGTGCTCCTTCTCGGCGGAGTCGACGGCGTCCGCTGTCTCGGTGACGGATTCGCCGCGGTTCAGCGGCTGAGATTGCTTGCTGCCGTCCCGGTAGATGGCCACCGCCTTGAGGCCTAGCTTCCAGGATGCGAGGTACGTCTCCTCGATGTCCTCGACCGTGCTCTCTTCCGGCATGTTGACGGTCTTCGAAATAGCACCCGAGAGGAAGGGTTGGACCGCGTGCATCATCTTGACGTGGCCCATGTGGTGGATGGAGCGTTTCCCGCCGAACGGTTCCAGGGCGCAATCGAATACCGGGAGGTGTTCTTTCCTGAGATCCGGCGCCCCCTCGACGTGGCCGTGCTCGTCCACGTAGTCCCAGATCCGCTGGAGCGCCTCGCCTTCGTAGCCGAGCCGCTCGAGTGCCGAGCGCACGGTCTGGTTGACGATTCGGATGATGCCGCCGCCGCTGAGCTTCTTGTGCTTGATCAGTGACAGATCGGGCTCCACGCCGGTCGTGTCGCAATCCATCATGAGCCCGATGGTGCCCGTGGGGGCCAGCACCGAAGCCTGGCCGTTCCGGAAGCCGTGCTCCTCGCCGAACGCGATGGCCTCGTTCCAGACCTGCTGCGAGCGGGAAAGGACCTCGGCCGGCACTCCCGTGGAGTCGACCTGCAATGCGGCATCCCGATGCCTCCGCATCACCTCGAGGAACGGCTGTTCGTTCTCCGGATAACCTGCGAACGGTCCGGTGACCTCGGCGATCCGGGCCGATTGGTGGTAGGCCCGGCCCGTCATCAGCGAAGTCAACGCAGCCGCGATCGATCGGCCCACGTCGCTGTCGTAGGGGATGCCGCGATGCATCAGCAGGGCGCCGAGATTCGCGTAGCCAAGACCGAGCGGCCGGAACTCGTGCGAGTTCTTCTCGATGCGCGG
>Ga0209022_1002860_pt1 | contig 13209 bp, 10 predicted proteins | sample PinacodermPK_FD_187300 | JGI IMG/M metagenome (GOLD analysis project Ga0209022, IMG submission 187300) | Host-associated microbial community of the marine sponge Aplysina aerophoba from Gulf of Piran - sponge pinacoderm, lysed by proteinase... | ecosystem: Host-associated > Porifera > Sponge >...
CTGCGTCAAGGTTGTAGATGGTTGTCGAGAAGTGCGCTTATTTGGTGAATTCGTCACCAGGGTAGGGTGACGCTGTAGCATCCAGGTTGGCGGTTGGATGCGTGCCTCGGCGGAGCTGTGGGTAAATCGGCTTGCCGCAGCGACCGCCCTCGAGTCTGGCAAGGCACGCCGATTTATCCACAGCGGGCAGCGGTCTCGGTTCTGATTGCGGCGGCCGAGCCGGCGGCAGTTCTGCAGGCCTGACAGCAAGAGCGGCGGGGGTAGACTCCGGCGCCGTCGGCGGCATGCGGTCCGAACGCACGAGATCATCGTCTGCACGGCGCTCGATCTGAAGAAGTCCGGGGTGCAGATTTGGGGCTTGGCTGCGAGCGAAATCGGCATCGCCCCCCGCGCGCGCTGAGCGGGGCGGCGGTCGCCGGTGCTTCGGCAGCGGCGCGTCCATCGCCCCCCGCGCGCGCTGAGCGGGGTCGCCCGTCATGCCGGCCCTCCCCACAGCGGCGCAGCGGGCCCGCCTGCGCCGCGCCGCGCGCGTCGAGCAGGGTCTCTGCCCTCGATGCGGCAAGCGGCCGCCCGAGCCCGGCGTCAAGCTGTGCGGGAACGCCGGAGCGCGCAACTTCGCCCCGAGGCGAAGCATCATCGCATCGAGAAGCCGCGGCCCTGGCGTCTGTCCCGCCGGCGTTGCCGGGTTGCCGGCACATGGCCCGCCGGATCTCGCTCATGTGCAACCGGTGGAGCCCGTTCGTGCGACCCGCCGATCCCGATCACCAGCGCGAGGCGATCGCCGGCCGGAAGCCACGCGCGCACGGCGAGGCCCGTCAGACCCATCATGCCGGCCGGACCCGGCCGACGGCGGCCTCCCGTCACGGACGGCGCGAGGCGGCGGCCGCGGTCCCGCGGCGGATCGCCGGCCGCCTCCAGCCCCTGACGCAAAATGCGGAGCAGACGAGCGCCGAGAATCGCTGGCGCCGGATCCTCGCCGAGGCGCCCAAGCAGCACCTCCGCCGCCGCGAGCCGGGCCGGCGACCCCGGCTACCGCCGCCCCGGGCCGCGCCGGCGTACTGAAATCCACCCCGAATTCGACCGCCCGGACCCCGCCTGCAGGACCATCGCGCCCTCCAACCGCCGGATTCGGGATCGATGCGATCGTCGTCGGGTACCGTCCTTCACGCCCATGCTTCAGCCAGCGCCGGGCGCGGCAAAATCCGCCTCGCCTCCCGAGAGCTGCTCCATGCCGAAGCTCTCCTGCGGAATGCGTCGTCCCTGCGACCACAGGTCGGCAAGAGCCTCCGCGAGGCCGGCGGGAAACACCTCGCCAATTCCGTCGATCCCGGCGTCTTCCGGCGCCCGTTCCAGGGGACGCCGGTGGCCGTGCGCGAGCAGCCATCCGTAGAGGCCGAGATGGGGCCGCAGCGCCGCCCGCCCCTCCGACCGCCGCCGCCGGTTGACCCCGATCAGAATCCGGACGCCGGCGGGATCGAGGTCGCCGAGATACATGGCGCCCTCCGCCTGCGCGCGGCCGATCAGGTCGTCGAGATTGCCGGCGCCCTGCCGGAAGGCGTTGCCGCCGCCATAGGCGATCGCGGCGTAGAGCGCCAATTTCCGGTTCCACCGGCGGAAGCTGTCGTAGGAGTGATAGTTCTCCAGCACGAGGACCGGTCGTCCCGGCACGGGTTCCGGGGGCGTCTCGTGCGGCAGCGGCGGCGCCACGGGATAGCAGTGGAGATCGGCAAGCCGGACGCGCCCCTCGAACAGGGCCGGCTCGCCCTTGCGCAGGTCGTCCAGACGTTTCTCGTCGCCGAATATCTGCAGCGAGCGCTCCCTCGTGGGCGCCGGCACCGGCGTCCTGCCGCGCACCGACAGCAGGAACGCATTGACCGCCCGAAGGTCGGCACGCCGCACGGGGTGGCGCTCGTCGGCGGCGAAGGCGAGAGCCGGCAGCCAGGCCTGCGGCATCCGGGTGCGCGCGCCTGGCGCCCCATCCCGGAGCCTCGCGGTGCGCGGAAGCGCGGGAGAGCCCGTGGTGTCCCATCCCCGTCGGGGAAGGTCGACCGTTCCCTCGCGCTCGAGGGTTCGCAAGGCGTCGAGCAGCAGGTGTCTCGGCTCCGGCTGATCGCGGGCTTCGGGATGGGCGCGGAGCCAGGCGGCGCGCAGCTCCGTCAGGCCGATGCGCCGCTTGCCCAGCGCGCGCAGCTCCTCAGCGAACGAGGACATGCTACTCGGCGGCCACGGCGGACCTTGCGCTGTCTTCGCCCGGCCGCCTGTCGATATGGGCGCGCATCGCCTCGACCTCCACGTGGATCCGGCGCGAGCCGCGCGACTGCCCTGTGCGCCGCAGCCGCACGATGTTCTCGAACTCGGCCAGCGCGTTCGTGTCCTGCACGCCGGTGGTGTAGAAGAGCTGGATCCCCATGGCGTCCGCGAGGCCGATCTGGGTCTTCAGCAGCAGAGCCTTGTTCGCCTTGCCGAGCGGGTTGTCCATGATGAGGACGCCGCCTTCGCCAGCGCCGCCGTGCATGGCCTCGGCGCGCAGCCGGGCCAGCACCAGATAGATCATCATCGCCGCGGTCAGCAGCTCTCCGCCCGAGACGCTCACCCGGTCGATCGGCATGTGCTCGGCGTCGCCCTCGCCCTTGGGCTTCAGCAGCCGGATGCCGAGGGAGTCCCTGCCGAGCGCCGTGGTCATCCGCTCGACCAGCGCGGCCGCGATGTCCTGGCCGGTCTCGGGGATCCGGTCGGCCTCCGCCAGGTCCGTCACATAGCCGCGCAGGATCTCCCTGCGCTGATCGGCGGCGACCCGCGAGAGATCGGCGCCCATCCGAAACACCGCCTGCCCGCCGAAGCGCGGCACATGGTCCGGAATGCGCCCGTCGCGGACCATCCGCCGCAGGATGTGGAGGGCGGTCCGAAGCAGCCGCTCCAGCTCCGCGACGCAGGCCTCGAGGTCCCTGTCGAGGCGCGACAGGTCGTGCTCGATGGTCTTCAGGCGGTCGTCGATCAGGCCCGCCGTCCTCTCCGCATTCTCCGCCGCGGCCAGAGGCTCGTTGGCGCCGAGATGCGCGGCGACCTCGCGCTCGCTCTCCAGCTCCCTGAAGGCGTCGGAGTTGGCGAACCTGCGGATATCGTCGTAGCTCCCGTAAACGGCCTTGCGCGCCTCGGCCAGGGTGCCTCGGGCGTCGCCGAGCGCGGCGGCGGCGGCGCTGACCAGCGCCGCCACCTCGTCCTCGCGCGGAAGCTCCATCCGCTCCGCCGGGGCGGCGTCGGCGCCCAGAACGCCGCCGAGGGTGGCGGCCAGGTCGGAGCACGACGCGGCCGTCCGCCCGTGCCCCGCTGCCTCCCCACGCGCGCGGCGCGCAGCATCCGCTTCGCGCACGGCGATCCCCTCCTGCTCGACGATGGCCGCCTCCGCCCGGGGCACGATGCGGGCCAGCATCCCGGGATCGAGCGAACGGAGATCCGCCAGCGGCTCGGGCCGGATCTCCTGCGTGCGCCTGTCGGCCTCCGCGCGGAGGTCGCGCCTCGCCGCATCCGCTTCCGCGCGGGCGGCGGACGCCGCCTCGCGCGCGCTTTCGAGCGCCGCCTCCGCGCCGGCGGCGGCTTCCCGCAGGCCGTCGCGCGCCGCCTCTGCCTCGACCCCGGCGCGTTCCAGATCGCCGAACGCCTCCGCGAAACGGTCCTCCTTCCCGGCCAGGGCGCGGTCGATCTCCCGGCGCTGGCCGCGCAGCTCGCCCACCCGCTCCTGCTCCAGGGCCGTCAGCGCCTCACGATCGCGTTCGTAGGCGGCGCGCAATTCGTCCAGCTCGCCGTCCGCCCGCCCGCCGGGCCCCGCATAGGCGATGCCGCCCGCCTCCCGCTCCAGGGCGGAGGCGAGGCTTGCAGCCTCTCCCGCCTCGTCCTCGCGGGCGCGGGCCTCCCGCCTGCGGGCGTCCCGTTCCGCCTCCTTGTCCCGGGCGAGGCGCTCGGCCGAAGCCGCCCGCTGCCTGTGAACGAGATGTGCCCTGCGCCAGGATTCGACCCGCGAACCCCACTGCGCGTGGTATTCGCCGGCGCGGCGCTCGCGCCCGGTGCGCGCATGGGCCTCGCGGTCGCATTCGACCGCGCGGCCGCGACAGTCCCGGGCATCGCGGCCGGCGGCCTCGATCCGGTCCGAGAGCGCCGCAATCCCGTCGGCAATTTGCGCGATCCGCGCGTCCTTGCCCTCCGCATTCCGGCGCATACCGTCCAGCCGGCCGTCGCCGAAGCGTTCCCGCCACGCCCCGAGCTCCCGCAAGATCGAATCCAGGCGCTCGATCCGCGCCTGCCGCGTGTCGATCGATGACGACAGCTCTGCCATATCGTTCTCGATCCGGCGCCGCAGGTCGCGGGCAGCCGCCCGGTCGTAGGCGGCGGGCTCCTGCACGGGGAGAACGAAGCGGTCTGCCGTGGCCTCCGCCGGCGTGTCGGAGGCGATCGCGACGGTCACCGGCCGGCTTGGCGAAGCGGCGGTCTCCAGCGCCCGGCGCGCCGCATCGAGCGCGTTCCCATTGGGAACGGCGACACCGGCGAAGCGGGCCGGGTCCTGCTCGGCGAAGCGGCGCACCTCCCCCGGCGAGCGCAGGATATCGGAGAGATAGGCGGCATAGGGCTGGGCGTCGGCGATGCCGGAATCGCGGAGCCGTTCGGCGACGATGCGCACGTCCGCGTCGATCGACGCGAGCCCGGTGGCCTCCAGCGACTCGCGGTCGGCCTGGAGAACTTCCTGCCGCCGCTCGTCCTGGCGCAGCCTGGCCGCGGCCCTGGTTCTGGCATCCGCCAGCAGCCTCCCGGAGGCGTCCGCGCCCGGGTCGACCTCGCTCTCGCCGCTCAGCTCGAGAAGGGTCGGATCGAACGCCAGATCCCGGCGCTTCTCCTCGCCTTCGCGGGCGGTCGTCCGCAACTGCGCCGCTTCGCTCTCGAGACGCGAGCGCTCGGCCTTGAGATCGCCCTGGCGCTCCCGATGCCGCGCGGAGTCGAGGTCCGCCTTCTCGGCCCGGCCGCGAAACGCGGTGGCCTCTTCTTCCGAGGCCCTCGCGGCCTCCGCATGACGCCGCGCCGCCGCATCGGCGCCCTCGCCGGCCTCGAGAACCTCCTCTTCCTCGAGAGCGGCCCGGAAATCCCGCGCATGACCGAGATCGACGTCGATCTGCGCCGCCTCCCGGTGCTCCGCCTGGGCGGTCTCGGATGCCGATACCCGCTCGGCGTCGGCCTCGCTGGCCGCCGCCATAAGCTTCCCGGCTTCGGCCGAAAGGGCGCGCTGGCGCTCCCTCGACGATGCCGCCCGCCCGCCCAGCGTGGCGACGAGGTCGGCACCGATTCCGCGGAGCGCATCGCGGCGCGGCTGCAAGTCGGCATGCTCGGCGTCGATCGCCGTCTGCAGCGCCCGGCTCCGTTCCCGGTCGTCGAGCATGCCGCGCATCGACAGCGCGGCCTGGAGAAGATGGTTGCGCGCGAATGCCTGTCCGCGCTCTTCCTCGCGGGCCTCGGCAGCCGCCTCGGCGATCTCGTGCCTGCGCCGCGCCGACTCGACGGCGGCGGAGGCGAGCTCGACACGCGCCCTCACGCAGGCCGCCTCCGCTGCGGCGGCGGCGGTCTCGTGTTCCTCCGCCTGCCCGGCGAGTTCTGCCGCGAGCCGTGAGGCGCGTTCCGCGTGCTCGTCGAGCGCCGCCTTGAGGGAAGACGCATCGCGGCTCCGGCGCGCGACCTCCGCCTCGGCGGCCCGCGCCCCGGCGGCGATATCCACGAAGGGCGCGAACCTCTCCTGCAGGCGGCGCATCGCGTCCCGCCGGCGCTGGAGGCGGGGCAGATCGGAGAGCCTTGCCACATGCTCGGCAAGCAGCCCCCGCACGGCGCCGGCCTCCCCGTCCGGCACCGTCATCGCTAGGAACTTCCTCAGGAACTGCGCCTCGCTCCGGAAATCCAGGAACTCCTCGATGCCGCCTTCGGTGCGGTTGAAGTCCACCTGGGCCGCCAAGAGTGCGGTATCGATCTTCTCCTCGGCGAGCTTCCGCTTCCAGTCCGACTGCTTCACGAAATCCTGGAAGTTGCCCGGGTGGTCCGAGCGCATCGCGTGCAGCCAGCGCTGCACGTCCTGGTGGCCCCTCAGGCGGCCGCGCTCCTCGAACCCTCCGAGCCCCGGCGCGGGGATGTCGTCGAAAGCGAGGCCCGGCACGCTGCGGAAAGTGAAGAAGCGGCGCTCCAGCTCGCGCTGGCGGCCCTCGCCCCGCGGCACCACCACCTGGCCGGTGACCAGGCGCTGCGCCTCCAGCAGGCTTGACTGGCTGCCGGAGAGGTCCCACTCGACGAGGATGAACGCGGGCACCTCTCCGAAATAGTCGCCGAACTTCTGGTTCGCCCGGATCAGCGTCTTCAGGAAGCGGCGCTCGCTGGTGTCGAAGCAGCTCAGCACCAGGGACAGGAATGACGTCTTGCCGCCGGTGTTCTCCAGGCTGAAGACCGTGTGCACGGGCTCGCCCGTGCGCGGATCGGCAAGATGGACGCTCGTGCCCGGATAGTACGCCTCGTGCCAGCCGCAGTTCGACAAATGGATGCGCGTGATGCACCGCATTCACTTCTCCCCGGCGTCCAGAAAGCCCGGCAGGGCCGAAGCGCAGCGCTCGAACAGCTCGTGCGCCGCAAGCTCGCGCAGCTGGAGCCGGTAGCGCGGCGTCGCCATGTAGGTCTCGCCGTCGGCCGTATCCAGGGTCTGCACCATCCCGTGCTCGTGAAGTTGGTTGAGCACCAGCTTGACCATGCCGGCGAGCGAGCCCAGCCCCGCGCGCTGGCTGCCGTCGGGCCTGGTCTCCGGAAGGCGCGCGAGCTCGCGCCAGGCCTCCGCCAGACCCGCCTCCTCGAGATCGGGATCCACCGCGTCTTCTTCCAGACGGCGGCAGTGCTCGCGCAGCAGCGACGCAATCCGCGCCGGCGTCGCCGATACCTCCGCGCGATCTTCCTGCGTCCCCGTCAGCACCGCCGCGGTCGGAAAGAAGGTCGCCGCGATCGCCACGTGGATCAGCGCGAGCGCGCCGCGCGTCATCTCGCCGAGATCCCGGCGAAGATCCGTCAATGTGGCCGCGAACACGCTCTCCGGTCCGAGCGGCGCGAGCACGATCGCGTGCTCCAGCGCGTCAACCACCCGCAGGCCGAGCATCGGCGCAAGCTCGCGAACCAGGGTCCGGAACCCGGGATCGGCACGCCAGAGCGCCAGCAGCTGGCGATAATCCGCATCGCCCCGCAGAGCCGACGCCCTCGGCGACAGGCCCTTGTTGAGGAGAAGCACCGCCTTCTGGGCCTCGCTCAGATGGGTCAGCCCGGCCATCGTCCGGCGTCCCTCGCAAGCACCAGGTTGTCGCCCGCAACGCGCTCCTGCGCGATCGCTCCGTCGATCGAGGCGATCACCCCCAGCGGATCGTCCTCCGGGCACCACGACCGCAGCATCAGGAACAGCACGCAGCGCAGCCTGGCCTCCGCCATGCCCTGGTCCTCGGCCATGCCGATGGCCGAATGCATGTCGAGGCGCGTGCGCGCGGCTATCGTGCGCACCAGCCAGTCCTGCGCCTCGCGCATGTCGTCGGCGTCGAACTCCGGCGGAACCCGCTCGATCGCCTCCAGATCGGGCGCCTCTTCCGGGCCGGCGGGGTCGCGCCGGAACGCCGGCTGGGTGAGCGTCTCGAACAGCAGCGCGAGATCGAGCAGCGGCGGCGGAGAAGGGGCGGCGAAGGCGGCCGCGATGCCGTCGCCCATGCCGGCCACGCTCGCCATCGGCGCGGCCAGAAGCGGAAACAGGATGCGGTCCTCGAGATCCGGAACGTCGCGCAGGAGGCGCGCGCGGAACGCGCTCGCCTGCAATCGTCGGAACTCTTCCGATGCCGTCATCACCCGCTCGAACAGCGCCGCGTGGCGCTGCTGGCAGTCGTCGATCGTCGTCTTGAGCTCGACGAGATGGTGGCGCGTATCGCCCTCTGCGTGCGCCATGTTCTCACGGATCGACTCCACGATCGCCGCCTCGTGCTTGCGCCGCTCGTCCAGATGCGTGCGCGCTTCGTCCAGCTCCGGCAGTACTTCCTCGCTCCACCTGACCCGGTCTGCGGCGCGGCGGACCTGGAACAGCCGGTCCTCGATGAACTGCCGGTAGTGGATCGAGCGCATCCGCGAGCGCCGCGCCAGCATGCGCGCATCCTCCAGGCGGCCGCGCTCCACCGCCTTGCGGATCATGATCGCCTCCGCCTCCTGCGCAAACTCCGGCGCGATGTCGAGCATCGCGAGCGTCAGCGTCTGCGCGCCGCGCGCGAGCTTGTACCGTGGAGATCCGTCATCGGCGGCGGAAAGCGCCAGGAGACGGAAATCCTGGAAGGAAAAGCCGCCCCGGTCCGCGTCGAAATACTCCGCACGGAAGGTCCTGTGGCCCTCGCGTGCATTGGAAAGATGGTCGAGCACGACCTGTCCGGCCTTGCGGCCCTGCGCTTCCGTCAGCGCGGGCTTCATGCGGACCGCTTCGCCGGCGACGTGTTCGACGACATCTTCCGGCGAGGCGCCCGACTCGATCGCCGAGCGCTCCATCACGAAGTCGATCGCGCTCAGCGCCAAGTACTGGAGGTCGAAGCGCTCGGCCAGCGCCGGCTCGTCCCTGAAGATCATCCGGCGGTCCCGGGACAGCCGCGCGATCGGCTCGGTCAGCGCGAGATTGCGCTGCTGGCGTGTCAGCGTCTCGCGCGACGCGCTATCCGGCGAGCTCACGGGATGGTCCCGCTGCGCCGTGGCGGCAGTCGTTCTTGAAGCCGAATCGTCGATACTCGTTGGCGGATGGCATCGGATTGCAGGCAGAGGAGCGATGGACGCGGACAAGCCTCCTTATCGCTGCACGCGGCCGGGTTGGCAATCCCGGGCGTACATGCCGGCCGGGGCTGGCGGAAAGACCGGCGGAAAATCTCGCAGGGCCGGCGCGCCCACGATAGACCGATCCCATCGACGAAGTCGCGGATGTCCTGGATTTCAAGCTCGCGCCACACGCAGACCTCCAGCTTCGATTTCCTGTTCGATTTCCTGGTGCTTGCCCACGGCAACACCGACCTGTTCGTGGTCGCACCGGAAGAGACCGTCGAGCACGTGAAGGGCTGGCTCCGCCTCTGGCTCGCCATCCCCAACGCGGTCGCGGGCAGGAAGCCGCTCGGGAAGGACCTGATGATCGTCATCGACGAGTTGCCGCGCATCGGCTTCCTCAAGCCAGTGATTCAAGCCGGTGATGGACGGCTGCACCGTGGCCGCCGGCAGGTGATCCCTCTGCACGATCCGACCGGGGGCTGGCGCGGGCACATCCGGGACAACTACGGGCGGACGATCGTCGACTGCGTGACGGACGCGATGCGGACGAATGCAGAGATAGGGTGTCAACTCGTGGTGCGGCGTCCGTGATCCGCAATCATTCTTCCGTCGTCTCTCCCGTGTTCCTCTCTAACGAGGGCGCCCTGGTCCCCTATGTCGCCAGCGGCCGCTCCCACTCCTGGATCCCTGGCACCACCACTGGCCGGCGAACCCGGCAACTGCGACTGCTCCGGCGCGAGCTCGGTAGCCCGGCCGACCGAGGTCGCATTTCGGGACTCTCCTGTTCTCGGTCCGCATGTGCCCCTCGGTTCGAGCGAAGCCAGTCATGGTGAAATTGCACTGCACCGCAATAGCTGACGGGCTGGTGGAAATCCGAGTGCGCTGTCCGGTGAGGGCTCTTCTGGCCAAGCCAGATCGCTTGACATGGGAGACTGCGCCCTTGTATGGAAATGTTCCCGTATCGGGAACATTGTAGTTGACATCTAATTGGGAACGATGCATACAGGTCATGCGGATCATCGCCAAGAAGACGCTCCGGGAGTTCTGGCAGCGTCACCCGGATGCCGAAGAGCCGCTTCTCGCTTGGTACCGGGAAGTGAAACAGGCGGATTGGGATACGCCGGCCGGCCTGAAGGAGATGTACGGCAACGCGAGCATCGTTGGCGACAACCGGGTGATCTTCAACATCAAGGGCAACGACTATCGCCTCGTGGTGAAGATCAATTACCGGTATCGCGTCGTCTACATACGGTTTGTGGGCACCCATGCCGGGTACGACGCCGTAGACGTGGAGGAGGTATGAGATGGCCAATATCAAGCCAATCCGGTCGGAACGGGACTACGAGGCGGCTTTGGACCGGATCTCCGAGCTCATGGATATAGCGATCGACAGCCCGGAGGGCGATGAGCTCGATGTCCTGGTCGATCTCGTCGAACTGTACGAAAGCAAACAAGTGCCGATGGGTTATCCGAGTCCGATCGCCGCGATCGAGTTTCGTATGGAACAGGCAGGTCTGCGCCCCGCAGACCTCGCCTCGTTCATCGGAAGCCGCGCGAAGGTCTCGGAAGTTCTCTCCGGCAAGCGCGCGATCACCATGCCGATGGCGCGCGCGCTACATGAGCATCTCGGGATTCCGGCGGACGCGCTACTACGGGAGCCGGATGTCGACCTGGACGATCCGTGGGCCGACATGGATTGGAGCCGGTTTCCGCTCAAGTCGATGGCAAAATTGCGCTGGATTCCGGACAGGCCCGATCTGGCGGGGCGCGCCGAGCATGTCATGCGGGACCTGATCGATCGGGCAGGGGGGCTGGACGTCGCGGGCGCCGCGCTCTACCGAAAGAACGATCGCATGCGCGCGAATGCCAAAATGGACCCCCATGCGCTCAAGGCGTGGTGCTGGCAGATCCTTGCAAGAGCCAACGAGGACCTTCCGAAGACCCGCTACGAGCGTGGCACCGTGACTCTGGACTTCCTGACGAAGGTCGCGCGGCTGAGCTGGTCGGAAGACGGTCCGCGGCTGGCGAAAGAATTGCTGGTCAAGAGTGGCATTTCACTCGTGATCGAAAGGCATCTGCCGAAGACGTATCTAGATGGGGTGGCTCTGCGGCTCGGCGATGGCAGACCGGTAATCGGACTCACTCTGCGCTACGACAGAATCGACAATTTCTGGTTCTGCTTGCTGCACGAGCTGGCCCATGTGGGCCGACACATGGACAACGACAGGGGCGAAGCCTTCGTCGACGACTTCACGTTTCGGAAACTCGAAGGGAGACGGGAAGATCCTAGGGAGACACAGGCGGACGAATGGGCGGAAGAAGCACTTATTCCGCGCTCGGTTTGGGAGGCGAGCGCGGTGCGGGATCGGCCGACGACCATGGCCGTGATGAATCTCGCCAACGCCCTGCAAGTTCATCCGGCGATCGTCGCAGGGAGGGTTCGATACGAAAGGAAGAACTACCGGCTGTTATCGCAATTCGTTGGGACCGGAGAGGTCCAACGACAGTTCGGCATGGTATCGTGAGGTAACGGGCCCATGAACTACCATACCGGACTGGGAGCTCGACTGTCCTCGCTGCCGCTACCGGGAGGACGCTCACCGGCGCCGCCCCCGGACTGGTCTGGAATGTCATTGCGCTGTCGCTCATCTTGTCGGCGCTTGGCCACGTCGCGTTTGGCCCCTTGAACCTGACCCCCGTCAACTTGGCGCTGGCGCTGTTCCTGAGGATTGCCTCGTGATAGGTTGAAGAACTGGCCTGCCACCGGTCCTCAGGGAACAATTGTCCAACGATTTCTTCGACATCCCACTCCTGGTACAACATGATAGTGGTGGCCAGTGGGGACGCGAGCGCCGCCTTCGGGCATCTTGACGAGGCTTCGATTGTGCCGACGTTTTCAGCAATTTCGAGCATAGCGTTGAACACCTCTAAAGCTGCCTGGTTGTGGAATCGAACAAGAGCAGCGAACGGCTTGTGGGTAGCCCGACGCATCATGCGCACGTCAGACATCAGGAAGGTAAAATTCCTCTACCACGAGTTTAAGTCGAAGCCCCAAAAAGCGGGTGAACATTATGTTATCACCGCGCGCGCGATCCAAACGCGGCGTCTGCTCATAGACATTCTTGGTTGGTACGAGAAACCTGACGCAATCTTTTGGCAACTGGCCGACGAAGCGGGCGAATTCTGTAGTTTGAACACCTTTCTGGACTCGATGGAATTGCTGGTCACCGAGTTTCCGAGGTCCGACCCCTTTCCGGAAAGTCAATTCCCGAATGCCCGGTGGCCACAACAAGGCGCTAGCACAGGAATGAAGCCGCCAGCGTGCGAAGAGCCGGGCAGTCAGAGTTGAAGAACGTTACTTGGGACCGAATCACGTTGCGGCGGTGAAGGCGACAGATGGGCAGTGGAAGAAACTGGACTCACTGTGGCCCGCAGAAGCTGCCAAGTTTGGTTTGCTTCAACCGGGCGCCCGTTGGCTTGTTGTGCGGTCAGCCTTCGCGCACAATCGTTCTTGAAACTGCGGAAGAGCGCGTGTTGCCCTCACCCTTGCAAATGCCGCCTTCGGTAGCCGCCTGTTTCGAAGCAACTGGCGACATGCATCAAACGATGACGATCTCGCCGCGGCCATCTTCATTTTGCCGATATTGCCGAACGTGAACAGACCGGCATCGAACACCCGATGGAGGTCGGCTCTGAGCGCGATACCGTTGCAAGATCTGTCATTCTCTCCGTTCTTGGCCGGAACGAGATGCGCAGCCTCCAGGGCCTCCAGCGTCTGTTCTCCCGTGATAACGCATCTGATTTATGCACCAGGGTGTGACAACCAGACGCCGACCGGCGTCCTGATCCCGCTTCCTGACCGCTCAAGCTGTCGGGCAATGAAAGCCGCTGTGCGACCGGCAGTTAGCCCGAGCGGCGCTTGAGCGGCAGCGCCCGCCGCGCACTGGCGGAGACAGTCCCCGAACCGCCGCGCGGCTTCCGGACGGCACTATAGGAAGCACGAGGCGCGTGATCAATTCGCGGCGGCTCGCGTGCACGTGCTTCGTCAAGCACTCCGCGTGCGGCGGCGGCGGCGGTGCGGCTCAGTCCGTCATCGTAGAGCGGCATGAACGGCTGCACGAATTCGCTCACGGCTGAGCCGAGCAGTAACGAGGCTGCAGATCACCACGGGCGTCACAATGCCGGACGCCTTCAACGGTTGAACCGGCGACGGTAGGAGGACACGGGCGCGAACGGAGCTTTGCGGTTGAAGTCCTTTACGGTATCCGTAATGGAGGTTACAGTCGGCGCACATGATACGAAGCTTCGGAGACCGGGAGACGAGACGCTTCTTCGAGGGTCAGCGCGTGGCGGCATTTCAGAATTTCGCCAGTCAGG
>Ga0209022_1002869_pt1 | contig 13169 bp, 14 predicted proteins | sample PinacodermPK_FD_187300 | JGI IMG/M metagenome (GOLD analysis project Ga0209022, IMG submission 187300) | Host-associated microbial community of the marine sponge Aplysina aerophoba from Gulf of Piran - sponge pinacoderm, lysed by proteinase... | ecosystem: Host-associated > Porifera > Sponge >...
GGTTCTGGAGCTTCGCCTGGCTGTCCGAATACCCGGCCGGGGCCGACGTGGCCCCGGCCGTCCTTCAGATACTCGCAGTCGGCCGCTGGTGGCTGGCACCGCTGGTGCTGGGGCTGGCGGCCCCGTTGGCGGTGCTTTGGCGCCGCCGCACCGACCCGCTCTTCTCCACCGTCCTGCTCGCGGCGGGAAGCTTCGGCACGGTCTGTCTTCTGGCCCAGGGCTTCGCCATCGGCATCGGCGGCTGGGAATACCCTTCCCTGGAACGACTCTTCGGCCCCCTCGACGATCGCCAGTTCGGCATGGGCTACGGCGCCCTGCTGGTATCGGCCTCGTTCCTCTTCCTGATCGCGCAGGGAATCGCCGCCCGCGGCGCCATCAACGGCGACGGGTTCGTGGTCGGCTCCATCGCCCTGGTGATCGCGCTGGTTGCCGCCTTCATCTTCTTCCCCGTCGTCCGCATCCTGGCCAGCGCCTTCCAGGACAACGACTTCAACTTCGTGCCTTTCCTGTTCGTCGAGAAACTGTTCAGCCGCGACATCTGGGGCCTGGGCTGCATGACGGCCAACGTCAACTGCGGCGTCGCCTGGAATTCGCTCCTGATGGCCATCCTGGTGGGCGCCACCACGACGCTCCTGGGCCTGGCCTTCGCCCTGCTGGCGACCCGGACCGGTTTCCGCGCCAAGAAGCTGCTGCGCACCCTGACCGTCCTCCCGATCATCACCCCGCCCTTCGTCATCGGCCTCGCCATCATCCTGCTGTTCGGCGCATCGGGCACGGTGACCCAGGCCATCGAGGCGATCACCGGCACCACGCCGGGGCGTTACATCTATGGCCTGCCCGGCATCTGGCTGGCACAGAGCCTGGCCTTTACCCCCATCGCCTTCCTGGTGCTGATCGGCGTAGTTGAAGGCGTCAGCCCCTCCATGGAAGAGGCGGCGCAGACCCTGCGCGCCAACGACTGGCGCACCTTCACGACCGTCTCGCTGCCGCTGATGCGCCCGGGCCTGGCCAACGCCTTCCTCGTGGGCTTCATCGAAAGCCTGGCGGATTTCGGCAATCCCCTGGTGCTGGGCGGCAACTTCGATGTGCTGTCCACGTCCATCTTCTTTGCCATCGTCGGAGCCCAGAACGACCAGGGCCGCGCCGCGGTGCTGGCCATCCTGCTACTCGCCTTTACTCTGACGGCGTTCTGGGCCCAGCAGCGTTGGCTGGGGCGGAAATCCTACGCCACGGTCACCGGCAAGGGCGACGCCGGCCTGCACGTGGCCCTGCCCAGGCGCGTGACCTGGCTGGCTTACGGTTCGGCCTTGCCTTGGGCCGGCCTCACCGCGATCATCTATTTCATGGTCATGTTCGGCGGCTTCGTCGAGCTCTGGGGACGGGATCACAGCCTCACCCTGCGCCACTACATCGACGCCTTTGCCGTCACCACCGGGACCGGCGGGCTGGTCTGGTCGGGCGCCGCCTGGAACTCCTTCTGGACCACCATTTACATCTCCGCCATTTCCGCCCCCCTGACCGCGGCGGTGGGGCTCCTGTCCGCCTATCTGCTGATCCGCCAGAAGTTCGCCGGCCAGAAAGCCTTCGAGTTCGGCACCCTGTTGAGTTTCGCCATACCCGGCACCGTCATCGGGGTCGGGTACATCCTGGCCTTCAACGTGCCGCCCATCGAGCTCACCGGCACCGGCATCATCCTGGTCATCTGTTTCATCTTCCGGAACATGCCGGTGGGCGTCCGGGCCGGCATCGCCGCCATGACCCAGATCGACAAGAGCCTGGACGAGGCCTCCCTGACCCTGGGCGCAAGTTCCTTCGCGACCGTCCGCAAGGTGGTGCTGCCGCTCCTGCGCCCGGCCGTGATCGCCGCCCTGGTGTTCAGCTTTGTCCGCGCCATGACCGCCATCAGCGCGGTCATCTTCCTGGTAAGCGCCAACTACGACATGGCGACATCGTATATCATCGGACGGGTGGAAAACGGCGACTACGGACTGTCCATCGCCTATAGTTCGGTTCTGATCGTCGTCATGCTGGTGGTGATCGGGCTGATTCAGTTGGTTGTGGGCCAACGGCGCATCGGGCGCCGGGCGGAATCCATCAACGTTACCGCACTCGGAGCGGGGGGAGCCGGGGCATGAGTATGACGGGCCAGGCCGCTGCGGTCCGATTCGACGCCGTCAGCAAGCACTACGGACCGGTCGTCGCCGTCGACCGTGTCTCCTTCGAGGTCCAGGCCGGCGACCTGGTGACCCTTCTAGGACCCAGCGGCTGCGGCAAGACCACGACGCTCCGCCTGATCGCGGGTCTGGAAATGCCCACCTCGGGCAGCGTTTTCATCGACGGCCATGACGTTTCGCGCCTGCCGGCCAGCGCGCGGGACGTCTCCATGGTGTTTCAGTCCTATGCCCTCTTTCCGCATATGACGGTGTTCGAGAACGTGTCCTACGGCCTCTCGGTCAGCGGCATCGGCAAGGCGGAGACCCGGGATCGGGCAGAAGAAGGCTTGAGGCTGGTGGGCCTCGCCGGCTATGGCGAGCGCCTGCCGAGCGAGCTCTCCGGCGGCCAGCAACAGCGGGTGGCCGTCGCCCGCGCGCTGGTCCTGGAACCGACGGTGCTGTTGTTCGACGAGCCGCTCTCCAACCTCGACGCCAAGCTGCGGCGCCGGGTCCGCGAGGAAATCCGGGAGCTGCAGCAGACCCTCGGCTTGACCACGGTGTACGTCACCCACGACCAGGAGGAGGCGCTGGCGGTATCGGACCGGATCGTCGTCATGCGCAACGCGGAGATCGCGCAGGAAGGCGCTCCGGTCGAGGTCTACGAAGCGCCCCGCGATCTCTTTGTCGCCGACTTCGTCGGCGATGCCAATGTCGTCGAGGCCGAGCTGGTCAGCCGAGAAGGCGATCATGCCATCGTCCGCGTAGGCAATGAGGTCGAGCTCCGCCTGCCGCACCGGAACCTTCCCGCCGGTCCCGTGAAGATCGCCGTCCGGCCGGAAGCGGTGATCCTGGCCACGGATGAGGCGGCGAACGGACTGGCGGCAACCGTATTGAAGGCGACCTATCTTGGCAGTCACGTCGAATACACGCTCGACACCGCTCTCGGGGAGATCTTCGTCGCCGACCACCAGTTCGATACGTTGATTTCAACCGGTTCCCGTGTTCGAATCGCGTTTCGCGACAGGGGTATCACGCTGCTTGAGGAGCAGGCTTAGGTTTCGGGGCCGTTGATCCTCACGATGGCCGCGGATCGCGCATTGGATTCCAACGAGATGGATGATCGGACAATCGCAGCCCGCTTTCAGGCCGCGAAGGACATCGCGCGCGAAGCGGGCCAGGCGGCGCTCACCTATTTCCGTAGTCCGGACACGCTAGAGGTGACCTCCAAGGGTCGGCAGGACTTCGTCAGCCAGGCCGATCACGCCGTTCAGACGCTCATCCAGGACCGGCTTCACGCGCTCTTTCCGAGGGACGGCTTTCTCGGCGAGGAGGGGGACGCCGGCATCGACGAGGGCGACGGGAACGGTATCTGGGTCGTCGATCCCATCGACGGGACGTCTAATTTCATCCATCAGGTGCCGGTCTGGTGTGTCTCCATCGCCTATGTCCGACAGGACCGAATCGAGGCGGGGGTTATCTACGACCCCAATGCCGACGAGCTTTTCGCGGCGCGCCGCGGCCGGGGCGCCTTCTGCGGCGAGACGCGCCTGTCGTGCAGCCCGGCCGGCAGCCTCGCCCAAGGCAACGTCGGCATCGGCCATTCGACCCGGACCTCGACGGCGCCGGCCGTGGACAGTATCCGCCGGCTATTGGATGCGGGCGGAATGTACCAGCGCAGCGGTTCCGGGGCCTTGATGTTGGCCTATGTCGCAGCGGGGAGGCTGCTCGGCTACCTGGAAGCCCATATCAACTCCTGGGACTGCCTGGCCGGGATATTGTTGGTGAGGGAAGCCGGCGGCTGGACCAACGATTTCCTCGCCCATGACGGCCTGCTGCACGGCAACCCCATCATGGCGGCGGCACCGGGCATCGCCGACGCCTTGCGCGCGGTCGCCGCCTTCGAACCCTAGTGTATCCTGTCCGGAGGGCGGCCCTCGGGGCCCCCTAAACCTCCATCTGGTACAGCATCCAGTACACGGCGATGCCGGTCACCGACACGTAGACCCACAAGGGCAGGGTCCAGCGCGCGATGGCGCGGTGCTTGTCGAACCGTTCGCCCAAGGCCCGCACGACGGTGACGAGGACCAGCGGCACGATGGCGGTGGCGAGCACCGTATGGGACACCAGCACCGCGAAGTAGACCAGCCGGATCCAACCCTGGCCCTCGAAAAGGACGGAGCCCACGCTGAAGTGGTAGACGAGATAGGAGATCAGAAACAGCCCCGAGCTGCCTAGCGCGGCCAGCATGCACCGTCTGTGGGCGACGATATTGCGCTGCCGGATGAAGTAGTAGCCGGTCAGGAGCAGGACCGCGCTGACCGAATTGAGCAGCGCGTTCAGGTGAGGGAGTGACGTGACCGGGATCAATGGTAGCGTGGGGGTGACCGGGACGGTGTTTTTGCGTACTCAGGTTCGCATGCGAACAGCCACCGGAATGGTTGTTGCCGGCAAACGCGAAGGCCAGGCGTGGGGGCGGATTCCAACCCGCCCTCGCCCGGCCTTCGCGCTGCCAGGGCTCAAACCAGCTCCGGAATGAGCATCAGGATCAGGAAGACGCAGAGAATCGCCGGGATGATGGCGATCCACCAGATCACGACCTTCTCGAACTTGAGATGCATGAAGTAGATGGCCACCAGCGCGGCCTTCACCGATGCCAACAACACGAGCCCGGTGGCGATCAGGAGCTTGGGTATCGGCAGGTAGATGATCCCCACCTCCACTACCGTGAGGATGAAGAGCCAACCGAATACGGCGAGGTAGTTGGGCTCCGCGTGCGTTTCGTTATGGGCTGCTGTATCTGCCATGGATGCTCTCCCGTTCCTACAAGAGGTAGACGAAGGTAAAGATCAGGATCCACACGAGGTCGACGAAGTGCCAGTAGAGACCGGCGATCTCCACCACCGAGGCGTTGGCCTGGGTAATCCGGCCGGTCAGGCCGCCCACGAATATGACGATCAGGTAGACAACGCCGCCGAACACGTGCATGCCGTGAAAACCGGTCATGATGTAGAAGGTGTCGCCGAACACCGGCGAGCCGTACTTGTTCGCGGTGATGGTCACGCCCTCATGAATGAGATGGGTCCATTCGTAAGCCTGGCACGCCAGGAACGCCGTCCCTCCCAGGATCGTGAGCAGCATGAACTTTTTGAACTCCTGCATGTTCCCGCGCTTGATGCCGGAAAGGGACAGCACCATGGTCACGCTGCTGCAGATCAGCAGAAACGTCATGAAGGCGGTCAGGTTGACTCCGAGCACCTCGGACGGCACCGGCCAGTCGGCGGCGGCGATGCGCATGATGCCGAAGGTCACGATCAGGGTCCCGAAGGTCATCGCGTCGCCGCAGAGGAAGATCCACATCCCCAGCTTGCCCCAGCTTTCCGGGGTGAGGGGCGACTCCGCGGGCTCCGGATGATGTAACGTCGCTGCGTCGCTCATCTAGCATTCTCCTTTTTTCACGACATGAAGGCGCCCCTGTGCGGGCTCGCGCGTCTTGTGCGCGCGCGTGTAACGATAGACGATCCAACTCACGCACCCGGCCAGGGTGACGTAAGGCATGGCCATCAGGAACACTACGGTCCAGTTGAAGGCCTCCGCGATCCGTTCGGTCTCGGCGGCGAGTCCGTCTCGGGGCCACGGCGCGAAACCCGTGGCTGCGGCGGCCGTCATTGCCGCCGTCCAGGTCGCAAGTCGGTTTTCCATCGGAGCCTTGCGCATGCTCTCAGTACAGGTAGACCAGGCCGTAAAGCACCGGCCATAGCGCCACCACGAACATCCAGTACATGTGACACGTCTCGACGCCCACCGTAGGGCCGGACGCGTACCGTCCCTGCCGCGCGACGGCCCACACCACGCCCACCCAGACCAGCGCTCCGAGAACGTGGAGCCCGTGCAACCCGATGAGGGCGTAGAACGTGGAGCCGTACAGACTGCTCTGCATGGTCAATCCGAACCCGATCAACCGCACCCACTCATACCCCTGGATGCACAGGAACAGCGCCCCCAGGACGCCGGTCGCCAGCAGCCAGCCGCACAGCCGCGCCTGATCCCGAAGTCCGGCCGCCAGGGACGCCCGGTGCATGGCGACGCCGCTGGCGAGCAGCACGAGCGTGTTGAAGCCCGTGATCCAGACCGGCAAGCGCGGCTGAGTCGGCGGCGGCCACACTTCGCTGCTGAGACGCAACACCAGGAACGCGCCGATGAGGCCGGCGAAGAACATCACTTCGGCGCCGATGAACATCATCAGCCCCAGCCTCGCATTGCTGATGGCCGGCTCCGGGCGGGAGGGCGGCGGCGGGCCTCCGCCATAGGCCGACGCCAGCGTCTCCACGCCTTCACCGCTCAAGACCCTTGCTGTCGCTTCCGTTGCCATCCCCGCCGTCCGTCAGTACACCACCAGGAAAATGACCGTGGCGACGATGTAGCTCACCGCCACCGCGCCGATCACCAATCCCAGGCGGCTGTTCCTCCGCCGGCTCCGGCTGTCCGCCATGGATGCCATATCAGATCGGTATCCTGTCAAGTGCCATGGCCACGAACAGCAGCGGCAGGTAGAACAGCGACGCGAACAGCAGATGCCGCGCGCTGGTCACCGACCTCAGAGCCGCCAGCCTTACCGCATAAACCAGGAATCCCACTCCCAGCAAGATTGCCGCGAAATAGTATATCTCACCGGCGAAGCCGGTCAGCGTCGGCATCAGGCTCACCGCCAGCAACGCCAGGCAGTGGCTCACGGCTTGCCGCCCCGTGCTCCTCCCCTCCTCGTCCACCACCGGCAGGAAGCGGATGCCCGCGCACAGGAAATCGTCGCGATAGAGCCGGGCAATGGCCAGGTTGTGGGGAATCTGCCAGAGGTAGAGAATTCCGAACAGAATGCCGGCTTCCAGGCCGAGGGTGCCCTGCGCCGCGGTCCAGCCGATCACTGGAGGGAGCGCCCCCGGGACCGCGCCGATGAGGCTGCACAGAGGCGATTTCTGCTTGAACGGCGTGTAGAGGAACAGATATGTCACGGAGATGATGGCGGTCAGAAGCGCGCTGAGGACGTTCACGGCCACCACCAGCAGCACCAGCCCGGACGCCACCAGAATGCTTCCGAACAGAACGCACTCCACCGGCTGGACCCGTCCTTCGGGGATGGGTCGGTTCCGGGTGCGTTTCATGGCGGCGTCGATGTCGCGTTCGAGGGATTGATTGAGCGCCAGGGTCCCGCCCGCGGCCAGCGCCGTGCCGAGCACCGTGTGCAACAGCACGAGGTAGTCCGGGAAGGATTCCGAGCCCATGTAGAAACCCACCAGGGTGGTCATGAGGACCATCAGCACGAGCCGCGGCTTGGTGAGCTCCAGGTAGTCGAGCACCCTCCGGCCGTGGGTCGAGCCCACCGCGTATGTCTCGGTCCGCGAGGTCATGCCGTGGCCCTCTCGGAGACGACCCCGTCCACCACGGGGAACCGCCCGACCCCCAGCAGACGAAAAGCCCACAACGTCATCGACAAGCTCAGCGCGAACATGAGCGCGCCGGTCACCACGTGACCGGCGGTGACGGCGACGATCAAGCCCGGCTGCCACGCGGCGCCGAAGGCCATGAACCGGGCCGCGTAGGACCCGGTTCCCAACGCGAGCTGGAGCATCAGCAGCAGGCCCAGGGATAGCGAAAGGGTCTTGAACACCGGCGCCCGGCCACCTAGCTGGAGTGCCTTCAACACCAGCAGGCCGGTCTGGACCGCCACCACCAGCGCCATCAGGACGTGCAGTGCCACGGCCGTGCCGGTGTGGCGGATGACCGCGCCCAGGAGACTCTGGGCGTAGATCAGCAGCGTCGTGGTGAGGCAGAACCACTGGAACATCGTCCCGTCACCCCCGGATTGTCTCGGCCGCGCCTCCGACCATGACCGCGAGGTAAACAGCGCCATGGCCACGATCAGACCGAAGAATGCCTGGGCAAGCGCCGCGTGGACGATGGCGAAATCCTGTTCCAGCCACACCACGCGTAGCCCGCCGACGACGCCCTGGACGGTCACCAGCAGCAACGCGGCGGTACCCAGCCAGCGGACCCACGCCCGGGGCTCCTTGAGCCAAAGCAACACCGCCAGCACCAGGGTCAGGAAGCCGACGCCAGAAGCCACCAGGCGGTGGCTGTGCTCGTAGAACACGCCGCCCACCATCCCCGCCCAAGGGAACAGGAACATGTTGTGGCCGAAGGTGGTGGGCCAGTCCGGCACCGCCAGACCCGCACCCTTGCTCGTGACCAGGGCGCCCACGAACAACAGGAACAGGGTGGTTCCGGCGGTGGTCAGCGCCAACCGATGGAGCCAGGCGTCGGCCATCCCCGTACCCCTCAGTGTCCGGTCGCCGCGGTCGCACCGAGTGCGCGATCCTGCGGCAGCCAGTCTTCCTGCACTTCCGGCGAACTGTACTCATACGGGCCGCGGTAGACCTGCGGCGTGGTCGCGAAGTTGCCGTGGGGCGGCGGCGAGGGTGCCGACCACTCCAGCGTGTTGGCTTCCCAGGGGTTCTCGGGCGCCTTCTCGCCGACGAAGAGGCTGCCGATGAAGTTGACCAGGAAGGGAATCTGGGAAATGGCCAGGCAGAACGCGCTGATGGTGATGAACACGTTCATGTCCCCGAACTGTTCCAGGTACTCGTACTGCATGGGGTTGTAGATCCGGCGTATGTGCCCGCCCACCCCCAGGAAATGCATGGGGAAGAAGGTGAGGTTGAAGAATATGTACGTGCCGATGAAGTGCACGATGCCCCAGGTCTTGCTCATCATGCGCCCGAACATCTTCGGGAACCAGAAGTAGATGGCGGCGAACATGGCGAAGATGATCCCGGCCACCACGTAGTGGAAGTGCGCCACGATGAAGTAGGTGTCGTGGATGAAGATATCCACCGGGGTGGATGCCATGAAGATGCCGCTGAGACCGCCGATGACGAAGTTGGAGACGAAGCCGATGGCGAACAGCAACGGCACGGTGAAGCGTATGGAGCCGCCCCACAGCGTCCCCAGCCAGTTGAACGTCTTGATGGCCGAGGGCACGGCGATCACCATGGTGGTGAGCATGAACGCGGTACCCAGCAGCGGGTTCATGCCGCTGAGGAACATGTGATGGCCCCAGACGATCCACGACAGGAACGCGATGGCGATCATGGAGTAGGCCATGGCCCGGTAGCCGAAGATCGGCTTGCGGGAGAACACCGACAGGATGTCCGAGGTCACCCCCATGGCCGGAAGCACCAGGATGTAGACTTCCGGATGGCCGAAGAACCAGAACAGGTGCTGCCACAGAAGCGGCATGCCGCCCGCCGGCAGGAAGAAGTTGGTGGCGAAGACGCGGTCGAAAAAGAGCATGCCCAGGGCAGCCGTGAGGACCGGCAGCGCCAGCAGCAGCAGGATGGCGGTGATGAACAGGGACCAGATCGAGAGCGGCATGCGGAAGTAGGTCATGCCCGGCGCTCTCATGTTGATGATGGTGGTGATGTAGTTGATGGAGCCCATCAGCGAGGAGAAGGCCAGCACGAACAGGCTCAGTACCCACAAGTTGATGCCCCAGTTGACCCCGGTGTACACGGCGGCCCCCGTGAGCGGAGTATAGGACGTCCATCCTCCGGCGGCGGCGCCGCCGACGACGAAGAAGCTCGCTACCATGAGCACGCCGGCCACCGCGCCCACCCAGAACGACAGCATGTTCAGCAGCGGGAACGCCATGTCCTTGGCGCCCACCATGATCGGGATCAGGAAGTTGCCGAAACCGCCCACCATCACGGGCATCACCACGAAGAAGATCATGATGGTGGCGTGCATGGTGAACAGCATGTTGTAGGTGCTCGGCGGTATGATCCCCTCGTACATGGTGGGCTCGGGGACCCAGCCCAGCCCCGGCACCTCGGTCTCCGGCCACGCGAGCTGCCAGCGGATCAGCATCGCGAGAGTGCCGCCGATGAGCAGCATGAACAGTCCCAGGAAAAGGAACTGCCGCCCTATCATCTTGTGATCGGTCGAGAAAACGTAGTGTGACCAGAAGCCCGCCGGTTCATGGGCTCCGTGATCGGCGTGTGCCGCTGCTTCGCTCATCCTTGATGTCCTCCTCCGCCGTCACCGGCGCGCTCCTCCAGGGGAGACCGCGTCAGCGGGTGGGCGGGATCAGCTCTGGTTCTGGTTTTCCTTGAGGAACTTCTCGTAGTCTTCCGGCGTGTGGACGAACACCCATCCAAGCATACCCGAGTGACCGAAGCCGCACAGCTCCGCGCAGGGGAGCTCGTACTTGCCCGGTTTGGTGACCTCGAACCACACCAGTATGTTCCGTCCCGGGACCGCGTCCTGCTTCACCCGGAAACTGGGCACGAAGAAGCTGTGAATGACGTCCGACGCCATGAGCTGGACATGCACGACCTTGTTCACCGGGACATGCACCTCGTTCTCGATCTTGATGTCGTCCTTGGTGTCCAGCTTGCCGTCGGGGCCGGGATGGATCACGTCCCAGTTGAACTGCTTCCCCACCACCTTCACCTCATACTCGGCGGGAGGGGCGTAGATCTTGATCTCACCCCAGAGGGGGATGCTCATGAAGGAGAGCAGGAGGAGGATCACCGTCGGAACCACCGTCCAGGTGACCTCGAGGGCGGTGTTGCCGTGGGAGTAGACGGCTTTGCGGCCTTCCTTCTGGCGAAACATGATGAGGAAGGCCACCATCAATACCGTCACGATGATCAGGGCGGCGCCGGTGATGTAGTAGATAAGATAGAACAGGTAGTCGATCTGACCACCGTAAGTGGACACATTCTCTGGCAACCAGCGCATCATGGCAAGTTCGACGCCCCCCTCGTGGAATAGGCTCTTTGCTAACACAAGTGCCTTGGCGTATCAAGGCTGTAGGGGCGGGTTTCCAACTCGCCCGCGGGACCGGAGCCACGGGCTCGAAAACCCCGCAAGATTCACCAAGTAGCGGCTGCCCGCGCGGCCGGAACCAAACCCGGAAAGCTGCCACGACGGGTCGTGGACGGGAAGGATATACCCTTGCAGACCTTCATTCCGTGGGTGCACGTCTTCGCCTTCAGCATCTGGCTGGGCGCCAACCTGTTCGTCCTGGGCCTGTGGTGGCCGGCGGGCCGCGGGCTTCCGCCGGGGCCGCGCCTGGAGGTCTTGCGCCGGGCTGCCGGCGGACTGAACGCGCTCGTTGCCGCCGCGGCGCCCGTGGCCGTTGTGTCGGGCCTGGCCGGAGCCTTCCTCCACGGCACCGCCCAATTCGCCCCGGGCTCGGGCGCCTTCCTGGTGGTGGCGGCGAAGGCCGTCCTGACGGCCGTGATGGGGCTGAACCACGGTCTTCAGGCATTTCGGTACGAGGTGTCCCTGGAGCATCCGCTCGACGGCCGCAACCCGTGGATGCGCTTGCTGGTGGTCAACGTGGCCCTGGGGGTGGTCGTGCTCCTGCTGGGTCTGAGCCTGCGCCGCTTGGCGTTGTGACGCGAACCTGGAAAGGCGGTTACCATGAAACAACTGATCGAACACGCACTTATCGTCACCATGAACGAACGCGACGAGGTCATCGAGGACGGCTCCCTGGTCATTGACGGCAATCGCCTGGAGTACGTCGGACCGGCAGCCGGCTGCCCGCGGGATGGCTCCGACCGGGTCATCGACGGGAGCCGGTTCATTGCGATTCCCGGGCTCATCGACGCCCACAATCATTCGCCGGCCAACATCTTTCGCGGCCTGATGCCCGCGCGCCCGCTGGAGATTTGGCGCGCGTACTGGCGCGCCGCCCTGCGGGCCTGCGGCGATGAGATGTTCTATATCAGCGCCCTTCTGGGCGGGATGGAGATGCTCAAGACCGGCTGCACCACCAACCTGGACCATTTCTTCGGCAACCAGAACAGCCGCTACACCGGCGCCGGCGAGGCCATCCGCGCCATGCGGGACCTGGGGTTGCGGCACATCGTGCCCCTCACCGTCACCGACCGGCCCTACGAGGCCACGATACCGCTGAATGCGCCGGAGGGAGAGACCGGCGGCGAGGTGAGCCGGATGACCCAGGCCGAGACCAAGGAAACCCAAGGCTGGCTCGACGAGATCGAAGCTTTCATGGACGAGTTGCACGACCCGGACCGGTTGACCACGTGCTGCCCCGGACCCTCCGCCGTACAACGCTGCACCGATGAGCTGCTGCTGGGCGCCGCCGCCATCTCCGAACGATGGGACGTGCCGTTGCACATTCATCTCGCCGAGACCAAGTCCCAGTCCCTCATGGGTCCGAAGCTCTACGGGACCTCCTTGTTGAAGCACCTGGACGACCTCGGAGTGGTGAAGCCCAACCTGTCCACGGCCCACTCGTTGTGGATCGAGCCGGAAGACGTCGAGATCATCGTGGAACGGGGCGCGACGCCGGTGCACAACCCCGCCAGCAACCTGCGCCTGGGAAGCGGCCTGGCGCCGATTCCCCACTTCCTGGCCGCGGGCGGCCGGGTGGCCCTGGGAGCCGATGGCGCCTGCTCCAACGACAGCCAGAACATGTTCGACGCCATGCGGCTGGCAACGTTGATCCACAACACCCGGGACCACGACTTCAACCACTGGATCACCGCCCGCCAGGCCCTGTCCATGACCACCCGCTGGGGCGCCCGGGCCTTCGGCCTCGACTGCGGCGTGCTGGAGCCCGGCCGCCTCGCCGACATCGCGCTGCTGAAACGCGACACCCCCGCATTCACGCCGCTGAACGACGTCATCACTCAACTGGTGCTCTGCGAGAACGGCAGCTCCGTGGACACGGTGCTGGTGAACGGAGAGGTGGTGGTGGAAGGCGGCCGGCTCACGAAGATGGACGAGGCCGAGGTCCTGGCCGAGGTCAACCGCCTCTATGACCCGTTACGGCCCGCGATCGGGAAGGAAATGCAGGACGCCGCCGTAATGGAACCGCCCCTGGCCGAAATGTACTTCCGGGTATTCGGGTGATGGTCTCGGGCGTGTCCAGGGAATGACTTCAGTGTGACAGCGGCGTGGGGGGCGTCCCGGAAATCTGTAGACGGT
>Ga0209022_1002873_pt1 | contig 13155 bp, 11 predicted proteins | sample PinacodermPK_FD_187300 | JGI IMG/M metagenome (GOLD analysis project Ga0209022, IMG submission 187300) | Host-associated microbial community of the marine sponge Aplysina aerophoba from Gulf of Piran - sponge pinacoderm, lysed by proteinase... | ecosystem: Host-associated > Porifera > Sponge >...
TGATTGGGTTTTATCTCTTTCAGATACCTCTATCCAAAGGGGAAAGAAAGAACAGTGTCAATTAACATCTGTTCATCCTGACCTTGAACCATCTCGAAATGCGGTGGTCAATTTCATTGACGGTTGTATGAGCAACTATGCTCCAATTTCTGCAAGGGATGGCATTGCTAGACTCTTAGCTAAAGTTTGTAATCAGTATGACACGGGACTTGATAACAATAGTTCGGGCTATCCTAACGTTAAGTCCCAATTAAATAAAGGCCTAAACAATTCTCGAAGTTATGGTCTTAAAGTCCTAATCAATTTTGGCGATTGGGTACGTCGTCAAGTGCCTAATGACACAGTCCCAGAAGTAACCAGAATTCTATCAAAGCGTATCATTGAGCCAGCAAAGATACCTTTAACGGAACCGGAATATGCTATTTTAGGGCAGAATTTCAGTCGTCTCTATGATCTTAATCCAGATTGGACTTCTCAGAATAGAAAACTCATTTTCCCACGCGATAACAAATCCAGCTGGAAGTGTTCTTTTGGAAACTATTTGTGTTATAACCCACCAATGGAATTCTTACTGGATGAATATGACTATGCTTTAGAAAATTTACAAATATTCAATCACGATAATGACCAAAACGAAAATATCACTAATTTAGGGGTGGGTGTTTTCTTCTTATATCTTCAAAAAGTCTATGATTTGACAAGCGAAAATAGTTTGCTGAATAAGTTCTATACAAAAACTTATGATCATCCCAAGCTTTGGAAATTCCTCTTTGTTACAATTGGTCAAAATTTTATTTTTGGCCCCGTGAAGAATTATAAAGACCGAGCTGTTGACTTTTTAAATTGGCGTTTGGAAGTAGGTGAATTACAAGAACTTCATAATTTTTATGGTTGGATGGAATCGGATTGTCTTGAACCTTCTCTCCGACTGAACTCATATCTGAAGATTCTCAATCTACGAAGCAATGAACATTTGGATAATTTTATTGATATGAGAACTCTAATAACTCTGCATCAAAAAGAAGAATTATTAGTTGTTAAATGTCTAGCAAAAATTGCTGAGATTTCCCCTCCTCGTAATCACTTTAGTACAAGCGAATTGAGGAAATTGGTTTCTATTTTACAAGCAAGTCAGAAATCAAATAATTCTGAAATTAAAGAGCCGGCAAAGCTTGCTATGGAAAACTTTCTTAAATCTGGAATGATTAATCACAAGCATTTTCCGCAGGATGAAATCCCTTAGACCCACGCTCTCACTGTTGAATATCAACTCGTTTAATGAAGCTAAAGTTTGTTACATGTAGTTCCGTCTACACTTGAGGGCACCTCTATTTAATCCGAAACCAGGATTCACCTGTTTTCGCTCTTGAAACAATTTGATTATACTGAATGATTTCTTCTCCTTGGTGTCACATTCATTCAATAATTTTCACCAAAAAAGGTAATAATAGTCCCTTTTTCATCATTTTCTCGACCACACGGCACACGGTCCTACAGTGGCACAACTCAGACACTTCCCCCCCCCCCCTTGATTAGACCTCGGCGACCGTTTCCAAATAACACAACCGGTAGTGACATTTGGCCCTGAACAAGAAGGAAAAGGGGCAAGGATGATTGAATGAATGAGACCCCAAGGAAGATACAATGATTCAGAATCATCAGTGTGTTCAATGGCAAAAACAGGTATCCAGATTGTCAGATTGGATAAAGGTAACCTTAAAACAGACTGACAGAGTTTAGTGTGATAAGTTGATAGGCCGGAGCCCCGGTCATAACTTGGTTCTCCGCTTCAAACATCATCGTGATGATACTCTGCGGTGTCTCCATAACCCGCTGGTCCCGGCCACCAACAATCTGGCTGAACGCGACTTCCGCCCGTTGAAACTGAAGCTGAAGAGCTCGGGGAGTTTTTTGAACCAAAATCGGAGCACGTGACTTCGCGGTTCTACGCAGTGTGTTAGAGACCGCGCGTAAATGCCGGTTGAACGCACTGGATGTCTTGGGAACCAATCCGGGTGAACTGATGGGACGGCTTGCTTTCAAGGCACCTGCTCCTGAGACTTGAAATACTAGTCCTCCACAAGATTCCTTGTTCATCCGATGCGGCTATACTCATCCGTCACTGATACTACCTGAGTAGTTACCCTTGATTTAATATCTCGCTTACTTAATGTGCCCAATCGTCCTAGTAGAATGGATAAAATTATTTGTGCTTTTCAAAAAAATAGACGTTGGAAAGAAGATTCTAGCCCTGAAGAATTTAAAAAGATATGGGATAATCTAGAGAGTGTTTCTCACCACAGTTCAGATGAACAATCCAAATGTGAGCAGCTTCTAGACGATTGTGATAAATTTCTTTATAAATTGCTATGTCCAAGTTGCGGACAAGGAGCAAGTCAAAATAAAAACATAATTTAAGGCCAACCCAATGCTAGATAATACCACCGATGAAATTGGCACTCTGTTAAGCCCTAATTCAATCGATGGTCTGCAAGACTTGACTGATGAAGAACTACTTGACTACATCAATTGTTGGGACGAAGAGGAGTCGGATAGTCAAAAGATTAAAGTGGATGCATTCCAGTCTGTTTTTGAAACTCATATTATAACTGATAACCATCGCCTTTCCTTTTGGTTGCAAAGCCGAACAAGAATTCACCACATGGTATATGTCAAAGCAATCGTTGAGAGGCTAATATCAATAATTTATACACGAGGCTTCTATAAGCTTGAAGATCTGTTTGATTATTGTGATTGGGTTTTATCTCTTTCAGATACCTCTATCCAAAGGGGAAAGAAAGAACAGTGTCAATTAACATCTGTTCATCCTGACCTTGAACCATCTCGAAATGCGGTGGTCAATTTCATTGACGGTTGTGTGAGCGCCAATGCTCCAATTTCGGCAAGGGATGGCATTGCTAGACTCTTAGCTAAAGTTTATAATCAGTATGACACGGGACTTGATAACAATAGTTCGGGCTATCCTAACATCAAATCCCAATTCAATGAAGGCCTAAACAATTCCCGAAGTTATGCTCTTAAAGTACTAATAATCAATTTCGGCGATTGGGTACGTCGTCAAGTACCTGATGACACAGTGCCTGAAGTTACGGATATTCTATCAAAGCGTATCATTAAGCCAGCAAAGATACCTTTAACGGAACCGGAATATGCTATTTTAGGACAGAGTTTCGGACTTCTCAATAAACTTAATCCAGAGTGGACTTCTCAGCATAGAAAACTCTTTTTTCCACGCGAAAACACTTCCTACTGGAAGTGTTCTTTTGGAACCTATTTGTGTTATAACCCACCAATGGAATTCTTACTGGATGAATATGACTATGCTTTAGAAAATTTACAATTATTCAATCACGATAATGACCAAAGCGAAATTATTACGAATTTAGGGATGGGTGTTTACATTTTATTTCTTCAAGAAGTCTACGATTTGACAAGCAAACATAGTTTGCTGAATAAGTTCTATACAAAAACTGAAGCCCACCCCGAGTTTTGGAAATTCCTCTTTGTTGAAGTTGGTCAAAGTCTCATGTTTGGCGAACTGAAGGAATATAAAGACCGAGCTGTTGACTTTTTAAATTGGCGGTTGGAAGTAGGTACTTTACAAGAACTTCATGATTTTTTTAGTTGGATGGAATCGGATTGTCTTGAACCTTCTCTACGACTGAACTCATATCTGAAGATTCTCAATCTACGAAGAAATGAACATTTGGATAATTTTATTGATATGAGAACTCTAATAACTCTGCATCAAAAAGAAGAATTATTAGTTGTTAAATGTTTAGCAAAAATTGCTGAGATTATCCCACCTCGTAATCACTTTAGTACAAACGAATTGAGGAAATTGGTTTCTATTTTACAAGCAAGTCAGAAATCAAATAATTCTGAAATTAATGAGCCGGCAAAGCTTGCTATGGAAAACTTTCATAAATCTGGAATGATTAATCACAAGCATTTTCCGCAGAATGAAACACCTTAGATCCACGCTCTCACTGTTGAATATCCACTCGCTTAATGAATCTAAAGTGCGTTAAAGATAGTTACATCTACTCCTGAGCAAATCCGTTTGACCGAAGCAAAGAATTTCATCTGCTTTATTGGTCCATTAGTAGGGTTTGGGATTATCGTGATAAGCCTCAAAAAATTCCAATATGTCTCTTTCCTGAGCTACCACTGAACTGTGCACCGTCGTCTCAACTGCTTTCTTGTCAGCTCGACAAACCACCACTTAATCTGGTTGAACCATAAGGATGAGGTCAGATGTATAGAGACAATGAAAGTATCCAATTTGGACTTTATTGAATATTTTTACAGCCTCAACTTGTTTGTAATGGAGCTTAAAATAGGTATTATACTGACATAATCGGGTGTTTATTGAGGAAGTAAACACCCTTGAATAAATTATTATAGGGAGATTTTTATGTCATTTATCCGAATATTGCTTGTTGGATTGGCTGTATGTGGTTTTACAGTCGTTGTTCAAGCACAAGACTTTCCGGCTAAAACAATTGAGGTTGTAACTCACGCTGGAGCTGGTGGTGGAACTGATGTTACAACTCGAATGATGATGTTGCGGGCACGCCGTGTTCTTGGCCAGGATATGGTTGTCGTCAACAAAAGGGGTGGGGGTGGCTCAGCAGCCATGGATTATTACCTCACCGTTCCGGCCGATGGCTACACGATTCTTACATTTACGATTGGTCATGCTGCTGAATTAGCCAAAGGCAATACCGATATGAAACTGGAAGACATCAGACCTATCGCACGTGGTACAGATGATCCACAAATATTGATGGTTCGATGTGGTGTTTACGATAGTGCACAAGCATTTGTTGACGCCCAGATGGATTCTGGTCTCATCTATGGTACCACACATGTGGCCAACATTGATGATGTTTCAGCCTTTATGTTCACCGTTAAGGGAGGTATGGCCACACCCACGATTTTACCATTTGATGGAGGTGGTGAACTGGCCACTCAGCTGATTGCTGGAGCTGTGGATGTAGCAGTTTTAAACTTGGCTGAGGCTGTCAGCCAAATAGAAGCCGGGGATATTTGTCCGATTGTTGTCCTGGCAGATCAAAGAATGGCTGCATTGCCGGATGTTTCTACGGCCAAAGAGATGGGAATTCCTGTCAGCTTCTCAACTGTGCGTGGCTTTGTCGTTCATGCAGATACACCAGATGATGTTGCCCAGAAAATTGAAGAATCACTCATTACTGCAATGAGTCACGGCATTTATCAGGGTTATCTGACTTCAGTCGGTCTGGATTCAACCTCTGTTGCTGGTTCGGAAGTATGGGGTGGTCAGATTTCGACCATGATTACAGATATGGAATCAGCCCTGAAAGAACTTGGCTTTATTGAGTAAGCGAAGAACTGTCACGGTCCTTATTGAGAGGTTATTCCGTGGCCGGTGATTCCGAACGAAATAACAAGGGTACCACTCTCGAATCTTGGGTGGTACCCTTGATTATAGTCATTTTTTGTGGCTTCACCTATTGGCTGACGACCGAATTCGCTCGTATGCCACCAATCCTGAAGCGCGGGATACAACCATCTGACTTTCCACAATTGTTGATTGCCCTGATGTTGGGGTTAACAGCTTTGATTGTTTGGAAGGATCCAATCAAAGTCAATGAAAAAATTCCAAATCCAACCCTGATTGCTATAGGTATGATGGTAATTTTTGTCCTGTTGGTATCGCTGGATTTCTTTTTTGCATTATCAGTCTTTTGTCTGGGGTTGACCCTCATTTGGAAGAAACGAAGTTGGATGACCTTCCTTTTGGTCGGATTTCTGGTCCCAATTGGTGTCTTTTTTCTATTCGACCAAGTATTTGAAGTGCGCTTTCCACGGGGATTTCTAACCAATATGTGGTACGGTTAAATGGAATCATTTATTAACGGCCTTGTCGCTTTGGCCGACCCGTCTCTGGTTATTCTCCTCATAGCTGCCACCTTGGGAGGAGTCGTTATCGGAGCGCTGCCGGGATTGAATGCAACGACTGGTGCAGCTCTATTGCTACCTTTTACGATTACCATGGATCCGGTAGCAGCCATTGCCGTTTTGACAGCAATCTACTGTTCGGCTACTTTTGCGGGAGCTATCACCGCAATCTTGATTAATACACCTGGAACTTCAGCGAGTGCAACGACTTGCCTGGACGGTTTTCCGTTAGCCCAAAAGGGAGAGGCAGGGAGAGCACTTGGACTTGCTGTCGTCTCCTCAACGATTGGTGGTGTTTGCAGTGTTATCGTTCTGATGTTAGCAGCACCAATTTTAGCCCGTGCAGCCTATAGTTTTGCCCCACCAGAATATTTTGCCCTTACATTGTTTGGACTTTCCATGCTGGCAACGATAGGAGGCGGAACCACTATCAAGAATATCTTGTCAGGTTGCCTTGGGATTTTATTAGCTACAGTCGGCATAGATTTAATGACAGGCGTCGAAAGATTTACTTTCGATTTGTCGGTTCTATCAGACGGCATTGGATTTGTACCAGTCATGATAGGCGTGTTTGGTATATCTGAATTACTGGTACAGATTTCCAACAAGCAAGAGGGTCTGGAAAGTATCAAACTAAAGGCTGTTAAATTGCCATCCAAGGAGGATTACCTCAAGGTTTGGCGGACCATCTTGCGATCAACCGGAATTGGTACATTCATAGGTATTCTTCCGGCCGAGGGAGCGACAGTCGCCTCAATGATTGGTTACAACGAGGCGAAAAGGTGGTCCAAGACACCTGAGGAGTTTGGCAAGGGAGCAATAGAAGGTATAGCAGGTTCTGAAGCAGCGAACAATTCAGCAACAGGTGGAGCGATGGTTCCCACCTTGGCGTTGGGTATTCCGGGGAGCCCGACAGCAGCTGTAATTCTGGCAGGATTAATGGTGCATGGCCTTCGTCCTGGCCCAACCATGTTCACCGAGCAATCGGATTTTGCCTTTTCAATCTTCTGGTCAATGATGTTTGTCAATCTGTTATTTCTTGGTGTAGGACTACTCGGTGCCAAGGTTTTTGCCAGGGTAACACTGGTACCTGTTCAAATTCTGTGGCCCTGCGTATTTATTTTTTCGGTAGTCGGGGCTTATGCCCTTGACCAGTCAATGATGGATGTATGGATTGCTCTAGGAGCAGGCGTATTGGGATATTTCATGCGCCGGTATGGTTTTTCAGTCGTCCCCCTTGCAATTGGCCTGATCCTGGGAGAAATCCTAGAACAAAGGTTGGGCCAATCTATGGTTATGCTTAATGAGCAATGGTGGTTACTTCCCACCCGGCCGTTAACCCTCTTTTTCCTGATTTTGACTTTTCTGGCCCTCTTTGGCAAACCGATTTGGATTCGTCTCAGGCAATTAAGGACATAGGTTTAGGAAATGGTAAAGATTAAGGAAATCAGAACGAAGGTATGGACTTGGACGGGACCAACAGTGCCGCCGAAAGCCAATTTTTGTACATCGGCTACAGATGCCTTACCCTCGAGTGAGGATTCAATGGCGAGTTTTCGGTTTCACCAATGGCTGACTTGTGAGGTTATTGCAGATAATGGTATGGTTGGGGTTGGAAATGCTGCCTTGGCCCCACCCTTGATAAAACAGACTATTGATCAATTCCTGGCTCCTCTGGTTATTGGTGGTGACCCTTTCGATTACGCCCTTTTATGGGAAAGAATGTATCGCAAGACTCATGCTTGGGGCCGCAAGGGGATAGGCATGACCGCGATTTCAGCTGTTGATATTGGGATTTGGGACCTCATGGGCAAGATAGTTGACAAACCAGTTTTCAAGCTTTTGGGTGGTCGAACAAAGCAACAAATACCAGTCTATTACTCAAAACTCTATGCCGATACTGTAGATGCAATGCAACAAGAGGCCGCCAAAGCCATGGAGGGTAACTTTCAAGGATTTAAGGCTCGTTTTGGCTTTGGCCCTAAGGATGGGTTGGCCGGAATGCGGGAGAATATCAAACGTGTTGAAGCTCTGCGTGAGGTTATCGGATATGATCGTGATTTGATGCTGGAAGCCTACATGGGATGGAATTTAGACTACACCAGAAGAATGATTCCGAAACTTGAAAAGTATGAGCCCAGGTGGCTGGAAGAGCCTGTTATAGCTGATGATATTCTCGGCTATGCCGAACTGAACAAGGGGCCTATACCCATAGCCGGAGGCGAGCATGAATTTTCAGTCATTGGATGCCATCAGTTGCTGTACCATCGTGCCGTTGCTGTATTACAATATGACACCAACCGGGTGGGTGGAATCACCGCGGCCAATAAAATTAACGCCATAGCCGAGGCCCACCAGATTCCGGTCATTCCCCATGCCGGGCAAGTTCACAATTACCACCTTACGATGTCTAATTTCAACTGCCCCATGAGTGAATATTTTCCTGTGTTTGATGTGGAAATTGGGAATGAACTGTTTTACTATATTTTTGAGGGAGACCCCGAACCAGTAAATGGTTATTTGGACTTGGACGATGGTAAATCTGGATTGGGAATTACTCTCTCTGACAAACACCTCCAGAATTTTGAAATCAGTCAGTAATTGATTACAGAATACTTGAGCATGAAATAATTTTCCACCTGAATGAAAATTAATTAACCAGAAAGAACCGATGAAGAAATACACAGGAATTTGGCCAGTGGTGCCCACAATATTTGACGACGTTGGAAATCTTGACATTGATGGGCAAAAAAGGACTCTTGATTTCCTTATTGATCAGGAAGTTGATGGGGCTTGTATTCTAGCGAATTATTCTGAGCAGTTTTCCCTTACCGACGAGGAGCGGAGTGTATTACAGAAAGTTTGTATTGACCATACAGCTGGAAGAATTCCCTTAATCGTAACAATCAGTCATTTTTCAACCAAGGTTGTATGTGAAAGAGCGAAATCCGCCTTGGAAACTGGTGCCTCAATCGTTATGGCCATGCCTCCTTACCATGGAGCACTCCTGAAGGGAACACCTCAACAAATTCTGGACCACTTCAAGGAAATAGGAGATGTAGGAATACCCATAATGCTCCAGGATGCACCACTGTCTGGAGTTGCCCTAGCAGTTCCTCTTTTGGCAGAATTGGCTCAATCAATTGAAATGCTGCAACTCTTCAAGATTGAATCAGCTGGTGCTGCTGAGAAAATCAGTAATTTGCTCAAGCTAGCTGATGAACACATTGAAGGTCCCTTTGACGGTGAGGAAGGTATTACACTATACGCAGATCTGGTTGCTGGGGCAACCGGGTCAATGACATCAGCATTGATTCCAGACCTGATCGGTCCGGTCATTCAATCCTATTTGGCTGGTGATCAATCCAAGGCCAAAGATCTGTACAGCGCCGTTTTACCAATAATTAATCATGAAAATCGACAATGTGGATTTAGGGCTACCAAAGAAGCGATGGTTGAGGGTGGAATAATCAAGTCAAGCTACTGCCGACACCCTATCGAGACGTTGCGAAAGGAAGCAAGGGATTTGCTCATTGAATTATTAAAACCTCATGATCCTGCGGTATTGACCTGGGGGAAATAGTTGTTTCAAACCAATATGTGAGAAAATGAAAGTAAGAAAACCGAAGATCGGCATAATTCCGGGTGACCCGAGTGGTATCGGACCAGAATTGATCGCCAAACTCCTGTGTGATGAGGAGGTTGCAAACCAAGATGCTCATGTGTTGTTAATTGGGGACCGGCACGTTCTTGAGTTGGGTCAATCACAAGCAGATAAATTTTACAATCTGACTCCAGTTGACGTGTGGAAAGAAGATTGGGTTCATACCCCTTCTTATGCTTTTTTTGAAAATACAACCATAGAACCTGAGCAAGTTGTTATTAGCGAAGTAACTCTGGAATCGGGAATTTCGGCCATGTCAAACCTTAATTTGGCACTGGATCTCCTGAAGCAGGGAATTATTGAAGCGTTGGTCTTCGCCCCATTTAACAAGGAAGCCCTCAAACTGGGAGGTTTGCAATTCCAGGATGAACTTCATCACATGAAGGACTACCTGAATTACGATGGCTATATTACCGAACTCAATACTCTGAACGGCTTTTGGACAAGTCGTGTCACAAGCCACATTGCCCTGAAAGAAGTATCAGATGCCATTACAGAAAAAAGGGTAATCAACTCCATTGAGTTGATTGACCGGACCCTGAAGCGATCAGGTGTAAAGCGTCCAAGAATTGCGGTGGCTGCCTTGAATCCTCATGCTGGTGATGGCGGTAACTTTGGAAGAGAAGAAATTGATGTGATCAAACCCTCGGTAAAAAAGGCTGAACTGAAGCAAATTGCGGTCGATGGACCTTGGCCTTCAGATACTGTTTTTCTGAAATACACCAAAGGTGAAGTTGATGCCATTGTAACCATGTACCATGACCAGGGACAGATAGCCATCAAGTTAATGGGTTTTGATCAAGGTGTTACTGTACTCGGAGGTATCCCCCATCCTATTACCACCGCAGCCCATGGTACGGCATTCGACATAGCAGGTAAGGGAATAGCTGACCTTGGTGCCTTCCGTAATGCCTTTGAATTGGCTGGAACCATGGTGATGCATTGGGATCAAATTGATGACTGAAATTAATAGGATAGGATTTATTGGTGCAGGGCTAATGGGATTTGGGATGGCCAAATGTCTGCTGAAAAATGGCCTTGAAGTCAATGTCCTACCTCACAAAAACTCTGAACCCATTGAAAAACTCAAAAATTTGGGCGCGCGTGTCGCCAAAGATTACCGTGATTTGCTTTTGGACACAAATGGTCTGATTTCTTGTCTTCCCAATGCTGAAATTGTTGAAAAGTTAGCAAAAGAATTGGTAACTGAATTCAAGCCAGGCATGTTCTGGATAGATACAACAACCTCAAAACCTGCAACAAGTAAAAAGATAGCTGTGCTCCTTCAAGAAAAAGGTGTCTTTTTTGCTGATGCTCCTGTTACAGGTGGACCAGCCCAATCTATCGAAGGCCAATTGGCTTCACTGGTTGGTTGTGATCAAGATGATTTCCCAAAGGTAGAGGAAATTGTCGGTTTATTTTCCAAGGTCGTTCGCCATTTTGGTGTTGTCGGTTCCGGCAACATCGCCAAACTACTTAACAACCTTGTGTCCCAGGGCATGGTAATTCTTCTGGCAGATGCCTTTCTGAGTGCCGAAATCATGGGTGTAAATCGACAAGCATTATACGATGTGATGGAAGCAGGTGCAGTCCGGTCAGGAACTTTGGAAAAAATGGTCAAACCATACCTCTCGGGAAATTATGATGGCAGCCAGTTTTCGATTACCAACGCACTCAAAGACTTGCGATATGTCAACGAGTTGATGAATGAAACCTTGCCGGGGCATGTAGGACTGACCGATGACCTGATCAAGCGATTAGAAAGACAAGTGAATGAGGGGCGGGGAAGTAGTTATGTCAGTAATTTGCTGAAACAGAACTATATCCTAAACCCATAAATGGCTTGCATCCTGTTGAAATAAGTTTGAAAAGGATGCTTTTAACCAAGGATCATTATATTATTGATCAAACAATTTCCTCCACCTTCCTCAGCCAACTCAGCAACTCTCTCAACAATCCATTCTGACCTAATTTGAAGTTCAGGATAGATTTTGCCCAGGTCGATATCATAGGGAGCTTCAAGCATAGCAGATACCAAAGTGCCCTCAATTAGATTCAATTTTTCGATGTTTGTAGGTCTGCTTAAATTATTTTCTGATCCTAGGTAGGCGCCCTTTTTGTATAAAAGTTACCTAGATTAAGTTTCTATAACTCCTATCGCAATATGGATTTGACGATTTCTGGTGAAAATAACGTTTTCTCTAACTTACTTTTTGGGATTTCGTACACAGCGGCACTATTCCGCCTCATCCGCCCGGGCCTATCAACTTTTCACACTTGACTCAATGATGTTTTTATGCCATTTACTGTTTCATGTTTATTGGTACTTTTCAACTTTCATCTTCCACCGCCTGCTGGTTCAAGCAGGAGTGTCAGAACGCTGAGGTGTCCGGACTGTCTCGGACAGCCCTAGCAGAGGCCTTATGTCAGCGCGAACAACTGAGTAGCCGAGCAGCAGCTCAGAAACTGTTACCAAAACTCGCCACACTTCTTGAGGTCTCATTACCCGCCGCCCAAGTTACGTTGCCGGAGTCTCATCCCGCTATACCCACCGGGTTTCCCGACCAAACCATTACAGGACACCTGTCGGAACTCGGCACACTCAGTGTTACGTGTGTCACGGATGCGGAACGGCCACACTGGGAAGCGATGATGGCCAGCCATCATCCCGCAGGGTGGACCCGTTCACCAGGTGGGCGTATCCTCTATTGGCTGCACTCGTCACGGTATGGTATCCTGGGAGGTCTCAGTTTTGTCAGTGCGGGGTTGCAACTGCAACCACGGGATGACGTTATCGGATGGGCAATCAAGGCTCGTCATGCTCATATTGGCCGAGTGCTGTGCAACAACCGGTTTTTGCTTTTGCCATCGGTACGGGTGTATGGGCTGGCTTCGCAGGCTCTGGCGTTGGCGACCCATCGTATTGCCGATGATTGGGAGTCTCTCTATCAGCAGCGTCCATGGTTATTACAAACGTTTGTGGACCCGGTTTATTCGGGCACCAGTTATCGCGCGGCGGGGTGGTCGTGTTGTCCCCAGCGTTCATCCGGTCGCCGGTCCGGTCGCCCGCGGATGGTCTGGTTGAAACCGTTGGTGGACACTTGGCAGGAGCAACTGTGTACCGAACCGACCCGCGTTCTGGGTCAGACCGCGGAACCGTGGTGTGAGGGGGATTGGGTCGCACGGGAATATGCCCGTTGTGACTATCCGGATGGGCGTGTTCGCCGTCGAATCATAGCGATGGGCAAAGCCTGGTTGGAAAAACCGGGTGCTCCCCTGCCCGTTCTGTTTCCGCGCGCGGCTGACCAACAGGCGGCGTATCGCTTATTATCAAATGAGGCTATCACCATGGACGATATCATGACATCCCACTATGAAGCCACCGTGGAGCGCTGTCGCTCCCAACCGGTGGTGTTGGCACTGCAGGACACCACGACCCTGAACTATGACACGTTGGTGGGGACGTCGGGGCTGGATCATCTGGGTGGGGGTGGCAAAGGCACGCGAGGTCTTCTGCCGCACTG
>Ga0209022_1002891_pt1 | contig 13076 bp, 10 predicted proteins | sample PinacodermPK_FD_187300 | JGI IMG/M metagenome (GOLD analysis project Ga0209022, IMG submission 187300) | Host-associated microbial community of the marine sponge Aplysina aerophoba from Gulf of Piran - sponge pinacoderm, lysed by proteinase... | ecosystem: Host-associated > Porifera > Sponge >...
CGATCCGCGCCCGCCGCTCCCCCTGGGCCGGCGCCAGCCGCGGCAGAGAGACGCGCGGCGGCAGCCGATCGGGCAGCAGATCGAGCATCGTTCGCAGTGCCGGCGGCAGGAGCGGCTTGAATATTTTTGTGTAGCGCCCCATTGCTGCTGCGGCGCGGAAACGTCCGGGGTAGGGAAGCGTCTGGTTGGTCAGAGTCCGCGTCAACGCCTCCATGGGCGAACGGCTACGCCGCTTTTCCGACATCTCTCGAAATGGCGTGAGCAGCTCCCCGTATTCGACCCCGGAAGGGCAGGCGGTGACGCAGGCCAGGCAGCCCAGGCATCGGTCCACGTGCGGCAGCACCTCTTCCTGAGACAGCTCCCCTTCGAGCGCACCTTTCATAAGCAGGATACGCCCGCGCGGGGAATCCATTTCCTCCCCCAACTCAAGGTATGTCGGACACGCCGGCAGGCAGAAGCCGCAATGGACGCAGCTGGCGACGGCTTCCGCCATTGACGGGGCCTGGGGTCCGAGCGAGTCTACCGGAATTGAGTGGCGCATAGGATTCTTTTCGTTGGCGTCATGTCGTCAACAGTACCTTGCCCTTGGTCTGACGCGCTTCCAGGTAGGTGTGGGCGCCCTCGGCGTCGTCGAGTGGGAAGGTGCGGTCGATACGGATTTCCAGTTTACCTTCGGCGATCCAGTTGAAAACGTCGTTGGCGCGGCCCTCCAACTCCGACCGCGTCAGCATATGCGACGCCAGCGTGGGCCGGGTCAGGAACAGCGAGCCTTTCTGGTTGAGGATCTGCGGATCGAGTGTCGGCACAACACCGCTCGCCTGGCCGAACAGCACCATATAGCCGCGCGGCTTCAGGCAGTCCAGGCTTTTGTCAAAAGTGGTGATGCCGACCGAATCGTACACAACCTCAACGCCTTCACCGCCTGTCAGGTCGCGCACTGCTTCCGCGAAGTCCACTTCCGTATAGCGGATCGTGTCGTCGGCGCCGGCCGCTTGCGCGATGCGCGCCTTCTCTTCGGTCGAGACCGTGCCGAGAACACGTGCGCCCCTCAACTTGGCAATCTGCACCAGCAGGGCGCCGGTGCCGCCAGCCGCGGCATGGACCAGGCAGGTATCGCCCGGCTTGAGCGGATAGGTGGTGCAGGCGAGGTAGTGGGCGGTCATCCCCTGAATCATCGAGGCCGCCCCATGTTGGGCGTCCACGCCGGCGGGGCGCTTGACAAGGTTTTTTGAAGGGACGATTGCGTACTCGGCATAGGAGCCGATCGACATCCCATAGGCCACCGTATCGCCGACCGCTACTTCGGTTACCCCCTCGCCGATGGCATCAACAACCCCCGCGCCTTCGACCCCGGGTGTGAACGGCAGTGGCATTGGATACCATCCCCTGCGGTGGTAGGTGTCGATGAAGTTGACGCCTGCCACTTCCATCTTTACTCGCGCTTCCCCCGGGCCCGGCTCCGGCGTAGGCACGTCAACGCACTGCAGAACATTCGGGTCGCCTACCTCTTGGATACGAATCGCTCTCATCAGTTTTCTCCTCAATACTTTTGCTTATCTCACTGTTGTCGTTACCACGTTTCGAATTTTCCTTGAGGGTCCAGGGCCGCCGCGATTCGCCGCAAAAAGGCGTTTTGCAGTGGCCGGCCCAGCAAAGGGTCCTCTCCGCCGTCTGTGTCGATTCCGCTGCCCTCGATGGGGGAACGCCGCGCGCGGCCAATCAGCTGCACACCTTGCAGGTTTAACGCCAGCAGAAGGCTGTGGAGGTCTCGGGAGGAATCCTCCTCCCCACTCTCCGACGTCGATTCGTCTGGCCACCCGAGCCAGAGCAGATTCCCGCCGACGCTATATCGCCGAGTCGCCATCGTGGAGCCGTTGAGCGCTTCCTCCATCGCTGGGATCCGTTGCGGTGTCAGAGGGATCCGAACCAGCCCCATGCCCTGCGCAAGCCATTCCATCGACCGCGCTGCCTGCCAAAGGCTCTCTTCCTTTTGGTCCTGGTACAAGGAGAGACAGCGCGTTTGCCCGGCGCCTGCGGACACGACCGTCTGCAAAGCCTGCGCCCGCTCCTGCAGCACATGTGGCAATCCCCCTATGCGCGCCCAGAGGGTCCATCCCTCCTCCGTCGGCGCAAAATCGACCGCATGCAGGTCGATGGCGCTGCGCGTCACCGCGTCCAGAGCGGACAGCAGATCGGAAAGCGTGCCAAAATCGGCGGTGACTGTCGCAAAGGCCGGCGGCTGGGGAAAAACTTTGAAGGTCAGTTCTGTCAAAACACCCAGCCTCCCCAGGCTGCCGACAAATAGTTTAGGAAAGTCGAAGCCGGCCGCATTCTTTACCACCGTGCCCCCGCCCCGGATCTCCTGCCCCTGCCCGTCGACAAAGCGAATGCCAATCAGAAAGTCGCGGATGCCGCCGTAGCGGTAACGCCCCGCCCCGCTGAGCCCGGCCGCAACCGTCCCGCCTAGCGTTGCTCCCCGTTCGGCCAGCGGCGGATCAAAGGGCAGGTACTGTCCCTCTTCCGCCAGCATCGCCCCTATCTCGGCAACTGACGTGCCGGCGCGGGCTGTAAAGGTGTATTCGTCCGGCTGGTACTCGACCACCCCCTTTAGGGTTGTCAGGTTGAGCAACTGCGCGTCGTCTTCACAGTCTCGCAGCGACAGGGCCGGTTTGGAGCCGCCTCCCCGAACGCGCACCCGCCTCGCCTCTCGCACTGCATCCTGAATTTCAGCAACGTTGGTCATTGTCTCTGCTTCTTGCCCAACTGTCTTTCACCTTATCGGCGGCGATTTGAAATGCTGTTTCCTGTAGGTCTGCATTCAGTGTATCGGTGTCAACCAGCGAGGCCAAAAACCGGGCGTGAGTAACAGGCAACCTCAACTCTCTATTCTCCCGTGATCATGTAAAGCACGCCATCCTGATAGCCAGTGACGTACACGTTGCCCTCTTCATCTTCGCCGACGCTGCTGACAGGGACCCTGGCGTTTAATGGTAGTGTGCTCTGCCAGCCGTCATAAATGCCTTGGTTCGAATCGGCGCCAGCTCGTCTCAGCCCCCAGATTCTGCCGCTGCAAAAGTCGCCATAGAAGAATACGCCCTGCAAATCGGGATAGTCACTTCCGCGATAGACCGCGCCCCCCACGATCGCACAGGAATACACGTGATCGTATTCAACCACCGGCGAAATCAAGCCGTGCGCACTGCACGTCAGAGAATCAAAACAGCGACTGCCCTCCTTGACGTTCCAACCATAGTTTTCGCCGCCGCCGCTTGCCGCCGGTTGAAAATTCACCTCTTCGTGACTTATGTGACCCGGATCGGGGATGTAAAGGTCGCCGGTCAGCCTGTCAAAGGCAAAGCCCCATGGATTGCGAAAACCCAGCGCCCAAATCTCACCGCGATAGCCGTCAATCTGCGCAAATGGGTTGTCTGCAGGGACGCCGTATGGTGTGGCGTCCGACTCCACATCGATACGTAAAATCTTGCCCAGCAGAGTGTCAGGATTCTGCGCCCGATTCTCAACATCCTTGAGTGTTGGGTGGCCGCCGTCACCGCTTCCAATGTAAAGGAATCCATCATTTGGGCCGAAGACGATGCGGCCGCCGTTGTGGACCTGGTCCGGCTGCGCGATCAGCAGCACGACCTCTTCGCTGTCAGGATCGGCTTCGTCCGGATCGGCCGTCGTCCTGAAGCGGCTGATGACCGTATCACCCGGTTTGTCTGTATAGCTCACATAGAAATACTGTTTGGCCGCATAATCCGGCGGGAAAGCCACATTGAGTAACCCCCGCTCTCCGCAACATCGGACACGACCCAAGATGTCCAAAAACGGTGTTTCCTCGCTAGCACCGTTTCTGACAATGCGGATCCGTCCCTCCTGCTCGACCACGAACAGACGCTCAGACCCGTCGCCTGCATGTGTAACATGCACCGGCAACTTCAGCCCCTCGGCGACTTTGCGCAACGCAAATCGAGGCAGCCCCGCCTCCCCTATTGGGTCCGAGGACGATGAGCCAAGAATCCTCACCTCCCGCCAAGCCACCCAACTCGGGCTGTCAAGTGTCAGAACAAGCACCTCGCTGATACTGCGCGGCGGAACGATAGGAACCTCTAACGTCTGACCATCTTCCGTCTGCAAATTGTCGAACCGCCTGTACAATGTCCGCGTGCCAGAGCCATTCCCCAGCCAGACCTCATGCGTAGATGGGCCAGCGGGAGACTGCGCGATCACCATCTCCAGCTTGTCAACAAGATACAGATCATCGAAGGAAACCGAGTACCACTGTGGCGCCTCAAGTTGAGCACTCCAAAATGAGGCCGGATCACCATCCAACGCCAGCTTGGCGGACTCCTCCCCCGCCGAAGCAAACCCCGATCCTAGGGCCGCAACATTTTCTCCCATGAGCTCGGAAGATTCCGCAACGGACCCCTCGACCTCTACCGCACTTCCCTCCGCAGCCGCTTCCAAGGCCCCGGTGGATGGCGAGCCAAATACCCTCACCTCTCGCCAACCCACCCAGCTGGGGCTGTCCAGCGTAACTATCAGAACCTCGTTCAACCTGCGCGCCGGCTCGATCGCGATCTCGAGAATCTGGCCGTCTTCCGTATGAACGTCGATGAGCCGCTCCTGGAGTACACGCGTGTCAGACCCGCTCCCCAGCCACACCTCGTGCGTTGTTGGGCCGGCGGGTAGTTGCGTAACAACCAGCTCGATCTTGTCCACCAGGAAGAAGCTGTCGAAAGCTATCGAGAACCACTGCGGCGCAAACTGCTGCGAACTCCAGATCGATTCCAGATCCCCGTCAGTAGCCATCGGCGCGAAACCACTTCGTTCAAAGGCATCGGCGGTTCCCAACATCGCGACATTTTCACTGGGCCGCGCCGGCGTAGCGGTCGCAGCGGGTCCCGTTTCAACCGTTGATTCGGAGCCAGGTCGGCCAGGATCTTCGCTTGGTACACAGGCCGCGGCAGCTGTGAGAATAAGCAAGGCAACGGCGAAGAGTATGACAACTCTCATCGCTCAGACGCCCCTATGGTCTGACACTTTTTCAAATCGTACCTCTCGCTGCCTGAATTCTGAACGCAACAAGACAGGCCCTTATTGCTTCCAACCAACGGGCTGGTTACTCTTCCACTACTCCCTGAAAATGACCCCTGCCTTCTCCAGGGGATGGGGACCGACGTGGGTCAATGATTCCGCCTCGCCCACCGGCAGCATCTTGCCGCGGTTAGCGAGAGATTGGCTATCCACGCTGCGGCGCACATCTTCCATCGCCTGCATCTCCAGCGGCCCATACATTTTGGGCAGGAAGGCGCGTTTTTCCATGCCGACCCCGTGTTCGCCGGTAATCGACCCCCCCAGATCGACGCACAGTTCAAGAATCTCGCCGGCCAACTCCTCGGCCCGTTCCAGTGCGCCCTCCTCGCGGCCATCGAACAAGATCAGCGGGTGCAGATTGCCGTCGCCGGCGTGGAAAACGTTGGCTACATCAATGCCGTAGCTTGCACTGAGACGGTCGATTTCTGCCAGCGCATCACCCAACCGGCTGCGGGGAACGACCCCATCCTGTACAATGTAGTCTGGGGCCAACCGTCCCACCGCCGAGAAAGCGGCCTTGCGCCCCTTCCAAATTCGGGCTCGTTCGTCAGCGGTCTGGGCCATGCGCACCTCGAGCGGTGAGGTCTCTTCGATCAACTGCATCAACTGCGCAAATTCAGCCTCCACCGCGCTCTCTTCTCCCTCCAACTCGACGATCAGTAGCGCCGGCGCGGTCGGATAGCCTGCCTTTGCGCCGACCTCAGCCGCCTTAATCGCGAGAGCGTCCATGATCTCGATCGCGCCCGGGAGCAGGCCGGAGGCCACGACTGCTGTCACCGCATCCCCCGCTGCATGTAACGAGTCATACGCTGCCAGCACCGTGCGATACGTCTCAGGGATCGGCAATAGCCGCAGTGTGATCTCCAGCGCGACGCCGAAAAGCCCTTCACTCCCCACAAAAAAACCGGGCAGATCCGGGCCGACACCCTCCAGACTTTCGCCCCCTAGCTCGACCACCTCGCCGTCGGGCAGCGCAACCGTCATTCCCAAGACATGGTTACTGGTCATCCCGTACTTGAGACAGTGCGCGCCCCCAGAATTAAAGGCCACGTTGCCGCCAATCGTGCAAATCGACTGGCTAGAAGGATCAGGAGCATAGTAGAGGCCAAAGGGCTTCGCCGCCTCGGAGACCTTCAGATTGATCACGCCCGGCTCTACGACCGCGATTCGCTCCTCCGCGTCCAGCCGCAAAATGCTGTCCAAGCGATTAAGGGCGATTACGATACCGTCAGCGATCGGCAGAGATCCGCCCGACAAGCTGGTGCCGCTCCCCCGCGCAACGAAAGGGACGCTGTGCTCGTGGCAAAGACGGATCGTCTCGACCACCTCTGCGCGGTCCTGCGGGATCACCACCGCCGCCGGTCTCTGCTGAAAGACGGTGAGCGCGTCCGACTCGTATGCCATCAACTGGGCCGGCAGAGTCAACAGCCGGTCTGCTTCATACAAGCGCGAGAGTGCCCCGATCAAAGGATGACCGCTCATGCGCCCACCTCCTTCCTGTTATTCCGCACCTGTACTATCTCCGCAATGATGGAAAGCGCGATCTCTTCGGGGCCGCGCCCGCCCAGGTCGAGCCCGATCGGCGCGTGAATGCGGTCAATCTGTTCGTCGCTGACACCAGCCTCGCGCAGCACTGCTACCCGTTTGGCATGCGTCCGCTTCGAACCAAGCGCGCCAATGTAGCCGGCAGGATGGTCAAGCGCGTAAATCAGTGCGGGCGTGTCCAGCTTTTCGTCATGTGTCAACGTCACAACATAGGTGGATTCGTTCAGCGTCATCTCCCGCAGAGCGTCTTCAGGCCAGCTCCTGATCAACTCGTCTGCATGGTCGAACCGATCCTGGGTGGCAAAAATGGGCCGGGCGTCGATTACTACCGTATGCAGGCCAAGTTCGCGGGCAAAGGTGACAAGCGGAATGGCGATGTGAACAGCACCCACAATTACCAGCGTCTCTTGCGGCACATGGACATCGATCAACAGATCCAATTCTCGATCTTCTACCGTCACAGAAACGCGGTTAGCCCGCCGCGCCTCCATCGCTTCCGCCGCGTGGACGGCGGCCCCATGCTCCAGGGCCGCGTTTCCCAATGATCCAACTGTCGCAAGGTTGGGGCCGCGCTCGTCCGGCCCGCGCCGCCGGCGCACCAACATTTTGCGCCCTATTTCGTCTCCGCTCAGAACAGTGACGATGGCGCATAACTCATCTTGCCGGATGGCCTGCACCACCGCATTGAAGAGTTCAGCCACTCTATCCCTTCCAGTTGCTACCAATCCAAAGGCTCTATGAATACTTCGATCGTGCCCCCACAGGCCAGACCCACCTCCCAGGCCGTCTCATCGGCAATACCGTAGGAGACAAGACGCGGTTTGCCGGATGACAACACCTCCAGCGCTTCCTGTAAGGTGGCGCTTTCAACGCAGCCGCCGCTCACAGATCCTACCATCGCGCCGTCTTCCGATACGGCCAGCTTCGCGCCCAAAGGCCGCGGCGCCGAACCGTACACCTCCACCACCGTCGCTAGCGCAACCTGCTTGCCGGCCTGCTGCCAGTTCTCGATGTCAGCCAGGATCTCTTTCATCTTAGGACCTGCCTTCCGCTAATCCAGGTTACTGCGCGCCGCCCACAAAAGACTACAATTTCTGCAGCGCTCCGCATCTTGCCAAACGTCCGGTCGCCTTCGGCACAGACCATACATTCCCTCAAGACTGCGCTTCCGCCATCACCTTCGCCAGTTGTTCCAAACTAATCAAATTGTGAACCGGCAGGAACTCGTCCGTATGCGGCAGCGCCGCCATTATCCCCCGTGTCAGCGGTTCGTAGCTAGGCGAACCCAGCAGAGGATTCAGCCAGATCAGACGATGACAACTCCGCTGCAGGCGGCCCATCTCCTCCCCCAGCAACTGCGGATCGCCCCTGTCCCAGCCATCGCTGATAACGAGAACTATAGCTCCCTGGCCGCAAACGCGCCGCGCCCAGTCGAAATTGAAGGCGCGGATCGCTTCGCCAATGCGTGTGCCGCCGGCCCAATCATCTACAGCCTCCGCAGTCTGGTCCAAAGCCAAGTCGATGTCTCGCCGCCGCAGATGACGCGTGATGCGCGTCAACCGCGTACTGAAGACAAAGGCCTCAACCCTGTCCAGGGCGTGCGTGATCGAATACAGAAACTGCAACAACACTCTGCTGTAACGATCCATTGATCCACTTATGTCTGCCAGCGCGATTATCGGGCGCCTTCTGGTCTTCCGTTGACGCCTCGCGATAACCAGCGGCTCGCCTCCGTAGCGTACATTCTGACGCAGCGACCGCCGCAGGTCGACCAAGTCCCCGTTGCTGGCGGGAACACGGCGCCGCGTGCGCCGTTCTGCCGGTGACCACTGCAACTGTTCCATGAACACTTTTACCTGCTGCAGCTCGTACTCGGTCATCGTCGCAAAATCCCTGCTACGAAGGGCTTCGGCGCTGCTGTAAGTGTAGATTTTCTCGACGAGAGGCTCTTCGTCGACCGGTGGGCTGTCCTTCTTCTGGTCGCGATTGGCCTGAATCAGGCGGTACTGGATCTCGCCCTGCGGCGTGCGTTGCAGCAGTTCGCCAAGATTGATGCGGGCAAGCTCCTGCCTCTCTCTCGCCCTCCAAAACAGGTCAAACGCCTCATCGAACAGCTCCAGATGCTCCTGCCGGCTGACCAAAACGGCTCTGGCCGCGTCGCGCGCCTGCGCTCGGACCCGCAGATCGATCTGCGTTAGCGCCTCCACCAAATCGAGAATCTGTGTTGGCGTAACAGGGATGCTCAGCCCGCGCAGCAGGCGGGCAAACAACAGCATGTTCTGGAGGAAGTTGCCATCAGCCCCTGTGGATGGCGGCGAGGAGATAATGGTTTGCGACTGCACTATTTATTAACCGCTGCAGACTTGCGCAGCACCTGAACGATTTCGCGGACGGTTTGCCCCTGCACCTTCTCGATATCGTCCCTGTACTTGAGGAGCACGCCCAGAGTTTCGTCCACCACGTCCTCGGTAAGCTCCTCCTGATCGAGCGCGGTCAGGGCATTCATCCAATCCAGCGTCTCCGCGACCCCAGGGAACTTGTACAGCTCTCCGCGCCGCAACTCCTGCACAAATCCCACGACTTCTCTTGACAGCCTCTCCGAAGCGTCCGGCGCCTTCGCGCGCAGGATCGTATACTCCTTCTCAAAGCTGGGGTAGTCGATCCAGTGGTAGAGGCAGCGTCGTTTCAGCGCGTCGTGAATCTCGCGCGTTCGGTTGGAAGTAATGACCACCACCGGCGGCACTGCCGCCTGAATCGTCCCGATCTCGGGGATCGTAATCTGAAAGTCGCTTAGAACCTCCAACAGAAAAGCTTCAAACTCCTCGTCGGCCCGGTCCAGCTCATCGATCAACAGAATCGGGGCTTTCCCGTTCTGCTGCCCGCGGCTGTCTATCGCCTGCAACAGCGGCCGGCGCAGCAAAAAAGTGTCGCTGAAAAGATCCTGGACTGCCGACTCTCGCAACCCCTTGTCCGTGCGTGCATCAGAATCCGCCGGTGTGTCCGAGCCGGGCCCGGTTGCTTCCATCAGCCGAATCTGGAGCATCTGGCGGGCATAATTCCATTCATACACCGCCGTGCTGACATCCAGACCCTCGTAACACTGCAGCCGGATCAGCCGCGTGTCAAGCATCTGCGACAATATCTTCGCGACTTCGGTCTTGCCGACGCCTGCCTCCCCCTCCAGGAATAATGGGCGATTAAGTTTGAGCGCAAGGAAAACTGCCGTCGCCAGGCTGTGGTCCGCGATATACGCTTTCGTACGCAGGGCTTCGGCGACGGATTCTACGGAGGGCAACTGTATCGGAGTGGTCATTGAGGCGCCGCTGGGTTAGGTTGATTTAGTGACTGCAGCCAGACCGAGGCTTCCCGCGGCCTTTTGAACTGGTATACAGTCAGGTGACTGAACTCTTCGCTCGACAGAAGCGGCAAATACTTCTCTCGGTGCCTTCGATGGCTTGAGAACGCATACCATATGATGCTGTCGCGTCCGAAAATGCCGCGGACTGACTCGCGATTTCCGTTCCACAACTCCTGCTGCAAGAAGAGACGGCATGCCGTGCGCCACAGGACACGCCCCATCACCTCGATCAAACCGTAGTCCAACCAGGCAAGATGCGTGGCACGGCTCCAGACGATATCCCGGCTTTGGCTGTAGTTGCCGTCAACGACCCAAGCGTCGCCTGCCGTTGCTTCCTGCACGCGACCGCGAAAAACAGGCCTGGAGGCGGCCTGCCAGTTCGCATCCCAGTACAACGCATCCAGTTCAACGTGAGGCAGAGCCAAAGTCCGGGCTATTTGCCGCGCCAGCGTTGTCTTGCCGGAGCCGCTGACGCCGATCACGATGAGGCGCATCATCCTGGCTGTTCAGCGGACAGGGACCAGTGGCCTAAGCATCACCTGGCCACCAGCCACTGTCCACTGGAAACTGCTGTTTACGCTCTATCTCTGGCTGTGCGCAGTGCCTGCGCGCCAATCGCCTTGGCCAGTTCCTGCCGATATCCGGCCGAGGCAAACATGTCGCCGGCCGCGTCGGGAATCGACAGGTTGCTGACCGCACTCTCTACCGCCCCGTCGCTCAGATCAGAGCCGACCAGGCTCGCAGCCACTCCGTTCGCAGACACCGCAGTCGCGGAAACGCCGTTGAAGCAGAGGCTGGCGCCGGTGCAGCTGCCGCCGGCGCCGCGTGTGACGACCGCCGCGGCACCGCACAGCGCGTAACCAGACGCCGGATGTTCGAATTTCACGTAGGCGGAACCGGTTCCCGCCGAAGCCGCCGAAATTTCAACCTCTGTCAGGATCTCATCCGCTTGCAATGAGGTCATCATCAGATCGACGAAGAACTCGGAAGCGCTGACGGAGCGGCTGCCGTTGGGACCCGACACGTGTAACGTCGCGCCTAGCGCCAAGGCCGCTGCCGGCAGATCCGAAGCTGGGTCGGCGTGTGAAAGGTTGCCGCCGATCGTGCCGCGGTAGCGGACCTGGCGGTCACCGATCTGGCCGGCCGCCTCCGCCAACAACGGCGCAGCATCCTGCACAACTCCAGAGTTGGCGATCTCATTGTAGGTGACACAGGCGCCGATACGCAGACTGCCGTTGGCGCGGCTGATGCCCTTCAATGCGTCTATTCGTCCGATATCGATCAGCGCCGAAGGTGTGGCCAACCGCAACTTCATCACCGGGATCAAGCTGTGGCCGCCGGCCAGTACTTTGGCGTCCGGGTTATCGGAAAGAATCTGAACCGCCTCCTGTACAGAGGACGGGCGATGATAATCGAATTTGGATGGGAACATTCGTTTTACTCCAGTTGTGCGTTTTGAATTTCTCGTCTTCAGTTAGCCTCTGCGAAAGAGGTAGTTACGAAACACGAGAAACCGAAACCTATTTCATTGCGTTCCAGACCTTCTCCGATGTCACCGGCATGTCGATGTGGGTGACGCCGAAGGGAGACAGCGCGTCGACAACCGCGTTGACTACCGCTGCCGGAGAGGCGATCGAGCCAGCTTCACCGACACCTTTGACGCCCAGCGGGTTGTGCGGGCAGGGCGTCACTGTACGGTCGGTTTCAAAGGAGGGCATGAAGTGCGCCTTGGGCACTGCATAGTCCAACATCGTGCCGCTGAGCAGATTGGCGCCGTCGTCGTATACCGCGGTCTCATACAGAGACTGCCCGATGCCCTGGGCGATGCCACCGTGTACCTGTCCATCCACAATCATCGGGTTGATAACGTTGCCCACGTCGTCGACCGCCAGATAGCGCTGCAATGTAACATTACCCGTCTGTGAGCAGACTTCGACGATCGCGATGTGCGTGCCGAAGGGGTAGACGAAGTTGGCCGGATCGTAGAAGCTGGTCGCCTCCAGCGCCGGCTCGATCCCCTTGGGCAGGTTGTGGGCCAGGTAGGCCTGCAACGCTACATCGGGCAGAGACTGACTCTGGTCCGGGGAACCTTTGACAAAGAAATTCCCATCTTCAAACTCGATGTCCTCTTCGGCGGCCTCCAGCAGGTGCGCGGCAATTGTACGCGCTTTGTCCACAACCTTCTCTGCCGCGGAAGCGATCGCGCTGCCGCCCGTGGCCGCGCTGCGGCTGCCATATGTGCCCCAGCCGTGCGGCATGGAGCCGGTATCGCCCTCGACCACGTCGATGTCATCGTAGGGAACACCCAGCGCGCTGGCTACGATCTGCGCGAAGGTGGTCTCGTGGCCCTGACCGTGGCCGGAACAGCCGCTGTAGACCGTCACCTTGCCGGTGGCGTGGACCCGCACGACCGCGCTTTCCCACTGACCTGCCTGGGCGCCAAGCGAACCAACTACTGCCGACGGCGCCAGACCGCAAGCCTCGATGTAGGTTGAAAGGCCAAGACCCAGGTACTTGCCCTGTTCTCTGGCCGCTGCCTGCTCCGTGCGGAAGTCGTCGTATCCGATCGCCTCCAGTGCCTTGTCCAGGGCACCCTCATAGTTGCCGCTATCATACGCAAGCGCAACCTGTGTCTGGTATGGGAAGTTGTCCGGCGCAACGAAATTGCGTCGGCGAATCTCAACTGGATCGATGCCGGTGACACGGGCCGCCTCATCCACCAAGCGCTCGACGATGAACGTGGCTTCTGGCCGGCCGGCGCCGCGGTAGGCGTCAACGGGGACCGTATGGGTGAACACGCCATACACATGGCAATAGATTGCCGGCAGGTCATACTCGCCGGACATGAGCGTGCCGTAGAGATAGGTGGGTACAGCCGGCGCGAATGTGGACAGATAGGCGCCCATCGCCGCGTAGGTGTCGACCCGCAGACCAATGAATCTGCCGTCAGCGTCTATCGCCATCTCACCGTGTGTCACGTGGTCGCGGCCATGCGCGTCAGTGATATAGGTCTCGGTACGGGTCGCTGTCCATTTGACCGGGCGGCCGACCTGCATCGAGGCCCACGCCGCGATTG
>Ga0209022_1002901_pt1 | contig 13030 bp, 16 predicted proteins | sample PinacodermPK_FD_187300 | JGI IMG/M metagenome (GOLD analysis project Ga0209022, IMG submission 187300) | Host-associated microbial community of the marine sponge Aplysina aerophoba from Gulf of Piran - sponge pinacoderm, lysed by proteinase... | ecosystem: Host-associated > Porifera > Sponge >...
ATTGTTCGCAGCTCTCCTGCGAACAGGGAAAACCTGCCACGCCGACACAGGAAGAATTGCGAAGGCTGCGCGTCGCCCGCAGCAAGTCACCGGAACCGGCAATCCCGGCCGGGGTCGCCTGGGGCTCCACTTGTGCGCGTGGCGTTGTAACAGGAAACACGGTCATCGTAAGTCCGGATGATCAACAATGCCGCTTGGACAAGAATGCCACTCTCGCGTGCCCCCCTTGTCGCTGACGGCCCGGTCAGCATCAGTCGCTGACCAATAACACCGCACCCGACAGCCGCCTTCACACCTGTCCTGGCTCTCACCTGCCAGCGGATGCAACAGCACCGGCCAGAAGCCGTTGTCCTCGCCCGTGCCTGCAGATGTTGTCAGCTCCTGCGCCCGGTGCTGTGTCTGATCCAACGGCCTCCCGGGAGCACGCTGGCACTGCCGTGCGGCTCAATAGCGGACCACTCCTTGCTGACATGCCAGGGGCCGTCGCTCAGATCAAAGATAGTCGGACAGGGCCGCTGCCCGGCCTGGAGCTGGCCGGGCTATGGGCTGCAACGGCCAGAAGAGAGACGCATCAATCACTTCTGTCAACAGCCCGGCTGGTACCATCGGCTGAACCCATCCTGCCCCGAGCCCCCGGGGCGGCGCTGGAGAGTCCAGCCCCAGCGCCGCTGGCGCCTCCTGCGCCATGGCGGCCCTGCCAGACAGCCGCCAGGGCATCCGGGATCCTGCTCTGGCACGGCCGGGGACATCACCCTGAGCGCGAGGACTCACGCAGCCTGGCTCAAGCGCCGGACTTGTTCCTGCCTCAAGGCCGACCAAGCCTTCCCTCGTACTTTCAACCGTACTTTCAACCGTACTTTCACCAGCAACAGCACAAATCCTGGATGCCTGTCCTGCTTGCGACAAAGACAATACCTGCAAGATCCCCGGTATGGCCTTGTGTTGCAGCCATTCACGCTGGTGACTTCTATGGATGGACAGGTGCGTGCGCAAATCTTTTCGGTACCTGAATCGCTGTGTGCATCCCTCCTGCGGGCAGATCAGTTTTTTGTCTTTACGATGGGCACGCAGATGCGTATTCAAGCCGGTCTGCGTTATAAACAACCGCCTGCAGCCTTCATAGTGACAGGTGAAAAATGTTTCAGCCGTCCCAACACCCGGGTGTGGCATCACCCCTTGTGGTTCGGCCCCTTTTCCTCCGCCTGCCACCGGGCCGGAAACGCGCGTGGGGACAACATGACCGTACCAGTGCTGCGCCCTGTCTTTTTCGAGCGCAAAAGTTCTGCCGCACCCTGCATGCGGGCAAAGAAAGTGTTCCTTGCCGCCATGGATATGCAGGTGCGCTGTCAGATGGCCGGACTGGATAAAGCTTTTGCCGCACGACTTGTGCGGACAGACATAGGGCTTGGCTCCCGTGGGGTGGCGCAGGTGAACAGCAAGATTGTTTGACGGGGCGAACTGCCTTCCACGATCTTCGTAAGGACAGACAAACGGTTTGGCTCCCGCGTGTAAGCGCAGGTGCTCTGTCCGGCCGGATGCAGCGTCAAACTTTTTTCCGCAGTTCGCGTAAGGGCCAAACCGCAAGCCCCATCCAGAGTGAGCACGCCTGTGCTTTTGCAATCCGTCCCGCCGTAGAAATCGTTTGTCACAGCCGTCATGCGGGCAGATAAACCTGCGCTCGGCGGCATGACTGTGCCTGTGTCTTTGCAGCTGGGGGCAGGTGAGAAATTTTTCGTCACAGCCTTCATAAGAGCAAACAAACGGGAGGGCTCCTTCATGACGGTTCAGGTGAGCTTTCAGGTTGCCTGACTGGGAGAACCGTTTGCCGCAATCCTCCTGAGGGCAGATAAAGGGCCTCTCTCCGCTGTGCACGCGCCCATGCGTTTTCAGGTGATGCAATCGTATGAAAACGCGTCTGCAACCTTCAAAAAGGCAGGGGAACCGCCTGTTTGCAGCCAAGGGGGTAACCGGTGGCGCAAGGGCACCGCTCTCGGCCAAGCTCCTCCAGGTCCTGGCGCGGGGCCGAACCTGTTCTGTCAGAGCACTTTTCACTTCGCACTTTCCTCCGGGCGTCCAGAGCCATGGCTGGCGATGGGCCTAGCGAGCGCAAGACAAGCCCGAGACTTCTGTCACACGGCAGGAACTGGGTGTTTGCGTCGCAGGAACCTGAAAAGCTATACGCCTGCCACCGGGGACAAACATCTGAACTCGCAGACGCTGTTGCGCCGCCCCCCTTTTGCTATCGCCGGCTCGCGGACAAGCCAGGCGCCTTTTTGCGCTGTGACTACGCAGGTGAATCTTCAGCCCCGCTGACCGGGTGAAAGACTTTTTACAGTCCTGCTGCGGGCAGACATAGGGCTTTTCGCCAGTATGCTTGCGCATATGAGTTGCCAGATTGCCCGCGCAGGCGAACCCGGTATCACATTCCGGCCATGGACAAACAAAAGGCTTTTCACGGGTATGGGTGCGCACGTGAATGATCAGGCTCGCGGAGCTCACAAAGTTTTTTCTGCAGCCGCTCTCCGGGCACACAAAACATCTTTCACCCGTATGCCAGCGTAGATGATTGTGCAGGACCTTCTTGAATCCAAACGCTTTGCCGCAGTCGGGATAGTGACACACCAGGAACCTTTCGGGTCCGTGAGAACGCATATGTTCCCGCAGCGTTCGGCGGTGTGAGTAGCGTTTGCCACAACCCTCATGCGGACAGATACAGCACTTTCCCCCGGAATAGCTGCGCCAGTGAACCATCAGATCCCCTGAAAGACTGTATTTTTTCCCGCACCCCTCCTGTGGGGGTGTCTTTGCGCTGTGGCTGTATCCATGTACTTGCAGCGCACCTGACTGTAGAGACCTTGTTCCACATGATTCCGGACAAACGAAAGGCGCGTATCCGTCACAGCGAAGTTTCCCATCCTTCTCGCCCGGAGCCGGTCGGCCAGCAACGGATTCCTGGGCGCAGTGACAGGCAATACGAACGACTTTCCCTGTAACTGCGGCTGGCCACTGGACCCGCCTGCGTCCTGTTGATCCTGCAAACGCGTCCACAAGGTCGGTCAATGCCGGACTGACTCCCGGCCACTGGCAACGCCTTGTCATAAAAGCACCGTTCATAGGAGGCCCCCAAACCGGCTTGATCTTGATCAAAAATACAAGCCGGACACAACAGCAGGCCTGTTGCGTCCGGCTACCAACAAACCCTGTCCGCCAGGCACTCCGGCCGCAGGTCCGAACCCGGCAACCAGAGCCAGATTTCACAGTCTATGGACAAGGTGCATCCTCAACAGGATGCACCAGCTGCTGCCAGAAGCTCCCGTCGTCCTCGGTGAAGGATGACAGCAGGGCATTCTGCTCCGATGCGTCTTCGTCCTGCCATGACCACAAGGCTCCGGCGTCATCCAACACTGGTGGCCATGGTGGCCATGCATTGAATATCTCAGGGTCATCCAGGGTCAGCGGTGGCTCCAGGCCGGACGGGCTTTCCCCGAATGGTGACGCCAGGGCAAGCGCGGACATGGGCGCAGGCCGCCGGTCGGACGCTGTGCTTTCAACCTCATCCGGCTGCTGCAGGCTGGAAGGCCGCCGGGCGTGCCTCTGATGGGCAACAGACTCTGGCACCGCCGCACTCCGGGGACTCGGGCCGCCCGAATCGACAGCGTAGGTATGGTCGTGATGGCAGCGCGCCAGCCTCCCGGTTGTTGTGTCAGAAAACAAGTGCCAAGCTTGCTTTTCCCCGTGGTTGCGAAAATGCCTGTTTCTCTGTGCTGAAGTAGTAAACCGCTTGTCGCAGCCTTCAAAAAGGCAAGGCCAAGGCCGTTCCCCAGTGTGGGTACACAGGTGTATGCGCATGTTTCCTTTCTGGCTGAACGCTCTTGTACAGCCTGCCGCTGGACAAATAAAAGGCTTTTCCCCCGTGTGAATGCGTAGATGAGCCTCCAATACATGTTTGAATAAAAAGCTTTTCCCGCAGTCAGTGTAAGGGCACGCAAAAGCCTTCTCTCCGGAGTGAGTCAGCATGTGCCGCTGCATATCCGCTTTTTGTGCAAACCTTTTTTCACAACCCCTATGAAGACACACAAAGAGCTTTTCGCCCGTATGCGTATACCCATGCACTTGCAAGCGATAAGCTGTGAAAAATTTTTTGCCGCAACCGCGCCACCGGCAGCCAAAGCACCGCTTTTTTGTTCGGCGGCTTTCTCCGGAGGCCCGTTTCTTGCCCCCCAGACGAGGACAAGGCTTTTTCTCCCCGGCAGCGGCTGCCCGCCGGACTGACCGGTCCGATTTCCGACAAGCAACAGCAGTAGCCGCGCTCGTGGACCTGGGGAGAGATTCCAGCCCCTGGCTCTGTGTTGTAACAACAAACATGACTATCAAAGGCCCCTGTGCCCCACATGAAGCAGCTTGGACACACTGGCAGGGTGTCTTGTGCCCGGCTCCTGACAAACATGTCAGTAAGCTGTGCGATCACTGTCATCTGAAGACGTCAACCACAACAAGAAAGCCTCGTCATCCGCAAACTCTGGTCGCAAAAACGCCTGCTGCGATTGTTCCGCGCTGAATCCTGACGGCAAGGGCAGGGAGAACGGCGCAGCGATCGGCCAGAGGGACAGCTCAAGCTTGCCAGGCTCCGCTGAAGGCTGCGAAGGACACTCCCCCCCGGCAGCTTCCGACAGCGGTTCCCAGTGCAGCCCAGGCCTTGCCCGGGGCTGGTGCACGGCGATTGGCGACAGGGTTGGCCAGTCGGGCAACGGCCTGGTAACAGCCTGCCTTGTTGCCGCCGCCCCAGGTCCCTGCGTCATCGCCATCTCCGTCCGCTGTTGTCTGTGGTTCTCAGCCTCCCGGCGGGGCAGTGGGCGGCCCTCGTGAGTAGCAAGGTGCCGGTCCATGTCCTCCGACAGCACAAACCACCTGGAGCATCCCCTGTGCGGACACGGGAAGGGTCTGGCCCGGGTGTGAACATGCCCGTGTATTGCCAGGCCCTTACTTGTTGTGAACCGTCTGCGACAACCTTCCTGCTGACAGACAAAGCTTTTTTGTAGCGCTGGAGGGTACGGCTGCTGTGCCTGGAACGGCGTTTGTGAACCGGCTATTGTCCAGCGTTGGACCAGGCGGATCCCGGGGAGCGGTCCGGCATGGATGCGGCGGTGTTGTAGCAGGTGCTGCACTTGTTCAAAGGCCTTTGCGCAACCTCTATACGCGCAAACAAAGAGCCTCTGTGTGATGTGCCTTCCTGCATGGCGCCTCAGGTCGTCCTCGCGCAGAAACTTTTGTCCGCAACCGGGACGAAAGCACACAAAGAACATCTCTTCGACGGGACTGCTTTCATGCTGTAGCGGGCGCTGTAATCGCGTAGAAGCTTGCCCACAACTTTTCTGGGTGCCAACCAACAAACTTTTTCTGCTGTGGGAACAACGATGCAATGCGAAGTTGCCTGAGTGAGCGAACCGCTTGGCACAAGTCTCGCAGAAGCAGACAAAGGGTGTCTTGCCGGTGTGGAGAGCAAGGTGTCGCCGCAGGCCGCCTGTTCGTGCACACACTTGTCTGCCGTGCGCGCTGGAGCAGACAACAGGCTTCAGACCGGAATCCCATGAGAGCTCGTCTGATCGCCTTGCCGCCGGAGAGCACCGCCTGCCGCCGGCTTCCGGCGACCTGGAGGACAGTGCTGATTTTCGGTGATACATCGTCGAAGGATTCATGGCCGCCATTCATCTGCGCAATCAATAGTCCATTGGATGCCGTTGAAGCCTGTTTCACAGTTCCAGGCTGACAACTCCGTCAGCTGCGCTCCATGCTGCCGGAGTGCAGCCCCAGCCCATACGGCTCGCATCCTCTTTTTGAAAACTCTTTCCCCGGCCGATGTTGTGGGCAGCCGACCGTTATTCCTGTGGAGAGGCAACCCAGGTGCATATCAGCTGGCGTCTCGTTTTCTTTTTCCTCCCTCTTGTTCAAAGTAACTTGCAACCGACTCTCCACCGCTATTCCACCTCCACTCTCCAGGCGGGAGTTCGTCAGGATTGATGTCCAGAAGATGCACCGCCAGGCGGCTTGCTGGAAAACATGTTCGCATCACTTTCCGGCGAACCGGGCGAAGACGTCGCTCCAGTCTCGAGGCGACGCGCCAATATGCTCAGCACTGATGGCAATGGTGGCGAATTTCCTCTACCTGCGAAAGGAAGCGGTACTGCCCGGCTACCTTGTTGTGTATGTCTCACTCCCCATGCCGGCTCTGGCCAGCACAAGGACGTTTGTCCTGCATGAGAGATCCCATACATGTTCGGGCTCTGTGTGGCGGACACGCGTTCCCCATGCCCCGGCTGCGCGTCACAAACAGGCGGCTCTCCCGTCTGCATGCGTATGTCAGCCCCCACCCCGCCAGGGCTGACATACGCGGGCCCGGAGTCCCCGGGCGGGCAGTCAGAGGGATTTTCTCCAATATGGATACGGCAATGCTCCTTACGCTCTTCCTGATCCCGGAAGGCTTTGCCGCAGCCTTGCTGAAAACAGACAAAGGACTTGCCTCCATAATGGACACGTTGGTGAGATGCCAGATTGTTGCTTTGTGCAAAGGCTCTCCGGCAGCCCGGCCAAGGGCAGACAAAGGGCCGGGCTCCGGTGTGAGTGCGCTGGTGGGTCACCACACTGCCTTTGTGTGAAAAACGGCTCTCGCAGCCGTCATAGGGGCAGGCAAAGGGGCGCTCCCCGGTATGAGTACGTAGATGAATTCTCAGATGGGCTCGCTGTAAAAACCGTTTGCTGCACCCCTCATAGGTGCAGGCAATGGGTCTCTGTCTGCTATGGCTTTCCAGGTGCACTATCTGATCGCGCCATAGCGCAAACCGTCTCCTGCAACCTTTGTAGGGACAGACAATGTTTCTCTCTCCGGCATGCGTGCGCAAATGACTTGCCAGGCCGCTGCGCTGTGGAAACCGTCGTTCACAATCCGCATGGGGACAGCCAAAGGGTTTCTCCCCGGTGTGCGTGCGCAGGTGAACCTTCATATGGCTTTTTTTGAGAAAGCGTCTCCCGCAATCCTCATAGGGGCAGACAAGAAATTTCTCTCTGCTGTGAGCGCGCAGGTGAACAGCAAAATTATTGTTGCGCGCAAAACATCGTCCGCAGCCTTGCACCGGACATGCAAACAATGGTTTTGCAACAGGTGCGTCAGGACGCCCTGGCAACCCTTGGCTGCCTGGCAACCTGCGCCCCCCGTTTTCGGGTGGACCAGCCGCCAGTACCGCATCAGCAAGAGCCGAAGACCAGACCGCCCTGCCGCCCCCCCGGCACTGAACGCCACTGCCCCCCTCTGTCAGCAGGCGAGGCTTTCCCCTTCGGTTCTGTGCGCGTATACATGGTGCTGTAACAGTAAACATGGCTATCCTTCGTGCTTTCGGCTGCGTGAGCAAAAGCCTGTTGGACAACAATCGCACCCCTTTCTGCACCGCCGCTGGCAAGGCTGTCAGCGGCCGGGTGCCATCCGGCAGGCTCTGCAGTGGAGCCGGGGCCGCCTCCTGGACTCTCAGCGCAAGATGCCGGCCACAGTGACAAGACCGCATCCTCAGGGAAGACGATGACGCGCCAACCGCAAACAGCCCTGCCCCTGTATCCGGACGACAACGGCAAAAATCCGCCAGGCGCTCCGGCCCTGCCTTCACGGGACAACAAAAGACACTGGACGTAAGAGAGCGCGGACACGGATTCCTTTTCAAGTCATTTTTTACAAGAGACTGCTTTGCGCAATCCTCTTGTGAACAAACGAAACAGACACCGGCTTCGCTGTGGATGCGCGCAAATCAACTGACGGCTGGCTTTTCCCCCTGGACCACTGGCCACAGCGCTTCCGGGAGCCGGCAGACTGCTCCCTGGTATGGCTGCGCCTGTGAGCCACCAGACTCGAGTAGCTCGTGAACCCTCTTCCACAGCTTTCCTGCTGGCAGAAAAAAGCGCTCTGTCCGGTGTGGTTACAGCTGTGACCTGTCAGGCTTCTTTTTTCGGCAAACCGCTTGTCACAGTTCCCCCAGGCACAGACAAAGGGCTTCACGCCCGTGTGGGTGCGCCAATGAGCAGCCAAGCTTTCGCTTCGGTTAAACCGTTTGTTGCAGTTCTCCCACGAGCAAACAAAAGGCCTGGCTCCACTGTGGATACGCAGGTGCTTTGTCAGGCTGGATTTTTCTGTAAACCGTTTTTGACAGGTCTCCCACGTGCAGGCAAAAGCCCTTTCTCCGCGGTGGATGCGCAGGTGCTTTACCAGGTTTCCTTTTTCTGTAAACCGTTTTTTACAGGTCTCCCACGAGCAGGCAAAAGCCCTTTCTCCGCGGTGGATGCGCAGGTGCGCTCTCAAAGTTCCTCTCTGGGTATACCAGCGTCCACAAGCTTCCCACAAGCAGGGAAAGGGCCTCTGCCTGCTATGGACACGCCAGTGTCTCTCCACCGCACTTTGTTGTGCAAAGTGCCTTGCGCAGCCTTCCCACCAACAGGCAAAGGGCTTCTCGCCGGTATGGACTCGCCAATGACCTGCCAAAGTAGCTTGTCGTGCAAAGCGCTTTGCGCAGCCTTCCCACTGGCACGGAAAAATCTTGTCACCAGTATGAAGGCATCGATGTTCCATCAGCACTGTTTGTAGCCTGAAGCGCTTTCCACATCCCTCCCATGAACAGAAAAAGGCTTGCTGCTTTCTGCGGGCAGGCCGGCGAGCCATCAAATTTTCTGAACGAACACACAGCGGCTCACAGATTTTCTGTGAACAGCGAGTGGATTTCCTGCTGTCGTGACAAGGCTCTTGTCCTGTCAGCTTGTTGCCCCGGGCACACCGTCTTCCATGCCCCGCTTGCTGGCGGGCAGAAGGTCTCGCGCTGACACGGGCCGACCGTCTGGGTTGCGGGACAGCCCGGCCGGCCGCAGCTCCTGCCGCACAAAGCCCAAGTTTTCTCTGTGGCGTTGTAACTGAAAACATGAAGAATAAGCCAGATGCGTAATCACCAACCGATGGGGCACTATGCACTCTTTGTCCTGATGCACTCTTTGTCCTGATGCACTCTTTGTCCTGATGCACTCTTTGTCCTGATGCACTCTTTGTCCTGATGCACCCTCTGTCCTGGCTGTCCTGGCGCGCCCGTCCTCTGACAGCCTTGTTCGCAGTACCTTGTCGTACAGCTCCCGATCCTGAGAGCCCGTCATGGCAAGAAGGCACCGCCCATACTGACACAGCAGGACATCCGTCCTCTGTAACCACCGTGTTTTTCAAAAAGCGTTCTCTGCCGTCTTTTCAGGGAACACACACCCGGGAGCCGGGTCCCGACTGCCCCCGGGGCCTCGGGGAGGCGAAGACGGCTATCGGTTACAGCAGGCTCGGGGAAAGTTTGAGGCCTGCCCGCTCAGCTTCTGGTAACCGGAAACATGGGCATCAGCCCCGCGTACCATGGGCAGCTGGTCGATAACCACTTATCAGCTGTCTGTCGCCTGTTCGCTGACAGACCGGTCTCCCAGACTGTCTGCATCCGGACCGGCGGGAGTTTTTTCGGTCTGCGCGCACAAAAATTCGATTGACCTGGATTGGCTGAGCCTCGTTACAGGTTCCATAAAAACCGGTCAAGATAACAACAGGGTTACCGGGAGAGATAAACAGGCCGCATCAAGGCTCCAATACTCCGTTCGATCGCCACCTGGCCAGTACCCTGCACAACAACACGCTGACGCTTGTCCCGGAGCAAGCCCCTGTCACCCGGCGATCCTGCTGCAAACAACAGCCATGCTCTGTTTGCCGCACCGGAGTACAGGCGGATCGGTTCTCTGCTGGCATCACGACTGCGCGACTGTGAGAACTGGCTCAGATGCCAAACATCCCAATGTCCACCGGCACACCCGCACCCATGAAACATCTGTCGTATGTCAGGGTGTGAAAAATCAATGACACCCAGGCTGACTTCACCATGAAATCATATGCTGTAAACAGACTCCGTTCAGGCGCTCAGGGAGATTGCAACAGCCCCCGTACCGGCTCCAATGCCCCGGCCTGGCGCCTCCTGCGCAGCGGGAAAAAATACCACTGTCGTGTTACTGACTGTGAACAAGACTTCATGCTGACCATGAGTCTGGCCTGGCACGCGAAAACACATGGCGCAGACAAAAAACATCGCTGCACACAGGAAGATTGCGCCAGCCGGTTCGCGTACAAAAGCTCTCTTGTCAATCACCTGCGCTGCCACCTCAGCACATCAGCCTATCGCCACCAGATTGGCGAGAGTGACAAACAGGCCACCCACACCCCTGCGCTGGCCTCTCTGGCGAGGACAAACACCAGAGCAAGACTCTATAGCTGCACATGGGAACACTGTGACAGGAGGTTCACACGCATAGAAACCTTGCGCTGTCACCTGTTCGTCCACGCCGGAAAAAAACCATACCACTGTCCCATAACCGGCTGTGCAAAACAGTTCGGCTGGCGAAAAGCCCTGAACGTTCACATGATGAAGCACAGTGGCCAAAAACCCGTTGCCTGCACCCAGGATGGCTGCCACCAAAGGTTCCAGTGTCGCAGCTCCCTGCGCGCCCATTTGCGAATCCACCAGGGGGAAAAACCCTATGTCTGCATACAGGAAAACTGCCCTTGGCGCTTCGCCCAGTACAGCACCCTGCGCACCCACTGGCGCACCCACAGCTGCGCAAGACCCTATGTCTGTCATTACGCCGAATGCCGCAAATCCTTCGCCTGGCTACAGGTGCTCAAAACGCATTTGCGCGTGCACAACCAGGAAAAGCCCTATGTCTGTCCCGAAAGCGGATGCGGCAGAAAGTTTACCCAACAAGCAACTCTCATAACGCATACCCGCACCCACACGGGGGAAAAGCCCTACGTCTGCGCATTTGAAGGCTGTCAGCGGCGATTCGCCCAAAGCTCCACTATGAAGGCACACCTGCGCGCACACACCGGGGACAGGCCTTATCCTTGTCCTCATGAGAGTTGCACCAGTGAATTTGCGCGAAAATACACTCTTGTCAGACACATGAAGCGCGCTCACGCCCTGAAAAAACACCCCGGCCATCGGCCTGAGACATATCCGCAGAGATTCAGAGAAAAAATCCCTCTGACAACAAGGCTCCCGGCTATGTACACCCGGAACAAACCTCACGCCTGTCCGTACGCTGAGTGCCAGGAGACGTTCAGTAGAAATGTCGGTTTGCAGGCTCACATGCGCCAGCACGCCAACAGCACAGCCGGCGCTTCTGACTCTGAAGAAGAGCACAGCGATTCCGGGGAAGACTGGAGGTTATCGGCGCGCATGGACAGCCCGCACAGCCCGCACAGCTCTGACAGCTCCGGTCAGCCAGGCGTGGTCGCTGAAACGGCTTATGTTTCTGTTATCGCCTGGGCCCCCAGACCCTCTGCCAGCCAGACAGCCACCACAGGGCAAGAAAGAGAACACTGACCAGGGACAGCACAAATCCGGCCCTCATATGCCGGCTCCCACAGGAGGCTCTGCCCTTTTGACATACTCCCCGCCCTGACGGACGGCGCTTGCCGCGCACCAGGTCAGCCCTGTTCACAAACGTTGGGGAACTTTCTTCTGCGTACAGCACTCCCATACAAGCGCGCTCCCGTCCCCTGGACTTCAGCCACGAAAGGCTTCCGGGGCGGGCAATGCCGGTTATGTTGTTTAGCGAATCAGGAGATCAACAATGTTCACACAAGCATTCAAACAAGCTTGTTCTTCCCAGGCTCCCCAACGCAGTGGCGCTGCTGCCATGCCGCCCCAGGCGACCGGAGCATCGCCGGTTCTCAAGGAAATAAACGAGAGAACCTGGCGGCGTGATTATGCCTTCCACTCCTATTGCTCTGATACAGGCAGTTGGAACACAAGGGGGGTGCCCCAGCCCGGAATGATCGCCTACGAAACGGAGTGTCGTGACATAAAACGGGTCTTCTCGTATCAGAAAGGTGAAAACGAGGAGACAGACTGGATCATGTCAGGAGAACTGGAGGACGGCAGCGTCTTCTACTTTCAAGGCAGCTGCGACTACACAGGCTTCGATTGTCAAGGTGGAGGCAAAATGATTCTCGCCCCCCGTTGGGATAACCTGCTTGATCATTTGGCGGATGCCGAATTACGCAACATCGCCAGAAACATCAGCAAGAAAAACCCTTCCACCTTGATACAAAATCTCAATGAAACAATGGGAGACACCGAGGCGTTAAGATCAAAATTAAAAGAGGTTCTTGTTACACGATGAAACAACGCACGCCAGGCGACATGCCTGGCTCCAGTCCTCAAGGATGCGAAACACCTGACGCCAGCAGCCTCAGGCCGCTCTTCGGGAATACCGCCGCCCCCCTGGCCTTTTACTCAGACCAGGAGCGGCGGCAGATTCCTCATCAAGCGCCGGAGGTATCCTGAGCGGCTGCGGTACTTTTCAAGCTCCACGTCAACATGCGTGGGAAAAGGTTTCGTTTGCTGAGTGCTTCCCTGTGCACTGCAAGACTGGCACCTGCATTGGCATCCCCATTCGGCCGCATGGTATCCATCAGGTCCCACTGGTCCGGTCCCCGCCGGTACAACAGGCTGTAGTGGCGGCCGCTGTGATCAAGAAGCATGACCGATTCCAGCTGAGCCTCGTGTGGATCCTGGCTGCCAGAGTCAGACGCCATCATCGAAGCCGGGACGCGAAAAGCCCCCTCTTGAGGAACCTCTTCCCAGCGTGACTTGGCCAACCCAGCCAGATCAGCCAGAAGCTCGTCTGGCTCGCTATGGTCGCTCAAGCTGTCCTGCTGGCCCTGCATCGCCTCTGGCGGCAGATCAGTGACGGTAAAGATAAAGGCTCCGCCTGCGGGAACCCGGACCCCGCCTTGCGCTTGCTCCCGGACTGCACTCTCGAATGCTCTGGCAAAAGCCCCTTCGCGCCTGGCCCCTCCCTGCTCCAGAGACGTCATGTGGACTCTCCCCAGCGCACTCCCCTGGGAGGTCTTCACAGTCAGAGGCATGTCCGGGCCGTTCATGCCCAGCATGTTGGTGAGCTTGCCATAAAACTCGTCTACATC
>Ga0209022_1002931_pt1 | contig 12909 bp, 10 predicted proteins | sample PinacodermPK_FD_187300 | JGI IMG/M metagenome (GOLD analysis project Ga0209022, IMG submission 187300) | Host-associated microbial community of the marine sponge Aplysina aerophoba from Gulf of Piran - sponge pinacoderm, lysed by proteinase... | ecosystem: Host-associated > Porifera > Sponge >...
GGTAGGTGAGGCGCGCATAGAGGCGGCGCGGCCAGCGCAGGGAGTCCTGACCGGTGCCGGTCAGCCGGAGATCGAAGAACGCCTCTTCGATCGCGCGGAGCTCCTGCCGCAGCGAGGAGGTCCGGTTGATCGCTTCGGAGGTCTCGACATCGCCGCCCCCTTCCATCAGGCGTTCTTCGAGCTGGCGCAGGTCGCGGCGGAGGCGCTCGGCCTCGTTGAGGATGGCCGCGGACCGTTCGATGCCTTCGCGGATCTGGACGACGAGGGCTTGCTGCGCGGCCAGTTCGTCGGGGGAAGCGGTGGAGTCCGGGTCGAGGAGGACCTCCAGGTTGACGGTCGAGATCGGCTCGTTCTCGTCCCCGTCGTCGTCCTCGGTCGCGAGGACCAGCTCGATCCGGTAGCGGCCCGGCGCCGCCAGCATGGAGAAGCGGCCGCCGTCGGGCAGGGGACGCCAGCCCTCCTCCGGCATGACCCAGTCGGGCCGTTCGTCGGGCCTGGTGCGCAGCCGTACCTGGGTGGTCGGGTCGTGGCGCAGGTCCCAGGTCACGCGGTGGAGGCCCGGTGCCACGGACAGATCGTCAAGGGTGCGGACCAGGTTGCCATCGGCGTCGTGGACGCGGATCGTGGCTCCGTTCTCGTAGCCTTCCTCGGCAGCCGTGTCGCCCCGGGCAGGATCCGGAGTCGACTGCGGAATCCAGTAGTGGAGCAGTGCCCCGTAAGGCGGATTCGTGCCGGTTGCGGGCACGTCCGGCTGGGCCATCGGCGCGCCGCGCGTGCGGAAGCGGTAGGTGACCCGGGGCGGCAACAGGGCCGGTCCGCGGCCGGTCAGACCGCGGGCGATCTCGCGCAGCGGCGTGAGGTCGTCGAGGATCCAGATCCCGCGGCCGTAGGTCGCCACGACCAGGTCGTCGAAGTGCTCCTGGACCTCAATCCAGTGCACCGGCGCGGGAGGCAGGTTCGCATTGCCGTCGCTGGTTCGGGACAGGCTCCGCCAGTTCGCGCCGTCGTCGAAGGAGACCCGGAGCGCGTTCTCCGTGCCCAGAAAGAGAAGCCCGGGCTCATCGGGATCCTCGCGGACGGCGTGGACGTTGCCGAGCGGGCCGCGCGGCAGTCCGGCGGCAAGATCCGTCCAGGTCGCGCCGTAGTCGTTCGTCCGGAAGACGTAGGGCGTCGTGTCGCCCTCCTGGTGACGGTCGACCGCGACGTAGGCGGTGCCGGCGGCGAAGTCGGAGGGATCGATGTTGCGGACCGTTCCCAGGGGCGGCAAGTCGGGGAGGTTCGCGGTCACGTTGGTCCATGTCGCACCGGCGTCGCGAGTCAACTGGACCTGGCCGTCGTTCGTGCCGGCCCAGATCAGGCCCGGTTCGAGCGGACTTTCGGCGATCGCGAAGACGACCGGCGCGATCGTCGGACCGGCGTCGTCGAGGGTCAAACCGCCCGTGCGGCGCATCAGCGCCGGGTCGGCGGTGGTCAGGTCGGGCGAGATGCGTTCCCAGCTCTGGCCTCGGTCGCGGCTGCGGTGGACGTACTGGCTGCCGGCGTAGACCGCGATCTCATCGTGAGGCGAGGTGGCGAAGGGCGCCGTCCACTGGAACCTGTACTCGAGCTCCGACGCAGGTGATCCCTCGATCGCCAGGGGCCAGACGCTGACGTCGCGAGCCTGGCCCGAGCGCAGGTCGTAGAGCTCGAGCTGGCCGTCGTAGCAGCCGGTCCAGACCAGGTTCGGATTGCCGCGATCGACCATCGAGAAGCCGACCTCGCAGCCGCCGACCGAGTGCCATTCGCCGACCGGGATTCCCTGGGTGCGTCCCCCATAGAGGACACGGCTGGGTCCGCGCATCGACGGGCCGTCCTGGCGGTTGCCGTAGACGAAGTAGGGCACGCGGTCGTCGGTGGAGACGTGGTACATCTGGGCGATCGGCAGTTGCGGCCGGTACCAGGACCTTCCGCGGTCGTTCGTCAGGCTGACCCCGCCGTCGTGGCCGACGATTCTCCTGTCCGGGTCGAGCGGATCGATCCAGATGTCGTGGTGATCCCAGCCGGGCTGCTCGTAGCCCTCGCTCTCGACCGTACGGCCCACATCGAGCGATACGGACTGCCGCGTCGCGACGAACGTGATCTCGTCCGCGCGGTCGGGGGCCGCGGCCATGCGCGTGTAGTACAGCGGCCTGGTGATCAGGTTCAAGTCGCGGCTGACCAGACGCCATGAGTCCCCCCGGTCGTCGGAGCGCCAGAGGACGCCGGCGAAAGGGTCGGAGGGGGCGAAGTCACGGTTCGAGCTCGTCTCGATCAGGGCGTAGACCCGGTCCGGATCGTCGGCCGACACCGCGAGACCGATCTTGCCCAGGGGCGGCTCCGGCAGGCCGGGACTCTCCAGAAGGTCCCAGAACGTACCTCCGTCGCGGGAGCGGTAGAGGCCGCTTCCGGGGCCGCCGCTGGTGCGGCCGGAGGTGCGAATCTCGATCTGCCAGACGGCGGCGTAGACGGTCCGCGGGTTTTCCGGCGCGAAGGCGAGGTCGATGGCGCCGGTGTCCGCGTCGATGAAGAGGACGTGCTCCCAGGTCGCGCCGCCGTCGGTCGTCCGGAAGACCCCGCGTGCCGCCTCGCTCTCGTCCTGTGGCCCGTAGGCGTGGCCGAGTGCCGCGACCAGCGCGGTGTCCGGATCATCGGGGTGCACGATGATGCGGCCGATGCGGCCGGTGAGGTCGAGCCCGAGGTGTTCGAAGCTGTCTCCGCGGTCGGTGGAGCGGTAGACGCCGTTACCGATCGAGATGTTGCTGCGGATGAAACTCTCGCCGGTGCCGACCCAGATGACGTTCGGGTCGGAGGGCGCCACGGCGATCGAACCGATCGACGCGGCGTCCTGGCGGTCGAAGACGGGCTCCCAGCCTGTGCCGCCGTCCGTGCTGCGCCACAGACCGCCCGAGGCGGCGCCCGCGTACCAGGTCCGAGGATCCCCGGGGACGCCGGCGACTGCGGAGACCCGGTTGCCGATCGGGCCGATGTGGCGGAACGCGAACGCGTCCAGGAGCTCTGGCGGATCGTCCGCGGCTGGTTGGGCGGTCGCGGCGGCAGCGCAGAGCAGGAGGGCGAGGAACGCTCTGTGGCGCAACCTCCTAGTAGCCGACTTGCTTGTCGATGATGTTGCGGAGCGGTCTGCCGGTGGCGAAGCGGGTGATGTTGTCCCGCAGCAACTGCATCCGCCGCTCCTCCAGCCGGTCCGAGATCGTCGCCAGGTGCGGCGTGATCGTCACGTTCGACATGGTCCACAGCGGATGGCCGGTCGGCAGCGGTTCGGGATCGGTCACGTCGAGGCCGGCGGCGCGGACCTTGCCGCTTTCGAGCGCCGCGACCAGGGCGTCCGTGTCGACGATCTTCCCGCGCGAGATGTTGATGAAGTAGACGTCCTGCTTCATCAGTTCGAACTGGCGCTCACCGATCAGGCCCTCCGTGGCCGGTGTGTGTGGCACGGAGGAGAAGACGACGTCGGCTCGGGGCAGCAGATCGTCGAGTTCGTCCGGTTTGCCGACGTACGCGACGTCGCGGTGGATGGGGATGTCCTTCGGATCGACCGCGATCACGGTCATGCCGAAGGCCGCGGCCCGCTGCGCGATCTGGGTGCCGATGCCGCCGAGGCCGATGACGAGCGCCGTCTTGCCTCTGAGCTCGATCATGGGCAGCTCGCGGGTCGTGTTCCAGCCCTCGGGCATCTGGGCGTTGAAGGCCTTGATGTTGCGGGTGAAGTTCAGCAGCAGGGCGAAGGCATGGTCGGCGATCTCGGGGCCCTGGATGATCTTCGCGTTCGTCAGCACGATGTCGCTGTCGCGCAGGTCGGGAATCGCCAGGAAGCCCTCGACGCCGGCCGAGTTGCTCTGGATCCAGCGCAGCTTGCTGTTTGCGACCAGGAAGTTCTCGATACCGCGGTAGCCGGCGATCAGCCCGTCGCAGTCGCTCGGGTCCAGGTCGTCGTCGACCCCCGCCAGGCGCAGGTTCTCGTGCTCTTCGCCCAGATCGGCGAGGGCATCGATGAAGAACGTCGGCATGCAGACGGTGACGTTCTGGGCGGCGACCGGTGCGGTCGCCAGCGAGATGATGAGGAGGCCGAGCAGAACCCGTCCCCGACCCGGCGCGTGAAGATCGAACATGGTCGTTGTCTCCCTGTGCAGAGGCTGTTGCGTATCGAGCGAAGCTGGACGAAGAGAAGGCCGATCGTAGCACCGGGCAGCAGGTGGGGAGGGTGTTACGATGCCGCCGTTTTGGCCCCGAGAGCTCACGTCCCGACCCAATAGGAAAGCGAGTCAGATGACCACCGATGCCCTCCGTGAACGCGGCGATTCCCTGGAGGAAGCCTTCTTTCGCAACATGGACCGCAAGCTGATCGGGGGAACTGCGGGCGAAGAAAGAGCGCGAGCAGCAGATCGATGAGCTGGCGGCGGCATCGGGGATCGCGCACCGGGAAGTCCTCGGCGCCCTGCTGGACGCCGGGATGCACAGCGAGGCGCTGGTTGCGGTCGGTCTGGTGCCCCTGATCGAGGTCGCCTGGGCCGACCACGCGATGGACGCCGGCGAACGGGACGCCATCATGCAGGCGGCGAGGGATGCCGGCGTGACCCGGGGATCGACCGCCGCCGAGCTGCTCTTCGCCTGGCTCGAGCGGCGGCCGGGAGCCGAACTGCTCGAGGCCTGGAAGGGCTACGCGGCGGCGCTGGTCGCGGAACTTGGCAGCGAGGACGCCGCAACGGTGCGTGGCGACATCATGAGCCGCGCGCAGGCGGTCGCGGAGGCGGCCGGCGGGTTCCTGGGGCTCGGCAGTGTGTCCAGGGAAGAGCGGCGCATACTCGACGAGCTGGCCGCGGCGCTGGGCGCCTAGAGCCAACAGGATTCCGCCTGACGGCGGATGCCGGCCTGAAGGCCGGCGCACCCAGTGATCGCGGATGCGGCGCGGGCTACCAGCTCGCCTTGATCACGCCGGGGAGTTCGCCACGCAGGGCGAGGTCCCGCAGGGCGATGCGCGACAGGCCGAACTTGCGGTAGTAGCCCCGGGGCCTGCCGGTGACGGCGCAGCGGTTGCGGACCCGGACCGGGCTGGCGTCGCGCGGCAGCTTGTTCAGCAGGAGCTGCGCCTGAAAGCGCTGCTCGGGAGGAAGGCGCTCATCCCGGACCAGTGCACGCAGCTCCTCGCGGCGTTCACGGTACCTCTCGACGATCTTCTTGCGGCGCTCGTTCTTGGCGATCGATGCCTTGGTGGCCATATCTGCTGTCTTCCTTCGCGTTGCTGGCTTGCGGGTTCGTCTCCGCGCCGGGGCTGGTTCGGCCGGGCGCAGGAAGTGGCTACCCTAGCAGGTTTCGGCCGGGGCGTCTTGTGCCCCCGTGGACAGACCGGATCGTCTGGAGCGTGCCCTGGCCGCCATTCGAACGGTGGGCGCCGGTCGCCCGTCAACATTCGCTCAACTTTGCTAAGAAAACTCCCTTGACCGTCGGCCGGGAGTGGGAGAACGTGTTCTCTTCGACGGAGGCAAGGGTTGCTCTGTAGTTGACTCGACGGGAGGTGAAGTCCATGCGACACGAATCGGAATCAGGACGTCTCGGGAAGAACGCAGCGACAGCGCGGATCGGAAGCCGGATGGCAGCGCTGTTCGTCCTCGCGGCTCTTGCATCCGCCCCTCTCGCGCAGGCCGGCGACTGGCCGCAGTGGAGAGGACCCAATCGCGACGGCACCGCGCCCGGAGGGGAACTCCCGGCCGTTCTGCCGGCGACGCTTCATCAACTCTGGAAGGTGCACGTGGGAGGGGGCCAGTCTTCGCCGATCATCGTCGGCGACCGGGTCTTCCTGCACGCGCGACAGGGCGAGGAGGAAGTCGTACTCGCCCTGTCGGCGGCGACCGGGGAGGAACTATGGCGACACGGCTACGGTGTTGCGTACGCGCCCAGAAACGCGGCAATTCAGTACGGCCCGGGTCCGAAGTCGACGATGCTCGCCGAGGGCGATTCGGTCTACAGCTTCGGCATTCGGGAACGCCTTCTGGCCCTGGACGCCGATTCGGGCAAGGTGCGGTGGGAGAAGACCTTCGAAGACCTCTATGAGGAGCCGTATCCGATCTGGGGAACTGCTTCGTCGCCTCTGATCGAGGGCAACCTGCTGATCGTCCCGATCGGTACCACGGGCAACGAGCAACAGGGAGATGAGGGCGCTCTGGTCGCCTACGACAAGACGACCGGCGAGGAAGTGTGGCGCGTCGACGGGCCGCCGGCCTATGCCTCGCCCGTGGCGTTCGACCATGGCGGGGTGCGCCAGATCGTGACGCTGGACGACGTGTCCTTCTTCGGAGTCGGAGCTACGGATGGCGACCCGTTGTGGTCGCTCGACTTCACGACGGCCTTCCAGCAGAACACGCCCACCACGGTGCGCTACGACGGCAACTTCATCCTCTCGGGCTACCAGTGGGGAACCGCCGCGATCAAGGTCGAACCGCCGGCCGATCCGGACGGGGCCTGGGATGTGAGCGAGGTCTGGAGGACCGACGACGCGGAACTCTACATGGACTCCCCGGTGCTGGTAGGCGACCATCTGTACTTCCGCTCGAACAAGAGGGCCGGTACTTTCGTCTGCCTTGACCCCGCCACCGGGGAGGTCGTCTGGCAGGGACCCGGGCGGTGGGCGGCGTACGCGTCGGTGATCGCGGTAGACGACCGTCTCCTCGTGCTGACGGACGAAGCCGAACTCAAGGTGATCGCGGCCGATCCGTCTGGCTACAAGGAACTGGCTTCCTGGGAAGTGGCCGACAGCACGACCTGGGCGCATGTGGCGCTCTCCGGATCCCGGGTCTTTGTGAAGGACGAAGAGCACCTGGCGGTCTTTGATCTGGCTGCAACACGGGTTACGGAGAAGGGGGACCGGCCCGGCGGGACCACAGCCGCACCTGCCGGCGTGGCCGCCGGGTCCAGCAAGGACACGGAAGCCGTCAAGGTGGCGGTTCGCGCGATGCTGAAGGCCATGGCGTCGGGCGACATGGACCTGATGTGGACCTATCTGGGCGAGGACTTCAGGTCCTACAGCGGCGCCGACAAGGTCGTATTCCGTGATTACCTCGGGTCGACCGCCGGTAGCGAGACGCCGAGCGACGAGATGGTGGTCGAGTGGGAGAATGGCACGGCGAAGGTCACGGGAGCCCGGTGGATCACGTCCACCGGGCTGGACTTCGGTCTCGAGATGCTGGTGAACAAGCGCGACGGCAAGTGGCTCGTCACCTGGATGGACTTCGACTCCAGGCGCATCCATGGCCAGGAGTAGCAATGGGCGGACCTGGTCGCCCTCGGTCTGCGGGTCCTCTACGGGCGCCGCCGTACGACCATTGCCACTTCGGCAAGCGCGTCGAGAGTGAGCCCTTGATCGCGGAGGTCCCGCAGCGCACTTGCGACGCCGTCGCCAAATTCGCCGGCAAGAACGTTGGGAAGCCGGTCGCGCAGGTCGCGGTCGCACCAGCGGGCGGCGACCTCGAACCCGTGATCCTCGTAGACCGAGGCCGGGTGGCCACCCATGAGTACGCCCAGGGGACGGAAGGGCGGCAGGGCCTTGGCGACGGTGGCCTCGACGCCGTTTGCGTCGGCCCAGCGCAGGAACTCCTTGAGAAGCGCCACGCCGATGCCGCGTCCGTGGTAGTGGGGGTCGCGGGCGTTGCCGGCCTCCAACTGGCCGACGTGATAGCAGAACAGGTTCAACGTTCCCCCTGGCAGGTACGGTTGACTGGCCTGGCCGAAGTCGCCCCAGTAGGACGGATCCATGATGCCGTCGGGGGAACGTAGTGCCTGGTCGTAGCGGCGGAACTGGAGTTGGCCCACGTGCTGCTCACCGTCGAAGGCGAGGATGGCGCTCGCTCCGAGGTCGGCGATTCGGCTACGGACTGTGGCCTCCGACCCCTGGCAGTCGATGGGGACGTTGCCGAGGTCGGACATCGTCATCGGGCGGTAGTGAATCACCACGGCCGAAGTTATCGCGTCGGCGGAGTTTGTGCGCAATTTCGGCATCACAACGAATTCAGACCTGACAAACCAGGGAAGGGAGCGCAACGATGGAGATCATGCAGGCAACCGAGGCACATGCCCAGAAGTGGGGGGACGAAGTCGCCGACCTGGTCTATGAGACGGGTCCGACGACATACGAGTACCAGTTCGGCGGCCGCGAATACTACGACGAGATCGTCAAAGCCTCGTGGTCCAGAGCGGGCACGTTGTTCGGTTACGACTGCACGACGATCGCAGTCGAGGGCGACGAACTTCTCGCGATCGAGATCGGCTTTCGCGGCCCGGAATTCGCCGCGCGCAAGAAGACGCTGGGTCCCCTTTGGGCGCCGCTGATCGAGTCGGGCCGAGTCAGCAGGGAGCAACTCGGCGAGATCGGACGGGCCGCGTATCTGGCCAGTTACCTGAACGTCGCGATTCCGTCCGCGGTCTACTACGTTCACGCGCTCGCCGTCGTGGAGTCGCGTCGCGGTGAGGGGATCGGGAAGCAGTTGATGCAGAGGGCGATCGACGACTCGAAGAGCGCCGGGCTGCGCGGAGTGCATCTCGACGTCCTTTCCGGTACGCCCGCGGTCGGCTTCTACGACTCCCTGGGAATGGAGTGCCTGACCGAAACGGTGGCGCCGATACCGCACGAACACGGCATTCCCATGGAGATGCGAATGTCGCTCGATTTCTGAGCCTGCGGATCGTCTAGGGGCGGTTCGGTCTGCTGCCGGGCGGGAAGAAGAGTGTTCCGAGACCTCTCTCCAGTTCCGCGCAGGCAGCGGCTTCGCCCATGTCGCAGGCGGTGGAGAGGAGATCCTGGGCCAGGGGTATGTCCTTCGGCACGCCATGCCCGTGTACGTGGGCGTAGCCGAGCAGGAAGCAGCTCATGCTCTCCCCTTCTTCGCAGCCGCTCGGAAGCTGGGCGATCGCATCGGAAACTCCACCGGAAGAGATCGTCACCGTGCCGTCAAAGAAGGCCTGGATGACGACGTTTTGGCAACCCTTGTGGAAACCGTTGCGACAGGCCTGGTCGAAGTAGGAAACGCCCTCCAGCGGGTCGAGCGGCACGACCTCTCCCCGATTGAACAGCACTCCCAGCATGTTGCACTCCTCGCCGCCGTTGTTGTTGCATGTGAGCTGGAGTTTCGTGACCAGGTTCTCGCAGCCGAAACGCTTGGCTTCGTCGCACGCTTGCTGCCAGTACTTGAAGTCGTCGCCCTCGTGCGTCCGGCCGACGAAGTTCGAGGCCAGCATCCACCCGAAGAGCCCGATCCAGACGACCATGAAGGCGTAGTTCACGCGGCGCGGCTTCGTTGCCTGGAGCAGGACCGAGAGGCGAAGGCCCTCCACCCGGCGCGACTTCCCGAGCCGGTCCAGCAGCGGTACGCACAGGTTGAGTACCGGAACGAACAGGAGCTTGTCGTAGAAGAGCGGGACATCGACCTGGCGGAGGAACTCGAACAGACCGAAAACGCTGAGGCCGTAGAGCATGCCGAACACCGCGCTTCCCAGCCGGCTGCGCGGAGAGGTCGACGGATCGGTGACGAGCAGGTGAAGGCCGAGGAAGACCGCGATGGGAATGCTCGCGTCGACGAAGAAGTGGACGCCGGTGACGCTGGAGTAGACGAGATTGGCCGCCACCAGGGCGGCCGCCGCGAACAGCGTCACGATCGTCACCGAGAAGAAGAACTGGACGACCAGACCGGCGAAGAAGATCGCGACGTACATGTGGGGCGCGTTGGCCAGCGTGGTCGCGATTTCGGCGCCCCAGGTGAGGTTGGTCGTTCCGGAGAGGATCAGACCGAGGGAGAAGACGGAGAGAGCGAAGCCCGACGGATTGAAGATGTGCCGCTTGCGGCCGTCCCGGTTCCAGCGGAAGTACTCCTTGCCGAGGATGCCGACGGCGATCATCGCGAACTGCAGGTAAAACCACTCCTGCTTGAAGCACAGGAAGAAGTTCGTACTCAGAATGATCGAAAACTGCCCGAAGCCCAGGTGCCAGGTCTTCCGTCTCGACCAGCCCACGAGCATGTCGAAGGCGTAGGCGAAGATGATCTGCGCTGCAATGAGGGCCACCTGGTGGCGCATCTGTTCCCAGTACAGGCCCCAGTAGACGTAGATGCAGGTCTGGACGAAGGCCTGCACGTAGTGCGAGGGAATCAGGGAGATCTTGAGCTTCAGCTCACGGCCGCTCTGGCCGGATTCGGCCAGCAGACGACCCTGCAGAAGGGCGAGGACGCCGCAGGCGCTCCAGAGAGACCAGGTCAGCTCGGTGCTTGCGCGGAATTGCGGAAGCAGCGAGAAGGCAAGTAACAGGAGAGTGAAAGACGCGGGCAGCCACCAAACGGGCGGCAGGCGCTGGACTTCCCTGACCTGGGTCATGCAGGGGCCGTGCGTGACTACCCGGCGGCGCCGGGCGTCGCGACGCTGGGATCGGTGACCCCCATGCCGTCGATCAGCTCCTGGAAACGCGACTCGGAGCGTAGCTCGTCGAACGCGGGATGCACCTTCGCCCACATGGCCACACCGCGCTTGACCCTGATCGCTTCTTCGAGCCAGCGCAGAGCCGCTTCCGGTTCGCCCAGCCAGGTGTACAGGATCGCCAGCGAGTCGTAGTGAGCGTTCTGGCCGGCGACCGGCTTCAAGAGCCGCGCTGCGGTCCAGCGCAGGACTCCCGGCTCGCCCTCCTTCTCGAAAATACTTCCGATCGTGTCGGCGTCATCGGCGCGACCGGCGTTGCGCAGATAGATCTGGCGCTCACGGACCGCCTCTCCCGGTCGGTCCATCGCCATGTAGCAAGCGGCCGCCAGCGATCGGGTCGCCGGGTAGGTGCTATCGATGGCGAGCGTTCGCCGAGCCTCGGCGAGCGCCTCCTCGTAGCGACGGGACAGGTAGTAGACGAAGGACAGACTTCGACGCAGCATCGGGGCGAGGGGGTCCAGATGCGTGGCGGTATTCAGTTCCTGTTCCGCTTCGTCCAGGCGGCCGACCGGCGCCAGGAAGTAATGCCCGTAGGAGAACCGGGCGTTGGGATTCCCGGGGTCGAGCTGCAGCGCGCGCAGGTACGCCCGCTGTGCCGCCGGCCAGTCCCACTGGAGTGCGGCGCGCAGAAGACCGCATGCCCGGTAGGCGGTAGGGGTCGTATCGTTCAGTTCCAACGCCCTGTTCACTGCTTCCTCGGCCTTTGCCGCCGCCTCTTCGACCTGCAGGAACCCGTCCACCGCGAGCACTCCGTAGCAGAGAGCGAGCACGGCATGACCCTGCGCGAAGTCCGGCTGCATTTCGAGTGCCCTGTCCAGGAGTGCGATTGCCTGCTTCAGGCGGTCTCCCTTTTGCGTGCCCAGGTGGTACCGCGCCTCCAGATAGAGCTGGTACACCTCCTGACTCTCCGTCGGTCGCTTGACAACGGGGCCGGTATGCGGTCCCAGGAGCTTCCATCGCAACCGATCGACGATCGCTTGTGCGATGTCTTCCTGGATCTCGAAGACATCCCCGAGTTCCCGGTCATAGTGCTCGGACCAGAGCTGGGTGCCGTCTGATGTCCGGATCAGGTGAGCCGAGATCCGAAGGCGCTCGCCTGCCTTCCGCACGCTGCCCTCCAGGATGGCCGACACACCCAGCTTGTGGCCAACGTCCGAGCTGCCGCGGTCCCTCAGCCGGTGGTCGAAGGACGACGTCCTTCCGACGACGCGGAGCCCGTTGACGCTTGCAAGTGCGTCGATGAGTTCTTCCGCCACGCCGTCGCAGAAGAAGTCCTGTTCAGGATCCGGGCTCATGTTGGAGAAGGGCCGGACCGCGATCGAGCCGTCCAAAGCAGCTTCCACCGGTACGACGAAGCGGTAGCCGCGACCCGGAAGAGTCGCGATGTACTTCGTCTTCTCGCTCTGTCCCAAGGTCTTCCTGAGCACGGAGAGGTTGTGCGCGAGGTTGCTCTCGTCCACTGCCGTGTCGGGCCAGACCATCACCATCAGTTCCTCCTTGGAGAGGAGGCGGTCATGGTTCTCGACCAGTGCTTGCAGGGTGTCGAAGATCTTCGGCCGGAGCGGCACCGTCTCCCCGTTGCGCAGTAGCCGCCGTTGCCCGACATCAAGCAAGTACGGGCCGAAGGCGTGGGAGCGACGATCGGGAGAAAAAGACACGGCCAAGCTACGGAAGTATAGTCACGACGAGGCCGTCAGCCCACGTGTCCCGGAGGAGAACGGTGCGATCAAAGGCGAGAGTGCGCCGGCGTCGTTGGCGGGTGCGAAGCCTGGCCCTGGTCCTGGTTGTGGTCACGGCTGGAGGAATGCTGGTCGGCCGTACGGTTCGCGACGATCGGGCACAGGCGGCTCTCACGGACGCTTTGGTGACGAGTCGGATACCGGGCCGGACCCAGGAAACCAGGCGCCGCTTCGAGCGCCTGATCGAGGACTATCGGGGCAGTGGGGCAGCGTGGGCCGCGCATGGCCACCTCGCCGAACTCGAAGCCGTGAACGGCCGGTTCGCGGAGGCTCGTACGCTCTGGGTGACACTGGTTGAGGGCGGCCCGGGCGAACTCGCGGCGGACGCCGAGATGAACCTGATCTACCTGGACCGCGAAGAAGGCCGGCTCGAGGAGTTGGCTGGCAGGCTGGAGAGCCTGGTGGAGAGTGGCGAGAGCCACCTGCCGGAGGACGTCCTCCTGTTCGAACTCGCTCAGACGCTCGAGCAGTTGGGGCGCCACGACGAGGCAGGCAGGATCAAACGCTTCGAGGAGGTTGCGCCGGAAGGACCCCGGGTGCCGAGGTAGCGGGCGTTAGCCCGCATGTTTCACCGACGCTGCATCAGTGTGGGGTCTTAAGCCGGGAAGCCCTCTTGATGGCGGTACCTCGGTCTGTCGGAGGCTCGGCAGGAGGCCTGTGGGGTTGGGGTTGGCGGATCGAG
>Ga0209022_1002939_pt1 | contig 12875 bp, 15 predicted proteins | sample PinacodermPK_FD_187300 | JGI IMG/M metagenome (GOLD analysis project Ga0209022, IMG submission 187300) | Host-associated microbial community of the marine sponge Aplysina aerophoba from Gulf of Piran - sponge pinacoderm, lysed by proteinase... | ecosystem: Host-associated > Porifera > Sponge >...
CCCTCCTTCGCCGGGAAGCGGAAGCGGCCGGACGCGGGGCGGACAAGAGCGCCGAGATGATAATAGGCATCTCGGCGGAGATGTTCCCCGAGAGGCCGCTTTCAAGGGAGAAGTTCGACGCGGTGGTGGAAGCGTGGGGAGGTGTTGATTTTCCGAGCGAGAGGAAACAGGAGAACGCGCGCCAGCGCGGAAACTCTCTTCACAAAGCCTCGTCCTAATGACTGAAGAGACGGGGGACTTTCATTTCCCCGAAGAGGCTTAGCGACAAACAGGTATGACACGATAAAAAACGGACATATGCCGCATTTGCAATCAAACGTGAAAGCAGATTTCACGACACGTGAAAACAGATTATCAAAGGAGGAACGCTGAGATGAAAATATCCACGGCAATATTTCCCCGCGCCGCCGCATTCGTGCTTCTGGCCGCGCTTTTGGTGGTGCTTTTCTCCCCGGAGACAGCGCTCGGGGGAACCACGGGCTCGGAATTTCAGAGCATCTATAACAAGGTGAAGGGCTGGTCCACCGGCTACCTGGGGAGGCTGCTTGCGCTCTGCACGTTCATAATAGGTCTCGGGGCTTCCATCATGCGCCAGACCCTCTTCCCCGCGCTTACGGGAATAGGGGTGGCGCTCGTGGTCTCGCTCGGCCCGTCGCTCATAGAGGGAATCGCCACCGGAACATTCTAGATGAAAACGAGAATACCGAGATACATAGACGACCCTCCCCAGATATTCTGGTGGGAGATTGACGAAGTGGCGCTTTTCAGCGGGGCGTTCGTGGTCGGGGCCCTGGGAGGTCAGGTGCTCGGAGGGCTGCTCGCGGGCCTGGTCCTCGCCTGGCTGCTCGAGCGCCTTAAGTCCGGGAGGGGGAGCGCCTTTCTCGTTCACCTTGGCTACTGGCACGGCCTCTCGGGCGTGAGGCCCGAGAGCCACAGGGAGAGGTTCTTTGAGTGATGCTGATACGCACCTTCCGCGAGAGATGGCTTAATCTTGCCAGGGAAAACGGGCTGCTCCGCTTCGCCGTGGGCGCGCTCTGCGTAACGGTTGCGCTTCAGGGCTGCCACATGAAAAAGCTCTCCGAGCGCACGACCGTGCACGTCCACGTGCCCGAATACATGCAGAAGGACTTTAACATCAGCGCCGCGGGGGCGGCCTCCCTCGCCTACACCGAGCAGTGGGCGCTGAGCCTCCTCCCCTTCGTGGCGTCCTTCACCGCGGAAACCGTGGATTTTAACGTAAGGCAGTTCCTGCTCTACGTCCACCCCGAGAGCTACGGTCCCGTCTCGGGATTCCTGCTTGAAAAATCAAAGGAGATAAAAACAAGCGGGGTCGCCCAGGCGTTTTTCCCGAAAACGGTGGCCGTCGAGGAGAAAGGGGCGGTTGTGGCGGTGAGCGGACAGCGCACCAGGGTGGTCGGGAACGTGGTGACCGACCAGAGGGAGGTTGTCTACAGGATCCGCTTCGAGCTCGGGGCAAAAAACCGCCCGCTCGTAACCGAACTTATCGAAAACGAAGGAGGGCAAGGCGCCGATGAGTACTGATCTTTGCCCGCGCGGCCTCATCGTCTTCGCCGCGGCGCTCTTTACATTCGCCGCTGCCGCGGCCGCTCTCACAGTAGATCTCGGGAAAACCCGGGAGGAAGAACCGGTATCGCTCGGCATATCGCGCACCGACGCAAACAGGATCGAACTTCCCGAAACCATAATAAACGCTTTTTCCTCAAGCGGGTCGATTGACGTAAAGATAATCGGCCGCTCTGCGCTTGTGAGAACAGAAGACCCGGCGGAACTCATAATCCTGACCGAGAAAAGAAGGCTCACACTGCTGCTCTCGCCCGAGGAAGGGCCTTCGCGAACCGTCATAATGAGGGACGAAGACCCGCCTTCCCCCGACCGGGCCAAGGAGGCGACGGGAAGCATTGAACCCCTTCCCTACGAAAAAGCCATAACGGACCTCGTTCTGTCGCTCGCCTCGGAGAACCCCCCGGCCGGAGAAATTTCAGGGGAGGAGCAGAAGCTCACGGGTTCGCTTCTCCTCTCGCACCGAGCGGAGATGGCGTCACCCCCTTTTTCCGCCTCGCTCTACGTTGTCAGAAACTCCGGTTCCGAAGCTGCCGCGCTCACCGAGAGCATGTTTTTTGACGGCCCGGAAACGGTGGCTGTCGGCATGGAGCGCGACGAGCTTGCCCCGGGGGAATCGGGAAGAGTTTTCGTGGTCACGAAAAGGGGGCATGAGCGATGATCGGTAAGATCCGGAAAATCTACGCCGAGAGAAAACGCCAGACGCTTGCCGCGGCGGCCTTACTGTCCGGCTTTGCCGTCGTGGCTCTCTTCCTTTTCCTGCTCGGCGGAGAGGATAAGGGGCTGCTTGGGGAGAAAAAGCCACGGGGAAGCATAAAGATCCTCCGGGGAGTGGATCTCGCCCGGGAGAAATGGCGCATAGAGGGGGAAAAACGCCTCGGGATGATAGAGACCGAACAGAGAGAGATAAAAAAGAACCTGGAGGCTATCTCCGAAGCGCTTGGAGAGCTTGAGAAAGAACCTTCCGAACCGTACCCCTACCCATCTCCCCTGGCCGGGGACGAAACCTCACCCGAAGCGGGATTTCCTCCCGCCCCACCCCTGCCGGGCGCGGCGCAAGCGCCGCCCGAGCCCCCGAAGACGCAAAGCCCGATACGGGTTTTCTCCCCCCTCGGGGGCGCCCCGGCCGAGGGGCCGGCCACGGAGCCCGCCCTGCTTAACTGGATTCCCTCGGGAAGCTTCGTTCCCGGGGTGCTGCTAAGCGGCCTTGACGCCCCCACCGCAACCGCCGCCGCGCGGAACCCCCACCCGGTGCTGATACATCTTGCGGAACCTGCCCGCCTGCCCGGCCTGCGGCGCATGGACATAGCGCGCTGTCACGTGACGGGAGCGGGCTACGGGCAGCTCGCAAGCGAGAGGGCGTACGTAAGGCTTGAGAGAATAGCCTGCGTGCTTCGCTCGGGGGACGTGATAGACACCAAGGTAAAGGGATACGTGGCCGGGGAAGACGGAAAGACGGGGATCCGCGGAAGGCTCGTTTCGAAACAGGGAAAGATGCTCTCTCGCGGGATCCTGGCCGGATTCGCCTCGGGGTTCGGCGGTGCCGTTGAGAGCTCGAACTCAACCGCCGGAGTGGTCGCGGGGGGAACGTTTACCGTGAGTTCCAGAAGCTCCCGTGACCTCGTTAAGACTGGAGTCGGCGGGGGAGCGGGGGAAGCCGGAAGGCTTCTTGCTGAATATTACCTAGAGCTCGCCGAGGAGGTGTTCCCGGTGATAGAGATAGACGCGGGGCGCCGAGTGGACGTGATCATAACCGAGGGAACGGAACTTGTTCCGAGAAAAACCGCTTACGCCGAGAGAAAGGAAGAAGGATGAGGAAATTCGCCGTGGCTTCTCTGCTTCTCTCCCTGCTTCTGGCGGCTTGTGCCGGCGGATCGTCGCGCTACGGCTGCCCGGCTGAATCGGGCTACTCGTGCAAAAGCGTCTCGGAGGTTTACGCCGAGGCGGCTTCGGGGCGAAGAAGCGGGGAGAGACCCTTCCCAAAATCTCTTGAGAACGAAAAAAGCGTGCGTGCGGCCGCGGGGAGAAGATTCCTGAAAGGCGGGATCTTCCGCACGGGAAAAAACATGCGGAGGCAGGCGGGCGAGAGGAAGGTCACGCAGGACGGAAAAGCGATGCCCGTCTATGTCCCCCCGCGCACGATACGCATCTTGATAGCCCCGTGGCAGGACGCCCGGGGCGTTTTTCACTCGGGCAAATACGTGTACGTGATCTCGGGCAGGGGGCGGTGGACGATCGGGGGAAAGACGGTTCCGCTAGGTGGGTCCTCGGGGGACTATCCAGAGGAAATACGCCTTCTCGGAGCGGGGAGGGCTCCCTGATGGGCGTGGCGAAAGAGCGCCTTCGGGAGCTTGCCGCGAGGGATTCGCTTTCCTGCTACCTTCCCTACGTGGCCTGGGAGGAGGGGATGTACGTGCTGGCCGACATGTCGTGCGGCTTCGTGTGGGAGATAAACCCTCTTCTTTTCGCCGGGGAAGACACTAAGAGGATCCTGGGCGGAATGCTCGGGGACCGGGTGCTTCCGCCAGGGACGTCTGTAAAGTTCCACGTGTTCGCCTCCGAGGTAATATCCCCGTTTTTCCCCGAGGAAGGGGCGGTGCAAGGCAGGGTCTGCCGGGAGATCGCCGCCGAGAGAAAGCGGCTTTACACCCTCGGGATGCGGGAGAGGGTCGGGGTTCCCGCAAGGGATTTCCGCTTCCTGGTGTCGGTCAGGATTCCCCCCGGCTCCGGGAAGAACAAGGATGCGCAAGCCACGTGGGAGAAGCACACCGAAAGCGCTCGCAAGCTCGGGGCGAACGTGGCCGGGGTCCTCAGCTCCGCGCAACTCTACCCCCGCGACCTGCCCCCGGCGCAGTTGATCCTCATTCTCCGCGAGGCGCTTAACCCCGATGGGCGCTGGTACGACGACCCTTACTACCTCGGCCGGCCGGGAGGCGGTCCCTACGACCCGGACAGGGAGATAAGAAGCCAGATAGTAGACCGCGAGACGGCAATAGAGGTGCGGGCGGGAGAGATTTCGCTCGGGGACGCGCGCCTCCGGGGATACTCCCCCGCATCCATGCCCGAGTACTTCTCCCTTGACGAGTTCCATGAGCTGCTGGGAGACCCCCTGCGGGGACTCTCGCAGGTGCCCGCGTACTTTTTCCTCCAGGCGGGGTTCGTAATCCCGGAGAGAAAAAAAGCCTCGGAAGTAAAGACCAAGGCCGCCGTGGTGAAGCAGCAGAGCTTCGGCCTTGTGACGAGATTCATACCGAGGCTGCGGAGAAAGGCAGAGAACTTCGATTTTCTGGTTAACGCCCTTGAGGACGAGGGGCTGGTCATGGGGTCCCTGAGTCTTTTTCTTAAGACCCGGAGCACAGAGGAGACAGAGAGGGTAAAGGAGATGGTGACGGGAATATGGAGGGCGCGGAACTTTGACCTTCGCGAGGAGAAATACGTAGTGCTCCCCCTTCTGCTCGAGAGCCTGCCGCTTGGCGGGGAGCCCGCCCTCGCGAGGCTTCTTCGGCGAAACTCGACCATGCAGAGCTCCGCGGGGGCTTCCATTGTTCCCGTAATGTCAGACTGGAAGGGGAGCGGTTCGGGGCCGCTTACCTTCATATCGAGGAGAGGACAGGTGATGAAGCTTGATCTTTTCAGCTCGGCTTCTAACTACAACTGCGCGGTGTTCGCCCAGTCGGGCTCGGGAAAGTCCTTTCTAACCTCGGACATGATCACCGGGTATCTCTCCCAGGGGGCGCGGGTGTTCGTGATAGACATAGGCCGCTCCTACGAGAAGCTCTGCGGCCTTGTGGGCGGGGAGTTCGTGGTGTTTGACGAGAAAAGCGGGATCTCGCTTAACCCCTTCTCCCGCATAACGGACATAGACGAGGACATGGAACTGCTTAAGCCCCTTTTCGCCCAGATGGCCTCTCCCTCCGAGGAAATAGGGGACCTCGGGAAATCGCTTCTCGAGGAAGCGATAAAGAAAGCGTGGGAGCGGCGCGGCCCAGAGGCGCGGATAGACGACGTGGTGGAAGCGCTTTCGGGAATCTCCGACCCGCAGCGGCGGTCAGAGGACTTGGCGCACATGCTCTACGCCTACTCATCCCGGGGGCAGTACGGGCGGTTTTTCGAGGGACCGTCAAACCTCTCGTTTGAAAAAGACCTAAACGTGCTTGAGCTTGAGGAACTCAAGTCAAAGCCCGAGCTTCAGACCGTCGTGGTGCTCATGATCATCTGGCACATAGAAAGGGAGATGTACCTCGGGAGCCGCGAGCGGCGAAAGCTCGCGATAATAGACGAGGCGTGGGACCTTCTCGGCGGGGGATTCTCGGGCGAGTTCATAGCGCACGGCTACCGCAGGGCAAGGAAGTATAACGGCGCCTTCGTCTCCGTAACCCAGAGCCTGCTTGACTTCTACAGGGCGGGGGACCTCGGGGAGTCGGTGCTTGAGAACTCGGCCTGGATGTTCATGCTCCGCCAGAAGGGGGAAAGCGTAGAGGAGATAAAAAGGGGAGGGAAACTTCTTCTGGGAGATTACTTCGGGGAGCTCGTCTCGACGCTCTCGACGCGCCCCGGGGAATTCTCCGAGGTGTTCATATACAACAGCGAGCGCGGCATGGGCCTCGGGCGCCTGGTCGTTGACCCTTTTTCCTACTGGACCTACACGACGAATCCCGACGACGTCTCCCTTCTAAACGGCTTCATATCGGAAGGAATGGAAGTGCACGAGGCGATAGAGCGGTGCGTCGAGATCTCGAGGGGGAGAAGATGAGAAAAACGAGGGTTTCGGTTCCGCTGGCTGTGCTTGCGGTCCTGATTGCGCTTGGTTTTTTCTCATGCGCGGCTGACAAGAGGGATGAAAAGGTGGTTTTCATAGACCTTGAGGCGGTGATCTCAGAAGAGAAAAAAAGGATATTCTCAAGGGTGCTTCGCGGTGAGCTCTCGCGCGAGGAGGCCGAGGAGCGGGTCGGGCGGTTTTTCATACGCTTCGGGGAGGTCCTTGCCGATTATGAAAAAGAAGGCTATCTCGTGCTTGACGCGAAGTCGGTCCTTGGGGGCGGGCGCGACATAACCGGGGAGATACTCAAGGAGCTTTCCATTCGGGAGAAGGAAAATGAGTGAGTTTTCGCGGGTATGCCTTGGAGCGCGCGCAGCCGTTTCGGTTTTCCTGGTCCTTGTTCTGCTTGCGGGGGCATATCTCTTTGGGATTCGTATTTCATTTAACGTATCGGGGTCGCTTCCCCACCGGGTGTTTCTAACGGTGCGGGGCGGGGAGATTTCCTGCGGACCCCGAAGCATAGGGCTTTTTCGCCTGAACATCCGCAATCCCTACTGGGATTACGGAACGGTTTTCGCAAAGAGGTTCGTCGGCTGCCCGGGCGACACGCTTCGCGCGCGAGGCAGAGAGTTTTACCTGAACGGGAAGAGAGTGGCGGTCGCAAGCGGGCATGATTCGAAGGGAGTAGCCGTCTCAAGCTTCCGGTTTGACGGAGTGATTCCCGCCGGCAGCTACTTCGTTCTGGGCGACTGGGAGAGAAGCTATGACTCTAGATACTGGGGGTTTGTAAGAAAATCATGGATAGTCGGGCGTGGGTTTCCCTTGTTTTAGCCTTAGTATTTTTTATCCAGTTCTCCCCGGTGGTGGCAAAGGCTTCGGGGAAAGACCTAGGGGTTCACGGGAAACTCTACGAGATAAGGGAAGAGGACATGCTTTCCTATGTTAAGAGAAAGGCCGGGGAAATCGACATGCGGGCGCTTCGGGAAAGCATGGAGAGAAAACTCGAGGAATCCTACGCGAAGCACTCTTTGGTTTCTCTCGACGTCCCTTCAGCCACGGAAGAGCGGGTGCGTTATGTTGACCCTTCGGTGAATGTGCGAAATCCGCTCTACGACCACACGGGGAAAATGATTTTCCCCGCAGGTGTCGTAAATCCGCTTGATCACACATCCCTTTCAAAAAACATTCTAGTCCTGAGGGAAGACCAAATAAAAAAAGTGCTTGAAAAAATAACTGAAGGAGGAGAAAAACGGATTCTGCTGCTCACCGACGGCGATATAAAAAAAGCTTCCACACTTGCGGGTCAGAGGGTTTACAAGGCAAGTCCTTTCATGCTCAAAAGACTCAAGATTGAAAAAGTGCCTTCTCTTGTAACGCAGGAGGGAAGAAAACTCAGAATTGAAGAAACAGTTCTAAAATGATCTCGGAAATTTTTTGATTGGCAGCAAGTTCCAAAACTCCGGAAAAGCTCCAACCTAGCTTTGGTCTGCCGTTAGGAGCAAAAATCAAAGCGAGTTTTCTCTGGAAGACTGCCGCTTCCCGGGCGACTGGGGACCGTGCTCACTTCGTAAGGGCTAAGGTTATAGTACATGAGTATGAGGACGGGAGTATGGCGCTGGTTCACGAAGGAAAGCGCAGGCTGGGGTTCTAAGACAGAGAGGGGGAGAATCTGGCAGAAGAAAAGGAGCGCAGAAGGAGGGTGGCGTTATGGTAAGAAAACGATTTCAAATCAGCCTCTTCGGGCTCGCCTTCCGAGGCTGATTTGAAAAAAGCAAAATCGGACAACTTAATTAATTCACCGCCGGGCATGTGCAGACAACATTACTGTTTCCTATCGTAGCATCACCTGCGTCTAAGGCTCCTATCTCTTCAGCGGTAAGCCTAGTACTGCTGCCAGAAAGGGTGGCTACATGCAGATATTTAGCAGTAACTCTCTCCACCACAGGAGGACCTTCATCCGCTGCTACGCTTGTACGGGTAAGCCTCTCAATTCTGTTACCGTTAAATTTCAGCAGTGTTTCGCCTTCATCAGCAGTAGCTCCGACGTCTGTGACCGTTCCACAAGCATTAATAGCATCTTCGGCTTTATTGAAGTCCATGATGATCTCCGCATCCCCGGCCGTGGTACCTCTCGCATCAACTATGAAGCAATCGCCACCAGCACCTCCCGTGAGGGTATCTCTTCCTGGTCCTCCTATTAGAGTATCGCCGCCGCCGCCTGTAAGCTTGTTTGCCTTGCCGTCCCCTGTGAGGGTATCTCCGCCATCTCCACCTATGATATTTTCAAAACCCTTTATAGTATCACCTGCTGCGCTTCCGCCCGTGGGGGCTGCTGCATCAGCTTCCAGAGAAACAACTAGGTCGGCGGCTTGTGCACCTCCCTCAACATCTCTCTCATTTTCGTAACTCAGGGTATCATTTGTGCCTGCTCCACCATCAAGGGTGTCTCCACCTGCTCCGCCGACAATCACGTCAGCTCCCGCTCCGCCAGTTATCGTATCGATTGCCGATGTACCGATAACTTTTTCAATTGATACGAGCGTATCATCATCCCCATAAGGATCTACGGCGTGCCCTTGTGCCAAATTGACTTCTACAGGCTGTTGATCGGCGGCGTCGGGGTTGTCCTCTTGGCTATAATCAGCAGTATCCATTCCGGGCCCGCCGTCGAGAGTGTCGTCGTCTTGACCTCCTCTGAGAACATCATCGCCTGCTTCGCCTTTCAGGATATCTCTATCGTTACCGCCGATAAGAGTATCGTTACCTGGACCGCCAAATATAACGTCATCACCTGTTTTAGCATCGATTGCGTCATCTCTCTCGTTACCACAGATATTATCGTCTCCCGTAGTTCCCTCAAATCGTTTCTCGTCCTCGTCGGATGTCGCAACCGTAACCTGAATATTGCAGTCTGATCTGGTCGGTTCACCCCTGTCGGCGTCTCGATCCGGTGTGGTAGGTGTGGTAGGCGTGGTAGGCGTGGTAGGTGTGGTAGGCGTGGTAGGCGTGGTAGGTGGCGCTACTACTGGAGGTGGATCTGGACAGGTTTCGTCCTCCATAAGGACCCTATCAAGCGTTGGACAGAAAACTTCTACTTCCCTAATAATTGTGTCATCCCCTGTACAACCAACCGCCACTAACGCAAACGTAAGAACCAATATAACTCTTAATTGCAACATCATACACCTCCCTAGCGAATAAATGCTTTGTTGCTTCGACCGTGGCACGTAGATACCAGGCTTCATTCGTAGTCAAAGAACCTTGACTTTCCAAGTTATTTATTAACGGATTCATATTCTCGGAAACCCGACCAAGTAGGTTCCCTCATAAGTACTAATGTTCCTAACTTTATCAAATTATGGAAATAATAGCAAGAAAAAATTATAAGAAATAAACCATATATCGTACTGCGAAAAAAGGCCAAAATATTATATGCTAATTTTTACTACAAAATCCAATCTCTCGTAAGAACCTTCATGCAAGGGCCTAGATTTCGACTAATCCGCCCCAAAAACCCAATGGATATCGAAGCGCCGCTCCGCACACGATTGTCCGGCATACACAGGTAAGCCGCATCACGTATTCGGTTTGTAACAGCCTCTAGGCATCCAATCCGCCTTCACTTTAAAATCAAACTTGCCTATAATTGTCATTGGTATGAAACAACTTCTGCTCATTGCCGCACTTTCGGCCTGCGTTTGGCCAACAGGGGCCTTCGCCGACGACCTGCCCGCTCCCGGGAACCATTCAAGCAAAACAGCGGCGGTTTCGCAACCCACCGAAGCGTCGGGTGCCGATGTTAAGGTATTTACCCACCCCGACACAGGGGAAATCCTTGCCCGCGAGCAGTGGGAGGCCCTAGGCACCGAAAACGATGAAACCGAGGCGATACCGCACTCCTCCTCAGAACCCCTGGAAACGGAGCACGTCCCAACGATTCTTAAGGGGAAAAGGATTGATCTTGAAAATGGAGATTACGTAATAGTCGTTGACGCACCCGATTCGGAAATGGTTGAAACCAAGGCGCGGTTCGATGAAGAGGGAAAAGCCCATATCAGGTGCAATCACTGAACATCACAAAAAAGCTTCTCCCCGGAATTTTTTCTCCTGCTTGTCGCCCCCGTCCCGCTGCCCCCTGCGCCGCGGTCACCATTGAAGATACATACGAGGATGAAACTGGGGAAGAACTTCTCGGCGAAACCGAGCCGATGGGAGCTCGATAAAGACCCGGGAAAAGATGCCTCCACCAGAATCCTAAATTACGGACGGCCCGCAACAGCCGTCCTGAATCTGCTCCTGACCGCATCCGCCGCACTCTAGACGCTGTGCCTCAAAAAACAAAAAAACACGGAATAAACGCAATTTCCCCGATTCCGCAAAACACGCCTTGGGAGCAAGCAAAAAACTATCCTCAGCATGCCTGATCAGGTTTTTCTTGCCTTATCCTCTATTTTGTATTACATTATAACTATTATGTCCCGAAAGAAGATCCTCACGGCTCTTTTTCTCGTCGCCCTGCTCCCAGGCGCCGCAAGGGAGGCCGCCGCGTCGGCCAAATGCGGCGGAAGGTTCTTCAACCCCATCTCGGACGTCGACTGGAGAGCCATGTTCCCGATAAAGATAGGGGGAGTAGCCGTAACGCCGGGAGAAGGAACCGACACCGTAAGCCATTTTCCGCTCTGTTTCTGCGGGTCGCCGGTCCCCAGGGTCGGCATAAAGGTTTCCTTCTGGGAGCCGGTGAAGCTGATCGAGGTCGTAAGGCACCCCGGATGCTTCCCTTCGCTCGGGGGCAGGAAACTTCCCCTTCCCTCCTTCGCGACGGCGGGGACATACGGGGAGGGAGGCGGGCAGCGGGGGGACAGGACCTCGTTTCTTCACGTCCACCACTTTCTCTACCCGGTGTTCTCCGTGCTAAGCCTTTTTTCAAGTTTCGGGTGTATGACCCAGGGAGGATTCGACCTTGCGTACATGACGGCGTTTGACCCCCTCTGGAGCAACGACGAACTCTCGTTTCTCCTCCACCCGGAAATAGCTCTCGTGGCGAATCCCGCAGCGCAGGCCTCGTGCGCCGCAGATGCCGTGGCCGCCGCGGGGGGTTTTGCGCTCAACGAACTTTTCTGGTGCGCCGGATCGTGGGGAAGCGTCTACCCCCATACGGGAAACAACGGGGCAACGGGAGACCTCCCGGCCGTCTACGCGCTTTCGGCCGTAAAGCTGCTCGCGAAACTGCATAACGAACTTCTGGCCTTTAAGACCACGGGAGAGGGCTCCTTGTGCGCGCCGCGGCCCCACCGGGTCATAGTGAAAGATCAGTACAAGCTCCAGCTCGCCTTTCCGAAGAACACTCAGGCGTTCCCGATAGGAAGGACGACGGCGCGCTGGGCCCCCGGCAAGTGGTATCCCGGCCAAGGAGAGGACTGGGTATTGGTGCTATGGAGAAAAAAAGACTGCTGCCTGCTCTGATTATGGCCGTGCTCGCTGCTCCGGGAACTCAGGCCTTGTCCGCGGAGGACCCCGTTTCGTTTCGGGGAGTAAGGACTGAGCCGGAGGAAGCGGAGTCCTCCCGCGCGAAAAAACTCATGGGAACCCTGCTCGAGCCTGACATTGCGGGAGCGGAGAAGACACTCTCAGAAATAAATTCCCCCGGAGAAAAAGAAACCGAAGAAGTAATGGACCTGCTGTCGGTAAAATCCCCGCCCTCGGAGGCTTTCTCTGAAAAAAGCGCGGCAACGGACAACGGGAGTCCCAAGCTCTTTTACTTTTTCTCATTCTCAATGCCTTCCTCTTCGCTCCGCGAAGCGGCACAGGAGAGCGCGGCCGGGGGCGCGGTGATGGTTCTCCGGGGACTTTCGGGAGAGGATCTCGGGGAAACCGCCTCGCGGATATCCGAGGTCATCGGGAAAACCGGGGCGCAGGTATGGATAGACCCCGTTCTTTTCGAATGCTTCTCGGTCGGGGCGGTGCCGCAGCTCGTGCTTGCCTACGGACACCTGCCGGGAGCGGACTGCGAGGGGCTTCGCCACGTAAAGGTTTCTGGGGACGTATCGCTCCCCTACGCTCTCGGGCTCATGGAAAAGGAGGACGCAAATGCCGGGGTGTTTATCAGGCGCCTTGAAAAAAACGGCTTTCATGGCGATTAGCCTTCTGCTCCTGCCGACGCCCGGGGCGGGCGGTGGGGAGGATTTCGAAGCGGGCCTCCAGGAAGGACGTCTCCACGGGACTGAAATGCTCTCCCGCCACTCGCAAATCCTGAGGCCGTCAGACGTCGAGGCGGAAGCGCTTCCGGGCTACGGGACGGAGACCCAGAAGGAACTCCAAAGCGAGGGGGCCCGGTGGACCGGGGATCCCGAGGGGATGAGAGCGCAAGCGGAGGGAGCAATTGCATATTCTCACTGAATTCGGACACCGATTCTCACTGAATTCGGACACCGATTCTCACTGAATTCGGACACCGATTCTCACTGAATTCGGACACCAATTCTCACTGAATTCGGACACCCGAATCTCTCTTTTTTCTTTCTTCAAAACATCAAGG
>Ga0209022_1002951_pt1 | contig 12829 bp, 8 predicted proteins | sample PinacodermPK_FD_187300 | JGI IMG/M metagenome (GOLD analysis project Ga0209022, IMG submission 187300) | Host-associated microbial community of the marine sponge Aplysina aerophoba from Gulf of Piran - sponge pinacoderm, lysed by proteinase... | ecosystem: Host-associated > Porifera > Sponge >...
GCTTTCTTGAGCTGCAGCAGGGCGGTGCAGTCGGCCACCAGGGCCGTCTCCGATGTGGCGACGGCGGTGCCGCAGGCTGGCGTCGACTGCGCCTGCGCCGGCGCCGCTACGAGGGCCAGCGAGGCCGCCAACACGGCTGCGGCGACCAACGCACCCCCCCCCGCACAAATTTGGGGGCTGATCCAAGCCAGCCTCCGCTCGACCTGTCGAGGTGGTTCATCTTGACGTTCCTTCCGTTTCGTTCGAGATGTCGCAAGCTGAGCATTCAGGCCTGCTGAACGGTCACCGAACCAGTGACATCCTGCAAATGCTATGGCCTCATATCCGCAATTTCCATTTCTAGGCGGTAACACAAGGCAAATAGTCGATGACATTCGATAACACATCGACCATCGCGGCCAGCGCCTACCCGCTTGGGGGCCTGTCCGAATTTCTGTGTATCCGGTCGTGGTGGTTTTCATCGAATGTGGTCGGCGATCCGGTCGCCGTAGTGCACGGTGAGCGCGTTGAGGATGGCTTTCCAGCCGTTGGTCTTGCCGGTCAGGTTGGTTCGGTTCTTGGGTCTGGCGGTGGCGACAAGATAGAGGACCTTCATGGCGGCTTGTTCGTTGGGGAAGTGCCCTCGATGGCGCACTGCCCGCCTGAATCTGGCGTTGAGGCTTTCTATGGCGTTTGTGGTGTACACGACCCGGCGCAGCTCGGGCGGGAACTCCAGGAACGGCACGAACTCGTCCCAGGAGTTTCGCCATGACCGGATCATGGCGGGGTAGGTGTCCTCCCAGTCGTCGGCGAACTGAGCGAACCGCGTCTCGGCGGCCTCGACGGTCGCTGAGGTGTAGATCTCCCGCATGGCCTTGGTGATCTGGCTCCAGTGCTTCTTCGACGCGTACCGCAGGCTGTTCTCCGTTAACCGGCCTTGGGGGTCGGGGCTTTGGCTGGTGGCGTGGGGGTCCGCGCGTGGTGCTGGTCGGGGGCGGAGACTTCGGTCGAGGAGGCCCGGATGGGGTTGCGGGTAGCGGTCATCGATGGCAGTCATCGTCTGGTCGGCGGTGGCGATGTGGTCGGTCTGGCGAACCGGTGGCTGGCGCATCTGGAGGTCCGTGAGTTCTCGCCGCGAACGGTTCGGGCGTATGCGTTTGATGCGTTGAACTTCGCCCGTTTTCTTGAGGGTCGGTCGATCGCGGTGGCTGATGTGGTGGCGATGGACCTGTTCGATTGGCTGGCGTGGCAGTCGGTTGCGGTGCCGACGGCTGGCCGTGGGGTGGTCCGATTGCAGGAACGTCGTGGAGCGGCGGCGTCGACGATGAACCGTCGCGTGGCGGCGGTGCGTGGCTTGTTCGACTACTTGGTGATGAGCGGCGAGGTCGAGGTGAATCCGGTGCCGTCGCCTCGACGCTCGGGCGGGCTGCGCCAGGTTCGCCGCGGGATGCTCGGCCATGTTGGCGGCCGTCGTTCGGGTTCCGATGGTCGACTGGTGCGTCAGGCACGTCGGTTGCCTGAGAGTCTGCCGGCCAGCGAGGTCGCGGTGTTCTTGGCCGATCTGGACCGTCATCGTGATCGGGCGGCGGTGTTGTTGATGCTGCTCGGCGGCCTGCGCGCGTCGGAGGTGCGGTCGCTGCGTTTGGCCGACATCGATGTCGGGATGCGACAGGTGACTGTCACCGGCAAGGGCGCCAAGCAGCGAACGGTGCCTGTCGATCGGGCGTTCTTCGCCGAGTTGGGTTCATATCTGCGTGTGGAGCGGCCGGCTGGGCTGACTACACCGGAGTGTTTCGTGGTGTTGCGCGGTCCGACGACCGGGCAGGCGATGAGCGAGGCCGGGTTGCGGCGGGTGTTCCGGACGCATCGGGCTCGTTCGGGTGCCCAGCGGGTGCGACCGCATCGGCTGCGGCACACGTTCGGGACCGAGCTCGCCGCGGCGGGGATGGATCTGTTGGTGCTGCGGGACCTGATGGGGCACGCGCACGCCGAAACGACCGCCGCGTATGTGCACCCGAACGCGGAGACGATCGCTGCGGAGTGGTCGCGGGTTCGCGCGGTGCAGCGATGATCGCTGCGGTCGCCTCTGGGGAAGCGGCCGTCGATGTGTTGGCCGACTACGAAGCCCACGTCGCGGCGTTGCCGATCACGCTTGGTGCTCGGCGGGATCGTGTGTGTCGGGCTCGCCGGTTCATGAGCGCGCATCGGGACCTGGGCGTGTGGATGCAACGCCCGACGGTTGCCCGGTTGGCGGATCTGCACCGGGTGAAGGCATGGCCGTTCGCGACGTGGCTGTTCGTGTCGGGCCGACGGCGACCCGATCTCGAGCTGTTGGTCGCCAAACCGGCCGGCTGCGATCTGCCGTCGGTGTGGGCCGCCGCTCACCCTGACGGCATCGCCCGAGTCGAACAGATGGCGTTGGGGCTCGGATGGAGCAAGAACTGGACCCGCCAAGTTGTGATCCTGGCAGCGTCGACGATCTGTGTGTGGGCCGACAAGGCCATCGACGATCTCGACGACGCCGATTTCGACGCGATCGTTGCCGAGCTTGATGACAGTCCCGCCGTGACGGCATCTGCGCGGACCCGGTTGAAGACGCGCCTGTTCTCACTCCATCACATCTGCTTTCAGCTCGGCATCTGCCACGTCGCACCCCGCCTCGGCCAATCACCAGCACGGAGCGCTGCCCAACACGCAGCCACGATCCCGCAACCCGCGATCGCCCGCGAGGTGGTCCGCTATGCCGAGACGATCTCCACGGTGCTGAGACCGTCAACGGCGCAGATGCGCATCAAGTCGATCCGGGTCCTGTGCGACTGGCTCGCCGACCACCACCCCGACATCGAACGGCTCGATCAACTCGACCGCAACGTCCACATCGAACCGTTCGTCGCCTGGGCCCGAACCCGGCCATGTCGCGGCAACAACGGTCGCGGGCGGACCGTGTCGCCGACCCAGTTCCACCACGATGTGGTCGACCTGCGCGTCTTCTTTGACGACATCACCGAATGGGGATGGGCCAGCCAACCCAGACGCCGGCTGTTCTTCCTCGCCGATCTGCCCCGCCTGCCCGAACCCCTCCCACGCGCGCTCCCACGCGACGTCGACCGCGATCTGATGGCCGCCGTCGAACACCTCGATGACGACTTCGCCAGAACCGGGATCATCTTGCTGCGAGCCACCGGGATGCGCATCGGCGAACTGTTGGATCTCGAACTCGACTGCCCCGTCACCTTCGGCACCCACGGCACCTGGCTCAAAGTCCCAATCGGCAAGCTCGGCACCGAACGAATGGTGCCGCTGGACCCCGCACCGCTCGCCGCGCTCGACGCCTGGATCACCAACCGCGACCGGCAACGACCCCTTCCGCATCCACGCGACGGACGCCTCTGCGACTTCGTGTTCACCGAACGCGGACGACGCCCCGGAGCGCATCGGATCAGACGCGGACTCCGCGACGCCGCCGACATCGCCGGGCTCACCGGCCCCGACAACCAACCACTGCGAGTCGTGCCCCACCAGCTCCGCCACACCTTCGGCACCGAACTCGTCAACGCAGGCATGTCACTGCCCGCGCTGATGGCGCTGCTCGGCCACGTCACCCCCGAAATGACATTGCGCTACGCGCAGCTCGCTTCGCCCACCGTGCGAGCCGCCTATGACACCGCGATGGACAAGGTCCGCGCCCGGCGCCCCATCTTCGTCATCCCAGCCGGCCGAACCACCGCAATCCCAGCCAAAGTCGACTGGCTCCACACCGAAATGATCAAGACCCGCGTCGCACACGGCTTCTGCTCACGCGACCCACTCGCTGGGGCCTGCACCTACTCGAACATCTGCGAACAATGCGACAACTTCGTACCCGACCCCGCCCGAGAACCCGTCATCGCCGAACAACTCGACGACATCCGCACCCTTCGCGACGACGCCCACCAACGCAGCTGGACCAGCGAGGTCGCCCGCCACGACCGAGTCATCGAACACCTCGAACAGCACCTCACAACCACCCGCCACCGAACCATCAGTTGACCCCAACCCCCAAGGCCGGTTAATGCGGACCATGTGCACGACGCATGTCTGCACCGTCGCTTCGGGCCAGGTCGCCCGGATCGACTCGGGCAGGCCCCGCAGGCCGTCGCAGCACACGATCAACGCGTCTGTGAGGCCGCGGTTTCGCAGCTCGGTCAGCATCGTCGCCCACTGCTTGGCGCCCTCGCCGCCCGATGGGCCCAGCCACATGCCCAAGACGTCGCGTTCGCCTTGAAGATCCACGCCGATCGCCACATACACGGGCCTGTTGGCGACCTGGGAGTCGCGGACCTTGACGACGATCGCGTCGATCAACAGCACCGCATAGACCGGATCGAGGGGCCGGTTCTGCCACGCCGCCATGTCGGCCACGATCTCGTCGGTGATCTTCGAGATCGTCTCCCGGCTCACCGAGGTGTCATAGATCTCCTCGAGATGGTCCTGGATCTCGCCGGTCGTGAGCCCCTTCGCATACAGCGAGATCACGTTGCCCGACAGCCCGTCCAGCCGACGCCGGTGCTTGGGCACCGTGGTCGGCTCGAACGTGCCCGCACGATCCCGAGGCACAGCCAGGTCGACCTCGCCGATCTCGGTGGTGACCGTCTTGGGCGTCGACCCGTTGCGCGAGTTGCCCGACCCGCGGCCCTCGACCGCGTGACGCTCGTAGCCCAGATGCTCGCCCGTCTCGACCTCGAGACCGGTCTGGAGCACCTGACGCACCAGCCCCGTCAGCAAGCCGCCGTCGCCGGTCAGCTCCACCCCCTCAGCACGCGCCTGGGCCACCAAAAGCTCGGCCCAGTCCTTCATGGCCGCCTCGCCGACGGCCTCTCCCGCCGGCACAGCCGGCATATTCTGATCAGTCACAGACATGATCCTTCCCGGCCCACAGCCCGAAGCTGCGGACCCTCAGACCACGCCGCTTACACAATCTGTCCGAGTGTCACTTTGGGGGTTGCCGGGGCTCCCAGCCAGGGGGTTACGGTCCGGTCCTGCGCTCGGCGATGACTCCACAAACTACTGGCCTTGTGCCTGTTGTCCGACCTGTCGCGTCGAGCGTGGGACCGGCAGGAGCGCTCCTGTCTTGAAGGGAGCCTGACTGTCTCGACTCGGTTGTGACGAAGCGCCCCTGCCGTTCCCGGACCCACCGGAACATCACTTCCAGCAGGAGCACCCCATGACACTGCCAGTCGGGGGAATCGACCCCCACCAAGACACCTTCACCGTCGGCATCGTCGACGCCCACGACGTCCGCCAGGTCGGCGTGGAAGGGTCCGCCAAGTGGGGCGCGCACGTCGCGGTCGCGCTCGCAGCAGCTGGGTTCGACGCCCGCGAGGTGCCCGCTTCTCGGTCGGCGGCGCAGCGCCGCTCGCGGCGGCTCGAAAAGACCGACGCCGTCGACGCGGTCGCCTCGGCCCGCGCGTTGTTGGCCGAGCCGACCCTGGGGCCGGTGCAGGCACTCGAGGCCTACGACCCTGCCGTCGCAGAGATCGAGGCGGTGCTCGAGCATCGCAGAACCCTTGTGGCTGCTCGCACTTTGATGCTTCACCACGTCGGCGACCAGATCTCCAAGCTGCCCACCGAGGTGCGCGACCAGCTCACCACGACCGGCAAGATCGAGAGTCGGCTGCGCCGCCTCGAAGGAGTCGACCCCGACACCGCCACGACCCCAGCCGGCCGGCACCGGCTCGCCTGGCTGCTGGCATTCATCGAACAAGACCGCGCTGCGCGCAGCGAGATCCGCCGTCTTGAGCGTCTCATCGACGAGCTGCTCGACCAGCACGGCACCACCTTGCGCGACGAACCCGGCATCGGCCCCATCGCCGCCGCGACCCTGCTGTGCGAGGTCGGCGACCCCGCCCGGTTCGACCGCGAATCCAAGTTCGCCCGCTGGTGCGGCACCGGCGCCGTCGCGCTCTCCTCAGGCGAGGGCAACGGCGACCCGGTCAAGCACCGGCTCGACTTCAGAGGCAACCGGCGCATCAACTCAGTGCTGCACATCGCGTCAGTCACCCAGCAGCGCAGCCAGCCCGAAGCCATCGCCTACCTCGCCAAAAAAGCCGGCGAAGGCAAGACCCGACGCGAAGCCAGACGAGCCCACAAACGCCAACTCGCCAACCGCGTCATCCGGCGAATGTGGCGCGACGAAACCGCCCGAAAACAACCACTCGCGCTCGCCGCTTGACAAGGGAGCGTCTGACAGGCCCCACCCTTCGAGCCGACCTCGCCACCCTCAAAACACGCACTTGACATCTATAGGAACGTCCCAAGGTGAATCACCGGGTTTCTCTTACGCTGCTTGTGGCAGCGCAGTGTGTGGTTTCGGCGTTTCATGGGCCGCTCGGCGGGGTTCGCTCCCCCCGTCGGCCGCTTGGCGCCTGATGACGGCCAGCATCAGCGCAACTCCCAACGCCGCCCGCCGCCCAGAAGGACTGCGCCGAACTCTGCTGCGCATCGAACCGGCGAGCGCACTTGTTCGGCCGTGCGATCAATCGTCTCGATGGCCAATTATGCGTCGGTACCGTAGCAGGTCAACTTTGTTACAATACTGTGGCAGGTCAATTATGCTACAATACCGTCGCAAGCCGGCTTGGGGGTTTTCAGTTTGGGGGTTTTCAGTGTCCGAGCTCTTTCTGGCGTTCAACACAGTAGCAGGGCTCGCCGACGAGCTCCGCAGGCTCCGCATCGACGCCGGTCTCACCCAGGCCGAGCTTGCCGACAAGGCCGGCGTGTCGAGGCGCTGGGTCGGCAATGCGGAGAAAGGCCATGTGGGAGGCGAGACAGGCAACCTGATGATGGTGATCCGAGCGCTGGGCATGAAAATCGTCTTCGAGCGCGACCCCTGGGCGGACTGACCATGCAGCAGGAGCCGGTCACCGTGTTCATGCACGGCGAAGTCGCAGCGAGGATCGCCCCTGACGGGAAGGGAGGCGGTTCGCTCCGATATGACGGGACCTATCGCTCCAACCGCGATGCGGTTCCGCTGTCGCTCTCGCTGCCCATGAACGTGCAGGATCACAGCCCAGAGGCCACAGCGTCGTGGATTGGCGGATTGCTGCCCGACAACCCGCGCGTGCTGGAACGGTGGTACGCCAACGAGGGCGTTTCGCCCCCCACTCCCCTGGGATTGCTCAGAACCCGAGTGGGGCGAGACTGCGCCGGCGCAGCTCGATTTGTGCCCGAGGGCGACGAGTCGGAAGTGCTCGGGCGCGGCGGCTCGTTGAAGGGTCTGAGCGATTCCGACGTGGCAAAAGAGATGCGGAGCATGGCCGCCGATCTGTCCTACTGGCTGCCCGATGCCGAGGAGGCATATTTCAGCCTGGGCGGCTATCAGGCCAAGACCGCACTCCACCTGCTTGACGACGGAACGTGGGCGCGCCCCTCGGGCAACACGCCGACCACCCACATTCTCAAGCCGTCGCCCACGACGCAGCCCGAGATGGCGGCAGTCGAGCATGTCTGCCTGGACATCGCCAGACGGCTTGGACTGGATGCAGCGGATTCAACGCTGGAGACCTACGGCGGCGTGAAGGTCTGCGTGATCAGCAGGTACGACAGGCGCCGAGGCGGAGATGGCTGGGAGCGCGTACACCAAGAGGACGCCTGTCAGGCGATGGGGCTACATCCGCACCTCAAATACGAAGCGCAGGGCGGCCCTGGGATAGCCCAAATGGGGGACTTGATCAGAAGAAGCTCTGCCAGGCCCAGAGAGGACATCAAGTCGTTTCGCGACACGCTGCTGTATTACTGGCTGATCGTGAACCGGGATGCCCATGCCAGGAACTACAGCTTCTTGATCGAGCCAAGCGGCGTCAGGCTGGCGCCGATCTACGATCCCGGATCGGTTTTGCCAGGCGCGCGGAAAAGGATCGGCTCCTATGAGCTCGCCATGCGCTTCGGAAGGGACTTCACTGTTTACAGATCTCACGCCAAGGATTCTTTGTCCACGCTGTCCGCCTATTTGCGAGCCGAACACGGCGACACGCTGAGCAGGGCTGAAGAGTTAGCAGCAACCATCGTGGACTGCGCCGAGAAGTCCATCGCCGCGTTGCCCGCGGCACACCAAACGCCGCCGCTGGAAAAGATGCTTCTTGGGCTCAACAAGCGCTCAGGTGAATGCCAAAAGACGGTTCGAGCAGCTAGAAGCATCATCTCCGCTGCCAACAGGAACAGGCGCAACAAGACAGGCCAGGCGGAACACCCGCCGACTGCATCAGGCAGTCAGGTGGCTCCAGGCGACGATGCCCAGTCGCCAACTCAAAGCGGACGGTTGGAGAAAGCGCAATGCGGGCACAAGAGCACCAGGACAGGCAAGCGGTGCATCATGGGCGCCGGCCACACGTCCCCCCACCGATACAAACGCTGAAGCCCTGCTAGCCCATACCGCCACCGCCCAGAAGGACCGCGCCGAGCTTTGCTGCGCATCGAACCGGCGAACACAGGGTCGATTCAGCGCGCGGCGACGGCGTTGGGGGTGGTGGCGGTGGCGGTGGTCTTGCTGTCGGGGTCGGGGCTGTGCTTGTCGTTGTAGGAGGCGGTGACGCGCAGCCATTTGCCGGCGTCGGCGGCGGTGGGGGTGTAGCCGGGACCGGTGGCTGCGGCGATGACGGTGCCGATGGTGGCGGCGGCTGTGTCGAGGCGCTCCCATTTGTAGACGACGTTGTGGATCGTGGTGAGCTGGTTCGGCCCGTAGTCGCCGTCGGAGACCGTGGCGGTCAGCTCGGCGCCCTGGGCGGGGGCGGCGGTGCTGAGCACGACTGTGCCGGGCTCGTCGATATCGACCACGTTGACCGTCACAGTGATGGTGTCGTCGATGGCGGTGTCGGTGTTGCCGTCGGCGTCTTTGCTGTCGCGGGCGTCGACGGTGAGCGTGTAGGCGGTGGGCTCGGTGGTGGAGGACCGGTTGTTGGTCTCGTAGTCCAGCGGCGCTTTGAGCGTGAGCTGGCCGGTGGCCTCGTCGAGATCGAACAACGCGGCGTGATGGCAGACATGCCAATCGCTGACCGCGAAACCCAGATCGTCGCAGCCGCGCAGGCTGTAGGCCACCGCGTCGCTGTCGGGATCGGCCGCGGACAGCGCCTCTCCGACCGCGGCGCCCGCGGCGGCGTTCTCGTCCACGTTCAGCGTGATCTGACGGGCTGCGAAACGCGGGTCTGAGTTGGTCGGGGCGCCCTCAGTAATCGTCACCGTCGGCGCAGGATCAGCCGTCGACACGACGATGCCCACCGCCACGGTGCCATCCTCGGCTTCTTCGATGCCCACCGCCACCGTGCCCGACGCGGTGAGCGTCACCGTCTCATCTTTTGTGCCGGAGTTAGCGGTCGGCGACAGCGTGAACTCGGCGGTGCCGGTGCCGTCGCCTGAGAACGAGATGTCGAAATCAGCCACTGCGGCGAAACCCACCGCGCCGCTGGTGTCCGATCCGGACACCGACACCGTGACCGTGCCCGGGTCCAGACGGTAGAACGCGGCCCACGCCGAACCGGCATCAAGCGCTGCGGTCACCGTCACCGTCTTGGGGCCGCCGCCCTCAGACACCGACACCGGCGACACGCTCAACGTCACCTCACCGGTCAGCTTGTTGCCGCTGAGATCCAGATCGCCCAACCAGCCGCCGTCGGCCCGCATCGGCCCCAAACCAGTCGCCAACTCCGCCGGAATCGGCCCGGTGAGCATGTTGTCGTTCACATACAGCGCCCACAACCCCGACAAGCCGCCCAACTCCGCCGGAATGCTGCCGGTCAGACCGTTGCCGCTCAAATCCAGATACTCCAACACCGACAAATCGCCCAACTCGGCCGGGATCTCCCCCGCCAACTCGTTGGCGCTCACATCGAGGTGCCACAACGCCGACAGACCGCCCAACTCGGCCGGGATCTCCCCCGCCAGCTCGTTGCCGCTCAAGTCCAGATACTCCAACGTCGACAGACCGCCCAGGCCCGCGGGGATCGTGCCCGTCAACGACATCTCGGACAGGTCCAACTCGGCCACCCGATCGCCGGCCAGCGTCACACCAGCCCAATCGGCGATCGCCGTCGTCGTCGCCCAGTCCAGCGAACCCGAACCCGCCAAGCCGCCCTCAGCAGCCAGCAACGCCTCGCAATCAGCCACCAGACCCTCCGACGAACCCGACGGCGTCGCCACACTCCCCGCACACGACGGCGGCGCAGCGGCGGTCACTGCGGCGGTGGTGACTGCTGATGCGGACTTGCCCGAAGCGTGGCCGTCGGTGTAGGCGGCGGTGGCCCGCAGCTGCTTGTCTCCGTCGGCGGCGTCGGGCGTGTAGGCGCTGGTGGCGCCGGTGCTGGTGACTGAGCCGGTTGCGGCCTCCCAGGTGGTCTGGTCGGCGGAGCGCTCCCAAGACCAGGTGAGGCCGCTGAGGTTGCCGTCGGGATCGGTGAGCGTGGCGGCCAGTGCGGTGCCCTCTTTGGGAGCGGTGGAGTCGAAGCTCACCGTGCCGGGCTCGTCGATGTTGGTCACTGTCACCGTGATGGTTTGGCTGGTGGTCTGCTGGCCGTTGGCGGCTTCCACGACGACGATGTACTGGTTGTTGATCGCGGCGTTCGCTGGGTCCGCGCTGAGCGCGTCGGTCGGGTTCTCGTAGTCGGGGGCGGTCTTGAAGGCCAGCACGCCCGATGTGTTGTCGAGGGTGAAGGCGGTCTGGTCGGCCCCGCCGGTGATGGAGTATGTGGTGGCGCCCGCGTCGATGTCGGCGTTGCCGGCCCGCAGCGTGATCACTGCGGTCGTGTTCTCGTGCACGCTGGGGGTCGCCGGGGAGCGGAACTCGAACGACGGGGTGGCCGTCGGGGTGGCGGCGACCAGGGTTGGCGGGCCGGGCCCCGCCGCGTTCACCGCCCGCAGGTAGAAGGTGTAGGAGGTGGCGTTGACCAGCCCTTCGACCGTGACGGTGGTGGTGCCGGGGCCGCTGTTGTGGACGTTCAGGTATTGGGGCACACCGGCAGATGCGGACCGCCGCAGCCCGCGTTCATACCTGGTGATGGTGCCGTCGCGGGGATTGTCCCAGCGCAGGGTCACCTTGGCGTCGCCGGGCAGGGCGTTTACGCCGGTGGGCGCGGCCGGGGGCGCCAGCACCGCGGCGCCCGTCACCGCGGCGGCGGTCTTGGAGGCCCCGAAGCTGTCGGTGTAGACCGCGGTGGCCCGCAGCCACTTGCCCACGTCGCCGGCCACAGGCGTGTAGCCGGCCGACGTGGCGCCGGAGATTTCGACGAAGGTGCGGCTCTCGACCGACGGCGCGTCAGCCGTCGCCGCCCACTGCCACGTCACGTCCTCGACCGGCACGTCGGGGTCGACCACGCGGGCGGTGATCTGCCGGCTCAGCAACGGCCGGGCCGTGAAGGAGACCGTGCCCGCCTCGTCCACGTCGGTCACCGTGATGGCGACCTCGATGGTGTCGTCGATGAGGGTGCTGGGCAGGCCGTCGGCGGTCTTGGAGTCGCTGACGCTCACCGTGACCGAGTACTCCGACTTGCCCTCGTGGTCCAGGGCCGACTTCGTGGTGATCTGCGCGGTGGCGGTGTTGAAGCTGAACGACCCGGCGTCGGGTCCGGTCATGGAATAGGTGAGCGTGTCGCCCGAGTCGTCGTCGGTGGCCGCCACCGGGGCGCCGACAGCGGTGCCCGGCGGGCTGTTCTCGTCGACGCTGCGGGCGGCGGTCTTGGGATCGAAGGCGGGCGGCTGGTTGGTGACCGACGCCGCCACGCTGCTGGCGGTGACCGCGCCGGCCGTCTTCTTGGCGCCGAGCCCGTCGGCGTAGGCGGCGGTGGCCCGCAGCCACTTGCCGCCGTCGTCGGCGGCGACGGGCGTGTAGGCGGTCGAGGTGGCGCCGGAGATGTCGGTGTAGCTGCCGTCCTTGGCGTCGGCGCGCGCCCACTGCCAGATCACGTCTTCGACGGGGGCGTCCTGATCCACGAGGCCGGCGGTCAGCTCCTCGCCGGCCACGGGCTCCACCGGGGTGATGGTCACCACCCCGGGGTCATCCACGTTGGTCACCGTCACGGTGATGGTCTGTTTGATTTGCTCGGTCTGCCAGATGGCCGTGACGACGAGGATGTACTCGTTGTTGCCCGCGGCGTTCGCCGGGCCCGGTGACTCGCTGAGCGCATCGGTCGGGTTCTCGTAGTCGGGCGCGGTCTTGAAGGCCAGCACGCCCGTGGTGTTGTCGATGACGAAGGAGTCCTTGTCGGCCCCGCCGGTGACGACGTAGCTGGCGTCGACGTCGGCATTGCCTGCGCGCACCGTCATCACCGCGGTCGTGTTCTCGGCCACGCTGCGCGTCGCCGGGGAGTAGAACACGATCGGCGAGCTCGCCTTCGGGGTGGCGGCGATCTGGGTCGCCGGGCCGGGCCCCGCCGCGTTCACCGCCCGCAGGTAGACGGTGTAGGACGTGCCGTTGTTCAGTGACCCGATACTGGCGGTGGTGGTGTCGGGCCCGCTGTTGTGGACGTTCAGATACACGCCGGGCTCGCCAGAACCCGAGGTCAGCCGCAGCCCGCGTTGGTACCGGCTGATGGTGGGGTCCTCGGGATTGTCCCAGACCAAGGTCACCTTGCGGTTGCCGATCAGGGCGACCACGCCGGCGGGCGCGGCCGGGGGCGCCAGCACCGCGTCGGCCGTCACCGCGGCGGCGGTCTTGGAGGCCCCGAAGCTGTCGGTGTAGACCGCCGTGGCCCGCAGCCACTTGCCCACGTCGCCGGCGACAGGCGTGTAGCGGCTCTTCGCGCTTTAGCGTGGGGTGAGGGTGTCGAGCAGGCTCCAGTCGGGTTTGCCGGCGTACAGCAGCACGCGGGTGCGGTAGTGGTCGAAG
>Ga0209022_1002963_pt1 | contig 12788 bp, 12 predicted proteins | sample PinacodermPK_FD_187300 | JGI IMG/M metagenome (GOLD analysis project Ga0209022, IMG submission 187300) | Host-associated microbial community of the marine sponge Aplysina aerophoba from Gulf of Piran - sponge pinacoderm, lysed by proteinase... | ecosystem: Host-associated > Porifera > Sponge >...
GCTTCGCGGATGCGTCGCCTCTTGCAGCCGGAACAGGATGCGCTTGAGCCGTGGCACCAGACCCGCAGGCACCCGCGCGGGATTGTCCCGCTCGTGCAGCGCCCGCAGTCCCTTGTGCCTAATCCTCATGCCGCACTGTAACGCGCCACGCCACACGCCGCAAGCGTCCGCTGTGCCGTCAAGACCGCCGATGACGATGCGCGGAGGTAACATGTGAGACGGCTCCCGATGCGCTCCGGTAGCGTGTGAGGCCGCACCGCCGCCGACAGTGCGGAGCGAGTGAATGACTGTGCCCTTGCCCAAAACTCCCTGCATTGATTTGTTACCTCGTGCTTCCTATAGTACGGCTCGGAAGCCGCGCGACGGTTCGAGACCCCTTCCCGCAGGTGCGCGGCGGGCGCTGCCGCTCAAGCGCCGCTCGGGCTAAGTGCCGGATGCATAACGGCTTTCATCGCCCGACGGTTTGAGCAGGCAGGAAGCGCGATAGCTACGCCCTTCGGCGCGTGGTTTTCACACCCGACGCATCGATGAGCAAATTCCGATTTGGCCACGGTGCGCCAGTCAGTCCAGGTTGGTAAGTTCGTGGGGAGGAATTCGGTCAAGACGAAATAATCTGTTTTGTATCAGATAGTTGTAAACTCACCTCGGATCTCGGGCAAAGAGCATGAGACAAACTACAAAACGGCTCGCCGACTACCCAAGCGCTTATGGCGTAACGGTCGTACCGGAATATCCATTCCTAATTTTTCCGCAGACTAGTTCTGAACGCCGTGGCTATGCACCGCTCGTATATCTTGAACCACCAGTGATCCCGAGCGAAAAACTCCGACTGCTTCCCAACGCCGCACTTGCTGATTCTTCTTTACTCACGTCAGCCATGCACATGGGGTGAATGCGAGCAGCAACCGGGCGTATGAAAAGCGATTACATGTATTCCGTGGGCGTGGTGTACATCACTTTTCCGATGCCGCCAAAGAGCGCAAATCTGTCGAGGCTAGAACCGCTAGCCCAGGCCGTACTGGACCCCCTCGCAACCCATCACGGAGCCTCGCTCGCCGATCTCTACGATCCCTATCTGATGCCGCCGAACCTGCGCCGAGCGCACCGGGTGCTCGACCGCGCAGTGGGCAGGCTCTACCGGCGGACCGGGTTTGCTTCCGAGCGCGAGCGCGTCGAGCATCTGTTCGCGCTCTACGAGAAGATGCGGACACCGCTTTCTGCCGCGGCAGCTGTCAGGCGGCATCGAATTCATGGAGGCAAAAAGCTTGCGCAATGAGTCTCCCTACCGGTTCCCGATTTACAAAGGGATCGCATCGGCAAATCGGGCGAAGCCCTGTAGGCCGCCGGAGGCGTCCTGTGCAGGTTTCCGAAAAACGGAGCGGCCATCGCCTTGCCTTGCGCGCTGAACGAATCTTCGAAAGCCGCGCTTCCCGAGCCGACGTGAGAAGATTTCGCAAATTGGCTTCAACAAGATCGGCAAGCCTTCGGTTGTCAGGAGACGGCGTGTGAAATTTCACTGATTGGAGTTGGCTAGCATCTCTTTCGAATCGGTTGCATCCAGGCGCCATTCATGGCCTCCGCCCGTTTCAGATGCATGTCGCAATACTCCGCCAACGGACTTACAATTGGATACGATTAACTAGCGAAGAATGAAAACGACGATTGCGATCTAGCCTTCAAACGTATCTCAGGCCTTTCTTTTCGAGCCTGTCGCGCATGCCGTAATAGTCGAGTCCGAGCGCGCCTGAAGCCAGGGCTGCGCGAGTCTCGGCTTCTTTCGAAAGCCGAGCGCTTGCATTTTCGAGAACATTTGCCGCTTCGAGTCGCTCGACCACGCAAATTCCATCCGTATCGGCAACTACGATATCGCCCGGATTGACCAATTGACCGCCGCAAACAATCGGAAAATTTATGCTGCCCAATTCCGATTTTGCCGTTCCCTGCGCGGATATGCACTTGCTCCATGCCGAAAACCGCATGTTCTCAAGTTGATCCACGTCCCGAACGCCCGCTTCGACAACTATTCCCCTAACGCCCCGCGCAGCCAGAGAAACCGCAAGCAGCTCGCCGAAATAGCCGGCATTGCTCGCCGAAGTCGGCGATACGACGAGAACGTCGCCGCTCCGGCACTGCTCGACGGCGACGTGCAGCATCCAGTTGTCGCCGGGCGGCAATGAAACCGTAACCGCCGAGCCCGCCGCGCGCGAGCCCTTCCAAGCCGGACGAATGTCCGGCGACATCAATCCCTCGCGGCCTTGAGCTTCATGGACGGTCGCTACGCCCGCCGCTAGCAATTCATCCGCAATCGCTGGCGAGGCTCGTTCGATATTCTGCTTAACCTTGGCCATTGGGATGCCTCATAGTTCGTCCACAGTTCGGGGATAAACGGATTGGAAGCCCTCGGCATGCGTCGAATTCCGTCCGCCGGCCTGCCCGCCGGAATTTCTGCGGAAGTGGTTTCCGCGATTCTCCGCCAGGTTCGAATAGTATGCCCAAAGGTGCTCCTGGCCTTCCATGCACCTTATCGCGGCCAGCTTTCTTTCCCATACGCTCGAAATGTCGAGAAAAACATCGGGCTTCCACTCCATCTGCTCAGTCTGGTGAGGCTCGAAGAGATAAAGCTGCGGCGCGCCGAGGATTTTTTCGCCGGGGTTGTGGCCCCATGCCTGGGCGATCATCCTAGCCTCGATTGCGGCCGATGTCGCCCGCATATGGTCCGTATTGTACGGATCCCATCTGGAGTGCGATAGCATAAAGGCGGGCTGCGCTTTTCTAATCAACTCTACCAGACGCTCCATGCTTTTGCGATCGACGACAAGCGGATAGTCGCCGAGATCGAAGAATTCGATTTCAGCCACGCCGAGAACGGCGGCGGCTCTTTCCGCCTCCGCTCTTCTCGCGGACTTAACGCGATCAAGGGTCATGCCGTCCTGCTTCCAGAGCTTCGCGCTTTCTCCGCGCTCGCCGTAGCTTAGGCATACGACGGAGACCGCGTAGTTCTTTTCCGCATGAAGCGCGATGGCTCCTCCGCACCGCCAAACGAAATCAGCGGCGTGGGCGCTTATCACTAGAGCGGTTTTTCCAGACATTTCGTTCTCCGCGCAGGCGTATTCGTGCATGGACGGCTAGCCTTGCAATCGGGCTGCCGAGCAAAAGCATCCGTCCGCCGGAATTATGGCAATCCGTTGTTTTCCGGCATGAGATTTGTTCATTACGAACAATATGCAGCGGTTTCAAATTGTTTGGACTTCCTAGCTTTCCATCCCGGCCCCGCGCATTCGTCGAGGGGACGATGCGCAATGCAGTCGAAGGGCAAGCTCCGGTTTGGCGCACTTGAAAAATTTGCCGCGAACCGAAAAAAGTCGGCATTCCTGCAACTTCCTGAATTTTCGGCTTCCCGCGCGGAGCGCAGCGGAAAAGCCCGCGCAAAATTGGCAACGGGCTCTTTTTCGGATGAGCGCTCGCCGCTTGCGTGAAAAACCGGCGCATGAAGGAAGCAGCGGATCCTCCGCGCTGAATTCGAACTCGAACAAGAATCGATTCGCAGCTCCGTTCGATGAATAGCCGAACTTTCGCCGGATTCGCTGATGTTCGCGAACTTGAACGCAAGAATTATGACGGACTGAATTACCGCGATTTTCCCGCGGCGTCCTCGCCATGACGGCGAGGCGCCTAGCTGAATAAGCCCGATCTGCCGGCCTCGGCTACCCAATCAATTTGCGAACCGTAGGATCCAGCATGCGGATCCTGCGTCAAATACTCTGAGAATTTGCAATGGCGCTTCGCTCGGCTATCATAGGGTCGCCGAAAGCATTGGACTATCCCGGGACGGCAGCATTTGAACCTAACTGCAAAAGAAACCGATCTAGTCTTCGCAATCATGCGAGATCTAAGCGGAGAATTCGAAAGCGCCGAAGTTAGGCGGCGCGTCGGACGCAGGCTGCTTGAACTGCTCGATGCCGACTACTTCGCGTCCTACGTCTGGGACGGCGAAACGCATAAATTCACTTCGTGCGTCCACATTAATATGACCGACGACAATCTAGGCAGATACGAAAGCTACTACCAGTTCCGGGATCCGATCACGCCGACCCTGCAAAAGCGGCGCAAGGCAACTCCGGTGAGCGAAATCATGCCGCACGACCGCCTGGTAAAGACGGAGTTCTTCAACGATTTCCTGAAGCAAGACGGCCTATGCTACGGATTGAACTATTTCGCCTACGACAGGGGCGACAATATCGGCGACATCAGAATCTGGCGAGGCGAGAACAGGGATGATTTCACGTCCAGAGACGCCAGGACCGTCGATGCCATCGGGCCAAGCCTGGTTAACGCGCTCGTGCGAGCGCGCAGCCCGGCGCGAGGGAAGCCTTTGAGATTTGCTCAGATCGCCGATAGGATCGGGTACACGGCGCGAGAAGCCGAGGTCGCCGATCTGGCTGCCGCGGGCCTTTCGGACGGAGAAATCTGCGCCAAGCTGGGAATTTCGAAGCCGACCCTCCGAACCCACATTTCCGCGATATTCAGAAAATCCGGCCTGAGCCGCCGCGCGCAGCTCCCGCGGTTCCTTGCTGAGCAATATCATCATTATTGACGATGGCTTCTCAAGCCGTTCCCGCAATACACTAACCCGATAATTGATTTTGAGGCGTTCATGACCAGGGATTTGGCAAGGCTGGATGCGGTTGAAGCCGTAGCCGCGATGAAGAGCGGCGACATCACGCCCCGAGCCTATGCGGAGGCGGTAGCGGAGCGAGCGGTCGAGCATGAACACCTGAACTCGCTGCAGCACTTCGATCCGGATCAGCTGGTTCGCGCAGCCATCCGAGCGTTCGAGGAGAATTCGGCGGGCGCATTGGCCGGATTGCCGATCGTCGCCAAGGACAACATCAACACGGCGTCCATGCCGACGACTGGATGCACAAAGGCGCTTCTGGGCCACACGCCGGCGAAAGATGCCGGAGTCATCGAGAAAATCGCTTCGGAAGGCGGATATGTCGGCGGCAAGGCGGGAATGCACGAGCTTGCGTTCGGAATAACGTCGAACAACGCCGTTACCGGCCCCGTTCGCAATCCGGTCGACCCTTCCTTGATCGCGGGAGGATCTTCGGGAGGCACCGCAGCGTCGATCGCCGCCGGGATCTTTCCTGCGGGACTGGGAACGGATACCGGGGGATCGAATCGCATACCTGCGGCGCTTTGCGGAATTGTAGGCTTTCGCCCTACGACCGGCAGATACGACGGCGACGGAGTGATTCCGATCTCTCGAACCCGCGACACTGTCGGGCCGATGGCGCGCTCGGTTCGCGATATTGTTCTGCTCGATGCCGTCCTCGCGGAAGAAAGCAATGCCCGGCCGGAGAGCAGGGACATCGGAAGCATAACCCTGGGCATTCCGAGGAAGACATTCTACGACGGCCTTGATCGGACGACGGAAGGCGTGGTCGAAGCGCAGCTCGGCAAGCTCGCGTCCGCCGGAGTTAGGCTGGTCGACATCGATCTCGAAACGGTTTGGCCGCATAACGAGGCGTTCGGATTTCCCGTCGTGTTCTACGAAACCGCGCGCGACCTGCCGGCCTATCTGAGCGAGCACGCTCCGGGAGTGTCGTTCGAATCCCTTGTGGCCGGCATCGGATCGCCGGATGTCGCGGGCGTGTTCGCTCACCTGCTCGGAGAAGGCGCCACGTCGGAGGAAGCCTACCGGGCCGCTTTGGACGAGCATCGGCCGGCCATGTTCCGGATTTACTCGAAGGCGTTCGAAGACGACGAACTCGACGCCATCGCGTTCCCGACGACCCCGCTCGGCGCGAGACCCGTCGGCGACGATCAGACGGTACTGCTGAACGGAGAGCCAGTGCCGACATTCGCCACGTACATCCGCAATACGGAGTTCGGCTCGAACATCGGCGCTCCGGGAATCACGCTTCCGTGCCCGGATGCTTCGGAGCTGCCGGTCGGAATCGAATTCGACGCCCTGCCGGGCGGGGACCGAGCCCTGCTCGGACTGGCAGGAACGATCGAGCGCGCATTGGCGGCGTAGCCGCCGACCAAGCCAAGGGAGAACAATGATGACACTAAATTTTGCGAAACTATTCGCTTGCGCAGCCTTGCCGCTCGCGCTGGCGAGCGCGCCTGCGGCCGCGGATATCAAGATCGGGGTTCTCGTGCCGGATTCCGGGCCGGGAGGGTTGTTCGGCCCTTCGACGCGCAATTCCGCGATGCTGGCAGCGGAGCGAATCAATCGGGGCGGCGGCATCAACGGAGAGCAAATCGAGCTGGTATTCGCGGATGTCGGCGTGCCGCCGGCGGAAGCGGCTCAAGCCGCTCTGCGACTTTGGAAGGGCGAAGGAGTCGACGCCTTTGTCGGCATGCACGATTCAGCCGTCAGGGAGGCGCTGCTGGGACGCTTCTCCGGGCAAGTCCCCTATGTCTACACGCCCGTCTACGAAGGAAACTCCTGCGCTCCGGGCCTATACATAACCGGCGAGACTCCGAGCCAGCAGCTCGCGCCGGTCATTCCCTTCGTGATGGAAAAGGAGAGCGTTTCCAAGTGGTATCTCATCGGCCACGACTACAACTGGCCCCGTGATACCAATGCGCTTGCCAAGCAGTACATCGCCGGCGCCGGCGGAGAAGTCGTCGGCGAGGAATACGTTCCGTTCACGGTCGCCGAATTCGACTCGTCCCTGCAGCGCATCAGGGAAAGCGGAGCCGACGCGGTTCTGATAACCCTGGTCGGAGGCGGATCCGTTGGCTTCAACGTTAGCTTCGCAAGCTTCGGGATGGACCGGCAGGCCATTCGGCTCGGCACGCTCATCGAAGAAAACACGCTCGCCGGAATCGGCTCCGAAAACGCCAACCGGCTGTATTCGTCCGCGGGATACTTCGCATCGATTCAAACCGAGGCCGCCGCCGCGTTCGCCGCCGACTATTCAGCAGCTTTCGGAAGCGACGCCCCGGCTCTCAACGGCCTCGGGCAATCGGCCTACGAAGGATTGATGCTGCTTGCCGCGCTCGCCAACAAGGCCGGCAGCCTGGACGTGCAGGCATTGGATGAGGCTGCGGAAGGCACCGCCTGGAGCACGCCCAGAGGCGACAATGTTCTCAGGGGGCGGCATATGGCCCAGACGATCTACCTGGCCGACGGAACCGGGGGCGCATTCACCATTGTCGAGGCGTTCGAAAGCGTACCGTCGTCGGAAGCCTGCCCTAGCTGAACGATCGCCTTGTCGCTTGCCCTGATCCTGAATCTGGCATGGCATGTCGGCACGCTTGCCCTGGTCGCCCTCGGACTGGCGATCATTTTCGGCAAGCTCAGGATCATGAACATGGCGCACGGAGAATTCGTGATGATTGGAGCCTATTCTCCGGTCATCACGTCTTCGATGGGTTTACCGGCGTGGCTTCAGCTGCCCGTCTGCCTTCTTACCGTAGGCCTAGTCGCCCTGGTCGTGGAGCGGGCGGTAGTCTGCCGACTTTACGGTCGAATGTTCGATAGCCTTCTGGCGACCTGGGGAATATCCATACTTCTGCGAGAAGCCATCGAACTGATATTCGGACGAGGCTACCAGTCCGTCAGCCTCCCTATTCCGGGAACGATCCAAATTCTCGGATCTGGCTATCCCGCCTATCGCATCGCCATTATCGCATGCATCGCGCTCGGATTCGCTCTGCTGGCATGGTGGAATAGCCGGTCGATGGTTGCGACTCGAATCAAGGCGATGGTCGAAAACCCGGGACTTGCGCAGGCGGTCGGAATCGATACCGGGCGACTTTCCAGATGGGCTTTCGTATTCGGATGCTGCACGGCCGGGCTGGCCGGGCTGGCGCTGGCTCCGACCATTCGCATCGAACCCATGATGGGGCTCGACTATCTCATCAAATCTTTTTTCGCGCTCGTGGTTGGAGGGCTGGGAAGCCTGGAGGGCCTTGGGCTCGGCGCCGGAATCATCGCCGGAACCCAATCCTTGATCGGCGCCGCCTTTAACCAGACGTACGGGTATTTGGCCGTTCTTTCGCTTTCCATATTGTTTCTTTGGCTAAAGCCGGATGGCATCCATTCTGCTTCGCGCTAGCCTGCTGCTGGCCGTTCTGCTGCCGATTCCCGTATTGTTCGGGGAATTTACGGCCTATCAAATCGGCCTCTATCTGATTTACGGAATCGCGGCTCAGGGAATCGGATTCCTGTGGGGGAAGACCGGGGTGCTTCCGCTGGGGCAAGCAATATTTTTCGGAATCTCCGCATATGCCGGAGCAATGTCCCTGCGCTTCGCGGACGGGCTGGCGCTTCAGCTCGCCGCTGCGGCCGCCATAATTCTGCTGCTGTCATCGGCCGCCTTCGTCGTCGCCTTCCTAATATTTCGGGGACGAAGCGAGAGCGGTCCATTTTTTTCCCTGATAACGCTCGCGCTGGCGATGATCGCCGAGCAGACCGCCGGCACGGCGACCGAATTTACGGGCGGCTTCAACGGATTTAGCGGTTTCGCGAGCATTGGCGGGCTGGATCCCTTCGGAAATCTCTATTATGTCATAGCCGCGGCGGCCGTCGGCATGAGCCTGCTGCTGTTCGCCATCAACCGGTCGCCCGCGAACTTGATCGTCCGGGCGGTCGCGGACAACGAGCCGCGGCTTCAGCTGCTCGGATACCCGACGCACGCGGTCAAGAGTCTTGCCTTCGCTTTTTCCGCTGCCTCGGCCGCATTGGCCGGCATTCTATTCGCATCCCACCAGGGCATAGTAACGCCGACATCAACCGGATTCGCGCTGTCGGCGGAACTGGTAATTCTGACCGCCATCGGCGGCAGGTTTCATGTGCTCGGTCCGCTTATCGGTGCGGTCGTCGTCGGCTGGGCCTCCGCCGAATTGCGCTTCAACTTTCCATATTGGGAATTGATTATGGCGGCGGCGTTCATAATCGTCGTCTTAAGGGCTCCGGGAGGAATTGCGGAACTCCTCGATAACTCATTCATGCGCTTTGCGCCGAATTCGCCTAGGGACGAATCCGCGCGCAAGGACGCGCCCATGCCGCAGGGACGGCGAGTCGCCGGATCGCTAGAATTCGACAACGTGCATCTTCAGGCCGGAGTGGTTCGAATTCTGAATGGAATATCCTTCAAGACCCCGGACACGGGAATCATTAGCGTTATCGGCCCTAACGGGGCAGGAAAAACTAGCGCGCTCAACGCAATAACCGGCCATTTGCGGTTGACCTCGGGACGCATCCGGTTCGTCGGCGATCGAATTGATTCCCTGCCGCCGTGGCAAGCCCTGAACTGCGGAATCGGACGCAAGCTGCAGGTGCCGTCTGTGTTCAAGTCAATGAGCGTCATGGAGAATATCGCTGTTTCAATGCTGGCGGGTCGAGCGAGCTGGACCGACTATTTTCGAACCCGGGCGTTCGCTTGGCGATCGGAAGAACTGAGCCGCGTATTGAATCGCCGAGGCGTCCCGCTGAAAAATTCCATGGAAAAGCAGGTGGGAACGCTGCCTCAAGGCCACCGCCAGTTTCTAGAATTCGCCATGGCGATCGCCTCGGGACCCTCGCTGCTCCTGCTCGACGAACCCTGCGCCGGCCTTTCGCCGGAGGAAACTGCGCTCATGAGCAGCCTGATCAGGGAGTTTCAAGAAAATAGCGGCGGCCTGGTCATCGTGATCGAGCACGACATGAGCATTGTCGAGGCGACTTCCGACAAGGTTCTCGTATTGCATCAAGGAGAAGTACTTGCCTTCGACTCGTATGAGGCCGTCAGGAACGACCCGAACGTAATGGCCGTATACGCCGGCAGCACGAAATGACATTGCTCTTCGAGATCAAGGAACTTACCGGAGGCTACTTCGACACGAATGTCGTCTTCGATGTATCCGCCAGGATCGATCACGGTACAGTACTTGGAATATTCGGGCGCAACGGCGCTGGAAAATCCACGCTCGCAAAGCTTGCGAACGGCAGCCTGCAGCCGTCCGGAGGGCAGATACTCCTGGACGAGCGCCCGATCGGGCGACTCCCCGCGCACAGGCGCCGCGAACTCGGAATCGGATTCATGCCTCAGGACTCCATGGTTTTCGACAACCTGTCGGTCCGCGAGAACTTGTACATCGGTTCGATCGGCGAATCGCCGGAATTATTCATCGACCGATTTCCGCTGATCGCCCGAAGGCTCGACCAGCTCGCAGGCACGATGTCCGGCGGAGAGCGAAAAATTCTGTCCTTCGTCCGATCCATGATCGAAGATACGAGGCTCGTCATTTTAGACGAGCCGTCCGAGGGAGTGCAATCGGAAAACATCGACCTCATGGCATGCTGCGTGAAGGAACGCGTCGCCAGCGGCGCGGGAATAATGATCATCGAGCAAAACCTGAGATTCCTAGCGAGCATCGCCGACCATTTTCTCGGGCTGGATGCGGGGAGAACAATTTACAGCGAAGCCTCATCAAAATCATCCGAATCCGAAATTCGAGCGATTCTTGCGCTATAGGACGAAATCGCGCCGCGCAAATTCATCCCTGCGCCGCCGCCATGCCCTACTATGTCAAAGGAATTGTCGTGATACAGTGCAAGCGAGGCAATCCCGGACCGAGATATTGAGCTTGCCGCGGATCATCTTCGCGCTAAAATTCCGTTTTGCGCAGCCCGACACCAAACGATCGACGGCTCCTCGCGTTTCACCTTGGCGACCTAGGTCTTTAGGCCAAGCCAGCATTGCTCCTTGCCCCGCAAGGCGCGCGGAGGAATCTTTCCCGCGAGGCGGCCTCTGCCGGGAGACTTCCAGACTCCCGGCTTTGGCGCGGTCTCCAGCTAATTGCGCTGACGCTGCCGGCGGTCCGGAGTCCCTGAATGCGACCGCAGGCGCTACGCATGCATGCAGGCGTCCGCATTTGCGAATTAGGTCGTCTTGCGGGAGCCGTTACGGTATCATTCCGCGGATTGCGGAGCCTCTTTCAAGATCGTCGACCACGCTACGAAAAAGTTATCCTCAGCGACGCGGACAATCGCGCATTGCCGCGATCCTGCCTCTGTTCTCCTAAAATGCAATGTCAGCGAAGCTCTACCTTGACGAAATTCGCATTGGTTTCATTTACGGAAATGATTGATGCCTTGACTGCTGTAGAGGCAATGGAGATCGCGACCTACGACCTGCAGCCAAACAAAATGTAAGGCGGCCAGGGCCTGCGGGCCTGCCGCCCGTCGACAAATGGGCTTGATTTTATCCCTAAAGTCTGGTACAATTCGTCCGAAAAGAGCCGAAAAGGCAAGAATCGAAGCAGTAACATCGAGGCAAACTCTTGAATACTAGCAGGTTAGTCCTGACCGACCGAATGTGGGACGGTGTCAAGGACATGCTTCCCGGCAGGCAGGGATCGCCGGGACGGACGGCGGCTGACAACCGCCTATTTTTGGAAGCGGTGCTCTGGCGGATCCGGACCGGCTCGCCGTGGCGCGACCTCCCGCCGGAATTCGGCAACTGGAACAGCGTTTTCGTTCGCTTCAGCCGCTGGACCGAAAAGGGCGTTTTCGAAAGGATTTTCCAGACGTTGTCCGAGTCGTTCGACATTGAGTGGGCTCAGGCGGACGGCGATGTCTTTCGGGCGCGCGGGAAGGCCGCCGGCAAGAATGGGGAGGCGCAGCCCGGGCGATCATCCGATCCCGAGGAAGCCTGACGACAAGGATCGCGGCTCTCGTCGACGCTCCGGGCAAACTGATCCGTTTCGCGCCGGCTCTGGTGCAGGCGCCCGATCACGAGGGCGCGCCGCTGACCGCTCGATGCTCCGCCGGCCCTTCGAAATTGACATCGGAGCGATTGGAAAACTAGTCTGCGCCCGAGAATAGAGAAAATTGCAAATGGCCGCATGCGAAGACCGGCGCGTCCCGGCAAAAGTCACCCTCGCGAACCGGCGGATGTCGGCGTTCAGGCTTCTGCGCGTCGCGCGCACCAACGTCCTGGAAACCATTCCCGAGCTTGCGACCTGGCAGACGATGGTTTCAGGCAAGATCTTCAAGCGCTGGCACATGGTCATGGATCCCGGCGGGATTCGGCGAATGCTCAAGGAAAACCCCGAAGCCTATCCCAAGTCCGAGGCGGTGAAGAATCTTTTCAAGCCGGTAATCGGCAATAGCCTTTTCGTCGCGGAGGGCAGGCACTGGCAATGGCAGCGGCGAGCCGCCGCCCCCGCATTCGCAGCTAGGAACCTGAAGGCGCTAGCTCCCGTCATGTCGAAATCGGCGTCGCGAATGATCGAACGGCTAAGCGCAGCGGTCGGAAAGGAAGCCGACATCCACATGCTCGCCGTGGCGGCGACTTTCGAAGTTATCAACAGCGTATGCTTTTCCGGAGAGGATTCCATGGAATTCGAGACCGTGCAGGAGGCATTCGAAAAATTCATCGACGATGCCGGGCGGGTATCGCTGCTCGATGTCGCAAGCGTGCCGGCGTGGGTTCCCAGGCCGTCCAGGCTGTATAATTCCTACTTCCATCGACGCGAACTGAAGCGGATTACCGATCCCGCGATCGAAGCAAGGCAAAGAATCGGCCGGCGCTCGCCGCCGGACTTGCTGGACTTGCTCGCGGAAGGCGAAGATCCCGAGACCCGAAGGCGGATGAACAACGACGAGCTTCGCGACAACCTGATTACATTTATCCTCGCCGGGCACGAGACAACCGCCTTGACGCTCGCATGGTCGTTCTATCTTCTGGCCTTCGACGCCGATTGGCAGCAGCGGGTCAGAGATGAAGCGCAGTCGGTTCTCGAAGGCCGCGTCGCGACGGCGGACGACATCGGGAAACTCGTCC